>Ga0307380_10007547_pt1 | contig 14125 bp, 13 predicted proteins | sample UN3MG_FD_202239 | JGI IMG/M metagenome (GOLD analysis project Ga0307380, IMG submission 202239) | Soil microbial communities from Risofladan, Vaasa, Finland - UN-3 | ecosystem: Environmental > Terrestrial > Soil > Coastal area > Acid sulfate soil | place: Finland: Risofladan, Vaasa | collected... | reverse complement strand
GCCCTCTGGCGCCGCCGCTGTTTTATTCGCGCGGCTGCTCAATTGCCGGGGCGCCCCCCCCCCCCCCCCAGTCTGCCCACGGACTGAAAGTGTAACCCATGTGCCCGGTCCAAAGCGCCACCTGTGTGCCGGGTTAAACAGGGGATAACGTGGTCACCCCCCGTAACTTCCCGGCATTCTGCCTTGACAATCCGCCAAAGCGTGATTAAAGTTCGGTGCGCCAAACTTTGGGGGGCTTCATAAGTCAAATGCAGAAAAACGGGGAAGGGAATCCGATGGCGGCGAGTAGTCGCGATCCGTCAGGTGCTGGTAAGCCAATCAAGGTCGCCCTGGCCGGCAACCCCAACTCCGGCAAGACCACGATCTTCAACAATCTGACCGGCGCACGCCAGCACGTCGGCAACTATCCGGGTGTCACGGTCGAAAAAAAGGAGGGCTGGGTCCGCCACGAGGGTCGCCGGGTCCATGTCGTCGATCTGCCGGGCACCTACAGCCTGACGGCCTATACCCTCGATGAGCGGGTGGCCCGGGACTTCATCTTTGACGAGAAGCCCGACGTGGTTATGGACATCATCGACACCTCGAACCTGGAGCGCAACCTTTACCTGGCCGTCCAGTTCCTCGAGTTGGGCGTCCCTCTGGTGCTGGCCCTGAACATGAGCGACTTGGCCGAGGCGCGCGGCTATGCCGTCGACCGCGAGAAACTGTCGGAGTTGCTGGGCGACGTCCCCCTCATCCCCACCGTCGGCAACCGCAACAAGGGAACCCGGACCCTCCTGGACGCCATCGTCGCCGTAGGGACGGGCGCGCGTCCGGTCCGCCACGTGCCCATCAGTTATGGCCGCGAAGTGGACGAAGAGATCGCCAAACTCGAAGCCTTGCTGGAACCGGATGCCAGCCGCCTCGCGCCGCGCCGGCCGCGATGGGTCGCCCTGAAACTTCTCGAGGGCGACACCAAGGTGCACGAACTCGTCCGGGCCCGGTGCCCGTCCGCTGCGACGATCCTCGAGGCCGCCGACGCCTCCATCTCTCACCTCTCGGGCGTCTTTCGCGACAGTCCCGAGATGGTCATCGCCGACCGCCGCTACGGATTCATCAGCGGGGCGTGTCAGGAAGCCGTCCGCCGGACCATCGAGTCGCGCCACGAGATGTCCGACCGGATTGACGCCGCCCTCACCCACCCCGTCCTCGGCCTGCCCATTTTCCTGGGCCTGATGTATCTGATGTTTTACGCGACGTTCAAACTCGGCGCGTATCCGTCGGCGTGGATCGAGTGGCTATTCGAGTGGCTCCAGGCGGCCATCAACGGTCTTTGGGCCGGCGGCGGCGATAGCCTCCTCCGCTCCCTTTTGGCTGACGGGATAATCGGCGGAGTAGGGGCCGTCATCGTCTTCCTGCCCTACATCCTGATCCTATTCCTCGCCATCGCGGTCCTGGAAGACACCGGCTACATGGCCCGGGCCGCCTTCATCGTGGATCGCTGGATGCACAAGGTCGGCCTTCACGGCAAGAGTTTCATCCCGATGGTCCTCGGCTTCGGGTGCACCATCCCGGCGATTCTGGCGACGCGGGTCCTGGAGAGCCGCCGCGACCGCCTGACGACGATGCTCATCCTGCCCTTGATGAGTTGCTCGGCCCGATACCCGATCTACATGCTCTTCATTCCGGCCTTTTTCCCGCCCAAGTGGCGGACGCCGATGCTCTTTATCATTTATCTGGTGGGGGTTGCGGCAGCGCTTTTGCTGGCGCGGCTCCTGCGATCGACGTTGTTTCGCGGAGAAGCGACGCCGTTTGTCATGGAACTGCCTCCCTACCGCATGCCGACGGCGCGCAGCATGGTGATTCATATGTGGGAGCGCGGCTGGTTATATTTGCGGAAGGCGGGGACGCTCATTCTGGCCGCTTCCCTTTGCATGTGGGCTTTGACGAGTTTCCCCAAACCTCCCGCCGAGGCCGGTCCCGGCGCGACCGCTGCCGAGGGGCAAGCCGCCGCCCTCGAGTATTCGGTCGCCGGCCGCATCGGAAAGACGCTCGAATCGGTCACCCGGCCCCTCGGCTTCGATTGGCGCGTCAACACGGCGCTCATCGGAGCGTTCGCCGCCAAGGAAGTCTTCGTCGCCCAGATGGGCATCGTTTTTTCGCTCGGCGAGGAGGCCGAAGCCGCCGTCGAAGAGTCTCCAGCCAGGACCCGCCTCCAGCAGCGCCTTCAGGACCAGTACACCCCCCTTCAGGCCTTTGCCATCATGCTTTTCTGCCTCCTTGGTTTTCCGTGTATGGCCACGGTGGCGGTGATGTGGGGCGAGAGCGGCTCGTGGAAGTGGATGTTCCTTCAATGGGCCGGCCTGACGGCCATGGCCTACCTCGCGACGCTCATCGTTTACCAGGTGGGCAGCGCCCTCGGCCTCGGCGCAGGGTAGGTCATCGAAGTGCCTGCCATCATTGTGCGGGTGTTAATCGCGGCATGGAAGATAGCACCACTCGGCGCGCGCTTGCGGCGGACTGACCTGGGCTGGGAGAAGCCTTTATACACCGCCGCGTCGCCGCCAATCTTGCGTAATGACAGCAACGGTATCCGGCGGTTCGCGAGGCCGCCCGCCCGCCGCTATGTCCTTGCTAGCCGCCGCCTTGCACGGCTCGCCAGGATGGCGCCGCAGGCCAGAAGCAGGAGGCTACTCGGTTCCGGCACGGTTGCGATAATCGTGGCGCCGACGATCCCGTCCTTCGTCATCCCCATGTCCGGATTCGTCCAGTCGGGGTGCGCTTCGCCTTGGGCGAAGAGGAGGTGCGTGGCGGTGCCGGGAAGCAGCGGCGCCACTTCCGCCAGGAGCCACGCCTCGAAGTCGGCCGATGTGTCGCCGAAGTAATCGAGCGGGTCGTCCAGGACCGTCGCGTCCATACCGGCGGCCGTCAGTTCGCTCGTGGGGATGATGAACCCGGTCCAGGCGTAATCGTTGAACGTCATGTCGATGGTGCCGGCTCCCGCGAACTGCGTATCGTAATACCAATCGAACGTTGCGGCGAGCGCCCAGTTGGACAAGGCCGATGCCGCATACGTCCCGCTGTTCGGCGCACCGTCCACCTCCTCCCCGTGCTTGCCGTCGGTTGCGTCGTCGTCCGGATTGACGACCCGCTGATGCGCGATTAGTTTGCCCGGCGCAACGTAGCCTTCGAAATGCAGCGTCTGAATGCCGACCGCGCCGCCGGCCGCCAGATCAACGTCCAGCGAAAGCGAGCCGCGCATCGAATGGATTCCCTCGGCGTAGCCGGACGAAGGGTCGATGCCCTGGGGATTCATAAAATTGAAACTGAAGGCACCGTCGGGATTGAACGTACTGCCGGTGCCGTCATCGCTGCCCGTTTGCAGCAAGTGGTCTCCGCCGTGCTGCTGCGGTTGGGGCAGGAGACCCTCGTTGGTCGAGTCCGTCACAAGGTCGAAAGAAACCGTCCCTGCCGATGCGCTCAGGGCCGTCGCCAGCGCAGCCACTGCTGCGGTGCATACAGCGACTGTTCTCAGCATGTTGCCTTCTCCTTTTCGGGTGGAACCTTTGCGGGCCTACTCGCCATCGCTCGTCCTTGCGCTTGCGTCACTTTCGCCGGGGTGCTTGTGAATGTGGTGAGTATGCGCGTAACCGTCGTGGAAGTGGCTGTCCAGGTGGGCCGCAACCCACTCCGGCACCCGGGCGTCCGGGTAACTGTCAAAGTTCGAGATATAGGGTTTAATGTCAAGCACGGGCGTGCCGTCCAGCGCGTCGAGGCCCTTGACGGCCAGTTCGCCCGTGCGTTCTGAGAAACCGACGAGTTCCACGACCGACAGGCCGATCGGATTGGGCCGGACCGGCATCCTCGTGGCAAACACCTTCACATGAGGCGGTTTGTGATGGTGCTTCGGCATTTGCCACTCCTTCGCCCGGTGCACCCAGAACAGGACGATGATGTGCGAGTACCCCTTCAGGCCGCCGAGCAGTTTCGCGTACTTCGGCAAGAGGCGGATCTCGGCCGCGTCCGGCGTCCAGCCCCTGTGCGTGTGGGCGACGTCGGTCGGCTCAGCGTACTTCGACCGGACGTAGCCTATCGGCCGAACGGCGAATTCCGGCGCTGATGCTGTTGCAGCAGCCAGGTCTTCGTTACTCGCCTGGGTCATCTTTTTCGTCCCCTTTTCGAATGGCTACCCGCCCAACAAGGAAGCCAGCCGTCAGACCAAGCAGCACGTTTGCGCCGATAATCAGCCCGTGTATGGTGCCGAGATTCCCTTTCGCAGCAGTCATGAATGTGGCCCAGAACAGCAACGCCGCCAGAACCCTCCCTGTGCAAAGGGATGCGCCAGTCAGTGCCGTACGTAGACGTTGACTCCGAAGGCCGCCCAAGCCGGCCCATGCGACGTCTCCCGCAAGGTTCCCGAGGATCGGCACGGTCAAGCACCATGGCATGAGGCCGATGCCGCCCATCGCCACTTTTGCAGCCACTTCAGCAAGCCCTGCGGCTGTTAGGACCCCGAACCGGCGCACTCGAAGCAGCAAAACCAACAGGATGACTGCACGGGGCAGTGCCGCAGCAAGCGAGCCCGATGCCGGAATCGGCCATGTCGCGTGCAAGGCTCGGCCGGCAAGTTGTCCAATCAGGGCCGAGGACAGCCCTGCCAAGCCTACTAGCAGGATGTCGCGTCCCGTCAAGACCCGCGCCTTAGCCAGCACACCCGATGCAGCCCATCGCCAAGACCTCAAAGTTTCCGTTCGCATCATTGTCTCTCCGTAAAGGCGTGAGGAGTTCTGTGTCGTACGAAACGAACGCTTGTGTCAGCAAACAGGATATTCCGTCCGCCGCCCCAGCCGCCTTTCTCCTGGTGCGGGAAGATGGGAACATCCTTTCTCACCCAATCGCTCATCAGCCACCGCGAGGCCAGCGAGTCGTTCCTCAGTAGATGCGGGTACTCGGAGAGGCGAAGCGGCAGCGGCATCCGCGTATCCCGCTGGTTTACCGAAAAGTACTTATACGTGATGTAGCAGCGGGCCCGGTTCCGGGGGGTGTCGATGACCGAATCGCCGCCCGGCCCGCCGTATTCATCGCTCTGCGCATAGGGCTCAAGCACCTCGGCGCTCGGACAGTAAAAAACGCGCATATCGTCCAGGTAGTCCGGCACCAGGGCGCCGACCAAACGCGACTGCGGGTTGCCGCACTTTTCTTCGACCGGATACCACCCATCGTGCCGCAAGGCGTACACTTTCAGCGCCAAACCCACCTGGCGAAGGTTTGCTGCGCACCTCGTCCGGTGGGCCGTCTCGATAGCCCGGCCCAGCACGGGCATGAGCAGCGCGACCAAAATCGCCAGAATCGCGACCACCAGAAGCAGTTCAACCAGCATGATGGCGGGCCGCATAGATACTTCACCCCAGTCGGCAAAGAACCACCTTGAAGCCTATGGCTTCAAACGCTCGTGTTCTCCCGCAGTCACACCACGGCGGCTCCTTGGGACAGTCCTCCGAAGGGAAACCTCCCCCGTGTGCGTGCTACATTCATAATATAGGTGACACGCACCTGCGTCAAGCGTTTTTTTGGCTTAATTTCCGGGCAAAAAACTCTTGCTCTGAAGCCCGGAGTCGTGGCATTATTTTGGCAAAGATGCCACGGCCCGATGCGATTTCTCGCCCATGACGCCTCGAACAGAAGGAGGAATGCGATGTGTCGAAGGGCTGCGGGGTCTGTTGGGGGGCGCCTCTGGAGTTGCCGCAACGGTGTTGATTATGGCGGGTTGCGGCATACAATGTGGGCGCGATGCTCGATTATGACGAACACCGCCGCCACATAATTGCCGAGGTGAGTGCTTTTATTACGTGGGGGCTCGCCAATCCCGACAAGGTCCGCTGGATTCCCCGCAAGCGCGTCGGCGAAGGCGGATTCAGCCGCCGATTTCAGACCGTCTTCTGGGCCAACGTTCTTCGGCGCCGCCCAGATTGCTTCCGGCGATCTCGTGCACCGCTTCCTCCGCTGGGTCCGCCTGGAATAAAACCGCCGCCGCCCGGCGCAGGAGCGTGGGAGAAAAGGAACGGGCCGATGGGCTTGCCCGCCGTGGCGGGCCAGACCCGCCGACGCCCCGAACGGTTGCGGTCGTTCTTTCATGCGGCTGACCTGGAACTATGGGTGGTTACACTCACAGCATGAAGGCCAATAGCATCAGCCGGCGCCGGACGAAAAAAGAATTGCGGCCCTTGCGGGCCGCGCATCGGCCTTCTCCTTGTGCCCTTTGCGGTCGGCCTGGACCCTTTCCAATCGGCAATCCTACCGGATGGCCATCAGGAGTTTCGCAACCGCCCGGTGGCCGTGGTATGTCTGGGAAATGATGAGTTTCCCATCGAGATAGGAGATGCTCGCCGGACCGCCTTCGTCGTCCCACGGGGCGATTCGCCGGTCGTTTTCGCGCCGCGCGTGGCGCTTGACCATCTTGATGAGGCGTTCGGGCGTCACCCGGCTTTCTTCGTCCTCCTCAGCCGTCTCTTCGAAAAGGCCGCCTCCGCCCCCTGCCGCGCTTCGGCTCGAGAGGTCGCCGAACTCAATCCGCGGGCCCTTGAAGTTTGGCACCTCCGCCAGCGCCTCGCGCACACCGTACACCACCGTCCTCAAGGGAAGCCACGACTTCTCCAGCGTCGTAATCAGAATATACCCCGGCCTCGCGGAGTAGCCGCACTCGGGCGGCAGGATGAGGTAAATCGCGTCCTCGTAGGTCATGTCGGCGGCGCGGAGCGTGACCCGCCGGTCCGAAAGGTCAATGCCCTGTTCTTCGAGTTCCTCATCGAAGATGATCGCGAATCGCCCCGCTTCGCCCAGCGCCTTCAGGACGTCGGCAACCGGCATCGCTTCGAACTCGAGCGGTTTTGGCTTGGCGCGAAGTGTCCGCCGGACCCGGGCCAACTCGCGCGCCCGGCGCGCCGCCTCGAGCCTGTCCTTCCGCGCCGCGCCCTTCGCTTCCTCATTTTTCCCGGCCGGTTCGTCCGCCTTGGCGGTCTCGGCGCGCTTCACCTGCGGCTCGGCCGGCTCGTCTCGACTCCCTTCAGCCGGCGCCCCCAGGAAGCCCCCGGCCATCAGCGCCATCACTCCGGCAATCGCCCATTTCACGGCCGTCCCCCTTTCTTCCATCCCCATCCATCTTATACGATTGTCGGCCGCCCCCTCGCCAACGTTCATCCTCTGCCGCGACCGCCCACCACGCGCCCCCCTTTGTACGTGGTCCCCCGCCACGTCACCGACCGAACGCCCATCGCCCGCACAAGCGCCCCCGCCTCAAACCAGAGCACCAGCAGGACCGCCAGCGGATAAAAGAACAGGCACCATGGATTCGCCCGCCCCGCCAGAAACAGTCGGCGCATCGTCGCAAAGACGCACAAAACAATCGCCGCCGAAAGGCCGAAAACCACCCAAACCCACCAGCCCGACGCCCCAGACGCGAGGCCGACCGCCGACGCCGCCAGCGGCGCAAACGGCGCCAGCGTGAAAAGGAACGTCAGCCCCATCACCCCCAGCACCCCCCACACGTTCTTGAACGCCCCGTAATAGATCCGCGCCCACCCCTTCTGCATCGCCCCGAGGCTGTCGTACATCCGCGTCGTGAACAGGTCCTCGCCGATAGCGTTCAGCAGCCGATACCCCGCACCCTTCACCACGCGGGCCAGCGCGATGTCCTCCACGATCTCGTCTCGCACCGCCTCATGCCCCCCGGCCGCGTCGTACACGTCGCGCCGAATCAGAATATACTGCCCGTTCGCGAACGCCGTCCGCCGATGCGGATCGTTCACCCACCCCGGACGGAACCATGCCACCAGAACCGACCCCGCCACCGGCTGCACCGCGTTCTCCCAGAACCCGTGCATCTCCAGCACCGGCCACAGGCTCAGCATGTCGCCGCCCTGCTGGACGAGGAACCCCACCCCCGCCCGCACGCTGTGCGGCGCCTGCCGGCAGTCCGCATCGACAAAGAGCAGCCACTCCCCCCGCGCCTCCCGCGCCCCGGCGTGCATGGCGTGGACCTTGCCGAACCATCCGTCCGGCAATCGCTCGACCCGGACCAGCCGAACCCGCTCATCCGCTGCCGCGACCTCACGCACGATCTCGGCCGTGCGGTCCGCGCTCCGATCGTCCACCACGATAACTTCCAGGTCCGGATAGTCCTGCGCGAGAATTGTTTCGAGCGCCGCCCGGACATTCGCCTCCTCATCCTTGGCCGGCACAATCACCGAGACGAGGCCCGCCCCTGAAACGTCGAAATCCGACCGGGCGCTCAGGACCGGCCCGCGGCCCCGCGACGAATAGACCGTCGCCAGCCGCGACACCCAGACCGCCAAAACCAGCCCCAGGACAACAATGGTAACCCATTGCAAAATCAGCACTTAGAGCACCCCTCGATGCCGCTTCGCCCGAAAGACCGGCCGCCGTGCTTGTCGGAGCGCAGCGCAGACCCGCCGTGGAGGGCGCGCCGCACGCACCTACGGCCGCGCCCGATACGCCGCAAGCGCCGCCTCGTAAACCTCGCGGAACGCCACCCCGCACGCCTCCGCCCGACGCCGGCAATCCTCGTATTCCGGAAGCGCCGTGGTCACCTCGCCGCCCCGGCGCCCCACCTTCACCCGCACCGCCCCGTACCGCGTCTGGACCGTGACGTGTTCGCGGGCGAGTTTGCTTCGCTGGACCCGCCTTCGGCGAACCCCGAACGTGGTCGTCTCGCGGAACATCGCGTCTTCCACCGCCCCCAACGCCCCCTCCTGGGCCAGACACGCGAGCACCACCCCCGGCCGCCCCTTCTTCATCGTCGCCGGCACGAGCCACACGTCCAGCGCCCCGGCCGCCAGCAGCGCGCCGCTTGCCGCCCCCAGCGTCTCGCCCGTCGCGTCGTCCACGTTCGTCTCCAGGAGCCAGACCGTATCCGCCTCGGCCTCGTCCCCTTCATCGCACAGCCGACCGAGGACCACTCGCAGGCAGTTCGGCACGCGCTTCCCTTCCCGCAACCCCGCCCCGTAACCCACGGCCTCGGTCACCATGGACGGCATCGGGCCGAACCCTTCCGCCAGCGTCACCAGAATCGCCGCGCCCGTCGGCGTCGTCAGTTCCCCTTCCTCTTCGCAGGGCCGCGTCGGGATGCCCCGCAAAAGTTCCACCACCGCGGGCACCGGCACCGGCAGCCGACCGTGGGCCGTCTCGACATATCCCGAACCCATCGGGAGCGGGCTCGACGTCAAACGCTCCACGCCCAATAGGGCCAACCCCGCGCACACGCCCACAATGTCCACAATCGCGTCCACCGCCCCCACTTCGTGAAAGTGGACCTTCTCCGGGCTCGTGCCGTGAACCTTTGCCTCGGCCTCGGCCAGCCGCCGGAACACCGCCAGGGCCCACTCGGCCGCGCGGCCCGGCAGGTCCGCCGCGGAGATAATCCGCTCGATCTCCGACAGGTGCCGAGGCGGCTGCGCGGCCCCTTCGTCCAGCCGCACCGTCGCCCGCGTCGCCGCCAGGCCGCCTTTTCTTTCCCGCCGCACCTCCAGCGCGTATCCCTCGACGGGCATGCCGGCCAGAGCACGCCGGAGGTCCGCCGCCGCCAGATTCGCGTCCAGAAGAGCCCCCAGCAGCATATCCCCGCTCACGCCCGAATACGCATCCACATATAAATACCTCATTGCTGCTCCTCGGCCTCGCCCTGTTCCGCCTCAGCCGGGCCCTTGCCCCGCAGTTCCATGACGGCCTGTTCATACGCCTTCCGGCCGAACACAACCGCCCGGATATACACCAAGTCCTCCAGACTCTCCCCCACCGCCCCCTTCCGCCGCTTGTGCAGCACAAACCGGTCCGTCCTCTCTTCCCGGGCGATGTAAAGCGGCTGGCCGAGAACGTCGCCGGTGATCCGGTGATCGTTCCTCAGCGTCAGTCGATACGACAGCATCCGGGCCGGGTACGTTTTCCCGGTATAGACCTTCTCGGTGCTCCCCGCCTCTTTGAACCGCCACTGGCGCTGCTCGCGCTCCCACACCACGACCGCCTCGATCCGCTTGAGCGCCGGCACCGGCACATATTCATAAATCTCTTTTTCAATATTATAAACCTTCAGCCGCTTCGCCCGCGTCGTGAAGATCCGCCCGGGCATCTTCAGCCCGGAGGACAGTTCCACGTAGCCCGGCACGGCGTCCTTTCGGGCCCCGGTCCCCTTGCCCGTGCCGAACGGGCTCGCCGGTCCTTCCGCTTCCCCTCCTTCCTCTTCATCCTCCACGAACGTGATGTCCGCCGCCGGTCCGCCGCCCGGCTCGGCATCGTCGGGCGCCTCGGCCGCGCCCGACCCAAGCGCCCCCACCGCCACCGCGAGCGCCGCCAGAAACCCCAGCCGGCCGTAGGCCCCCAGCCCGTCTTGTGCCGCCGCCCACTTCACTTGACACCCTCGCTCGAAGTCCCCATACTGCCCCGCTATGGCTCCCAAACGCATCGGCATCCTCGGCGGAACGTTCGACCCGGTTCACCTGGGCCATCTCATCCCCGCCGAGTACGCCTTCAACCACCTGAAACTGGACTCGCTCCTGCTGGTTCCGGCGGGGAATCCGGTCCACCGGCCCAGGCAGATCCTCGCCCCTGCGGAACACCGCCTCCGTATGTGCCGGCTCGCGGTCGAACCGCTGCCCGGCTTCGGTGTCTCAGACATCGAGATCACCCGCTCCGAGCCTTCCTACACGGTTCTCACGCTCGAACACTTTCGAGAAACCCTCGGCCCCGCCAGCCGCCTCCGCCAAAGTCCGCCTGAGGCGGACGGCGGCCGGACAGCGGGCAAGCCGGGCACCGACCTCTTCCTCCTCGCGGGCGATGACAATCTGCCCCTCCTTCACACTTGGCGCCGGCTCCCGGACATCCTGGCCCTCGCCACCGTTGTTCTTTTGCCCCGTCCCGGCGTGGGCAACCCGGACCTGGGGCCCCTTCGCAAGGTGGTCGGCCCCGAGTGCCTTGACCGCGTCCTCGCCCACCGTGTCCCCGGCCCGCTGGTCCCAATCAGCGCCACCGACATTCGCCGGCGCGTCGGGGCCGGAAAGTCCATCCGCGGCCTCGTGCCCGCGCCCGTGGCCGACTATATCGCCTCCCGCGGCCTCTACCGCAGCCCCGACGCCAGCGCGGGCTGATTCTGCCCACTCCCCAGGCACCCGGCCCGCGGTTTCACGTGGAACACAGGCCCCGGGCCTACCCGAGGACCTCCAGGAGGCGCTCCAAATCCTCGTGACTGTAGAACTCAATCACAATCCGCCCCGTCCCTGCTTTTGCCCCCTCCTCCACCGTCACCTTCGTCCCCAACGCCTCCCTCAGCCTCGCTTCAAGACTCCGGACCTCCGCAGACTTCTTGTGCCCGGGCGTCCGCCGCCTGCGGCTCGGCGTGAACGCCCCCACCAGCCGCTCCACCTGCCGGACCGAAAGCCCCTCCCGGGCAACCCGCTCGGCCAGAGCCACTTGACGCTTCCCGTCCTCAAGCGCCAAAAGGGCCCGCGCATGCCCCATCGCCACCATACCATGCCGAACGAGCCCCTGGACCTCCTCCGGCAACTCCAGCAGCCGAATCATGTTCGCTATCGTGCTCCGGTCCAGACCGAGCCGCTTCGACGCCTCCTCCTGCGTCAGACCCGTTTCAGCCAGATACACCCGGAAACTCTGGGCCTTCTCAATCGCGTCCAAGTCCTCCCGTTGGAGGTTCTCAATCAACGCAATCTCGAGCATCCGGTCGTCCGGCACGTCCCGGACAACTGCCGGCACCTCCTCCATTCCCACCTCGCGGGCCGCACGCAGCCGCCGCTCCCCTACCACCACCTCGAACCGGTCGCCTACCCTCCGGACGATGATCGGCTGCAGGACCCCGTGCTCCCGCAACGAGGCCTTCAGGCCCTCCAGTTGGCTGGCGTCCATCCCCTGGCGCGGCTGATACGGGTTGGCGTCCACCAGGTCCACCGCCACAGTTCCCCCCTGGGGGGGCTCCTCCGCCCGGTCCGGGGCGGCGTCCTGCTGCCCCAAGTCCTTCATGAGATGGTCAAGACCTCGGCCCAATCGTTTAGATTCCATGGTTTTCCTCCCGGTTTTGCGTTACCCCACCAGTCGGCGGTCAATCATCTCGGAGGCCAACCGGACATATGCCCGCGCGCCGCGGGAACGAGGCGCGTAGTCCAGCACGCTGAGGCAATGGCTGGGGGCCTCGGCGACCGCAGGATCGCGCGGGATGACCGTCTCAAAGACGGGCTGATCGAGTTTGGCCCGCACCTCGGCCTCCACCTCCCGGGCCAGTTCCGCTCCAGGGTCATACATCGTCAGGAGGACGCCCCCGACCGAGAGGCCCGGATTCCGCTTCCCGGCCTGGCGGACCGCCCCGATTAACTGCACCAGACCCTCCAGCGGATAATACTCACATTGGATGGGGATGATGGCGGCATCACTTGCCGCCAGGGCACTTCGGGTCAGCGGGCCCAGGGAAGGGGGACAGTCGATGAGCACCACGTCAAAGCCATCCCCGCCGACGGCCGAAAGGTTTGCTTCCAAGCGGTCGGCGCTCCGGCCCGCTTGCGCGGCCTGCCGCTCGAGGTCCCGCCCGGCCGGCAGACACCAGACGCCCTCCCACGCCGTCCGGATCACGACCCCCTCGGCGGCGCCCGGTGTGAACGCCGCGCTCTGCTCTGTCGGCGCCACGCCCATCCCGCTCGTCGCATTTGCCTGCGGGTCAATGTCCACCACCAGGACGCGGCGGCCGGAAAGGCCGAAGGCGTGAGCGAGGCTCGTCGCCGTTGTTGTCTTCCCGACGCCGCCCTTCTGGTTTGCCACCGACAGGATAGTCGGCATATTTGCTCGCCCTCGCACCGTCATTCTAAGGCGCGTCACGTCGAAGGCAACAGAAAACTACAGCGCGGCCCCAAAGGGGTGTGACCGCGGATTATGGCCCGCCATCTTTACCCGCCGTCCGGCCGCCGCCCCGTCGGGGCTATGACGGAGGCGGCTGGCGGGGCGGGGCGGGTAAACGGCAGCGCGGCGCGTTCCGCCGCGGCTCCGTTGTATTAGCCCCCGGTGACTCACCGGGGGCTAAATCGGGCGCCGTGGCGAAGGTGGGCAAGCCGTAGCGGGGCGGCTGAACGTGCTCACATCCGGCCCTCACACATACTGCGTCCGCCACTGGGTGGTCCGACAGCCACTCCGGGCTGCGGCGCCGTCGGGGAAGGCTATTGCGATGCGAGGCCGCCGCCCTATAATAGGGCGCAGAGCGCATGGTTCCACGTGGAACGGGGCCGGGCTCGGGGCGCCTGTGATGGAGATACGCAGACATGTATATTATACTGGCCGCGTGCAGGGCGTCGGCTTCCGATTCGCGGTGGAGCGCCTCGCCCGCGGGGCGACCGTTCGCGGCTTCGTGCGCAACCTTTCGGATGGCCGCGTCGAACTCGTCGCCGAAGGTCCCGAGGAACACGTGACGGCCCTGTTGTCCGAAATCCAGAGGGCCATGGGAGCCTACATCAGAAACGCCGATGTCCGCTCGGAAGAACCGACGGAGGAGTTCCTCGACTTCCGGATCGCCTTCGGCCGCGGCTAGAGGCGGTTTCATAACTCCGAGAAACCGTCTTTTTGGCCGCGCCAAGGCCATCTGGGCCGGTTAAAAAGCCGTTTAGGGAGCAGCCGGGATGATGCGCCTGGCGGGAATCGTGCTGAACACGTTCCGCGAGACCGTCCGCCGCCCGTTCTACTATCTCCTCCTCGCCGGCGCCGCCGCCGCTCTCCTCGCCACGCTCCGCCTTCCGTTCTTCACCCTCGGCCGCTCGGGCCACTACGGCGACACGGACATGTACAAGGACCTCGGCCTGTCGTTCGTGCTGGTCTTTGTCTTGCTGCTCGCGGTGCTCGGAGCGGCTACGAGCGTCGCCAAGGAGGTCGAGGACAAGACCGCCCAAACCATCCTCAGCAAGGCCGTCGGCCGGTGGCAATTCATCGTCGGCAAATATGTCGGCGTCATGGTCGCCGTGACGATCGGACTCGTCGTCCTCGGCGTCATCTTTGCCGCCGCCGTTTACTACCGCGTCCGCCTGGACGCCGGCGTTTTCGAACGGGCCTACACCCGCGGCGGCGTCGGCCACCAGATCGAAGCCTTCCG
>Ga0307380_10007546_pt1 | contig 14127 bp, 12 predicted proteins | sample UN3MG_FD_202239 | JGI IMG/M metagenome (GOLD analysis project Ga0307380, IMG submission 202239) | Soil microbial communities from Risofladan, Vaasa, Finland - UN-3 | ecosystem: Environmental > Terrestrial > Soil > Coastal area > Acid sulfate soil | place: Finland: Risofladan, Vaasa | collected... | reverse complement strand
GACGGCAGCACTGTCGCTCGCGGCGAGGACCGCTGGCGTTGCTCCCATGGGCGCGTCGTCCCCGTTGCGCGCTTCGATCGAGAACGCCGACCACGGCAACGCCGCTACGAGCGACAGGAAACGTGCACATGTTGAGTAACGATAGGCCATCATCTTCGCGCCTCGATCATCTATTATATCCCGCCGCCCGGTCGGCAGTTGCCCCCCCGCATGGTCGACGCCCTGCGCCTAGCGAGTGCAAAAAAGGCTCTCCGGCAGAATCTGTGGGTGTCCCCAATACGCTCAAGCCTCGGGGAGCCCGTCCGCAGGCCGCTTGCGTCCCACCCTATCGACCGTCGCCCGCTCGCTTCGCTGGTTTGGGCGAGCGACGGCCGACAGGATCCCGAGCTACAGGCTGAGAGGCCGCTCAGATGGCGGTGAAGACAGGGTCATCAAACTCGATGTCGGTCTCCACCCACCTGACGCAGACACAAATCGGCCCGCAAGGCCTCAAGAATCGCGTTTCGGCCTGCTGGGGCGCTCTTACGTACCCACAGATTTTGCTGAGGAGGCATAAAAAAGCCGAGCCCATACGCAACTGTCCCGGAAACTTGGTGTATACTGTCATCGAATCAGAGGAGCGGTGGGTGTCTGCCCGTGGCGCGTAGACCCGGCTGCTTTTCACACCCCTCCCGATTTTCTCCCCTGGGATCGGTTGCACTGCAACGTTGATCCTAACTCGTTTGTCCAACGACAGATAACGTGCACCTGTCCCACGCTGCCGACGCATCGCGGTCTCGGCCGCGTAAGCGGGTGCATTCCGGCTGAACCGCCATGCGGATGGTTGAGCAGACAGGCCGTGTTTACTGTAACTCTAGCACTGACAGGAGTTTATCGACCTCAGTGCGATTCCGCGTGCGGGAGCAGTGGGTAATCTTGGGCGGAGGGCACGACGTTGCCTCTGACACGGTTCACCTCGTTGGGGCCTTTGAGCAGTTAACGCCGCCGCGAATCGGACAAGCGTGCCGTCCACGGTGGGCGGTCGCGGAAATGGTCGAAGCAGACGGCGATACTGGTTTGGAGATCGAAAGATGTTCGCGAACTCTCTGGTACGGCGGTGGCTGCCCGTTGCCACGATGGTCGTGCTGGCGGGCTGGACGGGACTGGGCCTGGCACAGGAGAAGAAACCCGACCTGCCGAAACCCAAGGACGTTGTTGATGTCGCCAAGGACACCGACGACTTGAAGACGTTCTGCAAGCTGGTCGAGTCAGCCGGGCTGGTCGACACGCTGAAGGGCAAAGGGCCGTACACGGTCTTCGCCCCCACGGACGAGGCGTTCAAGAAGCTGGGCAAGGAACTTGACGACCTGCAGAAGCCCGAGAACAAAGCCGAGCTGCAGAGGATTCTCAAGCACCACGTGCTCGACGGCCAAAAGACGGCGGCGGTCATCAAGACCATGAAGGCCGCCAAGACGTTGGCCGGCGAGAACGTCAGGATCACGGTCAAGGACGATGTCGTGATGGTGGATGCGGCCAAGGTGACCAACGCCGACACCAAAGCCAGCAACGGGCTGATCCACATCGTCGACACCGTGCTGATGCCCAAGGGCGAACCCGAGGAGCAGCTGCAACCGGCAGGGCAGGTCAACTCCGGGGATTGATCGCCGTTCGTGAGCTCTGGCGGAGTTTGACCCCCGGGCGGTCCGGGTCGGTACTTGAACAGAGGCAGGTCGGAGGTCGCGTCCAACCGGGCGTGCCTCCGCCTGCCGGCGGCAGTCTGCCTATTGCAGCCCGCACCGCGTTTGGCGCGGGCGACACAGGGTTAGCGGGCGCTTGCAAGCGCCCATTTAGGAGAACCTCAGATGAGCACGAGGCCGAGCAAGAGCGGTCCGCAGAAACCTCCCAAACCGAGCCAGCCGCCGAAGACACCACCTCCGTCTTCGACACCTGGCCCTAAGCCGGGGACGACCAAGCCCACCACCACGCCGCCGAAGAAGTGATCGAGCGGCTGAGGGGCGGACATGAACGGGCGGGGCGGGCATGGGTCTGCCCCGCCCGTGCCGCTGTCGCAGAGGTCCACCGTTGACATGGGGGGGTTCGTCTGAGACAGCGTTAGTTGAGAATGATGACACGGTCAGGGTATTCACGCCGGATGCCAGCCACGAAGAGTCCGGCTTGGCCGGCGATTGAGATTACAGACCGGACGCGTCTGTGGGCTACTTGAGGCGACCGGCCGCAGCCCGCGTCTGGTCGTTGGAGGAGATCGGATATGTGTCGCTGGACCCTGTTTTGCGGATTAGTGTTGGTGGTCTTCGTCTGCGGGTGCCCGGGCACCGAGCCGGCCACGGGACCGCGCCCGTTCACCCTGGAAGTCGCTTCGGAAGAGATCGAGGACACGATCCCTGGGCAGCTCTGCGTGCTGCTGGTCACGGTGGAAGAGGATGACTTGACCACGGCAGCCGAGCCCGTCACTGTCACGGCGACTGCCGAGGGGGCCACGGCCATCGTCGAGCATGGCACGATCACCCAGGGCCAGGTGGCCGAGGTGACCGTGACGATACTCCCCCCGCAGGCGGGGGCGGTGGAGCCGGTGGACGGGCAGGAAGGCTGGTTGTGCAGCGCCACGATTCACGCGGAGCGCGGCGGTGTGGTGCGGGAGATCGAGGTTCCCATCACGCTGACGTCCGAGGAGGAGGACACTTTGGCCCCGATGGCGGCGGAGATGCGCGAGCGCTTCATCCCCTGGCTGGCGGAGAACCAGCCGGAGTTGGGCATCGACGAGGCCACCGCCTGGGAGGGCACCGTTGTCAAGCCGCACTGGCTGGTGGTCAGCCATTACCTCTTCTTCAGTGACGAGTGGGAGCTGCACGTATCATGGCACATCATGATCGCGCCCTACGATTGGGCGAGGGTTGAACTCCGCCGTCGCTTTGAGGAGACCCTGCCGTCGCTGGCATTCGAGATTCCGTCAGTCTCGGCCGCCGGCCCGGTAACGGTTGACGAGATCGAGCCGGAAGGAATCCTCTGGCGGTAGTACGTTCCTCGCCGACCCGCTGCCGGGCTCTCTACATTGATTGACGGGACGCTTGGCTGTTTCTGACCGCCTGCTCCCGGTGCACGGGGTGCTTCGCGTACGCCGCGGTCAGCACAACTGCGCAAGGTCGGTGATGCGTTGAGCAAGGATTGGGTGTCGTGCGGGGAACGAGTCGCGTATGAGCGCTCTGCCCTGCATCGGATTCGTTCTAGTCGTCCTCCTGACGCTTGCGGTGGACCTCGGCGTTTTTCATCGCCGGTCCCACGTCGTGCGCGCGTCAGAGGCAGCAGTCTGGACGACGGTATGGGTCATCCTTGCCCTGCTGTTCAATATGGCGGTGTTTTACCTGTACGGACACCATGTCTTGGGGGTCGGTCGCGAGTCTTCCCGGAATCCGGGTCGCTCGTCCGGCGAGCCGAGTCCGGCTCAAGACCGGCTCAATCGGCATCGCATGCGCTCGTAGAACTGTAGAGCAACGGCCTGTTCGGCCTTGATGACCTCGTCGGCGCCCAACTGTGAAGCCCTCAGCCCGGCGGAAGTGTGGGTGGTTCGGGCAATGATGTAGATGCCGGGTCGGAGCCGCCGGGCCAGGGCGGTGGCCCGGAGCACGGCCTGCTCGTCGGGCACGGTCAGGGCCAGAATGGAGGCCGACTCGATGCCGGCGGCGCGTTGGGTCGACTCCTGGGAGACGTCGCCCTGGAGGACGCGCCGCCCCAGGCAGGCCTGGGTCTCGACGGTCACCGGGTTCTGGTCCACGACGACGTAGTCGATTCCGCCGCGCTCGAGGAGATCGGCGACGCAGCGTCCGGCCAACCCGAAACCGGCAATGATGACGGGGCCGGCAGGCCCGCCGGTCGGGGCCGTTGGGAACTCGATCGGCTTGATCGTGAGGCGCGTTCCGGAAGGCCAATCCACCGGGCCGGACAGCTCCACCCGGCCGTCCCGAAAGACGGCGATTCGCTCTTCGCTGGAAATGGGGGTCACTCGGTCTTGGGATAGAGGTTCTTGGCCAACCCGACCAGGTAGAAGGATCCGGTGATGCAGATCAGGTCTTCCTTGGTCACGGCGCTGGAGGCGATGTGGATCGCGTCCTCCAGCTTTGGAGCTACCTGGACCATCTTACCGGAGCGTTCGGAGAAGGCGCTGGCCAGGTCGTCGGGATCAACGGTGCGCGGCGACCCGGTGGAGGTGAAGATCACCTTGTCGGCGCCGAGTTGGATGTGGCGGAGCATGCCCAGCACATCCTTGTCCTTGTTGCAGCCGAAGATGACCACCATGGAGTCGTAGGGCACGTTCTGGCCGATGGCCCGCATGAGGGCGTCGATGCTGGCCGCGTTGTGTGCCGTGTCCACGAGTATGCGCGGGTTCTCGTTGATGGTCTCCATGCGACCCGGCAGGCGGACGTTGCTCAGGCCGGCTATCGCTCTCTGGTCGTCGATCTCGAAACCGCGGCCCTTGAGGGCGTCGAGGATGCCGAGGGCCAGGCTGCAGTTGATCGCCTGGTGGGCGCCCAGCAGCGGAACGTGGAGGTGCTCGAATCGGCTGTTTTCAGTCGTCAGGCTGAGTCGCGTGTGTGGGCCGAAGGCTCGCGACGACTCGAACCGCACGCTGAACTCGATGTCCTCGCCGGTCAGGCACAGGGGGGCTCGCGCTTTGGCAGCCGCCGCCTGGAGGACCTTCTTTACCTCCGGCACCTGTGGGGCGCTGATCACCGGGACACCGGTCTTGAGAATGCCGGCCTTCTCCGCGGCGATCGAGCTGAGCGAGTGCCCCAACTGTTCCACGTGGTCGTAACTGATGCTGGTGATCCCGCAGACCTCGGGCTTGATGACGTTGGTGGAGTCGAGCCGGCCGCCCAGGCCTGTCTCGATCACGGCGATATCGACCTTGCGCTCGGCGAAGTAGGCGAAGGCGATGGCCGTGAGGGCCTCGAAGTACTTGGGCTGGACCCCGTCCTTGAGGGCCTCGACGAAACGCCGGGCCATGCGAGAGAAATGGGTCTCCCCGATGATCTTGCCATCCACCCAGATGCGCTCACGGATGGTGAGCAGGTGGGGGGAGGTGTACAAGCCGACCTTGTACCCGGTGGCCCGGAGCATGTGTGCCAGCATTGTGGCGGTGCTGCCCTTGCCTTTGGTGCCGGCGATGTGAACGGTCTTGATCTGGCGATGGGGATTGCCCATCGTGGCCAGGAGCCGCGTCATACGACTGAGACTGAAATTCGTGCGGTTGTACACCGCCGCGCCCATGCGCTCGTAGTTGGTCAGAGAGTTCAGCCATTTGACGGCTGATTTGTAAGTGCGAATGGACGGTTTATCTGAAGGACGGACCCTACGGGTCTTCTTTGGGGGTGTGATAGTTGCTGACCGTGCCATGGGCGGGATTCTAACCCGGATCGATCGGTTCGTCAATCCTCAGTCGGCAGGCCGTCTGCTCAATGCTGGCAGGTTGCGGTTCCGCTCTAGACGACACCCAACATGTAGGGCCTACCGCGGCGGCTGAAGCGGCTTCATCGGGCGATTCCTCGCGGAAGGCAGCCCCTTTCGCCTCGGGGGATGGGCTGGAGCCCCGCCCTCGCCACTGAGTTATACGCATGGGGCCGCTTCTGGTTCTGCGTGCGAGGTCCAGAAGGCCGACAGAACTGTAATAAGCTGTGTAGATCCCCTATCTCCACACGGCAAGGTTAGGTATGGCGGGGTCAAGCGGGGCGGGCCGGCGTGGATCGGGTGGTCGGCATCGGGTACGCTGCCGGGCGGCGGCTCGTAGCGGAAGCCCAGGCCAGGGTCGGGTGATGACCGAGTTCGAGATCAAGCTGGAGCGAGCGCGGACCGGCGTGCGAATCGGAGCGGGGGCGCTTCCTTCGGTTGGGGAACTGCTGGCCCAGGCCGGCTGGGCCGACCGCGTGCTGGTGGTCAGCGATGGCCACGTCGCCCCACTGTACGGGGAGAGGGTCACGCGGTCGCTGGTGGACGCCGGGCTGAAGGCGGAGCTGCACGTTCTCCCGCCGGGCGATGAGAGCAAGTCTCTGGAACAGGCGTCGGCGCTGTACGATCGTCTGGCCGCCGGTCGTTACGCCCGTGACGCCGCAGTGTTGGCTTTGGGCGGGGGGATGGTGAGCGATCTTGCCGGATTCGTAGCCGCCACCTGGATGCGGGGCGTGACGTTTGTCATCTGTCCCACGACGCTGGAGGCGGACGTCGATGCGAGCATCGGGGGCAAGACGGCCGTCAACCACGGTGCGGCCAAGAACCTCATCGGAGCGTTTCATCAGCCGCGCCTGGTGATCATCGACCCGAAATGTCTCGGTTCGCTGTCGCAGCGAGATCTGGTTGCGGGCACGGGCGAGTCGATCAAGCACGCCGCGATCGCCGATCCGTCGTTCCTCAAGTGGCACGGCTCGTTTCGTGATGCCGTGCTGGCTCGCGACGCCGATGTGCTGGCCGAGCTGATCGAGCGGAACGTGCGGATCAAAGCGGACATCGTGGTGCGCGACGAACGGGATCGCAGCGGCGTTCGGGCGGCGCTGAACTTCGGGCATACCGTGGGCCACGCGATCGAACGCTGGAGCAACTACGAGCTTCGCCACGGGGAGTGCGTGGCCCTGGGCATGGTGGCGGCGTGCCGGCTGTCGGTGCGGATGGGGCTGCTGGACGAGGCGTCGGAGGCGGCGGTGGTCGAGACGATCGAGGCGTACGGTCTGCCTACGTCACTGGAGGCGCCGGTGGCGGCGGACGAGTTGCTTCGCTACATCGCTCGTGACAAGAAGACGGCCCGCGACCGGGTCCGCTTCGTGTTGCTGGAGGGGCTGGGGCGGACGACGCTGCGTGACGACGTACCCGAGGAGTTGGTGGTCGAAGTGCTGCACACCTTGGGCGGTGCTTGAACGACACGGGGCGCGACTGGGGCATTCCAGGGGACGGTTTCTAATGCCGCGGTAGGACCTCGATCAGGCGATCGATCTCCTTCTCGTTGTTGTAGACGTGCGGGCTGGCCCGCAGGCGCCCGTTGCGCACCGCGATGACGATGCGGTGTTCGCTGCGGAGGTGTCGCTGGATGGCCTCGTGGTCGTGGACGTCGGATTGGAAGGAGACGATCCCGCTGGCCTCGGCCGGCCGTCGCGAGCTGTAGACGCGATAGCCCTTGTCGCGGAGGCCGGTCACCATGCGGTCGGTCAGGGCCAGGATGCGGGCGGTGATCCGCTCGATGCCGATCTCCAGGAGCAGGTCGATGGCCCCGCCGAGGGCATAGATGCCGACCAGGTTGTAGGCCCCGCTGTCGTAGCGGCGGATGTCGTCTCGGAACTCGAAGCGGTAGTGCGAGAAGTCGGCCCAGTTCTTCATGGAGAGCCAGCCGACACAACTGGGGCGCAGGTGCCCCTGCAGTTCCTTGCGGACGTAGAAGAGGCCGGCGCCCTCGGGACCGCAGAGCCACTTGTGCCCGTCGGCGGAGAGGAAGTCGATGTGCATGGCGTTGACGTCGATGGGCATGGCCCCCAGAGATTGGATGGCGTCCACGCAGAGCAGAACGCCTTTGCTGGTGCAGTACTGGCCGAGGGTGGCCAGGTCGGTACGGAATCCGCTGGCGAATTGCACCGAGGAGATGGTCACCAGTCGGGTGCGCGAGTTGACGGCCTCGATCAGCTTCTGGATGGGAATGCGCCCGTCCTCCTCCAGGACCATGTTGACCTGGACGCCGCGCGACTGGAGGGCCTGCCAGGGATAGATGTTGGCCGGGAACTCGACGTTGGTGGTGACGATGTTGTCGCCGCGGTTCCAACTGATGCCGTTGGCCACGAAGTTCAGGCCCTCACTGGTGTTCTTGACGAAAGTGACCTCGTCGGCGTTAGCGTTGATGAGGGCGGCGGCCCGCTGACGCACGTGCTCGGCGTGCTTGTAGAATCCGTCGGCCAGGTAGCCGTTGTCCTGGGCCTGTTGGAGGTACTCCCGGGCGGCGTCGGCGGCGCGGCGGGACAGGGGCGCAACGGCGGCGTGATCCTGGAAGTTGAAGTTCCGGGTGATGGGGAACTCTTCTCGAACGGCTTGCCAGTCCATCGTTTACCCTCGCCTGGTCGGCGGCCGGCGCCATGCCGGCGGCGGGCCCAGCCGTGTCTTCGTCCAACCGGGCCCACTGAATTATAGTAATCCCGGAGCCGCGGCGACCTCCGGTTTTCGCCCCGGGCGGCGCCGCAGATCGGCACCATGTACGTTATCGGGGAATCAATCAATACCCTCTCGGGGCGTCGCCCGCCGGTGGATGGAGAGGACGCTGCCCTTTCTCGCCGCGGCTTGAGATTGTCCGGCCTGGCTGTGGGGCCTATGATCGCGGGTTGGCCCGGTAACCGAGTTCTGTTGCATCCGGGATGAGGATCGCCCATGGATTCGCGAGCTGTCGCGGCTCAAACCGTCAAGGTGCTGTTCGAGGACGACCAACTGTTGTTGGTGGAGAAGCCGGCCGGTCTGCGCCTGGTGGAGCCGGGATCGGCCGGCAGCGCGGGGGCGGAACCGATCGCCCTCGTGTTGGGCAGGGCGCCGCTGCTCATGGTCCGGCCGCTGGAGCAGCACGTCTCCGGCATCGTGGTTCTGGCCAAGACCGAGGAAGCGGCAGCCCGCCTGCGCAAGTCGCTGGCAACGCCAAGATCCAGGACGGACTATCTGGCGGTGGTCCGTGGGCAACCGCGGTCGCCGCGTCCGGCGGATCGCCGGGGTCGCCAGGCCGGGGGATTCTCGCCGGGCGTGCGGCTGGTTCGGCATCGCAAGGACCTTTCGCTCGTCCAGTTTCGCCACGACTCACCGCGCACCGCAGAAGTGCGGGCCGACCTGCGATCCATCGGGCTAACGCCACTTGGTGACGTGCCCGTCGATCACCGAACGAACCGGCGTCGGCCCGCAGGCCGACTGTTCCTGCACCGATCCCGGATATCGTTCCCGCATCCGGCCACGCGTAAGACCGTGCGGGTCGAAACGTCCGAGCCTCGGGCGTTTCAGACCGCATTGGCCGGCGGCGATCTGATCGAGGATCTGTTGCAGATCGCGTTGAGTTCGCGCATCGGCTGCCTGGTCGATGAGGGCTGCGACAGTTGGCGGCTGTTTTCCGGAAAGGCGGAAGGCGTCCCGGGCCTGGTGGTTGAGAAGCTGGGACCGGCGATCGTCCTGCAGACCCATCAGGGCAAGTTCATGGGAGACACCGATCGGGTTCGCCGGATCGGGAAATGGTACGCTCGTGTCTTCGGGGCCACCGCCGTCTATCACAAGCGCTTCATCAAGGCTCGCGGCGACGCGGACGCGGTGGCCGACGAGCTGTGCGACCCGAAGCCGCTGATCGGCACAGCGGTGCCCGAGGAACTGGCCATTCGAGAGAATGATCTGCGCTTCCTGGTCCGGCTGTACGACGGCTACTCGACGGGTCTGTTCCTGGACCACCGCGACAACCGGCGTCGGGTGCGGAAGCTGGCGGTCGACCGGCGAGTGCTCAACGCTTTTGCCTATACCTGCGGGTTTTCGGTGGCCGCGGCCGCCGGCGGGGCGAGCCAGACGTTCAGCGTGGACATCTCGACAGGAAGCCTGGAGTGGGGAAAGCGGAACTTCGAGGTCAACGGGATCGACCCGGGCGGGCATGGTTTTATACGCTCGGAGATCTTCGACTATCTGAAGCGGGCCCGCCGACAGGGGCTGCACTTCGACCTGGTGATCCTCGATGCCCCGACGTTCGCCCGGAGCAAACGACCGGCGCGGGTGTTCTCGATCGCAACGGACTTGCCGCGGTTGATCGACGAGACGCTGGGCGTGCTGGCGCCGGGTGGCTTCGTGCTGTGCTCGACCAACAGCCGGGCCCAATCGGCCGCGTGGCTTCGCGAGCAGGTGGCCGCTGTGGCCGCCGAGGCCGGGAGGCGATTCCAGATCGTGGCCGCGCCGCCCCTGCCGGCCGACTTCGCCGCCGACCCGAACTACGCCAAAACGATCATGGTGCGGTTTCCTTGAGGGGGAACCGTTCTGGCGGGCGCCGGCCCGCCCGCAGGGATGAGGGGCGAACGGTGGCGAGCGCGCCTCGGCCCACCGTCGCTGGCCAGCAATGAAAACAGGCCCATGGGGCTGAGCCATGGGCCTGGTGTGCTTTGCGGTCGGCGGGTCGCTACTCGCGTTTCCTGCGAAGCAGAGCCAGGGCGCCGACGGCCAGTATGGGCAGCGCGGCAGGCTCGGGGACAGACACCCAACCGCTTTGATCATCGGTTGAGCCGATACCGCCGACATGGGCGGCCGTCGGGAACTCGCCCGAACCGCCGTCCATCGCGCTGAGGAAGTTGAACGAATTGGCCGTCAGGGTGGGGATGCCGGTAATGGTGTACTGTACGGCGTCTCCCACGCCAAAGCGTTTCGCCGAACCGTCGGTGCTGTCAAAGTCGATCTGGATGTCGAAGAAACCGTCCCCGTTGGCCATGTAGGTGTCGACGCCGGTGTTGATGGTCGGATCCGTGAACGTGCCGGTCTTGATGGGCGCGGAGAAAACGAGGGCGCTCAGGTTGAGGTCGGGGTCGAGATTGAAAAGCCACTCGAAGACGAACTCATTGTCGATGAGGTTGGTGGTGTCGAGGAGAAGATCGACGGAGCCCGGTGTGCCTTCATCATCGAACGTGGCGGTTAGCCAGGGGGTCGGTCCCTCCGGAGGGCACGCGCCGCTGAACTCATACGACGCCGGGAAGGTAACCATGGCAGCTTGAGTAGTCGTGGTAAGAAAGAGAGCCAAGCTGACCGCGCAAAAGACTGAGAGAGACCGCATCCTTCCTTCTCCCCGTAGTCTGCCACGGGATCGTGGCAGCTCTCTCTCATCCCTCGCGTCGTACAGCGATTCCTGGCCGGAATGCTCGACTGCGGGATACCGGTTTGTATCTTTGCTTTAGATTAGCGAATCTCGGGCGTACAAGTCAAGGACCTATCGTAAAAACAACGCGCCGTTTCTGGAACGAGTACTGGCCGGCGGGTACCCCTTTGCCTGGACCTTCTTACGCTCCTAACTGTTTACAGAGTAGATGGTTGGGACTTCAGTACTTTCGTTCTGCCAAGCCGGGTCATTGAAGCTAAGCTGTATGAAGGGCTTCGCAAACAGGTTTTTCGCGCCCGGAAATCGGAAAGAAGCGCGTGGATGGGTTCAAGGGATTGGAGGATGCGTTTGTACAGTGAGTGCTCGGATTTTCCGAACCGTGGGCCGCTATGGGTATATTTTTCCAAGCAGGCGCGGGAAGGGAATGGTCTCGCGGATGTGTTTGAGGCCGCAGAGCCAGGCCAGGGTGCGCTCGACACCCAGGCCGAAGCCGCCGTGCGGAACGCTGCCGTAGCGCCGCAAGTCCAGGTACCACTCGTACGCTTCGACCGGCAGGGATTGGGCGCGGATGCGTGACAGCAGGATGTCGTAGTCCTCCTCGCGGGCCGAGCCGCCGATAATCTCGCCGAAACCTTCCGGTGCCAGCAGGTCGAAGTTCTCGACCAGGCGTTTGTCTTTGCGATCCACGCGCATGTAGAAGGCCTTGACCTCGGTCGGGTAGTGCGTGACGAAGACGGGGCGATCGTGCAGGCGGGAGATGATGGTCTCGTCGGAGCCGCCCAGATCCGTGCCCCACTGGAAGTCGGTGGCCAGTTCGAGGTGCTTGGGGATGTTCTGGACCTGCTCCTCGAGTTCGGCCCGGTCCATGCGGGCGACGGTGGCCTCCTGGGCGGCCTTCTCCTGTTGCCACTTCTTCTTGGCGGTCTTGGCGGTCTCGTCGAGTTGCTCGATCCTGGCGGTCAGTTCCTTGACCGTGGCCTGTTTCTCGACCAGGTCGTTTTCGAGCAGCTTGCTGGCCTTGGTCCCGTGCAGGATGTCGGTGGCCTCGGTGTAGCTGACGCGGTAGAAGGGCTTGCGGATGCGTTCCAGCTCACCGACGTCGCGCCCGAGCTGTTCGAGGTCGGCCCGGTGGTCGCGCAGAACACGCCCGAGGATGCTGCTGATGAAGTCCTCGGCCACGTCGATCACGTCGTCGAGGTCGGCAAACGCGATCTCCGGCTCGACCATCCAGAACTCGGTCAGGTGGCGGCGGGTCTTGGATTTCTCGGCGCGGAAGGTGGGGCCGAAGCAGTAGACCTTGCCGTGGGCCATGCAAGCCGCCTCGACGTGTAACTGGCCGGTCTGGGCCAGGTAGGCCGGTTCCCCAAAGTAGTCGACCGAGAAGAGCGTGCTGGTGCTCTCGCCGGCCGAGCCTGAGAAGATGGGCGTGTCGATCAGCACGTAGCCGTTGTCGTTGAAATAGCGTCGGATGGCGTCGACCAGGGTGGCCCGGACGCGCAGGATGATGTGTTGGCGCTGGGAGCGGAACCAGAGGTGCCGGTGCCTCATCAGGAAGTCGCTGCCGTGCGGCTTTGGGGTGATGGGGTAGTCGACGGCTTCGTGGATGAGTTTCAGGTCGGTGAGCTTCAACTCGTGGCCGCCGACGGCGCGGTCGTCGGCGACGACCTGGCCGCGGACGGTGATGGACGACTCCTGAGTCAGGCGTTTGGCCAGGTCGAAGATGTCGGCCGTCTCGTCCTTCTTTTCGAGGACGCACTGGCACAGGCCGGTGCCGTCGCGAAGGATGACGAAGGCGATCTTGCCGGAGGAGCGGGTGTTGTACACCCAGCCGGCCAGGTTGACCTCGCGGCCGACGTGGTCCTTCAGGTCCCGGATTTCGGTCCTATCTTGCATAGGCGGCATATATAGGTGAGGCGGTCGGTTGCTGCAACAGGAATCGGGGGTTCGTGGCGGCGTCGGGGCGGGCAGAGGGATCGGAAGTCGCCACGGCAAACGTCCGATACATCATGAGTTGCCGAACCGGGGAGCGGGTGGTTCGTGGGCCCGGTTCGTGCGCCGGAGTCGTGCCGTGGGCGATGGGTTGCCAACCGTCAGCGTGCTGGTGCCGTGCTACAGCGCGGAGCGCTATCTGCGTCAGGCGCTGGACAGCGTTGCCGCCCAGACCGTGGCCCCGCTGGAGTGCATCGTGGTGGACGACGGGTCGACGGACCGGTCGGCCTGGATCGCGGCGGAATACGAAGCGCCGTTCCGGCTGATCCGTCAGGTCAACCAGGGTCGGGCGGCGGCCATGAACCGGGCGATCGGTGAGGCAGTGGGCGACGTGGTCATGTTCCTGGACGCGGACGACTACTGGCTGCCCGGGATGATCGCCGCCCAGGTGGGCACGATGGTCGAGACGGGGGCCGACATGGTGTACGCCCACCCCGTTCGTTGCGACGAGGAGGGCGAGGACCTGCCCACGCGTTTCCCGGACCCGGTTCCGGAACGTTGCCTGGCGGAACTGATGCACAGCAATCGCCTGAACGGGTGTGGAGCCTGCGTACGCACCGAGGTGTTGCGAAAGGTGGGGGGCTTCGACGGGTGCTTCTGGCCGGCGGACGATTACCACCTGTGGCTGCGAATCGCGGTGGAACACCGCATCGTCAAACAGCCCGAACCTCTGGGCAGGTATCGTTACTATTGCGGTCAGGCATCGGCGGCTCGGCTGGGCATGACGCTCGTGGAACTGGGGGCCAAGCTCGATCTGCTGGCCCGGCATCCGCAGGTGCGGCGTCAGTTGGGCGCGGCGCTGGTCAAGGAAGCTGTGGAGGACCGGTTCTTTGCCACCATGCAGCGCTGGCAGGCGGCCGGGCAGCAGGGTGCCGCCCGTCGGCTGGCCCGCACCTACTTGCGGCATTGGCCGTGGCGGCTGCGCGGATGGCGCTATGCCCTCGTTGGCTATTTGCCGTGGCGGGTCTACGCCCGCACGGTTGCGGCTATGGGGCGGACCGGTGGGCAGAGCGGCGGGATCGCCCGCGCCCGGAGCGCCCCCCGCGGTTGACACAGAGACGGCCAGGTTCATGGGAATCAAGTCAGCCATTCGATCCGTGGTGCGGCCTCCGCTGGTGCGGTCGGCGCTGGATCGCCGGGCGACGCTGATCGTCCTGCTCTATCACTGGGTGGAGCCCGACCCTCCGCGGTTTCTTTCGGGCGCCGGGGTGACCACGCATCCGGACGCCTTCGACGACCACCTGCGTTATGTCCGCGCCCGGTACGAAGTCGTCTCGCTATGGGAGGGTGTGCGCCGGGCCCGGGCGGGC
>Ga0307380_10007540_pt1 | contig 14128 bp, 14 predicted proteins | sample UN3MG_FD_202239 | JGI IMG/M metagenome (GOLD analysis project Ga0307380, IMG submission 202239) | Soil microbial communities from Risofladan, Vaasa, Finland - UN-3 | ecosystem: Environmental > Terrestrial > Soil > Coastal area > Acid sulfate soil | place: Finland: Risofladan, Vaasa | collected... | reverse complement strand
TTTCCCGTTCTTGCCTACCGGATAATGCGCAGAGGTGCCCTCCTCGCAGAGCGCGGCGGTGGGAATTATCAAGTCCTCTATGCGGAGATCTGGCTGCAGCGATCCGCACCAACCCAGCACCCAAACCTTTCTTGCTCCCAAGGCGATGAGCTTTTCCAGCACTATCGCACCTTGAGGTGCGCCGAGCAAGGGGCCGGCCAGCGCAAGGGGAAGTTTCCCGTCTTTTTTGATAAGAAAGAACTCGAAGGGGCACATTATTTTAAGGGCTGTCTTCTCCGCATTGCTGAACGCAGCTATTGCCCTGAGCTCTGAGGCAATACAGATCATGATCGCATCCGTGCCAATGCGTGGCTCCTCCTCTGTCCTGGTTGGCGTAATGAGCGTCCTGGTTTTATCCATGATATTGCGTTACCTTCCTGCGCGCTTGTTAAATAGAGCGCGCTCCCCGAGCCTGAAAGGCTTTTCTTGAAAATGGTATATTGAGTTATCACGAAACCCGAATACATAGGCGAATACCAGGGCAAAGCACGTGACCTCTCGTGAGAGCATTCTCAGCCTTTGCAATAGAAAGGGGAGGGCCGATGATACAGAGAAAAGGCACCATAGATGTACTATCTCGGCCCTCCCGTCCTCAGTTTTTTAGTACTGCCTTGGAGGGCATCAGCTTACAGATCGAGGGCCTTGATAAGTGCCCATTCTGATGCCTTCAACCATGGCCTAATTTGACGAATAAATTTTTGCTGAACCTGGAAGACTTTTTTCAGGTTTGCGTGCTTGTTGCACTCCTCTTCCATGACCTCGGCTGATACCGCTTTGAGGGCCTTCAGCACATCATCGGGATACTGACGCATTTTGACGCCCTTATTGGCGACCAGGTCTTCCATGATCGGTCCGTTCGCCACATCGCTCCTGGCTATTGTCCAGTTGAGGCTGTCACTGCAGGCAGTCTTAAACAGGAGTTGATAACCCGCGGGCAAGGCTTCCCATGCCTTGATATTCACGATGAAGTCCACAAAAGTAGTCGGCTCTTGAAACCCAGGCGCGTAGTAGTACTTCGCCGCTTGAAATAACCCGGCCCTGATATCATAGAGCGGTATAGCCCACTCGGTTGCATCGAGCACGCCACGTTCCAGGGCGGTGTAGATCTCGCTGCCCGGCAGATTGACCACATTGACCCCGAGTTTCGCCATGATCTTGCCGCCCAATCCAGGAATGCGCATCTTGAGACCCTTGAGGTCAGCGAGGGAGTGAATCTCTTTCCTGAACCATCCTCCCATCTGGGTTCCGGTGCTGGCCATGGGGAATGCAACCATGTTGAACGGCTTGAGCATTTCGTGGTAAAGCTCGAGCCCACCACCCTGATACATCCATGCCGCAAGTTCTCTGTGGAACATTCCGAAAGGATAGGGACACGCTGCAAACAATTGCGCCTCGGGCATCTTTCCCGCGAAGTAGTACATACCCGTCGTTGCACCATGCACGGCCCTTCCCTGGCTGACTGCATCAAACACATCGAGCGGCCCCACAAGCTCACCACCTGCAAACACCTGCATCTTCCACTTGCCATCGGTTATAATCCCGATATTCTTGGCTATTCTCTCCGTTCCTTCTTGAAGGCAAGGCATCTTGGGAGGCCAGCTTGTGACAACCTTCCAGTTGACTTTGTTCTCCTTGGCAAATGCCATGGATGGTGCCAGAGCACCTGCAGCAGCAAGACCTAAACCTACCTTACCAATAAATTCTCGTCTTTTCATAATGTACCTCCTTTATCGTTTATGTTGTTTAGAAAAGAAACATCATCAAAAGATACCCTGCCTGTAATCACCTCCTTCCTGTATCGTATCCGGTTAAATAAGTATGTGAGAACAATGATCCTGAAGAACCTTAAATATGTGTAATAATCTGCGATCTTTCTCTTGACTATCAATCAATTTCGGTAACTGTGATAGCCTCTTGTTCACAGAGCTCTATACAGGTTTCGCAGCCAATACATTCCTCTGCATTCACGGGAACGGACTTTTCGCTCTGCATCTCGAATATGTCAACCGGACAGTTTTCCACGCACTCTTCACACCCGATACATTTTGCCTCGTCAACCTCTACCTTGTAGGTTCGTGTTTTTCTGGTTGCCCTTACTGATTCCTTTTCTTTCATCTTTTGCCTCCTTGAATATCTCAGCTTTCTTAGTTTTAGTTATCGAGAATGCCTCTAGAGAAGCTGCCCATAAATCAACCTTGCCCTTTCCCAACTAGGCTTGTTGTTGGCAAGAGCACTTGTTATTTATTTTCTTGTACATCAATAAAAAACTATCCATGGGAAAATCCCTTAGCTCAACGCAATCTATGGCAATAAGTCATATCGATTGTTCCCAACCCTGTCCAAAGTCCGCCACGGGTCTTATATCCCGCACCTCGAAGGTTACGGCCGCGTGGATTATTTTGGCTGCATTCTTGCCCAATCTCTTGGTGACATCGGCCTTGACCTCCTCGAGTCTTTCACCGGAGGTTTGACAATCCGTCATTTGCACGTAGATCCTCACACCCTTCCAATCAGCAGCTGTCTCTCCAGGCTCCATGATCACAAAGACGGCATGGGGGTTCTCTTGGAGATTGGCGAAGGTTCTGTTCTTTCCGAGCCCCATGACGACTGTCTTTTGATCGATCATCCGTGGGGTTCCAAACACGGCTGCGTTAACCTTTCCGTCCTTGCTCGCCGTGCTCAGGGTGCCAATCCGGGGACTTTTATTGAAATATTCTACTAATTTTTCAGACATATAAATATACCTCCTTTATTAAGCATATAATTCAAACACATTGCTCCTTTGCTGCTAAGGCAATGTAGTACTGGTGCCGGCATTGTTTAAGAACACCGCATCCGTAATCTCTTGAGAGATCCGAGTTGCAGCCGGAATCCCGGTGCAGTGGGAGAGTCCTAGCTTCTTAATGCCCATGCCCTTCAAGGCCGCAATAGTGTGTTCGATTTGGTATTCGGAAGCACGGAACAGGTGTGCACCACCGATAGCAGCATAGACGGTCTTGTTTCCCGTAAGTTCCTGCGCACGTTGCAGAGTATTGATGATACCCCTGTGGGCACAGCCCAGAATTACGATCATTCCCACCTCGGTTTGGATGATCAATGCCAGGTCATCTGCCAACGGATCCTGCTGCAGGGTCCCATCCTTCATAACGAAGACATCAGGGTCGATTTTTTCAAAGGCGGTGTTCATGGGGACCTCTCCCGTGGTCATGATACTATGCCCCAGCCTTACGGGTTCCCTTGTGAGTTTGAATCGTGCTCCCAGGCTTTCAAGTTCGAGGCGTTGAAAGGGGATGCCCACGTAAAATTCTCGGTCATCCACCCGTGCATACTTGGGCGCCCAGATATCCGGATGGCTAATGACTTCTACCTCACCGGTTCTTCGCAATATCTCGCGCAGCCCCCCTGTGTGATCGAAATGGCCGTGGCTCAGGACAATTGTATCCACCTTTGACAAATCTACACCCAGCATATCCGCATTATGGGTTGCGGTGATGGTGGTGCCAGTATCCAACAAGATGTGAGAATCCTCAGTGCTCACCAGCATGCTCAAGCCCCATTCGGCAAGACAGCCGATAGTGGCTGTGTTTTCGCTCAGTGTAGTGATCTTGATGCTCACCTACTCCACCTTTTGTACCATGTTTAGGATCTTTGCACGCCTATCAGGAATGGAAATGCCCCCCGATCATCCCTAAAATACCTATAAATCCCCTATCATTAGCGTGAGTATCCCGCCAGGTTCGGCATATACAGTGAGAGCCCCGACCAATAGGTGGTAATGATCACCACTGGAAGCATGCCTACCCACATGAGGAACAGAGCCGGCTTCATGTACTCTTCTGCAGAGCTGTTGCCAATGCGGCCCGCGAGATACAGCATAGGCGCAGTGGGCGGTGTTACCGTTCCCAACCCCATGTTCACGCCTACAATGGCCGCGAAATGAAGGGGGTGAACACCTGCGTTTATTGCAATGGGGTAGAGCAATGCCGCGGCCAGCACCGTGCCGCTGAGGTCATTCATTATCATCCCCATGAAAAGCAGCACTATGTTGATCATGGCGAGAGTCACAAGCATATTAGGTGAATGTGCAACGACCCAGTTGCTCAAGGACTCGGTTATCCCCTCTACTATGAGGATTTTGCTGGTTATCTCGGTGAAAAATATCATGACGAGCACCACCCCGCTGATCACCGAGGCCGAGATCATCGCGCTCTTTATCTCCTCGTATCTTACCGTCCGGTAAAATAAACAACCTGCCACAATCACGTACACTACACCGAGGCAGGCAGCTTCCGTGGGTGTGACAACTCCACCATAGACACCTCCTAACACAACCACAGGCAGCACGAGAATCGGAATCGCCCGGTAGGTGCTCACCAGTATCGCCTTTGTCTGCTCTTTCAACGTGGGCAATTTGGGGGGCATCTTGAGGGGAAGGTTTCGCACCATCAGCATATTAAGGAATGAGTACATAATGACGATAATGATGGCGGGGCCCAGTGTCGCAAGCCAACACCCGGGCACCGAGTTGCCTGTCATAATGGCGTAAAATATCATAGGTACGCTGGGTGGTACGAGCTGTCCCAGGATACCGGAGCAGGCGATTAGTGCCGTGGCATGGCCTCGCTGATAGCCCTGGGCTACCAGCCTGGGAATCATGATGGTGCCAATACACGCGATCGCAGCCGAGTCGGTGCCGGAGATCGCGCTGAACATGGCGGTGGCGGCGACGGTGACGGTGCCCAAACCGCTTTTGCCGAGCTTTATGATCTGTCCAATCGAGTTTACGAAGTCGATCATCTTGCCTGCCAGGCCACTGGTATCCAGGATACTGCCGAATAAAATAAAGAGTGGTACCGAGAGCAATACGACAGATCTCATCTTTATGAAGATCGTGGGCAGCAGGTACGATGCATCCTGATTGAACCAGGCCAAAAGGATGAAGGCCAATACGCCAAAGGCCATGGCAATCGGGACCCCCATGACAATTAAGGCAATGACTATGATGAATCCTAGTATAACTCCTTCCATTATATCCTTTTCCGATTAGGATCGGTACGCGTCATGCGCACAATCTATCGTCTCCCATAAGAAATAGGCGACCATCAAGATGCCTCCCACGAAAAGGGAGGACTGGAAATAGACCATGGGCACGTGGTAGGTCCATGTTGTTTCCTTCATCGCAATGCTTTCCATGCAAAACTCGTAACTCCAGATCACAAAGATGCAGGATACCGTGGTAGATATGGCCGCGGATACTGCCCTTATGATGTTGTATGTTCTTTTACTGCGTACGATGGTACGAATAAGCTCTGCCTTCACATGACTTCTCTCATAGCTTCCATAGGCGGAACCTATGAAGTATACCCACATGGCGGCAAACCCAATAAAGTGCTCAAGACCGAAGAACGAGTTGTGGAAGACATACCGGGAGACTATCTCGGTGAACATGGCAATGGTGAGGAGGCCCATGGTGAAAAACAGAAATCCCCTCTGAAGCGCCGCCAGCCCGGAATTGCATTTTTTTATCCACTTTACCAAAAGGCTCATCGTACTCGAAGATTTAATGATGCACCTCCTTACGCATATTGGCCCTCCGAGCCTCTTAGAGAAAAGGCTCGGAGGAATTTTAATGTTTACCATGATTTACCGGTATGGCAAAGCATTACATTACCCCCAGCTCACTTAGCCTCTTCTTGAGCAGGTCCATCCACTTCTTTCCCACGGTAGACTCAAGAACATCCCAGCACTGTCTGCAATTGTCTATCCAGATCTTTAGCTCCTTGGGATGGTCTTTCTTCATATTAACTATGGTCCAGCCCTTATCCTTCAGCTTCTGCTGGTATTCCATTTCCTCTTTTTCAATTATGGTGAGGTGTTTTGCCCGTATCCTATTGGCTTCCTCCTGAAAAATCTTCTGATAGGCCTTGGGCAGGCTGTTCCATCGCTTCAGGTTTGCAGTGATTGCCCACGATTCACACAGTTCATAGGTCACGATCATGGTACGGGCCAGGTCTCGGAAGTCCTTGTAGATGTTGACCGCACCAACACCCACCAGTCCATCCACAACGCCTGTGGACAGTCCCACACCAACCTCTGCATAGGGGAGAGTAACCGTGTCGAAGCCCATTTTCTCGACATAGCACTTGAAGATCTCGAGGGGAGGGCATCTGATCTTCACGCCCTTGGCCTGCACGGCATTGCTTACTGGATCGTGGTTCAATGTGACGCTTCCCAGGGCGTTGAGCCAGGTGCCCAGATATTGCAGCTTTCCGTCCGCGGCCCATTGTGTACCGATCTCATCAAAGGGACCGCCTTCGGAGTAGACCTTTCTCGCCTCATCCCATGAGGCCACGAGGAAGGGCAGGTAGAGGATGTTCCACCTTGCATCCAGTCCTGAGTCAAAGGCATTGAACTGGAGGTCTACCATGCCCTTCATGCACATCCTCTGAAGCTCCGTCCAATCGCCGATCTCAGGCCCATAGAACTTCCAGGTTACCTTACCGCCTGTTCGTTTGGTGATGGCCTCGCACATTTCCATCAACTCCTTGTGGGTGGTGCTGTCCCTTGGCATCATGCTTTGAGCTGCCTTAAGATTCAGTTTCGGAAGTTTTTCCGCGGAGCATACGGCCGGAACAAATCCCACTAGGACCATTGCAATCGCCAGAACAAGCGCGAGCACAATGCCCATTCTTGATTGTCCTTTTTTAGACATTGCTTATTCTCCTTTCTCTAAATGGTTACTAAGCTAACAAAAATCTTATCATTTTTCCTAATAGTTTTTCCTTCACCTCCTTTCTGTGTGGTGCCTATATTAATATTAGGCCAGCTGGTATGGGAAATGACTACCTGTTTCCTGCCGGAAAGATCTCAACCTTGCCCTCATCGGCGTTTACTACAATTCTGTCCCCAGTTGAGATTTTAGCCAGATCCTCTTCCGAGATCTGATCCACTACCGGTATTTCCCCAAGCATGGAACCTATAGTGGTTAATATTTCAGAAAATTGGCAGATCATTGCCTTTGGGCCGGTTTTCTTCTTGCCCATACGAAAGATGGTGTAGGCACCCCCGGTACTTCCCTTTCCGAAGGGAAACACCAGCACTTTGCCAATTACGCTCTGGCCTTGCAATTCATGTCCCTCCTCGGTAATGATCCCAGTTTCTGCATCGATACCGAGGTTAAACACAATAGGATCTTTGGTGACTAGGGCCTCTCCCTCTGCCTTTCCTCCGGATATCAATCTACCCTTTAAAATAAATTTGTCCATGGCTCAGTCTCCAATCCATTTGCCGCAAATCGCCGACTCAACCACGGTTTCTACGCTCCCCAGCCGTGTCTTGAACCCATTAAAAATATGGGAGTAAAAGGCCTGTTTCACGGAATCCGTGGCCACGGACTGGGCACCAAGCTTTTTTACAGGAGCACACACACTGCATATATCCGCGGTAATATGACCTCCGGCGTTTCCGATGCATTCGGTCAGGCCCATCCTATTCGCCATAGTACGAATGGGCGCAGCGGTATGAACCCACATCCTCACGTTCTCGTGGATACGTCTCCCGTCAAGCACCTCAACGATCCTTTGAATCTGTCTGAGGGAGTTGTGCGGACATCCCAGGGCCACGAAATCCATATCATCTCCCGGGGCATCGTTGAATGTCCGGTAGACCGCATCCAGGTCCTTAGCCGTGATAGAGATGGTCTCTTCAGGTCTTTTTCCGTGGAATGCTGCCTCACGAGTCGAGGCCTCGGGTGTTATCCCTGTAATGTGATACATGCCAACGGAGCCTGAGGTGCCCATGCCTGTTCCCAATGAGAGAAGCTCGCGCATCCCCGGCTTGGGATCCAATCCTTCGAACACAGGGACCTTCCCCGCTACCTTTTCCCCGACTGCATAACCCAAGGCGCAGTAGTCGTGAATCCCTTTGAGGGAGGCCTCGACCTGCACAAGGATCTGGCCACGGCGGTTTTCCTGAAGGTGGTAACTGTAGAGAGGAGTTCGTCCTACAATGGCTGCCATCAGGGCACTGAGGCCGGCTTCCCTGCTGCTCCGCGCACCGACTACGGAGTTGACAAAGGGTATGGTGGCGGAATCGGACCAGCACACATGTTCGCCAAATCTGGGAAGGTTTCCCCCGAAGTAGGGGATGCAAGAGTAAAGGCCGATGCACCCGATAGACTCGAACACGTGGTTGAGACGCACCTGATCCTTGAAGTCCTCCATGGAGAACCCCAGTTCCTCGTAACGCTCTCTGTCCAGGCCAACGGAATTTAGGGTGACAAAAGCCTTGATCGAGATCCCCTCTAAGGCCAAATTTTCGAGAAACTCAATACTTGTCTGGTTATGCTCTTTGTCGATGTTTCCGTCGATGTGCCCTGAGGTGAATTCAACCAAACGCTCTGCTCCGTAGATTTCCCCGAGCCGAACGATAATCTCCATAGCCTTTCGTACAGACTCACCTCTCGATCCGTCCAGCATTGCCTTTTCTTCATCGGTCAGAAGCATTATTAACCTCGATAAAACTTGATTGCGTTAGATACTGATAAGACTGGCCTTCTTCAGCATGGCCTAATTAAATACCTTGGAAATGCCTCAATTGCACTCTAGTCAGCGGATAACCTTGATATATATCTAGTGTTTATCCCTGGGTATTTAGCAAATGAAAAAAAACTTAGGATTTGAACTGAGCATGAACATATGACCTATGCTCTGTTTGGCAGCATTATTCTGCCCAGATTCTCCCTATTTCAGAAATGCTCTTAATCCTCTCCTCTGCGATTCGGTCTGATGCCTCGGCCGTGCTGATACCTTCCTCCTCAGCCTTCTTGAATACCTGAAGGGTTTGATCATAAATCCGGGAAACCTTTTCCAAGACCCGCTCCTTTACCACCTCACCCAGAACCTCCTCCTGGCAGTGGATCAGGCCGCCGGAGTTGACAAGATAGTCGGGCCCGTAGAAGATCCCTCGTTTCTGTAATTCCATGCCGTGACGATTTTCTTTAAGGACATTATTGGCGCTACCGGAGATACCTTTGCACTTGAATTTATCAATGGTATCGTCGTTCACTACAGCCCCGAATGCGCAGGGTGAAAATACATCGCACTCGACACCGTAGATGTCATCTATGCCCACGATTTCCGCGGCGAACTCATCGCTGACCCTTTTCAATAACTCCTCGGAGATATCGGCAGCGATGATCTTGGCCCCCTCTTCATGGCAGTATTTTGCCACGAAGTAGCCGACATTGCCCACTCCCTGGATGGCTATACGCCGATCAGTCAACGAATCACTGCCGTAAACGGCTTTCAATATTGCCTGAGTACCCGTCTTAACACCCCATGCGGTGGCAAAGGATGGATCACCGGGGCCCCCTGCCTTCTCGTGGACACAGGAGGCAAACGGCGTTTCCTGTTGGATCACCGCCATATCATGGGAGTTTGTTCCGATATCCTGACCGCAGATGTATTTGCCTCCCAGGGAATGAATAAATCGCCCCATGGCCCTGAGCAGGGCCTCTGTCTTCTGAGTTTTTGGATCTCCAATAATAACCGACTTTCCCCCTCCAAGGTTACATCCGCTCACGGAGGCCTTGTAGGTCATTCCTCGGGACAGCCTCAGCACATCTTCGAGCGCCTCCTCTTCAGAGGCATAAGGCCACATCCTGACCCCTCCCAGCGCCGGTCCGAGGGTGGTGTCGTGTACAGCAATGATTGCCTTTAATCCGGATGAGTTGTCATTGCAAAAAACTACTTGTTGATAGTTATATTTGCGGAGCTGAGATAAGATTTCCATCGTCATCCTCCTTGTCTTACGAATTGAATAAAAATTAGTCTTGCTCGATAGAGTCGTAGCAACGAATTCTTACTGTAAACCGCTTATGCACCTTATCATCTAGCGTATCATCATACACCATCCAGGTGCACTTCTACAGTTTTGGAATTAGGCAAATCAACTCCATTGCATCTATTGCTCGATAATAGTGATTGGCATTAGGAGGTATATAGATTACATCACCAGGATGAACGTTAACTGTTTTCCCATCTACCTCCAAGATGCCCCTGCCGTTGATAATATAGTTCTCATGTTCCCAAGGATGGCTGTGATTTGGGCTTTGCCCACCGGGTTCAAAGCTCACAATCCGCATATAAAAATTGGGAGCACCATCCTTTTCTCCGATGACAGTGCGCATTTTTATTCCCTTAGCCCCCGCTTCACTAATTTCTTCTGCCTTTTCATCAAGATAATGAATATGTTTCATAAAAAAGCCTCCTTATCCTTTTCTTTTGTTAGGAATTGTATATCTCCTTAAAGTGCTGAATCTCAGCCCATGATTGCCTGCAAGTCATATTATTTTTCTATTGTGTGCTCAAGGGCCTTTACAATCATGGTCATTGCCTGATTAAAGGGGGCAGAAATCCCTACTTGCTCTCCCTCTTTGACAATTGCCCCACTGATAAAATCGATCTCCGTCTTTTTGCCTTTTAAAAAATCTTGGGCCATGGAGTTGAAGCTTGTGGCATTTTTTTCTGCCAAATCATAGGCCGCCTGCACCATATCCGGGTATATCAGCTTGATTCCCTTCTTATCAGAAATACGAAGTGCCTCTTCGACGATTTGCCTCATGAGCGCCCTTGAATAGTCATTGTCTATGAGCTTTTCACACCTTGCCCGTAAGATAGTCCCGAGTGGGTTAATGGCAAGGTTCAAGATGAGTTTTGTCCAAATCAGTCCCATGACATTGTCCGAGGGATGCGCATTGAATCCTGCTTCAGAGAATAGAGCGACAATCTCCCTTACACGCCCTGTGATCTCTCCGCTAAGCTCACCTATATACACGTTTCCATAGGCAGTATGTTTCACCCTTCCGGGCTCCACTATCGTTGCGGCGGCATCGGTGGTCCCCGCGATGACCTTCTCACTGCCGAATGCTCTCTCGAGTATTTCCACGTTTCCGAGGCCGTTCTGGAGGGTTAAAACAGTGGTATGTTCACTATTGATTTTTACGGCTTCGGCTGCTGCCTCCTCAGTGTCATAGGATTTAACGAAGATTATAATAAGGTCGGCGATTCCAATGTCTTCTATCCGCGTAGTGGCGTTGACGGGGACATACCTTTCGCCACCGATGCCTTCTATGAGGAGCCCATTTCGCTTAATCGTCTCTATGTGCTCTTTATGGATATCATAGAGAGAGACGTCTTCTCCCTCTATTTCTTTGAGCAATCCTCCTGTCATGGCACCCATTCCGCCGGCACCCACAATGGCTATTTTCATCGTTCCCCTTTTATACCTTCAATGTTTAGATCTCCTAATGTGGAATAAATATTTTATTATGGACTTAAGGTCATTTGAACTTATTATAAAGACTGGAAATTTGAATTCCTGCCAGGGTCTATGCAGGGGCCACTTCCTTCTTTTTTACCTCGAATTTTTTTTCCACCTTGCGGAGGCGGAGAGCTTCTGCGATGACTGAGGGCATGGCGCACAGGTAGCAGTCATTTGGAAGCGCCGCGGACTCGAAGATGCCACATTCGTGCTTGAGGCGGATATCGGCGATCTTCATACCCATCTCCACGAACCACTCCCCATAGGGCGCGCGGAACTTGTTGTACCTCGTTCCCTCAACGGGGCTCCAGATCAGGGGAATGCTGCCGATGCCGTTCTCCGACATCCACTCCACTCCCTCCAGAAGGCTCTCCTCGGGCTCCATGAACCCGGTGACAAAGTGGGTGTTCACCCGTCCGGGACCGTACACGTCCACGGCGTGCTTGAGGGCCTTGAGCCAGTGGTCCCTTCCCTGTATCTTGGATTTGCCGGGGCAGTACTTGGCGAAGAGGATCGGATCCCAGATCTCCAGGTTGTAGGCCACCGAGAACACGCCCAGGTTCTTGTGCTCCTCTATGCTCTTGAGATCCCTGTCCTCAGGGGCGGTGCGGATCACGTTCACGGGGATGTCGTCCCGCTCGAGACCCTCCTGCATGGCGCGGACCACCTCGAGGACCATTTTGTCCTCGCGGTCCACCAACTCGCCGTCCTTCTTCGTATAGCGGTTCAGATACCCACCTGTCAGTAGGATGTGCCGCACGCAGCCCTCGTCAAAGGCCGCCTTGGTGGTCTTTTTGACCTGCTCAAAGCTGCGCTTGGAGATCTGGAGGTCGTCCTTGGTCCAGCTGATGTTGGGCACGATGTTGCAGAAGTGACAGCCCTCGTCATTGGCCCAGTACATGCAGAAGGTGGCGTAGTTCATCACCAGGCAGTCCTGGCCACGCTTGGGGGCGATCCGGCGCATGATGATCCCTTCTGAGGCCTCCTGGCTATAGTACTTGGGCCGGGGGATGTGCCGGGCCTCGATCACAAACTTGTTGTCCCGTTTGATGATCATCTGCCCGTCCTCGACCGTGCACAGCCACCGTGAGTCGGTATTCTCCCTGACCTGGACGATGGTGTCCATGGGGAGTAGCAGCTCCTCGGGCAGGTAGTAGCGGTGCTCGCCGATGTTCCAGTCGAACAGCCACCGGGACTGCTCACGGTACACGTCGCAGACGCCGTCGAGCGCGGATTGGTCGAACCTGAGGCCGTCGGCCAGCAGGTTCGCCTTGACCCATATCTCCTTCTCCAGACCCTCGGGGGTGGGCTCCAGGGAGGGCTTCACTAGGGGGGCCTTGGGGTCGTTTGCCCAGTAGGTGGCCTTGTACCAGTCCTCGTAGCGTTGATTGATGTCTGCGAATAGATCAAGGGATTCCTTGCGCTGAAGTTTATTGGGCTCGCTTCGGTCGATCATTGGCCTATAGGTTGGTGTTGCTGTTGTGCTCATATTGATACCTCCTTTAAGGTAAAATAAATATGTTGATAGTGAGGTGATTGGGCAAGCAGGATGATCACACCCTCTCGTTGTGCCCGGTGGAAATGGCCACCTTCTCTCTGATTTATACGTTCAATTTCTCCCATCTCTCGTCAACCAAACGTTGCAGTGTCTGCACATTCTGATCGGTGATACCCCTGAATCGACCCTGGGCATCGAGGTACTCCTTTACCGGTCTTCGCTTGGAAGGCAGATAGGTGATCCTGGAGGAGCCATGATCGATCTCATAGAGCAGCCAGAAACCCGTGTCAACGGCGAGGCGAGCAATCTCCACGGTCTTGCTTTCCGGAAATCTCCACCCGGGAGGACAGGGCGAGTGTACATGGATGTATCGAAATCCAGGATCCATATCCCTTGCCTTTTGGATCTTGTTCATGAAATCGTCTGGGTAGCCTACGGACACGGTTGCCACGTAGGGAATATCGTGGGCGGCCATGATCCTTGGTAGATCCTTTTTTCTCTCCGCCTTTCCCTTGAGTGTGGAAGTGGTCCAGCTAAACTGAGGGGTGCAGCTGCTGCGCTGGATCCCGGTATTCATGTAGGCCTCATTGTCGTAGCAGAAGTAAATGCCGTCATCATTCCTCTCTGCAGCACCCGAGAGGGCCGCCATACCGATATCCGCGGTGGAGCCATCCCCTGCGATTGCGATGGCGTGTATCTTGCGATCCTGTGGGATGCGTCCCTTTCTCTTTAAGACCTTTACCGCGGCACTGATCCCTGATATGCCACAGGGTGATGGGGCCATAGCAATATAGAGGCATGGTAGCTCGAGCGCATGAGGATACACCATTGTTGGAAGGGCCAGGCAGCTTGCCGAAATGGTGGCTATGGAGTCCTTTCCCAATGCCTTGGTGATCCATCTGAACATGATTCCTCCCGGGCATCCTGGACAAAGGGGATGGCCTGAGTGAAAACGCTCTTCCTTGGGTAATGTATTTGCTAAGGTATTCATGATAACCCCCTTACCTGATACCATCGAATCGGATTGTCTATCGAATCTGCGTTTCGCTCCTCAAAGGTAGTCCCGGCGATGTCCTGGATATCTTTAAAGGTCACATCCCTTCCCCCAAGCCCTATGATGTAGTCTATTAAGCGCGGCGAGTAGTTCAGGCCCTGTAAACCGCGTAGAAGCTCTGTGTAGATAATTCCGCCGGCCCCGAGCGATACGTCACGCTCCAAGATGGCAACTGCCTTCACAGAACCCAGGCACTCCCTGAGTTCCCGATCGGG
>Ga0307380_10007539_pt1 | contig 14131 bp, 13 predicted proteins | sample UN3MG_FD_202239 | JGI IMG/M metagenome (GOLD analysis project Ga0307380, IMG submission 202239) | Soil microbial communities from Risofladan, Vaasa, Finland - UN-3 | ecosystem: Environmental > Terrestrial > Soil > Coastal area > Acid sulfate soil | place: Finland: Risofladan, Vaasa | collected... | reverse complement strand
CACGCCAGGGGCAGCACCACGCAGGCGCCCACGTAGACCCACGTGGACACGTCGGCCAGGACGGGTGTTGTGCTCGGCGGCATGCGGGGCTCCTGCGCTTGTGCCGGGAAGGTTGAACCGGACGTCGCCGACCCACTATAGCGGCCGGTGGGGGGCTGTCAAGTTCCGGTTTGGGGCGCGGACGGCCGCCGGCGTCCCGCGACGCTCAGGAACGCGCAGGAGAGCAGCTTGAGAATGGCAATGAGAACGCATGTGAGGGTGATGCCGATGGCGGGGATGAGCACCACGCCGGTGACGAGCGCACCGATGCACGCGCCCACGTGGTCGGCCGCGTCCACCGAGCCCGCCACGCGACCCGTCCCCTTCCGCTCGCCCGTCATGATGTGCGCCGAAAGCGGAACGATGCTGCCCCCTAAGAGACCGCTCACGAGCACCAGGGTCATGATGCCCCATTCGGCCGCCCACGTGAATCCTCGTGATGACAGACCGCCGAGGAGCCACAGCGCTGCCGCCACTGCCACCGCAAAGACCGCGATGCCGGCGTCGAACCCCCACAGCGCCTTCACGCCGAGGACGGGCTTCCGCCCGATCACGCGCCTCATGAAGAGACTCCCGCCCACCAGTCCCAGCATGAACACCCCCACGATGATGCCCACCCGTGCGTAGACGTAGCCGAACAGGCACTGGAACGCGATCAGGAGGACCAGCTCGAGCGACATCGACGTGAACCCGGTGGCGGCGACGGAGAAGAGCGTGGCGGATTCGACCCGTGATTTGCCCAGCACTGGTCCGGCAAGCAGCGCCCACAGCAGGAACACGCCGACCACGGCGACCGCCACGACGGGAAGTCCGACGCGGTCGAGGTGTTCGAAGGCGGAGGCCTTTCGGCCGCTCACGACACGGTCCCAGAGGATGAGGTGGTGGAGGTAGGCCCGGGGCGTCCGGTCGGTGTTGGTCTCGGCGGCGCGGGCGCCTTCGTGTATCTCGCCGCGGATCTTTTCGAGGTTCGCCCTGCGCAGCATGTCGCTGGCGCCTTTGAACCACAGCGGGTTGAAGTCGGCGGATTTCACCCCGCGCGAGGTGTACCGCCGAACGAGTTCATCGCCGTCCGTGGTGAACACGTCCCTGCTCGACGCCGCCAGGATGACCGTCGTCTCGCCCCACGTGGCCAGACGCTCCTTGAACGTCCCCTCCAGGGCTTTCCAGATGCTGCCCAGATACTTCCGCCGGGTCTCACTGAAGTAGCTCGGCGACGCGGTCAGACCGAACGCGAACAACCCGTTGGGCGCAAGCCGTCGCCCGATGAGGTCAAAGAACTCCCGCGTGTAGAACCGGTTCAGGAGAACCGACGACGGCTCCGGCATGTCCATGAAGATGAGGTCGTAGGGCAGGCGGGGCGCGTGCTCGATGAGAAAGTGCCGTCCGTCGTCGTAGTGGACGTGGACTCTGCGGTCGGCGAGCGCCGTCCGGTCGCCCTCCGGCAGGTGGTCGTGCACCAGGGCCACCAGTTTCGGGTCGAGCGTGACGTAATCGAGCCGCTCGACGGGGTGTCTCAGCATCTCGGCGATGCGGCCCTCGAGCCCGCCGCCGATGAGAAGGACGCGTCGGACCGCTTTGGCCTCGCACATGACGAAGTGCGTGCTAGCGGGCAGGTCGACGTTCGGGAAGCTCATCGCCTCGAGCCCGTCGAGGAAGACCGTGTACTCGTCCTCACGCTTGGCGAGGGTGATGTTCTGGTATCGCGAATCGACCGGCCCCGGCAGGGCGATCTCGGTCCCGGTCTTGAAGCTCGCCCACCGACGCTCGACGGTCCAGCGTTCGACGCTGCCTCCCCACAGCACGGCCGCCACGGCGAACGCCACCGCCGGGAGCAATGCAAGACAGGAAATGTGCCACGGCTGGCTCGTCCAGCCGTGCTTCCAGAGCAGCAGTGCCGCGGCGATTAGCAGCAGCGTCCCGCTGCCGCCGATGAGATGAAAGGGTGCGACGTGCTCGATGAGCACAAAGGAGAAGAGTGCCCCGCCCAAGAGGCTCCCCGCGGCCTCCGCCGCGTAGACCTTCGCAATCGGGTCGGCCCCTGAATCTGTTGTGTAGTCCGGGCCCCTTGTGGCCCGGCCGTTGTCCGGCGCCCCACAAGGGGGCGCGACTACACTGCTCCGGTCGCGCGCAATCAGCGCCGCCGCCAGGGGAAACGCGAACCCGATGAGAAAACTCACCGGAACCGTGAGCGCCGGGTTGAGCCACAGCATCGTCCAGAGCGACAGGTATTCCCCTGGACCGACCGCGAACGCCCCGCGGACGGTCCGGATGACGACGATCATCGCGGGGGCGAGGAAGGCCAGGAGGACGAGAGCGAGGACGAACGCGGCGAGCCGGGCGCGTTCGTGTCGGCTGATGCGGCCGCCGGCCGCCGCCCCGACGGCCACCCCGGCAAGCCAGCCGAAGAACGTCAGTCCCAGTGACAGTTCGTTCCCGAACGCCAGCACCAGGAACTCCCGGACCAGGAGCGACTGCGTCACCACCGCCACCGACCCCAGGAGGAAGAACACCACCAGGATCAGTCGTCTGGCTGGGCGTGGCGAGGTCATGGGCATTCCCAATGTGTTGGCGAGTAGGGGCAGACCCATGTGTCTGCCCTCTCCTTTTGCGGGCGGACACACAGGTCCGCCCCTACGATGCCGCCTGTTCTGTCGGTGCCCGGCGCTCTCATTCCGTCGCCCCGTGCCTGCGGTGGAGTTCGGCGACATCCTTATAGACTATTTCCTCGGCCAGCGTGAGCGCCGTCTTGCCCGCGTGATTCCTGATTGTGGCATCGGCCCCGTGCGAGAGAAGCAATTGCGCAAGATCCCCAACCCCGTGCACTGCAGCCAGGTGCAGGGGCGTATTCCCCGCCTTGTCGCGGGCATTCACGGACGCGCCCCTTCCAAGCAACAGTTCCGCGCAAGTCTTCGCCCTGCTGAGCACGGCGCGGTGTAAGGCGGTTTGCCCGTCGTCGTCGGTTCTCTTCACATCGGCGCCGTGATCGATCAGGATCCGAACGACGTTGCTCCTGCCGTGGAACACCGCGTCGTACAGAGGCCCTACGGTGGGCCGATCTCCGCCTTCAACGTTCGCGCCCGCCTCCAGGAGCATCTGCACCAGGCCCGGGTGGCCGCCAGCCACCGCAGTCTCCAGCGGCGTCGTGCCATCTTCGCGACCCCGGTCCACATCTGCGCCGTGAGCAAGGAGGAGCCGGGCCACGTCCTCGCGGCCGTTCTGCGCCGCGATGAATAGCGGCGACACCGCTCCACCCCCGCCAGAGGTAGTTATGATCTCGTATTCCGAACGGCGCCGGGGGGCCGAGCTGCCGGTCCGGCGCGACTGGTACACAAGGCCGAGGATATCAAAGGCGGGATTCCGCAGCCCCACGTACGGCTGACCCGGCTGACGGGCCAACGCGTTGACGTCGGCGCCTCGCGCCACCATCTCTGCGACGAGTTCGCCGCTGCCGAATTCCACCGCCCAGTTCAAGGGCGTGGTCCCCAACTCATCCCGGACATTGACCGCGTATGGCCAGGAATCCAGGGACGAGCGAACCATGGCCTCGTCCCCCACCTCCATCGCAGTAACCATGTGTCGTTCGAGGACGCGCTTTCGGACGAGATAGGTCCCGACGAGCGTCGCCGCGAGGAACAGAACGATGCTGATCGGGATGGTGAACCGTCGCCGACGCATCAACGTCTCCCTATTCCGTCGCGCCGTGGTTGCGGAGAAGCTGAATGAAGTCGTCGCGCGCCTCGTGCAGGGCGGTCCCCAGCGGCGTCTGGCCGGCCGCATCCCGGGCGTTCACGTCGGCGCCGTGCTCGATGAGCGTCTCCGCAATCTCCAGGCGGCTGAACATCGCCGCCACGTGCAGGGGTGCCCAGCCGTTGATCCACCGGGCATTCACGTCGGCCCCGCGGACCAGGCATTTGCTGACCAGTTGCTCGTCTGCACGCCAGACCGCCCAGTCGAGCGGCGTCGCTCCCGCCAGCCAGCTTGCGTCGCGTGTCTCTTCCGGCCACCGTTGGCGGGCGTTGAGCGGGCACGGCCACGCGTCGAGCAGCGAAGAGATTCCCTCACGGTCGTTCATCTCGAGCGCCGTCGCCATGTGATCCTCCAGGATGCGCTTGCGGACGACATACGTCCCGACCAGCGTGAACCCCAGAAGGAGCAGGATGCTGATTGGGACCGTGAATCTTCGCCGAGGCATCCTCGTCTCCTCATTCCTTCGCCCCGTGCCTGCGGAGAAGCTCTACCAGTTTCTTATTGCCCTGGCGACGCGCGGCGTCCATCGGTGTCCGGCTGTTCTTGTCCGTAGCGTTGACCTCAGCCCCTTTGAGGATCAGGAACGCCGCCACCCCCTCAGCGCCCCGCGCGGCCGCTGCATGGAGTGGCGTCCATCCTGACTCGCTTCCGGCATTTGCGTCGGCTCCGTTTGCCACGAGCAATTCCGCAATCTCTCTGCTGAAGCGCACGCGGTGCAGAGGGGTGTTCCCATACTTATCTCGTATTTTGACGTCGGCGCCCCGGGCGATGAGCAGTTCCACGATGTCTTTGTCCCCGCTCTCGCCCCGTCTGTGGAGCGGCGTGTAGCCCTCGTTATCCCTTGCGTTGACGTCGGCTCCCCCGGAGATCAGCAGCTCTCCCACCGAACGCTCCCCACAAGCGTGCAGCGCTCTCCAGCCCCACTTATCCCCAGCGTTGACATCGGCGCCTTTGGCCATCAGCAAAGCCACCGTCGCTCTCTTATGATTGTACATCGCGCAGTGCAGCGGGGTACCGCCCCAGGCATTCGGGCAGTTCACATCAGCACCGGCGGCCAGGCAGCGTTCGATGACTTCGCTGTTGCCCGAAGAAGCGGCCCAATGCAGGGGCGTCTGCCCCGTTTCATCTGTGGCGCTGAGAGGACAGGGCCACTTGTTCAGGAGCAACAGGATTGTCCGGTCGTCGTCCAGGTTCATTGCAGCAACCATGTGCTGTTCGAGGACGCGCTTGCGGACAGGATGATGCTGATCGGGATGGTGAACCGGCGTCGACGCATCATCAGTTCCTATTCTTTCGCACCGTGTTCTCGGAGCAGCTGGATGATCTCGTCAACCGTCATGGGCGGAAGCGGTGCGACTTTACCAGGATCGCTCTTCGCGGCTCTTGCGGCGCCGAGTGGTGTTCGGCCCTGGTTATCACGGGGATTGACCTGGGCCCCGGCGCTCAGGAGCAGTGCGACCGCCTCGGGACCGCCAAAGCGCACTGCCCGGTGCAGGGGTGTCTCGCCGACACGGCTTGCGACGTCAGGGTCGGCGCCTCTTTCGAGCAGCAGTCGCATGAGGTTGGGGAAGGGGAGGGCGGCGGCGGGGTGCAGCAGCGTCTTACCATCCTTGTCCCGGATATTCGGATTCGCACCCGCAGTCAGCAGGGCTTCGATGATGTCCATTTGGTGCCGGGTGCTGCAGCACCGGAAGGCCGCCCAGTGCAGCGGCGTCATGAGCCGGTCGTCAGTGGCATTCACGTCGGCTCCCTTGGCGATGAGCAGCGCCACCATGGCCTTGTCTCCTTTCGCCGCCGCCCAGTGCAGAGGCGTTATCTCCCCTGTGCGTCTGGCGTTGACGGGGCACGGCCACGCGTCGAGGAGCAAGCGGAGTGCCTCTTCGTCGCCCATCTCCATCGCCGCGAGCATGTGGCGTTCGAGGATGCGCTGGCGGACGAGATACGTCCCGACGAGCGTGAACGCGAGAAAGAGGACGACCGACACCGGGATCGTGAGCCGGCGGGACTTCATGGGAATGCCTCCCGAAGGGGCTCTCATTTCAGCGTATCCGGGTGCACTTGGGAGTCAAGCGGCATTTTGCTTGACCGCCGAGGCGGGCGTGGTATAGTGACCGGGCCGTCCTGCCGCAGTCGGCGGATCGCCACAGAGATGGGAGGCCGGACATTCCTGTCCGGCATTCATCATGACAGGCAGGAATGCCTGTCCTCCTGTTGCGAAGGTGGTGTCGAGACGGAACTCCGCCACGCATGGGACGAAGAGCAGGGGAGTGCAATGAAGATCGGAGTCAGTGTCTACAGTTACAACCGGTACTTCCGCGAAGGGACCATGACGCTCACGGAGGCGGTCGCCTCGGCGGCCGAGATCGGGTTTACCGGGTTCGAGATGCTGCCACGGTACTTCGCCGAAGGGAAGGGCACGCCGGCCGGCTGCCGGGAGCTGAAGGACATGCTGGCGGACGCCGGACTGGAGATGTCGTGCTACACGCTGGCCAGTAATTTCGGGCTGCCCGAAGGCGACGCGCGGCGGACAGTGGTGGACACTATCAGACATGAAACCGACATGGCGGTCGTTCTGGGCGCCAAGGTGTGCCGTATCGAGAGCACTTTCGGGCCGCAAAAGGACGAGAGCGTCACCTTTGAGGACATGCTGGAGCGCGTGGTGCGCGGCACAAAAGAGGTGGCGGCGCACGCGCTCACGCTCGGCGTGAGGCTCGGTCTGGAGAACCACGGCCGCTACATGGGCAGCTTCCATACCGTCGCACAGCTCATCAAGGACGTCGATTCCCCGGCGTATCAGGCGGTGCCCGACATCGGGAACTTCTTCGTGGTGGACGAGGATCCGCTGGCGGCCTGCCGGGAGCTGGCGAAGTTCGCTATCCACGTGCACGCCAAGGACTTCCGTCGGAAGCCGGCCGAGCCGAAGATGGGCGAGGGGTGGTGGACGACGCCCGCCGGCTGCCAGATTCAGGGCGCGGTGGTCGGCGAGGGGGACGTGCCGGTCCGCGAGTGCCTAAGGGCACTCAGGGACCGGGGTTACGACGGATACCTGTCCGTCGAGCACGAGAGCCCCGAGGACCCCATCGAAGGACTCAAGCGCAGCCGCGCCAACCTCGAAGAGATGGTCTCCTCGTTGAGTTGAGACCCGCGCACGCGGCCCCGGCGTCTCCCGGGGGGCCTCCCCAAGTCCTGATTCGGCGGGGGGTTGCGTGGCGGCAGTCGGCCTTGCCGACGCGGCGCAGGAATCCGACGCGCCGTGGGCGAAAATGCTTGAAAGCCCGACCGGTTTCTGCTAAAGAGAAGCGCTCAAAATGCGTGCGGCGAGGGGCCGGGTGTTGCCTCACCACACACCCCAGTGCCCGACGTCGCAATGACCGTCCTGTCAGGGAGTCTCACCTTTCAGAGAGGGAGCCAGATGAAGAAAGAATACCTGCTTTCACCCGGACCGACACCGGTCCCGCCCGAAGCACTTCAGGTGATGGCCGAGCCGATGTTCCATCACCGCACGCCGCGGTTCCGCAAGATGTTCCAGGACGTCACCGAGGGACTCCAGGAGGTCTTCTGCACGAAAAGTGACGTCATCACGCTCTTCGGCTCGGGGACCTCGGCGATGGAAGCGTGTGTGGTGAACGCGGTGGACGCGGGCGAGAAGGCGCTGGTCATCCGCGGGGGCAAGTTCGGCGAGCGGTGGGGTGACATCTGCGAAGCGTACGGCATCGCGTTCACCGCCATCGACCCGGAATGGGGCACCGCCGGGACGCCTGAGCAGGTGGCTGAGGCCCTGAAGGCCGATCCGTCGATCGTCGCGGTTTTCACGACGCTCGTCGAGACCTCGACCGGTGTCCTCACCGACATCCAGGGGATGGGTGAGGTCGTCAGTAAGACCGACGCGCTGCTGGTGGTGGACGGCATCAGCGGTGTGGGGGCGGTGGAATGCCGCGTGGACGCCTGGCACATCGACATGCTCGCCGTGGGCAGTCAGAAGGCGCTGATGATCCCGCCCGGGCTGGCTTACGTCTCGGTCAGTGACAAGGCGTGGAAGAAGATCGAGGCGACGAAGCGGGGCTGTTTCTATCTGGACCTCTTGAAGCACAGGAAGGCGCTGGGGAAGTGGGACCCGGCGTTCACGCCGCCGGTGACCCTGTTCGCCGCCCAGCAGAAGGCACTCGAGATCGTCCGCAAGGAAGGCATCGAGAACGTCTGGAAGCGGGTGAAGCAGCTCGGTGCCGCGACGCGCGCCGCCGTCGAGGCCATGGGACTCGAGACCTACTCACAGGCCCCGGCCGACTGTCTCACCACGGTCAAGATGCCCGAAGGCGTGGACGGCGACGCGGTGGTGAAGGACATGCGCGACGTCCAGGGCGTCACCCCGGCCGGCGGACAGGCACACCTCAAGGGCAAGATCATCCGACTCGCGTCGATGGGATACGTCAACCACTTTGACATCATCATCGGGCTGACGGCACTGGCGGGCGCGCTGCGAAAGCAGAACGTCAAGGTCGACCTGGGAGCCGCGGTCGACACGTTCATGAAGGAACTCGGCTGAAGGAGAAGACGCGGATGAAAGTTCTGGTGAGCGACAAACTGGCGCAGGAAGGACTCGATATCCTCGAAGCCGCCAAGGGCATCGAGGTCGTCAACCGTCCCGGACTTTCTGTGGATGAGTTGAAGAAGGCGGTTGCCGACGTGGAGGGCATCGTCATCCGGAGTGCGACGAAGCTGACGGCGGACGTTCTGGCCGAGGCGAAGAAGCTGAAGGCGGTGGCCCGGGCGGGGGCCGGGGTGGACAACGTGGACCTCGAGGCCGCCAGCCGACGGGGCGTCATCGTCATGAACACCCCCGGCAAGAACTCGGTCTCCGCGGCCGAGCACGCCATCGGGATGCTCTTCGCCCTTGCCCGCAACATCCCGGCCGCCGACGCGTCGATGAAACAGGGACAGTGGGAAAAGAAGAAATACACCGGCACCGAACTCACCGGTAAGGTCCTGGGGGTGGTCGGTTTGGGACGCATCGGCTCGGAAGTGGCCCGTCGGGCGCTCGGACTGCGCATGAAGGTCCTCGGGCTCGACCCCTTCCTGGATACCGACCGGGCACGTGCCCTCGGCATCGAGATGACCGACTCCCTCGAAACGCTCATGAAGACCTGCGACTACGTCTCCGTTCACGCCTCACTCACCGACAAGACCCGTGGGATGATCGGGAAGGCCCAGTTGTCGGGGGCCCGGGCCGGCATCGGCATCGTCAACTGTGCCCGGGGCGGCATCGTGGACGAGGAGGCACTGCTCGAGGCCCTCGATTCGGGGAAGGTCTCGGGCGCCGCGGTCGACGTGTGGACCAGTGAGCCGTGCACCGACTGGCGACTGGCGAAGCATCCGAAGGTCGTGGCCACCCCGCACCTGGGGGCCAGCACCGAGGAGGCGCAGATCAGTGTCGCCGTCGCCGCCGCCGAGCAGATGGTCGACGCACTGGTCGCCGGCAACGTCCGCTTCGCCGTCAACTTCCCGGCCATCGACCCCGATGAGATGGTCGTGCTCAAGCCCTACCTCACCCTCGGTGAGAGACTGGGGGCCATTGCCGCCCAGTTGTGCGAGGGGGCCGTGAAGGAAGTGACCGTCACCTACGCTGGCGAGGTCGCCTCGCACAAGACCGAGCCGGTGGACGTGGCGGTGGCGGTGGGACTGCTGAGTCCGTACGTCGAGGACGTGAACATGGTCAACGCCCGACTGCTCCTGGCGGAGCGCGGCGTGGTGATGAACGTCACGCGCACCTCCGCCGAGGGCGATTTCGTCACCACCGTGTCGGTGGTCGTCCGCTCGGGCGACGAGACGCACACCGTCGTCGGGACCCTCTTCGGAAAGAGCCGTCCCCGACTGGTCATGGTCGACGGCTTCGCCCTCGAGGTGGAGCCTGCGGGCACGATCCTCTTCATTCACAACAAGGACGTCCCGGGGGTCATCGGTGAGGTCGGACGCATCCTCGGCGACCACGGCATCAACATCGCCAACATGAACAACGGTCGACGGTCCGCCGGCGGCGACGCCCTCACCGTCGTCAGTGTCGACACGAAGCCCGACGAGAAGGTCATCGCCGCACTGACCGCCGCCTCAGGTCTCACCGCCGTCAAGCTCGTTGGTCTCGATTGAGACGGACGTCTGCCTGGGAGGAGCCCGACATGGGGGCCGCCGACACACCGAAGCGCCCGCAACCGAGGCTCCGCAAGGCCGCCGTCGTCGACGTGCCCGCCATCCACAAACTCATCATGCACTACGCCAACGCCCGGCAGATGCTCCCGTGCAGTCTCAGCCGACTGTACGAGTCCCTCCGTGACTTCTTCGTCTACGAGACCGCCGACGGTGTCCAGGCGTGTGCGGCACTGCACGTCGTGTGGGAGGACCTGGCCGAACTGAGGTCCCTCGCCGTCAGACCCGAGCTTCAAGGCCGGGGCATCGGCAGGATGCTGGTGGAGGCCTGCAAGGAGGAGGCGAGGAAACTGCGTCTGGCACGGGTCTTCTGTCTCACCTACGTCCCGGGCTTCTTCGAACGTCTCGGCTTCAAGGAGGTCGACAAGGCCTCCCTGCCGCACAAGGTCTGGGCCGACTGCATCAACTGTCCGCAGTTCCCCGACTGCGGCGAAGTGCCCCTTCTCTGTGATCTGGCGTCAGCCGGGAGTGGGTCATGAGACCGTGGGTTCCGGGTGTTCTGGTGGTGCTGTTCAGTGTGAGCCTGACCGGCTGTGCCGACCAGCTTCACAGCGAGGTCTCCGAAGAGGTCCAGCCCCCGCCCGGCGACGGGCCCGGCTGGTACCGCTCGGCAACGTACGAATTTGACAGCGACACCGGCCGGTGGGAACTCGTGGAGTCGGAGCACGGCGTCGGCTGGTCGTCCGACGAGTTCCACGAGCGTATGGAAGGCCGCTGGGAGGACCTCGATGACGACCGGTAGGACAGGGACAAATCAGGCTCGGGAGAGTGTGATGAGGCGATTGGGACGGTTGTGTCTGGTGCTGGTCCTGGCGGCCGGGGTGGTCGGCTGCACGTGTCCGACGTGGACCTTCTCTCAGCGACGCGTCGACGGGAGTGACTTCGAGCGTATCGAGCGCGGGATGAGCCGGGGTCAGGTCCTGGATATCTTGGGCCGGCCCACCGACGTCTCTAGGGACGCCATGCACTGGGAAGTCGACCGGTACACGGACGTCTGGGTGTTCTTCAGTGCGGACGGCCGACGGGTGACGGGCAAGTACCGGCAGGACGGAGAGAACCTGCGGCTCGGTGAGTCGCCACCGGTCGGCGGCTAGCGTCTTCGAAGTGGAGGGTCGACGCGGTGTCACGGGTGCGGGTCCTCATCGTGGAGTGTGAGGAGGATTCGGCCGCACAGGTGGAGCGTGACCTGCGCGGGGCCGGCTTCTCCGAGGTCGAGCGGTCCGACGCCGCCGGGGCCCTCGAAAAGGCGTCATGCACCCCCCCCGATCTTGTGCTCGTCGAGATCGCCGAAACCGGCATCGGTGCCGCCGAACTCGTGCGGGCCGTCAAGCGGACCGTTGAGCCGTCCTCCGTCCCCGTCATCGCACTCACCGGACAGGACCCGGCCTCCGTCGTCCGGGGGTTCGACGCCGGGGCCGACGACTGCATCCACTGGCCCTACGACGTGTCCGAGATGCTGGCACGCGTGCAGAGCATGCTGCACATCAAGGCCCTGCACGACGAGCTGAGACGGATGAACGCCAAGCTGACGGAGCTGTCCACACGGGACGGGCTCACCGGACTCTTCAACCGTCGGTACCTGTTCGAGCAACTGGCGGCGGAGGTGGAGCGTGCGGTGCGCTACCAGCAGCCCCTCTCCTGCATCATGCTGGACATGGATGATTTCAAGCCGGTCAACGACGAGTACGGACACCTGGTGGGGGACGAGCTGTTCCGTCGGGCGGCGGAGGTGTTCCAGTCGATTCCGCGACGCCTCGACGTGGTGGCCCGGTACGGCGGTGACGAGGTGGCCATGCTGCTGCCGGCCAGTGATATCGACGCGGCCGTCAGTGTGGCAAGCCGCGTCTGTGAAACCATGGCCGCTGAGAGCTTCAACGTCGGTGACCGTCGGATCACCATCACCGTCAGTCTCGGGGTGGCGTGTCTCGACCCCAGGAACCCCATCACCAGTGACGAGCTGGTGCACCGTGCCGACGTGGCACTCTACCGTTCGAAACATGCCGGCGGGAACCGTGTGACCGTCTGGCAGCCCGGGATGAGAGCGGAAGCCGACGACTAGCGATCCCGGACCGCAAACCACGCTTTTCCCGTGTTTCCTCTCCCGCGCTTCTGCGGGGAGGGGCGCAAGACGGTGTCCGGCGGGGGGGAGTGTCGGGCAGGACCACCGGCGGTCTGTTCTCTTGTCTCGGGGTGACGCATCGTGGCGGAGGCCGTTTATCCCAACGTCTGGGCTCCCGGACAGCTGTTCGCCTTCTCAGGCGTCGACGGCGAGACCGACTGGTTCCACCCGTTCGTGGCGAGCACGCTCGCCGATGACGTGGGACTTCTCTTTCATCTGAACGAGCCGCAACGGCTCTGGTGCGAGCCGGCCACCATGGTCGTCGAGGAACTGGTCCCCCGTGTGGTGAGCGGCGACTGCATCGAGTTCTTCGTGAAGTCCAGCCGGGGTCAGCCCTTCCCGATTCGCTACCTCTTCTTCGACCGGTTCACCGTCATCGGCGAGACCTCCATTCACATGCCGCCCCGCGTCCGGACCGACGGGTCGGCCGTGGTGGGACATGCCCCCGATGTGGTCACCCACAGCAGCAGGGAAGAGCACACGGCCCTGGTCACGGAAACCTACGGCGAGAAACTCATCTTCGCGTTTTCGTTCTCCCCCCAGAGCGAACACCGGGCCACCGAGCAGGCAAGACAGGCCCTCCGGGAGAACGTCCCCGGACTCCAGCAGCGCAAGCTCTTCTTCTACACGGCACTTCCCGACATCGGGGGGGACAACGAACGACGCCGACGCACCGTCGTCAAGGCGTTCTCCGTCCTCAAGACCAACGTCGAGAGTCCGCAGGGCCTGCTCACCCGTCGCTGGAGCACGCCGGACCGCTGGCCGCATCGCGACATGTGGCTCTGGGATTCCTGCTTCCATGCCCTCGGATACCGTCTCTTCTCGACGGACCTCGCCGCGGAGGTGCTGATGGCGGTGCTCTCGGCACAGCGTCAGGACGGCTTCATCGCACACCAGGTCTCACCCGTGGGGATGTCCGACATCACGCAGCCGCCGCTCCTGGCGTGGGCGTTCCTGGAAGTGTTCCGCCCGGTGGAAGACCGCTCGCCCGTCGAGACGGCGTATCCCCAGCTCTGCCGGTTCCTCGAATGGGTCCTCGAGAACCGTCGCTCGCACGACGAGGGACTCCTGGCGTGGCAGGTGAGTGACGACCCGTTGTGCCGGTGTGCCGAAAGCGGCATGGACAACTCCCCGCGTTTCGACCGGGGGGTGCCGCTGACAGCCGTCGACCTCAACAGCTACGTCGTCAACGAGATGAACTGCCTGGCGGACCTGGCGCTCCTCATCGGCAGAAAGGACGAAGCCGCGCGGTGGAGGACCCGCGCCGCAAGACTCGCCCAGGCGGTCAACGAGCGGCTCTGGGACGAGACCGACCGGTTCTACTACGACAGGACCGTCGACGGGGAACCGGTGCGCGTGAGGACCGCCGCCGGGTTCCTGCCGCTCTTCGCCGGCATTCCCGACCGGGTTCAGGCCTGGCGGCTGGTGGAGCACCTCCGGGACGCGAACGCCTTCTGGACCGCCTTTCCCGTCCCGTCCGTGGCGAAGAACGAGGACGCCTACGAGCTGGACATGTGGCGCGGGCCCACGTGGCTCAACCTCGACCTGCTCATCGTCGAGGGGCTCGTGCGATACGGCTTCGGTGAGATCGCCCGTGAGATGACACAGCGCATTCGCACCGGCGTGGAGCACTGGTACGGTCGCATCGGCTCGATCTACGAATTCTACGATCCCGACGGACAGATCCCTCCTCCGGAACTCGACCGCAAGCAGCGCCTCAGAACCGGTGAAGGCATTGCCCCGATCAGTGACTACTCCTGGAGCGCCGCGTGCTACCTCGCACTCGTCGCCGGCATCCCCTGAGGACGCGGAGAAGGACCGACCATGGAATTCGCATTCAAGGACGACTGGCCCCGGACGCGGAGACGTCTCGAAGCATGGTGGCGCGGTGAACTCCTCGACCGCTGCACGATCCTCGTGACCGCGCCCCGCAAAGGCGTGACGCCGCGCGAAGTGACGGCGCCCCGCGACGTCAAGGAGCGCTGGACGAACCCCGACTACGTCATCGAGAGACTCCTGGCACGGTGT
>Ga0307380_10007538_pt1 | contig 14132 bp, 13 predicted proteins | sample UN3MG_FD_202239 | JGI IMG/M metagenome (GOLD analysis project Ga0307380, IMG submission 202239) | Soil microbial communities from Risofladan, Vaasa, Finland - UN-3 | ecosystem: Environmental > Terrestrial > Soil > Coastal area > Acid sulfate soil | place: Finland: Risofladan, Vaasa | collected... | reverse complement strand
ATCCCCAACCATCAATATCCTCATCCGTCTTTATGTTAATTAAAACTCCACTGGCTTGTATTGGAGGCATTGCCCCGATTTTAAACCTAAAATCAAGTGTTAATACATAAGTTTTAACATCTATAATTTTCATTTTTTAATGTACTCTAAAGTAAATTATTAATAGTTTACATTTTTTTATAGATAAATTTTTAGAATAAGATGAATTTTTTTCTCTTGAAAAAAGAATAATTATATTCTTTAGAAAAATTCTTGGTTTGGTTGGAGTGTCGGATATTTTTAATGGAACAGTGGAAAAAAATCCTCACGAAGATTTATGTGTTGTATATGTCCTTTATTTTGATGAGAAAAAAGGTCAAATCCCTCTATTGATGTATCCTGATGATAGATTCAGAAGTGAAAAGAAATACATGCGGCCAATAAATTATCATCCTGTTTGGTTCTTAGAAACTGAAGAACTCGACCATATTGATTTAGAATATAAAGGTTACGCATTTTTTGGCAAAAAATTCAAAGCAAAATCACAAAGACCAAAAAGAAGAGCAGGACTTGAAGAAGAAACTCCAGAGACTATAGTCATAATAGTATCTCTGCCAGTCGAGTTAGAAATTTTTGGCGATGAGCTAATAAAAGAATTAACAGAAAAATTAAGAAACCAGTTTGAAGATCAGTTAACTGAAGTCATAGAAAGTGGAATTGCTTCTGATGCTGTGATAAAGACACCAAAAATTCAGGAACGTATATCTAAAGGAAATAAAATTAAAGTTTTTATGAGACAATTAATCGATAAGGAAATTAGAGATTATTTTTCTAGAGTGATTGAAAAAAGATCCGAATCTCCATCTCTTAAAGCTCAAAAAGCAATATCTTATTTCTCCTTAAAAGGATTTGAGTTTTCTCCTCTTAGTACGCTGAGAGGCGAGGGAATCTTTACCAGTGTAGACCTTTTTGATTCTACAATACAAAAGGGTGAGGAAATTAGAACAAGATCTCTATTTTCTATTGCCAGTATTAATTTTATTGAAAATAGCCAAGAAATTGAAATTACAGTCCAGAATAATTCGGATAAAGAATTGAAGAATATACTTATAACTATAACTCATGTTAAAGAATATTTTGAAAAAGAAGTAATGAATCAAGAGGTTGAATTTTGGTTTCCTCAAGAAGAACTCTTGTTTGTGTCTCCTATAGTTCCTCATATAGATGAATATTTATTTTCCATAAAGAAGGGAGATGGAAGAGGAAATATTGAAAATAAATTATCCCAAAGAATTGATTTAAAATTAATTAATAAAATTACAAGTTAAAAGATGGAATCTAACATGTCAAAAGTTGAAATTCGTGAAGAGGATGTTATTATTAGAAATTATCGAACTTCAGATTATCAAGCAACTCTAGAAATTTTAAAAGAACTCCATAAATTATATGATATTGGCTTAAGAGAAGAGCAATGGAGAGAATCATCCGGGTTAAGACAATTTAAACCCAATCTTAAACGAATAACTTTAATTGCTGAGTTCAAACCTACAGGGGAAGTTGTAAGTATGGGAATAATTGAAGGTGTGAAAAATACTTTAGGTCAATATATTGGCTATTTAGATAATTGGGCTACAAAAAAAGGCTTTATTGGAAAACATGTAGGTAAACTCTTAGCAGATAAAGCTATTCAAATCCTTCAATCATGGGGTTGTGAATCAGTCAGAATTAATCTACCCTATGAAGCAGACAAAAAATTACTGAATGTCTTTGCTAGAGTAGGTTTTCAGCCAATTATAACTGTTCTTGAAAAAAGATTTTAAACGGTTTGATAATGATTATTCAGGTCAATTCCTCAATTGTCTTTTTCTCTTTTGAAAAGAGAAATTTTAGAAATTTTCCTACATTCTTCAAATGTGGGAAAATAGCACCAGTCTCTTTAATATAACGTTTATGTTTATCTCCAAATCTTTTTATTAACTCCTTATCCTCACATCTTATTGCTATAACAAAGGGGATAAAAGCAATTAAGGCAATAATAAAAGCGAATAAATTGTTTTTTAAAAAAGCAAAACCTATAGCAAGGCATAGATCTCCAGCATACATAGGATGTCGAATAAATGAATATATATCGGACCTAATTTGCTCTCCCTCTTCCGGAAATAGCATATATACTCCAAGGCCATGTCCGATCTCATTGAAGCCAGAATTGCGAAGGTGCCATTCGAACAAAAAGCGCATAAAAATAAAAAAGATTCCAAATAATATAGCTAACCATAGAGGAAACAAAGATGGGCCTTCTACTATAAGAACATGAAAAATACCGGCATTTCCTGTTATAAGCATTAATATAACAATATGGAAAAAAAAATATCGGTATGCTAGTTCTCCGTATCTATTTTTGTATTTATCTGACATAGTTGTAAAACGAAATATAAAAATCGAGGCGATAAGCACAATAATTGATTGACTGATGAAAATCCCATACCAAAGCAATCTATCAAACCACCAATAAAAGATCATAATGCCTAGAAAAATAAGCACTCCGATGATAATAATAATCGTTGTTTTTATTCGACTCCTAAATTCTGGAACCTTCTCCTTCAATAAATTAAATCCTTTTTTCTGATCTATTTTTTTCCCCTCTATATTAATTCTCCTCTTTAATATTATTCTATTTATATTCTAGAATTATTACAAAATTAAATAAATTTAATTCTTTTTTATGAGCAAATCTACCTTATGAAAAAGATATAAAATTACTTAAAAGTTTAGTTAAAGTAGAGTTTTAATTTTTTTTTTTCCTATCATAGCTCATATTATGGAATTTACTCTAGATCTTTTTGATAAATATGTGGACCGAACGCAGACGTGGTCCATTAAATGGGACCCAGATTACATGATCGAACGATTTGATACAGCAGATCTTCTCCCATTTAACCATGCAGAAATGGATTTTGAATGTCCTCAACCCATTATTGATCTAATGCAACAACGCAGTAATCACGGGATATTTGGATATACATTGGTCAAGTCCGATTATTATGATTCAGTCATTCAATGGTATCAACATCGGCATAATATCAAGTTTTCGCGGGAGGAAATTCTCTATTCTACGGGCGTAGTATTTAGTTTACGGAATGTAATCCAGTTTTTTACGAATCTAGGGGATAATATCTTAATTTTCCCACCGATTTACAGACCATTAGCGGAAGCAGCAACTGATCAGGCTCGAAAACTTATTATGGTTCCTCTTCACCTTGAAGAAGGGACTTATCATATGGATTTCGATCAGATTGAACGTGCATTTCAAACTCATTCCATTAAACTCGTTATCATATGTAATCCGCATAACCCGGTGGGACGTGTCTGGACCCGCACGGAATTGCAACGTCTAGGGGATTTATGTTTGAATTATCATGTAATGATTGTATCCGATGAGATTCATTGTGATCTCGTGTCGCAAGGGCATAATTATACCTCAATTGCAGCCATTTCACCTGAATTAGGATTAAAAACGATTATGCTCAGTTCAATGACTAAAACATTTAATACTTCTGGCTTAAAAATCTCTAATATTTTTATTAAAAATCCAGAAATACGGATCCCCTTTTTCCACTTTTTCGACAAAAAATTTATTTATGCACCTAATGTATTTGGGATTCTCGGTATGCAGGTTGCTTATAATCAATGTGCCCCTTGGGTGGATTTATTGAACCAATATTTGGATGATAACTTTCATTTTGTGCAAGATTATCTAATTAAAAATGAAATGAATATTGATTTGATCCTCCGTGAAGGCACTCCCCTCATTTGGCTCGATTTTCGGAAAGTCCCACTGGCTCCCAATCAAGTATTTCAGTATCTCATTAAAAATGCCCACATTATTCCATACGATGGGAGGGATTTCTTGGCAAAGGGAGAAGGATTTCAACGTTTAAGTATTGGATATCCACGCAAAATATTAAAAGAAGGCCTTGATCGAATCAAGAAGGCAATCCAGCAACTCTAAATGAAATACAGATAATAAACAATATTTATGATATCAGAGGGGTATGTGGTTAAAAACTAAAGAAAATATTTTCTTATAAGATTCTCAAAAATTTAAATTTCTCGTTAAAGAGTAAGCTGTTCAAATCTAGCTTGGAAAAACCGTAAATGTTGAGGTTCGAAAACCATTTTTAAACCGGGTATTGTATCTCTCTTCTCATAGAGTCTTATTACTGATTCTGCAATATATTCCATATGGCTATTAGTGTACACTCTACGAGGAATTGTCAATCTTACTAATTCTAATTTGGGAAAGATGTTCTCTCCAGTTGCTTTATCTCTTCCCTTTGAAATGGCTCCTCTCTCCATTGTTCTAACAGCAGAATCCTCATAAATTGCTGCGCTTAACGTTTGAGCAGGCCATTGATCCCGTGGAAGATGTGGTAAGAATTTTAAAGCGTCAAGAAATACTCCATGGCTCCCAATTGGTTTTACTATAGAAACTCCTGCTTTAATCAATAACTCGCCTAAATAACGTACTTGATTGATTCTATATTTCAGATATTCATATTGAGCACCCTCTCGTAAACCCTGAGCAACAGCTTCCATGTCTCGCCCTGCCATTCCTCCATATGTATGAAGCCCTTCGAATAAAACAACCATTCCTCGTGTGTAATCGAAAATGTCTTTATTATGTGTGGCTAAAAATCCCCCCATATTAACTAGACAATCCTTCTTGGCACTATATATACATCCATCTGAATAACTCATCATCTCTCTAAGAATATCTATTATAGGAGTATTTTCATACCCTTTTTCTCGCTCTCTAATAAAATAAGCATTTTCACTTGAACGTGTAGCATCATAAATAATTTTAAAATTGTAATCGTTACAAAATTCTCTTAATTCCCTCAGGTTTTTCATTGAAATAGGTTGTCCACCTGCCATATTTACATTCATTTCTACACTTACAAATGCAATTTTCTCCGGTCCATTTTCATCAATTACATTTTGAAGTTTTTTTAAATCTATATCTCCCTTAAAAGGATTCTCATTTTCAGGATCATGAGCTTCATCGATAATTACATCCACCATAGTTCCTCCTGCTAATTCTACGTGAGCTTTCGAGGTAGTGAAATACATATTTCTTGGAACAATTTGCCCTAGTTTTGTAAGATGACCATACATCAAATGTTCCGCACCACGCCCCTGATGAGTAGGAACAACGTACTTATATCCTAAAACATCTTGTATTGCTTTTTCAAAGTTATAAAAACTCCGAGCACCAGCATAAGCCTCATCGCCTAACATCATTGCTGACCACTGTGCATCAGACATAGCAGATGTTCCAGAGTCTGTTAGAAGATCGATATAAACATCTTCAGATTTTAAAAGAAATGTATTATATCCTGCTTCTTTTATAGCTTCGGTTCTTCTCTTCTGATCGGGCATTCCAACATGCTCGATCATCTTAATCTTAAAAGGTTCGGGAGGACCATTCATTTTAGAATTCACATGATTATATGATTAAATCTAAATGAATAAAGATTAGTAATTTGAAAAACCTTTCGTTGATTCTTACCCATAGTTATCCCATTAATAAGGAAACTCTTTCAAAGTCTTGGAATTAAACGAGATATGCGATTTATTTAAAGATTTGATGTTCTTTTAAATTTAAATTTGTAATAATGTACTATATGTTAATAATCATTTCTTCTTCCCATTTAGGGATAAGTATTTCGATATTAGGGAGTTTTTTAGACATTAGTTTTAGGAGTGGTTCCAAATTCTCTGTTCTACTAATTGGTGGAAAAAAATTATCCCAATGATGAGGAATTATAATTTTAGGTTTTAAAATTTCGGCCATTTTTCCAGTCTTTTTAGCCAAGTGTTTCTCACTATTGCCCGCATATGGGACTAAAAAAATATCGCATGGTTGAAATTTTTGCTGTTCCTCTGTATATTTATGCCATAGACTGCCAAATGAAATAATTTTAAAGTCATTAAAGTAAATACAAAATCCAAAGACATCTCCCATTGGGAACCCTTTACCATAGGGTAGAATAGACTTAGCCTGTTTTAAAAATTGCCATGAAAAAACTCTGGATAAAATCGTTTTAGCATCAAATGTTATATGCTCAGATTTAATGAATTCAACGGTAATTTCTTTAGATATAACAATTTTATCATAAAAATGACAGATCTTAATATTATTTTTTGCTCTTTCTGAAAGATCTTCAATATGATTTTCTATGATATTTCCCGTAGCCCAATTTACAATGTTATGTTTTGCAGTCTCAGAACAATATATAGGAACATCTAAGTTTTCTGCAAACCACCCAGCATCACAAACATGATCAAAATGACCATGGGAAATGAATACTCCAGAAATATTTTTAATCTCTTCTTTTTTAGTTCTAAGTTTAGGTGTAGCTTCGTTATTTCGAGAGAAAAAGGGATCAAATAATAGATTAATATCATTTAATGATAAGATGTACGATGCTGTACCCAACCACGTAATTTTTATTGTCATTAATGTAAATTATTGAGTAAATTTTATAGATCTTTTCATTTAACTAATAAAAAGATATTAAATAATTTTTTCATTACTTAATTAATTTAAATCATAATTAACTTTAAGCAAATCTATGTAATAATGCTATTTCCGTTTAAATTTTAACCTATTTCCGTAAATATATAGTACAAAAAAGTAAAAATCTAAGTAATTAATTATACGTTTCATCTCTTTTTTTCGATCAAATTTGAGGAAATATATTTATCGTGTTACATTCAAAATCATATATATAATAATTTTAAAAAGATTATTAAAATAAAAAAAAGGGAGAAAATAAAAATTGATTGGTATAAAATCATATGGCGCATATTTGCCAAGGTATTTATTGCCACGCGACCTTATAGGTAAAGCGTGGGAGTTCCCAATCGTACCTGGGACAAAAGCAGTAGCAATGGCTGATGAAGATAGTCTAACAATGTCTGTTGAAGCTGGTTTAGATTGTTTAATGGGAATTGATCCAAAAACTGTTGATGGATTATTTTTTGCATCGACAACTCAAGTTTATACAGAAAAAGATTCTGCTTCGTTAATAGCTACCGTATTAGACATGAGAGAGGATATACTGACAGCTGATTTTACAGACTCTTTAAAGGCGGGGACAACAGCAGTGACAAGAGCAGTTGATACAATTAAAGCAAATAAAGACATTAAAAGTATTTTAATTATTGCGGCAGACACTAGAGCTCCGGAACCATCAACAATGTGGGAATATGGATTTGCTGATGCTGCAGCTGCTTTACTTATAGCTGAAGGGGATAAATTACCATTATCTATAGATGACTACTTTTCCGTTTCTGCTAATGTTACTGGACCGTGGAAAAGAACAGGTACGGATAAATTCATTAGAACTTTTGAAGTAAAAATGGATACAAAATTTTACTTTGAGAGCATCACAAAAGCAATGTCAGAAATTTTAAAAAGAAATAATTTAAAGCCAGAAGAGATTAGTGCTGCTGCGTATTATTATAATAATCCTCGATTGCATGGCAGAGTTTCAAAAATAATGAAGTTCGCTGGAGGAGTTGCTCAAAACAGTGTGTTTTTCCAACTTGGTGATTTAGGAACCCCAATGCCATTTATATTATTAATCGGTGCTTTAAGAAGACCTAAACCTGATGCAAAAATAATCATGGCAGGATTCGGTGATGGAGCAGATGCGATATTACTGCAAGTTCAGAATAGAGATGCTCTAAGGGATCTTGGAAAAACTCGAATGGGATTATTAGGACATCAAAAATCGATGATATCATTAAAAAATTATAATAAATTTCTTGATTTTAAGGAAATTCTTGAAAAAGATAGATATAAACGAAAAAGCTCTGCTGTAACAATATGGCGGGATACAGCATCCGTGTATAAATGGTATGGTGTGAAATGTAAAAATTGTGGAACAATCCAATATCCGGATATGTTACGTTCTTGTTATGTTTGTAGAGCCGATGATCAGTTAGAACCAGTAAAACTTTCGTTAAAGGGAACTATCTTTACCTATACATTAGATCATTTAGTGGGTGGAGCTTACTTAGATATACCTGTACCTCGATGCGTGATTGATTTGGATGGTGGAGGCAGAGTCCTATTAAACATGACAGAAATTGAGAAACCAGAAGAAAATGTTCAAATAGGTATGAAAGTAGAATTGACCTTCAGAAAAGAACATGAAGGAGCAGAATTTAAAAATTATTATTGGAAATGTCGACCCATAAGGGGGAGACCATAAAGGAGGATGATAAAAAATGGGAAGAAAAGGTATAAAAGATAAAGTTGCTATAATTGGAGCTGATATGACGAAGTATGGGGAGCTTTGGGACAAAAATCAATATGATTTATTGTTCGAAGCAGTTCGAAGTGCCAATAAGGATGCTGGAATCAATAAAGATGAAATCGATGCTACGTGGGTTGGAATGTTCTATTACTTCACAGGACTTTCTGGAGCAGTAACTGAAGATATTTTAAGATTGGATGGAAAACCCGCGACTAGAGTTGAAAATTTTTGTGCTAGCGGAATGGATGCTTTTAGGAATGCATCATTTGCAATTGCTTCGGGTGCTTATGATATTGTACTTGCTTGTGGAGTAGAAAAGTTAATGGATGAGGGAGGTAGTGGACTTCCAGGGTTCACAATTTTTGGTCACCCTTTATATCCGACTCCATCTGCTCCAGCAATGTTTTCTATGGCAGCAACAAGATGTTTTCATGAATATGGATGGACAAAAGAAGATCTTGCTCGAGTGGCTGTAAAGAACCATGATAATGGTGCAGAGCATCCAAAAGCTCATTTTAGGAGCAGAATAACAATTGACCAAGCGATGAAAGCACCTATGATTGCAGATCCGCTTGGGCGTTTTGATTGTTGCGCTATGAGTGATGGAGCTGCGGCTCTCATTTTAACAACACCGGAATTAGCCGAAAGTTATGCCCATGCTGATGATTATGTTTTAGTTAAAGCTAATGCAATTTCATGCAGGACTAACTTTCCATGGTATATCCCTCCAAATGGTCCTGGAGCAGATTTTACTAGTTTTCCAGCAACAGTAAAAGCAGCAGAATATGCCTATAAAGAAGCGGGAATTACTAATCCTAGAAAAGAAATTGATGCCGCTGAAGTACATGATTGTTTTACCATCACAGAATTGATTAATTGTCAGGATTTGAAATTCTGTGAACGTGGTCAAGCCGCTGAAGAACTCAAAAATGGAACTTTCAATTGGGATGGTGAAACTGCAGTAAATCCCTCTGGTGGATTGAAATCATTTGGGCATCCAATAGGCTCAACAGGCTGTCGGATGTTAACCGAGATTACAAAGCAACTTCAAGGGCGAGCAGAGGGAAGACAAGTTCCAGATGCTAAAATTGGATTATGTCATAACCTAGGCGGAGCATTTAGTGTCTGTGCCACAACAATCTTAGGTCAGAGAGATTAAAATAAAAAAAAATTTTTTTTTTTTAATTTTTTAAATTGAAGAATTATTTACTCAATTCCAATTCGTTTAGTAAGCTTTACTAAGATGAAGATAACGATCGTTACGATTAAAAAGGTGATTAATTCACTAATGAATAATGTGGGGTTAAGGTTTAAGGGATACGATGATGGGTCTGCAGCAGCTACCGCGGAATCTAGAAATCCAATTAGTATGAAGAGACTGTTGAGAAGTGGTGAGAGGAATGCAGTTACTATGGATTGGACAAGTCGACCAAGATAAAGAGCCATAATGAATGCGACAGCAAGCCCCATTACTTTATACTTTTTGATAAAATCTTTAAATTCTTGAAGTAAATTTTTTGGAGGTGGAGGTGTTGGCGGAGGACTGAGAAATTCTCTAATTTTTTTTAATTCTTCTAACATTTCATTTTCTTTTGACATATTAATTTCTCTTTTTATTGATTGATGATATTTCATATGATTTAAAAAAAGGTGATTTATAATTCTTACAAGAATATTTAAAACTTATCTCTATTTTTTAGAAAAGAGATTTTTCGGGAGGTATCCATTAAAAAAACAAATCCATTATGTCATGTAATTCAATAAGTTTTTCTACAGTAAGGTTAGCTTCTGCTTTTAAATCGTCTAAAGATTTATTTACAAGAGGTTTTTGATCTTTATAGAACATAATATATATCAATCCAAGATATTTACCGTAAATTAACACCCCTCCTTCAAAACTGCTATCTCTATCGATTGTAATTGCTCCGAAAGTATTATCTTCTTCATATTCAGTTAAAAAATCAACTAAAGATTTATAAAATTTAGAACTCATGAAAGTTCTATCAGAAACACTAGATACTTTGTGTTCAAATCCTCTTCCCCCTTTTCGAGGTACTTTTAAGTGATAAAATCTAATATCCTTTTTCAGTTCATCAATTCTATTTCGGGCAGTTTCAAGTAATTGTTCGTTTAGGGAAATATTTTCTTCATCTTCAATATCATCAATCTTTTGGGACCCTCTATGTTTCCCATTGCTATCTATGAAAGCAATAAATGGAGGGCATTCGCTATTATCAGAATGATTTTTTATCAAAATTGTGAAAAGACCTTGTTTTTTTTGATAGTCTACATGTTTTCTGAAACTCTCCTTACAGTAAGGACATATCATGTTTATTAATGTTGTGTCTTCAGTACCAGTCACTTCTTCTCAAAACCATAATCAAGTGAGAACTTTTAAATTTTAGTAAATAGATAGGTGTTTTCAAACCCTAATGTAAAAATAGATAAAATTCCATTAAATGATAAAAAACTATTCAATAATTAGGAAATAATCAAAAATTATTTAATTTTAAATTAATTTTTTTCAATTATGAGTAAAACTAGTTTTAATAAATTCCAAGGAGATGTAAAAACTCAGAATGTAAAATATCTCGCTGATCCTCAACTTAGAAATATCGTAAACGTTGCAATAGCTCTCGGACGGCCTTTATTAGTAAAAGGTGAGCCAGGAACTGGAAAAACGATGCTTGCACATGCTATAGCTGAAAGTTTAAATAAGAGATTAATAGTATGGAACATTAAAAGCACAACTGAAGCTATTGACGGATGTTATATGTATGATACAGTTCAGAGACTGAATGATAGTAGGTTTGGTTGCGAGGACCGAGATGTTAATAATATACATGATTATTTAACATTTGGACCTTTAGGGGATGCGTTTGACGCTGAAGAACAAGTTGTTCTTTTATTAGATGAGATTGATAAAGCTGATATTGAATTTCCTAATGACTTACTACAAGAATTAGATGTTATGGAGTTTTACATTAAAGAAACCAAAGAATTCGTGAAAGCTAAAACTAGACCAATCGTAGTAATTACTTCAAATAATGAAAAAGAACTTCCCGATGCGTTCCTAAGAAGATGTGTATTTCACTGGATAGAATTTCCCTCTAAAACCTTTATGGCAGAAATTTGTAGGTTACATTACCCCGATTTAAGACAAAACCTCTTAGATCAATGCCTTCAACATTTCTATGCTTTAAGAGCTATTACAAAACTTCGAAAAATGCCCTCTACATCTGAACTTCTTGATTGGATTGGAGTACTACTAAAAAGTGGTATCTCGATGGAAGAATTGAAGCGAGGAGTGCCTTTTTTAGGTGTTTTGATAAAGAAAGAAAAAGATTTTGAAATTGCCTTAGATAAAATTAAATTTCCAACTTAATTTTTCAGCTCAACTAGAAATTTTTCATTTTTAACTTTTTAAGAAAAAAAAAAAAGGAATTTAATATTAAAAAAACTCATTATTCTCTTTTAAACATTGCTTTTACATCTTTCTCACATAAGACAAGTGCAAAATAAAGCGGAAATCCAAAAAATATAAGGAACAATGATCCAAGAATAGCAAAGTATCTACATATCTGAATTTTAAATAAAAGTCCTATAGAACCAACAAGGAAGATTACTGCAAAAATTCCATAAACAACGCCATGTATGAAGATTGAAGTGACAATTTCAGCAGTGGGTGCGTCATCAAAAAGTGTAGCTACAAAATCGGGCATAAGTAGAGCAAGTGATGCATATAGAATAATAAATACTGAAAAAAGAATACAGATAATCGCAACAATATTTAGAAGTTTCTTCTTTTCCATTTTCGGCTCATCAGGTTTTTCTATTGGATGATCTTCTACATTTCGAGCAGCTGCAAAAAGCAAAAACAATGGTAAAAGTATATAAATACCAATTTGAAACATAAGCGCAAATTCTCGTTCACCTTCATAGATTAATGGAGATAATAGCATCAATATGAGAGATAAGCCAGAAACAATTGCAAATAACTTCAATGTATCTTTATAACCTCTTTTAAAAAAGTATAATGAAAGAATAAGGGTTACGATAACGATGCCTAAACCAATAAGTCTTAAAGCAGAATAATAATGATATAAAGTTCCACTCCATTCAAGCATATCCATATGCCATAATTTGAGATCACCCCATATACTTTCCCATAAATTCATCTCTAAACCCCTATGATAAAATTGATCAATAAAGAAATGTGAAAGACCTCCCGCGGCAGTAACAAAGTAAGCATTTTTCCAATTTAATTCTCTTTTTCCACTGTCTTCAAATTTTAAAGGAAAACCCTTGTCTGATTTGACAATTGAAAATCTTGAAGCATATGAAAACATTAATGCGTACGGAACTGCAAGAATAAGAAAACCTATAATACTATGAAATGGCGTAATAACGAGAAGAGCTACCATATCTGGTCCATAAATATTATTTATTAGAAAAATAAAAGCAATCTTATAGTTGAATTTATCCCTTGTATAATACATTATTGGTATTAACAAACAGAGTCCATAAAATAAATGTCCAAAAGTTGGCATTTTTTCACCTTAAGTTTCTATTTAGTTTTTAATTAAAAAAATAATTGTATTTATTCATATTTCAGGCTTTTAATATAAAAAGTTTACTTTTACAGCATTTAGTTAAAATTCAAAAATTCAAACATCTTGTAGATGTTACATATCCATCATAATTACATGCATCAATACTTGGTTGCCAAGTGGTCATGTTGCCAGAGGCAACACACCCAAGGCGTGATTATGTTATACCAATATTAGAACAAGAGAAGAAATCAAAACAGATGAAGAAAATTCAGTTAAATTTAAAATTAAATTTAGTCATTATAATCTTTAATTTATAAATTACATTTTTAGAATTAAAAAGAAGTTATTTATGTATAGTGGCAGTAATTTGGATTTTGAATATAAATATCGTACTATTTCTGTGGAACATTTAGGAGAGCTTCAAGAAGATATCGATAAATTGCGTCGTGCAGGTAAACTTAGTGATAATGAAGTCTATAGGAGTTATCTTGATAGTAAAAAGTTTGAAATCCCCGAAAGTCTTCCTGATGCTAAATCGATAATAATCATTGCGATCTTTAGTAAATTAGCATTGGTAAATTTTAATTTAAATGGTAAGAACCATGAAATCATGATACCCCCAAATTATTATGATGATGGATCAACATTCGAAGACTTCGAGAATCTAATATTAAAAGAGATAATAAAAGAATCAGGATATAAAGCTGAATATACAAATAAGCTTCATCTCAAATTGTTAGCTGTTAGGGGTGGCCTTGGAAAATATGGTAGGAATAATATTTGCTATGTCGATGGCTGGGGTAGTATGATAAATTTAGTTGCCTATTTTACCGATTTTCCGTTTGAAGAAGATCATTGGACAGAGATTAAAATGATGGATCAGTGTGAAAAATGTACTGTTTGCATAAAAAATTGTCCTACTAACGCAATCCCAATTCCTTCCGATGAGAATTTTGTATTAAATGCAGGAAAATGCATTTCTGTGTATAATGAGATTAAAGGTATAATTCCAAACTGGATTCCCTCTGATGCTCATAATGCTTTAATGGGTTGTATGAGATGTCAAAAACCTTGTCCTATTAATCGTGAAGTAATAGGATTAACATATATACTTGAGGATGTAACAGAAGTAGAAACTAAAATGATCCTAGATGGAGCTTTAAATGAAAAATTAGCAGAATCCTTATCTCAAAAGCTTAAAATGTTCCCTCCTTCTGATGCAAAACGGGGATTTCCAGTTATCACAAGAAACTTAAGACTTCTAATAAAATAG
>Ga0307380_10007535_pt1 | contig 14138 bp, 10 predicted proteins | sample UN3MG_FD_202239 | JGI IMG/M metagenome (GOLD analysis project Ga0307380, IMG submission 202239) | Soil microbial communities from Risofladan, Vaasa, Finland - UN-3 | ecosystem: Environmental > Terrestrial > Soil > Coastal area > Acid sulfate soil | place: Finland: Risofladan, Vaasa | collected... | reverse complement strand
AAAAGCTATGTTCGGCAATTCGAGCGTACATGACAATAAATTCGACTTCTTAATCGAGGCCCTCGCTAATGCGGCTTAAGGCATTAACAAAAGTGCGAAAGTTTACTCAATGTGAAAACAAAGAAAGAAGCCAAATTTCACAATGGGATGTATAAATTGGCCTCGTCCAGCGAATATGAACTGAATGTGTATCACTACCATCCCTCGGAGGGCAAGAGCAATGCATATTTGTTATGCAAGTCCCAAATGCCATTGATAACTCCACTAACGAATCCAACAATGCTTGTCAATTCCAGATATGATATGAAGCATTACAGGTTTCTGACCGCAAGAACTTCGACCAACATGCGGTCCATACTATCTATGTATAGGGGACCTGGAGAAAGCAAAGATGAAATTCCTGTATTGGATTTTGACTTGAATGTGCAAATCAAGGGCGTCTATCTTAGAAAAATAGTAGTCGGCTTCTTAATTGGCATAGCTTTGGCTTCTCCTCATATTACTGCTGCGATAAGCAATAACCAGCTTTCTAGAGAAGCGAAGATTGCAGTTTCGGTAGTGTCTCTTTTGTCCAGTTTGCTTGTGGGACTTTTAGCATCATTTAACCTAAAGAGAGATATGTAGCAAACGAAGTGTGAGTTCCCTGTTCAGAAGCTCAGCTTCATATTGAATTCAAGGCTTGGAAATAGAAGACCTTGTCATTTACGATTTACCCCGTGAGATGTCGGCTTCGCCCCCTAAGGGACAAGCTATCTCATGGGGTGAACGATTTACTATTGCTCTGCGTCCTCTGCGATCTCAGTGGTAAATATAAGAATGATTATCCACAGCACGCAGCACGAATAAAGACCGCCGAGTCACGGAGATTTTTCTGGAATTCCCCCGCCCATTTACGTTATTTTTCGTATAACTATTCGTATGTAGTATGTAGTATGTCGTGAATTGAGAATTTAGAATGTAGAATTGAGAAATATAGAAGAAAAAAGTCAGAATAATGAGAGTAAATCCGGTGTTAATTCGTAATATAATCTTTCAAAACGTTGTTTTTTATGCTCGATTTTTGTTTGGCTAATCGTAACCTTTTGATTTGTAACATTTTACGAAGCATTTATATAAGACGAACTTTTTGGTTGCGGCCAAGGGCGAAGCCCGAGGCTGCGCCAGGTTAATCCGTGTCGAAAAAAGTCAAAAATGAGAGTAAATCCGGTGTGAATTCGTGTAAATTCGTGGTAAAGTTGAAAAAACCAGGTGAAAAAGAGACGAAAACGACCAAAATATGAGGTAAAGTTGAAAAAACAAAGCCAATTTGCCCTAAGCGGAAATCGACGTAAAGGCAGTAACAGCAAAGAATTACAAAGAAAAACGCCGCTTTCCGGCCACGAAAAACAAAGCCAATTCAAAGCCAATTCAAAGCCAATCAAACCCAATTTCAAGCCTCCGCACCCACTCCAAAACAGTGTAAAAATAGCCCATCGGTCGCTTTGGGATTTGGCCATCGATAGGAGATGAGCGGGTCGGGTGACTCAGGTACCTCAGGTCCGCAAAAGCTACCGGTACTGACATAGGGATAAGGCTCAGAAATTGGCGAAGTCCCCCAGATAGCCTGAGATGGTGCGCTCGATTTCAGAGGAATCTGTGCAAGGTTTTGGCTGGCTAACAACCTTACCATTCCCTCCCCCAGGGCATTGCCTATCAGGAAGTAGCTCTCCGCATTGCCATACCAATGATGGCCGTGGCTTTTGTTTGGAGACTCCTCGGCTGGTCTGGCGAAGTCAATCGTCTCTACAAATACGGCATTGTCGATCTGCTCTGCGCCACTTCTCTGGGCGTCGCGGAAGGCTTGCATGGCGCTGCCTGGCCCTGCAACACCATCATTGCCGAGTTCGCCAATAACAACAGGCAGATTCGGCAACTTGAATTCTTTACGCAGGTCCTTTACCAGGTTGACCAAGTTCTTATCATATTCAGGTATTGCCTCGGGTGTGCACATATCGTTCCAGCCCTGCATCCAGACAAAGCCCGCAATCTCATACTCGTGACTTTTCCGGCCGGGAAAGAGATTCTCAATATCAGCAAGTGCCTCACGTATTTCTGCCAGCATCTGGGTGTAATAGGAGCCAACTTCTCCCCCTGAACTCGGTGGTCTGAAGTCCTTGTAAAGGCTCTTGCCGCCCCAGGCTGTCTTTATCAGCAACACTGGCTCATCAAGGTAATTGCCTATAACATGCCCGAACTGAAGTTCAGGTCCTATATGGCTGTTTCCTCCTTTGCCAACTTTGGCGTCTTCAGAACTGACATATCCTGTGAAACCAACGGTCAAGCCGCCCTTTGTTATACCACTACCAACTTTGAACCATACCTTCACATCATCGCGCACTACCCATTTACCTTTGTCATCTTTAAGGTGTTTCATTATCTCCGCACTTTTGGAGTTCTTCATGGACCAGACAAGGTTGCCCTTGCCGCCATTGTAGTATTCTGGATGGTCCATGGAAACAACGCCCTGGCCTTCCATATTTGACTGACCGGCAAGGATGAAGACTTTGATGGGACTTTTGCCTCCTTGTTTCAGTGGCGTACTCTGATTTGCCTGCTGGGCAAGGACCGGGCTGGATGCCGCAAGCAAGGCGGTGGATACGGCAGGAGCTTCATTGATCCAGACCGTCATCGCTCCTTTTTCCCTGTTTGCCCAGGAATAATACGGTACGGCCGTCAAAGTAACCGGACGCTGCTGGTCATCAAGGACTTTACCCTGAAGTACTGTCACGCCACCGAGCAATTGGTCGCGATGCTCTGCCCGCAGTTCAGCTTCGCGCGGCAAGGCTACGCTAAGTACATCCACGTTCGGGTTGTCAACCGCCTCGATACAGTAGGTGATCGGGCCACGCATCAGCGACACCTTGCCCTGGTCGGCCTTGACTTTCTCGTGAGCGTAAACCCTGCGGATCGGCATTGGCATGTCCAATTCCACGGCATCGGCGGCCTTCCATGAATGTTTCAGGTGGACGTAACCATCTTCTTCTGGTGTGGCATCGATCATTTTTCCATTGACCTTCAGCCCAACGGCAGCGACCTTCGAATCGGCGAAGCGGTACAAATCGCTGGGAACAGGCCGGCCAAGCGCCCAGCCCGGTATCCGCAAGCACAGGTCGAAATCGGATACCTGCTCCGGTGTGACCGTCAATTTCACGTAACCGTCCCATGGGTAGTTGGTCTCTTGGGCCAGTTTCACCTTCACGCCGTCATCCATCTTGAGTGAGACATCTCCTGAGGCAAAGAGGTTGACATACAACTGGTTTTTACCCTGGGCATAAACCAGTCCGCCAACCTGTGGGATAATCCGCGTAAGATTCGTCGGGCAGCAGGCCAGACCTATCCACGACGACCGGCGCGCGCCCCTGCTTTCCAGCGGGTTCTGGTAGAAGAACCCGTCCCCCGAGATTGATATTCCCGAGATCGCGCCGTTGTATAGCACCAATTCCATCACGTCGGCGTACTTGGCCTGAGCTTTGAGCAAATTCATCCGGTGCTGCCAGAAGACATGGGCGATCGACGCGCACGATTCGCAATAAGTTCTGTTGGGCAGCAGATACGGATCGCCAAATCCCTCGTCGCCATACTGGGCGGTTCCGATGCTACCGTTGACGTACATCTTGCGACTGACCACATCTTGCCAGAGGTTGTCAACGGCCAGCTCATATTCGGGGGATTCCATGAAACGGGCGATATCGACCATCGCCGAATAAATGTATCCGGCCCGCACGGCATGGCCGACTGCCTCGGTCTGCTCGACCAGCGGCTTGTGATCCTGCATCCGGCCATTGCGCCATCGCAGACTGGCATGCCACTTTGCAAGGCGATATTCAGCATCGGTTTGGCCTTCGATCCGTTCCGGCACGACCAGCGGGCCGGACTCGAAGGGTCTTCGCTCCGTGCCGTGAAGATGGCCGCGTTCATCAAGCAAGAACCGAGACAACTCCAGATATCGTCGCTCGCCGGTGGCGCGATACAGTTTGACCAGGGCCAGTTCGATTTCCTCGTGCCCACCGACATCATAACGTTTTCCAGGCCCGAAAACGCTGTCAATATGATCGGCGAATCGTTTTGCTGCGTCAATCGCCTTTTTCTCCCCGGTCAACCGTTGATGCTCGACAGCCATCTCAAAGAAATGTCCCGCGTTATACATCTGATGCTCCAGACGCAGGTCGTCCCATTTCTTATCAAGACCATTGACGATAAAATAGGAGATCAGGAAACCGTCCTCCTGTTGAGCGACCAGGATGCGATCGAGAATTCCTTCGACGTGCTGACGCAGTGTGGGGTCGTCGTGATGCTGCAAGGAATACAGCGCGCCTTCGAGAGCCTTGTGGAGATCCGAGTCGAAGGCATGGTGGCCGTGGAGCGGGCCGTCGAATACTCCAGCCGCCTTGTCGAAGTTGGTGACGTGCCCATTGCGCTCCAAGCAGTCCAGCACGTGGCCGATGGTCGTCTCGTGGTGGGTTTTCAGTCGCGGGCCCCAGAACCCGCCTCGTAGTTCCACCCGCTCGTGGCTTACTTCATACAGTCCGCGATTTGGCAACACATCAGATCCCGCAGCGATGCTCATTAAGCTCAGGGAAATAGCCGTAATAATAATTGTCGTTGCAGGATACTTTCTCGTGATGATAATTCCTTTCGTGTAACTGACAGAAAATTTGATTGTTGTTTTCTTGCGATTGCGGTAGTAAGCCGGAAAACAAAAAAAATGGGTACACTTTACTGGCTCGTATAGATTGATTTCATCTTCCATCCTTTGACTTTCGCCGCAATATCACCACCCTTGCTGAACAGGCTTATGCCTACATTTTCCTTATCGTGCTGGTGCATGTATACAGCGGCCTGTCGATCATTGACGAATACCTCGACCATGCTTTTGTCAAGGAAGATACTAAGATTCAGATCTTCACCTTTCTTAAGCTCGAACGGAGGCTTAATTTCGCCCATTGCCAAGACCTTGCTCTCTGGCTTGATGGTGACAGGGAAACCCTTACCATCCTTATCGCAGAATACGCTGACGCCATATTCTTTGGCGCTGGTTGGTTTGATTGTGACGCTCAGCTCTACAGTATCGCCGGAAATATCCTTGAGCATGTGGCTGCTATCGCTATTGACGGTGATGTTACCTTCATTCTTCCGGTCATAACGAAGCTTCTTAAGTTCCCGTAACGGTTTGATGCGCAACACACCATCGGCAGGTAGGCTAAGTTCACGCGGCAGTGACTGGATAGCGCTCTGGGCGCCCTCAAGCCTGCACCAGGCCCACATGACACGGCGCCCATCCGGAGTCATCAGTGATTCCGGCGCGAAGAAATTCCAGTCCTTCCAGTTCATCATAGCGTGGAACTCGGGAAGATACTTTTCGTCCTTGAAGTCGCCAAGATAGTAACGGCACCCCATCCCATGACTGATGCAAAGAAGCATCCACTTGTCGCCTATCTTAAACATATTGGCGCAGGAGACGTCTTCATTTTTATTTACCCCCAGATCTGGCATGTCTTCGTGCAGCAACAAGCCGAGATACTCCCACTCTTCAAGATTCGAAGATTTCATTAAATGAGGTGGGCCGCCGCCGGATATGGCATAATAGGTGTCACCATTCAACCAACAGTCAGGGTCCCACATACGTATTTCGGCCGCCTGTCCGGATTTAGTCATGGGCTTAACCGCAACTGGCTTGGTCCATTCATCCAGGTTATCATCAATGGCAAAAGCCAGGTAATTGTTTCCGGATCCCTGGCCATGGTAGATCATTGCCGGCCGACCATCCTTAGTGAAGAACCCTGTACCACTGAACATTCCGTGACCCGTATTTGGCCCGACAAGTACGGTGGGGTGCCACTTCCAGGTAACCATGTCCTTGCTGGATACGTGAGCGAACGCAAAGCCGTGGTTGTTTTTGTAAATATAATGTAGATGATAGCGGCCTTTATAGTAAAAAGCGGGGTTGGGATCGCCTGGCATGCCGACACCCGGGCCTGGGTGGGCAAGATGGTATGTTAGCCAGTTACCCGGCACATTTTTCGGCATGGCCGGCGTTTCCTCTACATACGGGACCATCGGTGCACGAGCGCCCTGGTCACGGGTGGCCACCTTTGCACCTTCTTCAGTAACAGCGGCAACCAAAACAGAGTTTTCGCCGAGAACAAGTTTGCCGTCCATCAGCTTGGCCTTGTTTTTCATCCTGCTGTGTGTAAATCGACCTGCACGATCCTTGACCTCGTCTCCTTCGAAATCCCACCATGCGTAAGGCTTGATACTTGATTTCTCGTTGGGATGCAGCGACCTGATCTCATCGACAGTTAAGGCCGTACTGTAGATACGGGCGTCTTCTATTGCTCCGGAGATCCGGCCGCCTCCTGCTCCGACATGTCGTAAACCGAAAACAGCAATATTATTCTCAGGGCTTAACAGATCGATATTCTTTGTTCGGTAAGTGGCATAGCTCTCACCATTGCGGTAGATCAGTATCTGGTCGTCTTTATAGACGATAGCCATCTGAACCATTGTCTTGCTGTCAGCAGTCTCGCGGACGTACTTATCCTGAGCTTTCTCCGTACGCTTATAATAGTCGCTTCCGGCCATCCATTTGCCTTGCTGTAGTTCGCCAAAAACTATGCCGTCAAACTGATCGCCGCTCTGAATTGTAAGCGAGCTGCCTCCACGATGAGTCAAATCAGCCGGAGCAACCCATGCAACCAAAGTCTTGTCCGTATTTGCGGCATTGGAGCCGTAGGAAGAGAACGTCACGAAACCTATCATCAAGCTTACCATTATCTTCTTCATAGTGTTCCTTTCTCTGGGATTCCCTATTCAAAATGTAATGTCCTTGCTCAGCTTTGCTGGTATATCATGACTATGCTTCTTTTCCAATATGTTATCAGAGCGGTTCTGATAATGCAATCTTACTAGTATTAACCACCATTCCTTGGTTTTACACCAATTCCGTACAGACCTGAGCCACTCATTCATGGCTTGACATGCTCTGCGAAATCGCTTAACACTTGTACGGCGACTTAACACATACCAGCCTTCGCGAGTGCGAAACCAGTAATGTGTAAATCCCAGAAATTCAAACGTATAAGGCTTACGCCCCTGCCGTTTGGCATTCTCTGGTTCTTTGCGACTAAAACTGATTGTCCGCGTCTTTTCCGGATGGAGGGTTATTGAGAATTTCTTAAAGCGGTCTCTTAAGGCCTGATCAATTATACAGGCATCCGATTGCTTCTGCACCATGATAAGAAAATCATCCGCATAGCGAACCAGATTGCGCTTGTCACGCGGACATCGGACCACTGCAATAATAATCCATCAGGAACTTCCCATGAGCAAGAGAGTGTCAATATTTTTCGATAAATTCATGACACCATTTTGAGTCCACAGATGCTGATTTTGGTCAGATCGACCACAAACAAACATCAGTATTTCGCCGAAAAATGAATATTTCATGAGAATCTTCAGCAAATTTAAAATTTAATGGCCGATGTGTTTTCTGTCTGAATGTTCATAATCGGTGATAGATGAGTTGAATTCTGATACTATAAAACTTATCATGACCACTTGAGCCGGTTTTCTGGAACACATCCAAAACTGGCTTTGAAGATGAAAAATTAATGCCAACCAGATTGATCTTGGCAGTCTTCTTGAGAATATGCTGGATCGTGTCGCTATAAAAGTAGTTTTGAAATAAGTTGTCAATAATCTCATTTATGCGAAGCATGGGAGAATGAATATGAAATCTGTTATCGTTTTGTTTATCATTTTTATGAGTCACACACTGATAGCGCAGGAGGTCGTCAATTTATGGACTGAGCAGCCTCCCTATTCCAAGCCAAACTCGCTGGAAGAAACGGTTATTGAATCGTGGGGTGTTCAATGTGCGAAGAATGTGACGAATCCAACGCTGACCGTATATCGTGCTCAGGGCGACAATTCCGGCCGCGCCATGATCATTTTGCCGGGTGGTGGTTATGAGCTGGAATCCATTGTCGCAGAGGGTCGACTCATTGCCGAATATCTGTCAGCTAAGGGGATCGTTGCGGCGGTGCTGAAATATCGACTGCCGTTGAAGGAGGCGTCTGACCAGCCCCATCTACTACCCATTACAGATGCGCGCAAGGCTATTGATCTAATGAAATCTATGGCTGACGATTATGGCTTCAATCCCTCGAAAGTCGGAATCATGGGCTTTTCAGCAGGCGGTCATCTGGCCACCGCTGTAAGCGTATTGACATCAGAAAAGCAAAATGAAAAACCGGATTTTTCGGCATTGATTTATCCGGTGACCACGTTAGGTGCCGAGAATCAAAAGTGGCTGGAGAAGAGCCTGTTTCACCGCAAAATGACAAACGAAGAGAAAAAGCAATACGAATTGGTAGGTAACGTTACAGAGTTGACACCTCCTGCTTTTCTACTGCATGCTTATGATGACGAGGTTGTGCCCATTGAAGAATCTTTGCTGTATGCAAAAGCCCTTACAGCGGCAGGACAAGATGTCGAGGTGCATTTTTTTGCTAATGGCGGGCATGGATTCGGCCCCGGCAGACCTGTTGACGGCACGTCTCAATGGTTGAGCTTATTGGCGAACTGGATTAAACGGCAGTAGTCATGAAGAGATGATATCATTAGGAAGATTGTGGCAGGTTGTCAGGCAGGAGAAGGAGTAGACATAGCATGAGTAGAAGACAAATAATAGTTATTACAGGGATTATCTGGTTGGGATGGTTGCAAATTCCATGCGGTGCGGAGAAGACAGTACTGCGGCTAAAACCAGATGATCTACACCAGGAGATTGATGGATTCGGGGCGAGCGCGGCGTGGTGGGCGCAAATTGTCGGAGGGTGGGAAGAAAATAAGCGCAAAGAGATCGTAGGCCTGCTCTTCGGCAAAGAGGGTATCGGATTGTCGATCTATCGTTATAATGTGGGAGCGGGATCGGGAGAGGAAATCGGGGACCCGTGGCGGCGGGCGGAAACGTTCGAAACGGCGAAAGGGGAATATGACTGGGACAGAGACAAAAACGCGATGCGGATTTTGCGCGAAGTGTGCGCGGCGGGAGTGAAAAATGTGGTTTTATTTGCCAACAGTCCGCCACGGCGGATGACCAAATCGGGGTATACTTATGCTGGGCAGGGCGCGGATAAATCTAATTTGCGGGAGGATAAGTATGAGGAGTTTGCCTGGTACCTTGCGGATATAACCGAGCACTTTATTCGAGTGGAAAAAATCCCCATCAAAGGGATCAGCCCGATTAATGAGCCGCAGTGGGACTGGGACGGGCATAGCCAGGAAGGGTGTCATTATTCGGCCGAGGAAGTGGTCCGGCTGGTGGAGATTATGCTGCGGGAAGTAGAGAAGCGGAGATTGCCAGTAGAGGTGGAGGCGCCGGAAAACGGTAGTTGGGAAAGAGTGACGGAGCCGGTGGGGGAAGACTGGAGGAGATCGCAGGTCTATCTGGAGAAGCTGCTGGGCAATGAGTATGTGCGGCAGCGGATGGATAGTTATGCGGTACATTCGTATTGGGCGAATTTGGGGCGGAAGAAGGCGTTTGCGGAGTATTTCTTTGCGAAGTATCCCGACAAAAAGCTGCAGATGACGGAATGGTGTGAGATGAAAGGCGGGCGGGATTACGGGATGGATTCGGCGCTGCGGATGACGCGGGAGATAATAGATGATCTGGTGTGGGGCGGGGTTTCGTCCTGGCAGTACTGGATAGCTGTATCGCGGTATAATTTCCGGGATGGTTTGATTTATGTGAACGAATCAGAGCGAGAGATTGTCCCGATCAAACGGCTGTGGGCGATGGGGAATTTCAGCCGCTTTATCCGGCCGGGCTATCGGCGGTTCGAAGTTGAGCATGATTCAACGGCTTTACGGGCAGTGGGATGCAAGAGTCCGGATGGGGGCAGGTTAGTAGTGGTGGTGATGAATCCGGGAACGGAGAGCGAGGAAGTAGAATTGCATTTTGCGAATGGAAGTGGGGCGAATATATTCGATGCGTATGAAACATCCAAAGAGAATGATTTGAAGGCCGTGAGCCGTGGGGTGAAGAATAACAGGTATATTTTCCCAGCGGAGAGCGTGACGACACTGGTTATTAAAGGATCTGTGGTCAAAGACAAGAGGTAGCACTTCTAAACAGGCAGGCTGTGTCACGTAGCGAAAGCACCAGGAATTTATCAAAAAGTTGTCAGGATTCGTATCCATCAACCGTTATACTTTTAAGATGACAATCTCAGAACAGGACATTCTGCGGATGTTGATGAAATCGCATGACCGCATTGTGGTGGTTGTGTGGGTGGTGGTACGAGATGCGCACGCCGCGGAGAATATCTTTCAAACCAGGAGAAATCATGAGTCATTCCAAGACACGACTGGGTATAATTGTTGACCGACGGTGTTTTCTCAAGACGGGCGTGGCGGCGGCCATCGGGTCCGTCGCGGCGGGCTCCGGTGTCGCTCTGGCGGGTGGGTCGTCGAACGATTCAAAGCAGATCGCCAAGCGAGCGTTCGGCAAGACGGGCTGCAAACTGCCGATCCTCGGCTACGGCGGCGCCGCCCTACCCAAGGTCTGGGGCAATCCACTTTCTACCGAAGATCGCGTCAAACTGGTTCGCACCGTCTACGATCGAGGCGTACGGTACTTCGACACGGCCGGCAACTACATGGAAAGCCAAGCGATTCTTGGTGAGGCGCTAAAGAACGTACGCGACAACGTCTATCTCGTCTCGAAGGTCGAGACGACAAAGCCAGCCAGCGTGCGTAAGGCGGTTGAAAAATCGCTCAGGGAACTCCAGACGGACTACCTCGACGCCATCCTGATCCATGGCACCCCAGGGCTCGAGCAGATGAGCGCGGAACAAGCGATGAAGGTCCACGACGAACTGGTTAAGCTGCGCGATGAAAAGATCACTCGGTTCATCGGGTTCTCGGCACACTCCTATTTCGACAAGGCGTTGGCTTTGATTTCCTCCGGCGGGTTCGATCTGTGCATGTTGTCCTACGGCTATATCCCGAGAGGATACAATCAGGTGTTCTCTGCCAGGATGGTCGAGCTGCGTAACGCGTGCGTGGCAAAAGCCCATGAACTCGGCATGGGCATCGTGGCCATGAAGGTTATCGGCGCAGGCGTTCTGGGTGCGTGGTCCGGATACATTGTTCCGGGATTCGACAAGAAGCGCCTTGTAGGGCTGCCCGCCGCCGCCATCCGCTACGTGCTGGACGATGAGCGGATCCATATCCTGAACATTGGCATGCGTATGAAGGAAGAGATCGATGCCAACATCAAGACGCTTTCCGGTGATGTTACCTACACATCGGACGATCGGGCACTTCTTGCGGAATTCAGCGCAAAAGCGTACGACAGCGACGCGATCAAGAAGATGAGGATTGATTGACCGGCAAAAGAATGTCGGCTGAAAGGAGAACTGACGTGAAGATGTTGAAAAACTTGAGTTGGACAGGCGTGCCGGCCCTGTTCGCAGTTGTGGCGATTCTGTCGGGCGCGTTGATGTCCCATGCCGCAATGGCGCAAGAAGAGAAGGCGGTCGAGAATTTCCCTGCCGTCCTCCAACGCGAAATAACCCTGTGGAGTGACGGCACACGGTTGTCCGGCGTCTTGCTCTACCCCAAGAACCGCGAAGAAGGCGAAAAGCTGCCTGCTATCGTGCTGTGCAATGGGTGGGGTGGTACGAAGGCTTTCTTGATGCGATCCGGTATCGCTCCACGTTATGCTGCGGCGGGCTATGTGGTCATCAACTATGACTACCGCGGTTGGGGCGATAGCGACAGCCGGCTCGTGGTTCGGGGCAAGATGCCCAAGCCCGACAAGGATGGCTACGTGACCGTCAAGGCCCAAGCCATCCGCGAAGTGGTCGATCCGGTTGACCAACAGGAAGATATCGATGCCGCGGTGTCGTATGTCTACGACGAGCCCATGGTGGACAAGGACCGCATTGGCATATGGGGTACGAGTTTCGGCGGTGGGCATGTGATTTACCGAGCGGCTCACGATCGTCGCATAGCATGTGTGGTCGCGCAAGTCGGATCCATGCCCGATGACTGGACCAAACGATTTCCTGCCGGGCTAAAGAACATCTACAAGCAGAAATCCGACCGTGCTCGGGGTCTCGTCGAGCCGGTGCCTCAGGGGGGAGGTTCGCCGGGTGTATTGAAAGGAACGCCCTATTCCGATCGTATCGCTCTATTCAATCCGGGCCAGTATGCCGACCGGGTCGAAGTGCCGACCCTTCTGATCGATGCTGAGAAGGAGCATTATTTCAAAATCAAAGAGAATTCGGGACGGGTGCACGAGATTCTTAAGAAGAATGATGTACCCACGGAATATCACGTGCTCAAAGGGATAGCGCATTACGACGTTTATAGTGGGCAATGCCTGGACGACGTAATGAAGCTCGAGATCGTCTGGTTCGACAAGTATCTGAAGAGCAAGAAGTAGTTCGCTTATTTAAGGAGTCCTGTTATGAGATATCGAACAACCTGTATAGTTGTGCTTTTCCTAACCATCTCTTCGACATCCAGCGCGCAGTTTTCATGGCAGAAACCACCGCCCAGGAGCAAGGAAGTAGTCGCAAAGATCTTGGGGCCGATTACCCAAAAAGAACCGTCGCGAGACCTGACTATTGTCTGGGTCTGGGGTGTCGACAAATTCCACGAGAAAGGAACTCACGAATACGCCTGGATTATGGATGACTACGTGAATACGCTTCTGTCTCAGGTCCCGCGAGTCACGGTCATTCCTTCCATGTATTTTCCTAAGAAGGAACTTTGGGAAAAAGCCGACCTGGTCGTTTTCTATTTTTGGTCGCGTGAAAAATGGGATTACGATCTCATTGACGCCTATCAGAAGCGTGGCGGTGGATTGATATTTATTCACATGGCCCTGATGCAAGGTTCGGGCCAAAAGTTGTCGAAGCGCATCGGGATGTCATGGGATACCAGAAACGGCGCCACCAAATGGGGCGTGTTGCCCACGCCCGTGACTCTTACCGATGCGGCACTACAATCTCCCATTTTCAAGGGCTTTCCGGCACAGTTCGATTTGGCGGACGAGTTCTATTGGCATTTGAGGGGAGACCCGGCAGGTATCACCACCCTCATGACTTCGCCCGCCGGCCCGGCCATAGCAAACAAACCTTTAAACGGTCCTCCCAAGACCGAAGATCTGGATGGAAAGGAGTGGCCTGTCATGTGGACAACGGAGGTGGGCCGGGGCAAAGTTTTCGTCACGGGTGCCGGCCATAACTATTTCACGTTCAACGATCCCTACTTTCGGATCATTCTACTACGGGCCATGGCGTGGACAATGAACGAGTCGTTTGATCCGTTCAAGCCCTTGGTCACGAAAGACATCAAGTTGATCCATTAGTTTTTGTGCGCTTGCCGGTCGAAAACACATAGAACCCGGTTCGACTATCTTAGGGGTATGAATTGGGCGGATTCATAACAATGCCCAAAGAAAGGGAACCAATGCATAAAACAAAACGACGCGATTTTTTGAAAGCCACAGTTGGCTACAGGCACCGATGGAAAGTTAGTAGATACGGTTCAAGACGGCTCGAAAAAATTGACACCAAAATGGACACCTAAATTGACACCTACAGCTTACTCTGAATGTAATCAGTTGGCGGCAGATGTCAATTTGTCTTCGGCCAAGTCTGAGATAGCAGGGGGGCATAAAAGCTTACAAGGCGGGAAGTTAAGCAACAAAAGGGGGGCTATGTCATCGAGTGTCACCGATGAGAAGAAAATACGCCTGGAGGGATTCGGACCCCCAACCTTCGGTTCCGTAGACCGACGCTCTATCCAATTGAGCTACAGGCGCAAACACTTATTATATAAAGGAATATGAAATAATTGGTTTTATAAAATATTTTGTTAATACAACCTTGACTACAACCAAATTCTACTGTACGATTTGGAGGTATTGCTTTATTACTATGTTGTAGTTTAAGGATATCTGTCATGGTAAACTCTAATTCTAAAAGAAAAACACGTTCTGACAAATTTCCACTTACTTTACATAACACTGGCCAGTATTGCAAGAAGATAAAGGGCAAGATTTACTATTTCGGCACTAATAA
>Ga0307380_10007534_pt1 | contig 14139 bp, 9 predicted proteins | sample UN3MG_FD_202239 | JGI IMG/M metagenome (GOLD analysis project Ga0307380, IMG submission 202239) | Soil microbial communities from Risofladan, Vaasa, Finland - UN-3 | ecosystem: Environmental > Terrestrial > Soil > Coastal area > Acid sulfate soil | place: Finland: Risofladan, Vaasa | collected... | reverse complement strand
GGCCGGTCGTTACCCTACTTCCGGAGCGCAACACCACAAGCACGCCTGTCGCATCTGGTACAGGTGCTCGGCATCAAGGAAGAACACGCGCGCTACCTGGTCCAACCGCAACGCGGCGGCAGCATGATGCAATTCCTGCACACGGTACGTGCTTACCAGCGCATCTATTCCCGCCTCACGGCACGCCAACCCAGACCGTCTGCGCGGCCCGATTGAACTGGTTGCACAAATACAGACTGCCATCGCAAACATTGACGAAGACGAGATCGATCCATGAAACTCCAACAGCAACAACTAGAGCAAGCACATACGATTACCCGCGACTTGCGCGCCCAGATCGGCAATGCGGTTGTCGGCCAGGACAGCACTGTCGACCAGACGCTCGCCGTGCTGATCGCGGCAGGACACGTTCTGATTGAGGGCGTACCCGGTCTCGGCAAGACCTTGCTGGTCAGAGCGCTGGCCAGAACGTTCGGTGGTGAGTTCGCCCGCATCCAGTTCACACCGGACCTGATGCCGGCCGATGTCACCGGCCACACACTCTATGATCAGAACAGCGGTCAGTTCACCACGCGACGTGGACCGGTGTTCACCAATTTGCTGCTCGCTGATGAAATCAACCGGGCCCCTGCAAAGACGCAGGCGGCGCTACTGGAAGTGATGCAGGAGGGTCAGGTCACAATCGAAGGCAAATCGCACCAACTCGAACAACCGTTCATGGTGCTGGCAACCCAGAACCCGATCGAACAGGAAGGCACCTACGCGCTACCGGAAGCACAGCTCGACCGTTTCCTGATGAAGGTGCGCATCGACTACCCGGAACCCGACGAGGAAATAGAAATGGTGACCCGTGTCACCGGCAACCAGGTTGGCGAAACGCTCAACGTGTCCCAGGTGAGCAGTATCGTCAGCCCCGAAGACATCGTCATGTTGCAAAGCGCGGCTACTTCGGTACATGTCGACGACACCGTGTTCGACTACGCGGTGCGCATCGTACGGGCAACCCGAAACTGGAGTGGCGTTGCTGCCGGAGCGGGGCCGCGCGGCGGTATTGCACTGGTACGCGCAGCGCGCAGTGCTGCGCTGATGGGAGGCCGCACCTTCGTCACACCGGACGACATCAAGATGGTTGCGCTGCCGGCACTGCGCCACCGCATCACCCTGACTCCGGAACTGGAAATCGAAGGACACTCTACCGACAGCGTGCTCGAGCGTGTGCTCGGTGACGTCAAGGCGCCACGCAGCTAGCCCCAACATCATGATCGGTACTGGCAAGACAAAATGATGTCGCAACTGGCACAGGCGAATAAGCGAGCATGCTGATTCCTTCACGCAGACTCGTGCTGCTGTCGATCACGCTGTGCGCAAGCGGATTGGCGGTTTCGTTTTTCAAGGCACTTGCTCCGGTCTGGCTTGGCGCGGCGCTATTGTTGCTGAGCTCGACACTGGTCGATGCGGCGCGCGTTCGCCGCATCGCCACGCCTGTTGCCAGCCGCCAGGTCGCAGGGTCGCTGCCACTGGGCGTCACCAGCGAGGTGGGAATCCGGATCGAGAATCGCCTCGAACGCCCGTTGAGCGTCGATATGTTTGATCTGCACCCGCCGCAACTTGACGCCGAACAATTGCCGCAATCAGTGGTACTCCCAGCCAGTGGCTGGTCCGAACTACATTACCTGATTCGCCCGCACGAACGCGGCGACATTGAATTTGGTCGCGTTCAGCTGCGCATCACCTCACCGTTCGGTTTTTGGCAGATTCAGCGCCAGGCCGGCCAGCCGGAAACGGTTCGCGTCTACCCCGACTTTGCACGCCTCTCCGGATTCGCGCTGATGGCAACCGATCATCGGCTGTCACAGATCGGCGTGTTGCAGCGCCGACGCCGGGGTGAAGGTATGGATTTTCATCAACTGCGAGAGTACCGGGAGGGCGACGCGCAGCGACAAATCGACTGGAAGGCCAGCGCCCGGATGCAAAAAATGATCTCACGCGAATATCAGGACGAGCGTGATCAGCAAATCGTGATACTGCTTGACTGCGGGCGACGCATGATCGCGCGCGACGATGCCATTTCCCACTTCGACCATGTTGTGAATGCCGCACTGCTGCTGGCTTACGTGGGGCTGCGCCAGGGCGATGCGGTCGGCCTGCTGACCATGTCCGGTCCGGCTCGCTGGCTCTCACCGCGAAAATCACGCGCCACGGTCAACACCATCCTCAACGGCGTTTACGATCTGCAACCGACTGTCGCCGCCAGCGACTATCATCTTGCTGCCCAGGATCTGATGCAACGGGTCCGCAAACGCGCGCTGGTGGTCGTGTTGTCCAATCTTCGCGACGAGGATGACGACACCCTGGCGCCCGCCCTCAAGTTGCTCAAGTCGCGCCATCTGGTGCTGTTCGCGTCGCTGCGCGAAAACATTCTGTCCCGCGCGCTTGCCTCGCGCGTTGACACTTTCGACCGGGCCATCACTCATGCAGCGGTCGCCGAATACCTGCATAGTCGCAGACAGATGTTCAACCGCCTCGAAGGATTGGGCGCAACCTGCGTAGATGTCGAACCGGAGCAACTGCCAATCGCTCTGGTGAACCGCTATCTTGAAATCAAACGCAGCGGCCGTCTCTAGCGCAAGTTCTGTTGACCCGTATCAAGACACTCCCTGCAAGTACAGCGCAGAATTTAAATGCTACCTTGCAGCGAGGTTTCAAATGAAAACACTCTGTAGAGTTGTGGTTCTGTTTGCCGCAATTGCGATGCTTGGAACGTCCGCCCTGGCAGGCGCGCTCGACAAATGCCCCGACCCAGAAGCGGCCCGTAAGTGGGTGAAAGCCTGCATGCAGGAAAATCCCTACAACACCAGGGAAAGCTGCGAACAACGGGCGCTGGAGAAGTTCTGTAAGGAACAGTAACTACTGGGGTTTCTTCTTCGTTCCGCCGGGCAACGGCAGATTCTTTCTAAGCGCATCGGTCAGTGCATCGACAGGATTCGCTGCGGTGCGGCCTATTCTGACAATCTCTGCGCACGGATCGTCCGCCGCACTCATCCTGCGAAAGAAATTTGTCGCCAGCAGCGACACGCCCAGCGTCGCCCACGCCGCCCCGCCCTGCACCAGAACATTCCCAGCATCGAGGCCGACCTTGGGTTGATCCAGCGTGCCTTCAATTTTCGCGAAATCCCCCGCTAAATCCAGAAAACTGAGACTGAACCACTTCCGCCGCACGGCTTTAAACCCGAACAGAATCTCGCGCGTCGCGAGGTTGATTGCGCCACTGCCCAGAATATCCACGCGCTTGAAACGTAGTGCAATGCCGTCCGGCGAGCTGGCAACGCCATCCTTTACGTCGAAATAGGCAGCCGCGCATTCCAGTTCACTGTATTCATCCGCTTTGTTCCTGCCGGGCACCAGCGTGGTCAGGAGATCGGCGGACACGGCCTGTATGACAAACGGGGACTTGCCCGTCCCAATTTTGCCAGGACCCATGAACACGAGCACATGGCCCACAAAGGACTCGCGGATTTCACGTAGCGTCTTTCCGGCGCCAACGAGTTTCGCCCGCCCCGACAGGCGCGGCGCCTTTGAGCGTGTCGCAATTGCACCCGCGGGCTTGAGGTCGTCCATGTTCAGTCCCCTTATGCTGGCACCAACGGCAACAATCGCAACGTCCTTCCGGGCGTCGAGCTGCACAGTATGCTTGCTGCTTCCCTCCGATGTTTTGACCGAGATATCGAAAAGACTGCGGTCCAGTTTCGCTTCAAGAAGAAATTGGTCGAGTTCGACGGGCGGCGCAATCAGACGCTTGATATCGAGGCGCACCTCGCCATCAAACTCCCTGAATCGCTGTAAGTTGATCGGCTGATCTACAGCCGAAATCGCAGTACCGTCCGCAGTCGGCTCGGCTTGCTCCGGAATCCAGGGGCTCAGGTCCAGCACTTCCCCGGACAGATCGGCTTGTAATCTGCGCCGGTCCTTGTACGCGAACCGAATATCTCCGCCAAGGTCGCTCTGCCCTGATCGCGCAGTCAATCCGTTCAAGGCGATCGTGCCATCGGAGAGCAACACCCTCCCATTCGCTGAAAACGGCACGTCCGGCAAAGGTGATTCTGCAAAAATCAGCGGCAGACGCGACAGGCTTTCGACAGCCACCTGAGCATCGAATGGCGAACGAGAGGGGTTGCGAAGATCGTCAATCGTGCCAACCAGTGCTGCACGACCACCCTCCGATTTTGCAACCAGTCGGAGCGGTATGTTTCGCCCGGCGACCAAAGGCCCAAGCGAGGTATTCGCGGTGAACACAACGGTTTGTTGCTTGATCGTCGTGCGCAAGTCCGCCGTCAACCGCGGCCACGCCTGCTTCATGTCGAGTAGCTCGACCAGGCTTCCACCAGTCAGGGTCAACTCAAGGGGAAATTCTCCGAATCGCCCTTCGAATTGCGCGCGCGTGCCCGCCCCCTGGCCGGAAATAATACTGGCCTTCTCTACCACCAACGCTTCCTCCCGGTCAGGTAGCATGAGTTGGAGTTCCTGAGCGCGTACTGCAAGGTTCGCTCCTGTAATCCAGGCACGCGGAGAACTGCCGTGCGTATCAAGCGTCGCGGAAGCACTCTCAAGCGTTCCGGAGACCGATGATTCAGCCTTGAAAGCGGCGAGCAATTTCTCGACATTGACCGGCCCGGAAGAGATCGTAGCGCGCAGCCTCGCATCGTCGCTGCGCGCATCCAGTGTCGCCGAACTCCGCAATGCAACACCTGCCAGTGCCGCATCCAGGGATGACAACTGCAACCGCCCTGCGACCAGCCGCATCACCCCCTTCAACCGTTCGATGGGTATCGGCGCACCGTCAACGCGCCCGACATCAAAGCGCAGGTCAGCGTCAAGCGCTCTTAAAGGTGCCAGTGGCAGCGGCGCGTCAAGATTGGCATTTTTTTTTGCATCGCTACCGGTTTTGGTGTCACCTTTGCTGTTATACAGACTCGCAATGTCGATCACCGGCATTCTGATGCTGGCATCGACAGTCGGACGGTCACGTTTCCATTGCAGTCCGGCATCTGCCAGTACCTGCATCTCGGCTACCGAGCCGCGGAATTCGCGAACACCCAACCTGCCACCGTCGATCGTCGCCCGCGCCGAGAGGCCGGACACAGCAACGGGAAGACCCTTGATTTCCTGGGCGCGCAGGCGAAGATCCATGTTGACGGCGGTTATCCATCCGGGCGCACCCGTTTGCTGCTTTGGTTTTTCGTCTGCCAGCTCCCCGGATGCTTCGACTTCAAACGCCGACACATCCAGTTGCCCGACGCTGAGCGCGCCACTGAGAGTTGGCGGCGCGCCTTGCGCGAACTCGAGCTCTCCGGATATGGCGCTTTTCGCTACATCGCCACTCAGTCTGGTAACCGCCACTTGCCCGGCATCCGCTTTGATCCGCGCCGACAGATCAACGCGCAGCGGTTGCCGGAACGCGGGCGCACCAAGGAACTTCACCGCTTCGCTCGTATCACCTCTGGCATATGCCGCGATGTCGACAGACCACTCGTTTGCCAGCGCATTGATATCGCCTTCAACACCAAGCTCGAAATCGCCCATCGCAAGTCTGGCTTCCAACGGAACCATTCTGGTGCCATCAAGAATTTGCTCGATCGGCGCGGTAGTGCCCTCGAAACGGAAAGCGGCATCATCAAGCAGCGCCTCAAAACGCGCTACAGTCGGTGTGCCCCGGCCAAGAGACAGTTCGCCGGCGTCGATCAGGGCGCGCGAGACCGCAAGCGGTGACTCCGCAGGAAGGCCTTCGAGCGAGAGTCGAATTCCTGACATCCGGACCAGATCACCGTCGAACGTTGTCTTACCCGACAGCCGGTACGGCCCCCAACCGGGCAAGGACCGGCCAGCCAGTAATTCCAGCGCGTCAAGCCGTTTTCCCGCAATCGAAAAATCCGCGGCAAGTCCGCTGATGTCAAATGGTTTTGGCAGGATGATCTCGAGGTCGGCGCGAGCCGCCTCCGTGCGCACCGCGAGGGACATTGCAACGGGTTTGCCTGCCAGCACACTCTGAAGCGAAGTATTCGCCTTCAGATCAGCGCTGATCGGCGTCTGTCGAAAAACTGCACTTGCATTGATCTCCAGTGGCTTGTCCGCACGTACCACCGCAGCAGCACTGTCGATACGCAGGTCTACCGAAGCACCTTTGTTATCGCGCCAGGTGATACTTGCATCGCGTAACAAGATCGCGTCAAAGTTCGGCAGCGTCGGCGTCTCTCCCGAATGGCCCGCGGCTTCGCCGGGCGAGAACACCCAGTTTCCGGTTCCGTCGCCACTTTGTTCCAGCAACAAATCCAGGCCCTGCACAGAGATGCTGCCGATTTCGATACGTCCATGAATCAGCTCGATCAAGTCCAGGGTGACAGCACCTTCACTGGCAACGAGAAACTGTGGTCGCGACGCCCATTGCGGATTGGCCACGCTGACGCCCCTAATGACGATCGTTGGCTTCAGTGACAAACCAACCGACAGTCTTTCGGCCGTCACGGTGCGACCCAGCGCCTGGGTCAGCTGGCGCTGGAGCGCAGGGCGGTAGGCATCAGCGTCTATCAACAAGACGGCAACTACAAGCGCTGTCAGCAGAACGGTGATTAAGCCGGCAGCCCACACACACACGATTGTCACTCGTCGCATTATCCGAGGCATCGCACAGAATCCAGAGACTGGTGGCCAAAAATATAGTCTTCGTTACCTGGCCCGATCGCGCGCACCCTTTTCCGGCCGGCAGGTCGACAAAAGTGTAGCACGCGACTTTTTCCGTCTACTGCCACTTCAGAAGAACGTTTCTTCGCATCTTTGCGATAGCTTTGCGTCGTCCAGCCACACGGTCCGCAAGCGCACACAATTTTCCCGATCGAGAAGTCGAAGTACCGGGAGCCGGCATCGAAGAAAGATTCACCGCGCAAGTCGGTAAGCGGCTGAACACCGTCGGCCATGACGGCACCGTAAGGGTCTTCGGCAAAAGTCATCGGCGCTACCCGCAAAAACGGACCGGAGACCGGACTGATCGAATTCGAAGATATGAAGTGCAAGATGAGCTGGCAATGCCATCAAGCAATACCACACCAGTGCCGGCACTACTGTAGCCTCAAGCAACACTCAACGCCGTGACCTGCGAATACCGGCCACTGATCCCAATCAATCTTCACACTGAAGACGGCATTGGTCGGCACGGCTATCCGGAGCCTTGCCTCAAACATTCATCGCGGTGATTCAGGATCTCGCGGATGCCCGTAACGGCACATGCATCGCGCCGATGCACGACTGGCGACCGATTCGCCAAACCCTGAGCCTGGTGGGCTATGAAAGCCAACTCGATCGCTCGGACGGCGGCACCGAGTGGAAAAATGACAACGTCGCACAGTACCGGATGGAGCGCATCTGCCGCGTTGCAGCAACACCACCGTCGACCATTCCCGGCCTGGTTGAACGTGGACAAGGTGCACCATCGACAATCATTGCTCCCAGTAAGAACAAGCGTGCTGACGCAAATACGTTCGCGCGTCCTCGCCCCCGCATCGTTGTGTTCGCGCTCGAAAGCGAAAATTTTTTTGCGATGCGGCGGAAATGCGGCCGCAGTGTAATACCGCTGATCGTTTCTTTGGCTGTAGAATCAGTTTCGGTGAGTGCATTCCGAAGGCGTATCAACGCGGTCTGCAAGCATTCATCAATACAACATAAAAACTCTGGGAGGAGTAACCAATGAGAACGAGTTGGAGATTTTCACTCGGTCGGCTCGGCGCGATTCTGGCAGCATTCGGAATTGTCACGGCAGCGGCTGCAGGTGATGTAACGACAGAGCGTCTGATTCAGAGCGAAAAAGAGCCGCAGAACTGGCTCAATCATCACGGCAACCTTGAAGCTCATCGCTTCTCGGGTCTGGCCCAGATCAACAAGTCCAACGTCAAGGAACTGAAGGTCGCCTTCACCTTCGCCATGGGCGGCACCGAAGGCGGCGGCAAGGAAATAATTGTTTTCCCGTTCGCCGGCCTGGAAGGCACGCCGGTCGCAGAGGACGGCTTCCTGTACCTGACAACCGGCTGGGGCCTTGTCACCAAGCTCGATACGCGCGGTGGTGTACCACGCGTCATCTGGCAATATGACCCGGCGCCCGATCGCGACTACTCCACGACGGTTGCCTGTTGCGGCATCAACAACCGCGGCGCGGTACTGGCGGGCGACATGGTCGTGTCGAAAGTCATCGACGGCCGCGTACTGGCCCTGAACAAAACCGACGGCAGCAAGGTCTGGGAAGTCCAGGTCGCCGATCCCGGCAAGGGCGAAGTTTTCACCGGCGCACCATTGATCGTCAAGGACATGGTTGTTGTCGGCATGGCCGGCGCCGAGTTTGGCGTGCGCGGCTGGATCGAAGCCATGGACCTGAACACCGGCAAGAAGCGCTGGCGCACCCATACGATTCCGGGACCGGGTGAGCCGGGTCACGACTCATGGAAAGATAACTACGGTGCCTGGAAAACGGGTGGCGGCACTACCTGGGTCACAGGCTCATGGGACCCTGAGCTGAACCTCATCATCTGGGGTACGGCCAACCCGGGTCCGGACTGGGACAATGCCTACCGCCCCGGCGACAACCTGTGGACTGACAGCACCATCGCGCTCGATGCCGATACCGGCAAGATCAAGTGGGGCTTTCAACACACGCCGAACGATCCTTACGACTACGACTCCATCGCCGAGAACACGTTTGTCGATACCAACATCAACGGCAAGTTCGTGCGGGCAACCTTGCACGCGAACCGTAATGGCTATGCCTACGCGCTTGATCGCGTGACCGGCAAGTGCCTGTGGGGAACGCAATTCGTCGCCGAGTTGAACTGGAGTGGCGGACTTGACGAAAACTGCAGACCCAATGCCTACGACCCGGACTCGAATGTCCAGAGCTACATGCCCGGCACCGCAGCCGGACGCGGCAATGCGACCAAGGGGCGTGGCGAACTCGAAGGTGTTCTGAAACCGGGCCACATGGGCGGTAAGAACTGGCCTCCGACCACCTACAGCCCGGAGACCAATTACTACTACATCCCGACCATCGAAGGCTGCAACAAGGCGTTCGCCGAGATCACCGAGCCAGGCAAACACAAGCCCCGCCAGTTGTTCCTCGGGGGCGCGCCTTTCTCGACGTTCGATGACCCGGAGTGTGGACGTATCGAGGGCAGCATTACCGCCATCGACGTGCAGACGGGGAAAGTTGCCCAAAAGCACTGGACCAAGTATCCGCAACTTGGCGGGCTGCTCTCCACCGCCGGCGGGCTGGTATTTTCCGGTTACGCAGAAGGCAAGGTCGCGGCGCTCGACGCCAACACGCTTGAAGAACTGTGGAGCTTCGAGACAGGGTCTGCCATCAACGCTCCGCCAATGACGTTCATGTCCAGTGGCAAGCAGTACATTGCCATCGAAGTGGGACTGGGCGGCGCCTGGCCGCAGTGGTTCGTCAGCGCCACCCCGGAACTGAAGTCCCAGGTACCGAGCAACGTGCTGTACGTGTTCGAATTGCCGAACTCGGCCCTGTAACCTGCGCAGGCCAGCATCCGTGTTGGCCTGCCCGGTTCTACTGGCAAACTGCGGGACGGTCGCAAGGACGTTCCGCAGTTATCGTTTCGGGACGCAGCCGCTTTACTGGCAATTGTCGCGCGTAATACCTGCGCAGAGATCCCTTTACAACGATTTTCCTGATTGACTACAAAAACAGAAACTGAACGGCTATCAGCATGACAAAGACCGAAACCAAATTACTAAAGACCGCAGTTACCGCATTGTTCGCCTTTGCAGCATTTTCCATATCTGGATCATTCGTGCCGCTGACCTCATCGCTGGCACAGGCCGAGGAAGGAGACGACGGTCGGCCGGTGATCAATGTGCCCCGAGTCGACGGACGGGAGTTATTCCAGTCCTGCGTGTTGTGCCATAAATATGACGGCAGGGGTGGACCAAGCGAAGGTGGCTACGGCGCGGACCTGCGCGTGACAACCCTCACACACTCACAACTCGTGCACGTCATCACCTACGGCCGGCAGGCGCGCGGCATGCCGCCATTCAAGGGCCTGCTGGACGAAGACAAGATCGAAACGCTCGCCACGTTCATCAAGGAAGACCTCCGACTCAAGGAATAAGGACAGAGATCGGTTCCACGCGACACGGGTGATTCGTTACGCGCGGTCAGTTGCCGGTCAGGTGTTCGGCCTGTTGAATCTGTTCCGCTGTCATCTTTTCGGCCAGGGTCCGGATCCACGGATCGAGGTAGTCGATGCCAGCAGCGGCATCCTCGTTCAGCCACGCGTACGCCTGCACGTAGTCCTTGTGTCCGCCCCAGCCAAGCTGCATGTGGACCATCTTCAACAGACGTGCGCCATTCCTGTCATCTGTAGCCGCAAGCTGGCGTGACAATCGCAATGCCTCCGAGAAGTCGCCCGATTCACGCGCTTCCTCGTAGGCCGTGCGCCCCTGCCGGTAGATCGCATAACGGTCGCCTGCTTCGGCACGGCATTCGAGCCATCCGTCCCCTTCGGGGCAGTCAATCGAATCTTCGGCAGCGGTCGCCTCATTTGCCACGCTGACGATGGATATCGTCACAGAAACTGCCAACACCATAGGCAGAAGAAAGTTCTTGGCCCACAACATTTACGCTCTCCTTGGCGAGGGTACTGCGCTGCGGGCAAGCGCCGTTCGAACTCTCCCCGATATTTCCCGATCCCGCATTCCGTTACGGACCTGGATCACTTCGATCCGGGAGCGCCGGCGAAGTACTGATCCATACCCACCGTGTCGAAATAGACATTCACCGATTCAAACTTACCGCTAGAGGCCAGCTCGAATATCGCAACCGCATTGATCTTGAGCGGTGTACCCGAAGCCTTGTGCACGGCATCCCATTCGAATTCGACAGCACCGACGGGCCCGCTGACGATCATCCGCGTTGTGGTCCAGCTTGCATCAAAATTGTCGAATTCCCACCGGTAGTAATCGCCGAACTTCTGCATGCCCTCCTGGGTGGACCGGGGGCCGTGGCGTTTCACATTGTCGGTGAAATACTTCAACCACCCTGCGGGTTCGCCATCACGCATCGAGGAGTTGTATTCCATGATCGCGATTTTGACGATGCGCTCCACCTGCATCGCAACCGCCCCCGCTGCCACTGCCGGGCGCATGTGTAACGACAGCAGCAGTGCTGCTGCGAATAACAAGGACGTCCGTACCAAAAATGTGCTGATTACTCTTGCTCGTGTCATTGGGAAATTCTTTCTATGTTTCGGATTGCCGTACCCTCTGTATTGAAGAGGGACGGTATCACGCGCGATACAAGCGCTCAAGACGCTGGTTGAAGTGAAGGCCGCTTTCCGCACCCCTTGAAAGTCGGGGGCTTCGCCCCATTTTGTCTAGAACGTTATAGAAAAGCTGCCCCGAATGGACCACAACCATCACGTCGCCTGCCCGCACTGCAATGCCATCAATCGTCTACCAGATAAACGATTGGGTGAAAATGCCAGCTGCGGGCGGTGCAAAGGCCTATTGTTCACTGCAGCGCCGATCAAACTGACCGACGCCAACTTTTCAGCCCACGTTGAGCGCAGCAGCATTCCCGTAGTGGTCGACTTCTGGGCGCCGTGGTGCGGACCGTGCAAGATGATGGCGCCGCATTTCGAACGGACCGCCGCAAGACTGGAACCGCATGTGCGTCTTGCGAAGCTCGACACCGACGACAACCCGAATGCCGCCAGCCGCTTTAATATCCGCAGCATTCCGACCTTGATTGCATTCAGGAACGGCCAGGAGATCGCCCGCCAATCCGGCGCGATGGACGCCAACGCATTGACCGACTGGATTCGCAGCCAGATCTAAACTGGATTCGCAGCCAGCTGTGATTTTCCAGGTGATGAATTCATAACCGCGCCTTTGTCTGCCCGCAGGTGAGGTAGACTGGCCCGGTGAAACCCGGCATCACGCTATCGCTGATTTGTTTGGTAACGGTCACGGCCTGCGCTACGCCGGATGCAATGCAGACCGGAACGCAGCCCGATTCCTCATCGCTCGAATCGTCTTCACCGCAGATTTCGCGTACCGGTCAACCGTTCGCCGGCGTCTGGCTGGATGACGATGATCAAGGTGGTGCCGTGGTCCTCGGCGTCGTTGCGGGGCCGGCTGCGGTTGCCGGCCTGCAACGAGGTGATCGAATCGTCGAAGTCGACCGGATCGAAGTCGATGCGACAACGACCTACGGCATGATCGAATTATCTTCACCTGGCGATCGTCTGGCACTGGTTGTTATCCGCGACGGCCAGCCCATGGCAATGACGCTCGAAATCGACACGCGCGCACGCTGGGCGGCACCGGGAAGTTTTGCTGCGACCATCCCCTTCGACGCGACCGGCTTATCTGGCGCGCACACCGGAGTAGCCAGCAAGAGCGGGGGAGCGCTGAGCGAGGCCTTTGCCGCGCTGCCCGATGTTCAGCCGATTGACGCGTCGCTCGATCGTATGTTCGCCTCCCTCGCGCGTGACGACACCGGCTTTCACAAACTCCCCCTGATTCGCACCGCCTTCATCGATCCAGAAGGGATGCATCGCTGGCGCGATGCGCTGACGCAGACATTGCATCCATTCGAATTCGAACGTCATGCCGTTTTCGAGGCGATGTGCGAAACACTCGCAATACCATGCCCGCCGCCCACGCCGGAATCCGGAACCACTGCTTCGTTTCAGACATTCACGCTAACGGTTGGCAAGGTCAATGACAGGGTGCGCAACGTATTCGCCGCGGCAGGCGCCGACCGAGAGCAGGCACACGCCGACCTGCAGTACCTCATGCGCACCACAGCAGCGGACCGCACCCTCATCAACCAGCCGGATATGCTCAAAGGCATTCGCGCCATGCAACTCAGCATGGGTGTGAACATCGGTTCCCTGCTGCAGGCCGGACGCGATCTGACGGTGAACGCGGAGCGACTCCCGGATATTTCCGGACCCGCCCGGCAGCCTCCTGCCGATCTGCAAGATTCCGTCAAAGGCAGCATCGTCGACTTCGCCCGAATCGATGGTGGCTACGTTGTGATTGGCGGACCGGGGGACAATGACTACAACATGGACCGGCTTTACGCGGTCATCGATGTTGGCGGCAACGACACATATCAGTGGACCAGCGCCATTCCGCTCGAAACGCAGACCGTCGTCGATCTCAACGGCGACGACCGTTACCGGGCAGAAAGCGGCGGACCTGCTGCCGGCTGGCTGGGCGTATCGGTCCTGATCGACCTTGCGGGAAACGATGAATACGAAAGTGCGCTCGGCGGCTGCGGCGCCGGGGCGCTGGGGTTTGGCTTCTTGTTCGACGACGCCGGTGCTGACAGCTACCACTGTGCCGCATGGTCATCGGGTGCCGGATTGTACGGTGCTGGCGCACTCATCGATCTGGGCGACGACGCGGATGTTTATGAGTCCGAAGCGTTCAGCCAGGGCGTTGGCGGTCCACGCGGAACAGGCATTCTGATTGACGCCGGCGGCGGTGATTTCTATCGTGCCAATGGCCCGGTGCCATCCGCTTACGGCACCGCTGGCTCATTCATGAGTTTCAGCCAGGGCGTTGGCGTCGGCATCAGGCCCTACGATGTCGGCGGCGTCGGCATTTTGCTCGATTTCGGTGGTGACGATCGTTACGAAGGCGGCGAATTCAGCCAGGGCGGCGGATACTTCTGGGGTGTCGGACTACTGTTCGATGCAAGCGGCAATGACCTTTACTACGGCAATCGTTACGCTCAGGGATTCGCGGCCCACCAGGCGTTTGGCATGCTTGCCGACCTGTCCGGTGACGATATTTACTGGGCCATGACGGCAGCGGGACAGGGGGCAGCATGGGATCAGTCGATTGCAGCACTGTTTGAAGGTGACGGCGATGATGTGTACCGGGCCCAGACGCTCAGCCAGGGCGCTGCCGCCCAGCAATCGCGCGCGCTGTTGCGTGACGTTGCAGGTGACGACGTCTACTGGTCGTCGGGGCGCAACACCCAGGGTGCGGCCGGAGACAACGGCTACCACTTTCGGCCCGAAGAGCCTGTTCACAGTCTCGGCGTGTTGATCGACGAACGTGAACAGGCTC
>Ga0307380_10007531_pt1 | contig 14141 bp, 12 predicted proteins | sample UN3MG_FD_202239 | JGI IMG/M metagenome (GOLD analysis project Ga0307380, IMG submission 202239) | Soil microbial communities from Risofladan, Vaasa, Finland - UN-3 | ecosystem: Environmental > Terrestrial > Soil > Coastal area > Acid sulfate soil | place: Finland: Risofladan, Vaasa | collected... | reverse complement strand
TTCGTATCGCGTATTGCGTATCGAGTATCGCGTGGAGAAAAAGAACTAAAGAAAAAAGAAAATCAAAAAAACAAAAGCAATAAATATTCTTTTTTCTTTCTTGCTACCCCACTAAAGTTTACACAAACATATTTATTTAAGGACAGCTGCTTTTCTTAATCGCTCCATTATTGCCAAGCCCAAATCATGTTCTTCTAAACCTTCAGCAATAATAATTTCAAACCCTTCTTTATCGAAACTCCTTAAGGTTGAGAAGAGATTTGCCGCACAAGCATTTAATTCGCTACCTTTGCCTATAATTTTAACTTCAAATCCATTATATTTGTTTTGATTTTCTTCTTTAGCCATTATCCCCACTTTAAATCCTTGCTCTTTATACTCAGAAGCCAATCTACGAATTATTTCTACTTGAGCGTCCCCCTTCTTTTCTACCAAAATCAATTTTGCCTGGGGAGAATAATGACTGTTTAACCTTCCTGGAGAACGAAAACCTTCTTCTAACTCCTTACTTATTTTTACCTGGCCAATTACTTCTTTTAATTTTTCTACTGATATCCCTCCTGCCCTCAGTAGCTGGACGGGCCTGGTAGTTATATCGAGAACAGTAGATTCTACCCCTACTTTAGTTTTTCCTCCATCAATAATCATCTCTATTTTGCCGTCTAAATCATCGGCTACGTGTTGAGCGGTAGTGGGGCTTGTTCTTCCAAAAAGATTGGCACTGGGAGCAGCTATGGGAGTTTTGGCTTCTCTAATTAAGCTTAAGGCAATATTATCCTCCGGCATTCTTACTGCAACCGTATCTAAACCGGCAGTAACAATACCTGAAACTAATTCAGATTTCTTAAGGACTAAGGAAAGGGGCCCCGGCCAAAATGCTTTGGCTAATTTTAAAGCTACCGGGGGAACTTGTTTAGACAATCTATACAATTCTTTTATATCGGCAATATGAGTAATTAAAGGATCATTAAATGGTCTTCCTTTGGCTTGAAATATTTTCGCAACCGCTTTCTCATTGAGGGCATCCGCCCCCAATCCATAAACTGTCTCAGTAGGAAAAGCCACCAGGTTACCTTTTTTTATTTCTTCTGCAGCAATTTTTATCTTAGCTAAATCTATTCTTTTGGGATTTATTTCTAATATTTTGGTTTTCATTATAATATTTTTAATATTTTATATCTTAATATTCCGATAGGAACTTCAATCTCTACCTCTTCTCCTTCCTGGTGGCCTAAAAAGGCCTGCCCTAAGGGAGAATTTAGAGATATTTTATTCTGAGTAAAATCTATTTGATCCTCCGGGACAAAAATATATTCTACCTTTTCCCCGGAACCTAAATTTTTCAGCTTTAGAGTTGTTCCAATGCCAATTCCTTCTGAACAGCAATCTTCGTCTACTACTTTAGCCCGACTTAACTTTTGCTTTAATCTGACAATATTTATTTCGTTCATACGTTGAGCTTCCTGAGCAATATTATATTCTGCATTTTCAGTTATGTCTCCATACTCTAAAGCCCGGCTAATATCTTCTTGTATTTCTTTTCTTTTTTCTCCCTCTAAATACTTTATCTCTTCTTTTAAATTTTCTAAACCTTTTGCGGTTAAAAATATTTCGTTATTGTTCACTGTTATCCCTCTTTTGTCTTATCAATTTTACCGTTTAATATAATATTTCTCTTCTATAATATCAATATAATTTTAGTTATTTTAATTCTCTTCTATGAATTCCATTGATATTAAAAAAAGCAGGTAGGTATTTCCTGCTCAGCTTAAATTTATATTTTAATTTATTAAGTTGGTGGCGCAAGGGGGAATTGAACCCCCGTTTGCTGATTGAGAGCCAGCTGAATTAACCACTATTCGATTGCGCCCATAATCACTAAATTAATTTAATATTATAATGGAATGGCTGAGGGAGGTGGGCTCGAACCACCGCTCCCAGATCCAGAGTCTGGTGTCCTACCACTAGACGATCCCTCAACTCTATAATATTTTTTCTTTTTTTTATTTTATACTAAACTGTGTTATTTGAAAAGTCTATTTAATTATTTTTTCACCTCTTCTATTTTTTCTATAGCTTCCTTTAAACGTTTAACAGTCTTGTCCTGACCTAACACTACCATTAATTCAAACAAACCAGGACCTACTTTTTTACCGCTAAGCGAAACCCGAGTAGGATGGATTATTTGGCCGCCTTTTATTTGTAAAGAAGAGGCAGCTTCCCTTACTGCATTTTCAATACTTTCTTCATCCCAGCATTTAAGGGCAGAAAGCTTTTCCTGTAAAACTTGTAAAATACCTGGTACACCTTCTTTGTTTAATACGCTATCAAAGGCCTGGGGTTCAATATCAATTTTATCCACAAAAAAATAATCGGCATAGTCAATAAACTGAGAAAAATTCTTAATCCTTCCCTGCATCAATTTTACCACTTCTTTAACGTACTCATTTTTTGCAGAAGAAAGACTTTTTTCATTTTCAATATAATTAGCCTCTTCAAGAAAGGGAAGAAGCATTTTGGTTAAGGAATCGATGGACATCTGCTTTAAATATTCACTATTAAACCAATTTAGTTTTTCCATACTAAAAACAGCTGCATGTTTGGAAATTTTATCCAAACTAAATTCTTTAATTAATTCTTCTTTTGTGAATATCTCCCTTTCGTCGCCAGGAGACCAACCTAAATGCGTAATATAGTTTACTACCGCCTCCGGGATATAACCCATCTTTTTATATTCCATAACTGAAGTAGCTCCATGACGTTTACTTAGCCTGGTGTGGTCTTGCCCCATAATCATAGGGATATGAGCAAATTTTGGCACATCAAATCCCAAGGCTTCATATATTACTATCTGTTTGGGAGTATTGGAAATATGGTCATCTCCTCTCATAACGTCGGTAATCTTCATTAAGGCATCATCAATGACTACCGCATAATTATAAGTAGGAATTCCGTCTGATTTCATAATTACGAAATCACTTAATAACCCGCCATCAAAAGTTACTTCACCCCTTAACAAGTCATCAAAGGCAATTTCCTTGGCAGGAATTTCAAGTCTTATTACCGGCTTTCTACCTTCTGCTTCATATCTTTTCTTACCCTCTTCGCTAAGGTTCAAACAATATCTATCATACTTAAGAGATTTATTTTCTCTTGCCTGTTTTTCTCTACTTTCAGCCAGCTCTTCTCTGGTACAATAACAGTAATATGCTTTCTTATCTTTTAATAATTTCTCCGCAAATTCTTGGTAAAGAGGTAATCTTTGCATCTGAAAATAAGGACCATATTCCCCACCTTTTCCGGGACCTTCATCCCAATCCAAACCCAACCATTTCATGCCTTCCAATATTACATTTACTGCTTCTTCGGTAGACCTTACTTGGTCGGTATCTTCAATACGTAAAACAAAAGTCCCATTATAATGTCTGGCATAAAGCCAGTTAAATAAAGCCGTTCGAGCTCCACCAATATGTAAATAACCAGTTGGGCTGGGGGCAAACCTAACCCGTATTTTTTTGTCTTCCATTCTTTCTCCACCCTTATTAGTATGTAGTATTTAGTATAGCGTATAGTAATTAAGTAAAAACTTAAAGCGAAAAACGAAAAGCTATAATTCAAAACTTTTTCCTTAGATGTTAGTTAACTGATTTAATATTAATTTATTAACTAAACGGGTAACTACTTGGCTAACTAATCAATTACATACACAATACGCACTACAATAGAAAAGATATACTACTTTCATTAAAAAACAAGAATATTATAATATAAAAATTATGATAACACAATCTTTTACAAATGGGAAATTACAAATTCGTATTGCGTATTGCGTATCGAGTTAAAAAAGAGAAAAAATATACAAAAAAGTGGTATTCTTTTTTTTATCCAACTACCCCACTAAAGTTTACACTAACTCAATTAGAAATTAGGACAGGTGAGACGTCTGTCCTACAAATATTTATCATTCTATAAATCTGCCAAGGTGGGGTGAAGAGGAAATTTTATTTAACTAGTTCTGACACCGGGACTATTTCTATACCAGCTTTAATCAATTCAGGAATCATCCTTTTCAATACATAAAAGGTATTTATCCGGCTATGACCAATAGCAATAACCTCACCTTCTCTTAAGGCAGTCTCTTGAACTTCTAACATCTGTCCTTTAATATATTCCATATCGTTCTCATTATCCAAAAAGACTGACCTAACCGCAGACTTAATTTCCATCTCTTGGGCTGCTTTATAGGCAATGGAATCCTTGGTGGTTATACTATCTATGAAAAATAAATTATATTCTCTAATTTCTTCTAAAACTATCTCCATTATTTCCCTATCTTCGGTAATCTTTGAACCCATATGATTATTAACCCCTATAATATAAGGGAAATTTAAAATACAGTCTCTAACAGCCTGTCTGATTTCTTCTTCCGACATATAGGATTTAATGGCGCCAGGTCCGGGGTTAGCAGAGGAATTACTGGGCTCCATGGGTAGATGCAGCATAATTTCCCGATTATTTTTTCTGCCTTCTTCTGCAATAAATTCAGAATACTGGAGAAAAGGTAATATAGATAGTGCTATAGGAAATTCCAATTCCATTATCTTTTTCGCCACTTCTGTTTCATATCCCAAATCATCTATTATAAAAGCTACTTTAGGGGAAAAGTTTATCTCTTCCTCTGAAGAGGCTAAATCATTAACTATTAAATCTGTATATTGTTCACTGTCATAAGTAGTTTCTTCAGATTCCTTTACTTCCAACTCTATTTCATTAGTAGTCGTTGGGCTAGCATTTTGGGCATTACGAAGGTTATTTTCTTCCTTAATAGATTTATTGAATAAATTAGAAATATTAAAAGCTACGATCAAAATAATTACTAAAGCAATAATATTTATAGTTTCTCTTTGGCTCTTTTTCAAAATAATATTCCTTTCAATTTGGTTAGTTAGTTAACTAGTTAATTGGTTAGTGTAATAAGACACGGCACGCCATACCTCTAAACTGATTTGACGTTAATTCTTTAACTAGCTAACCAAGTAACCAACTAACCAGCTAACTAAATACCGATATACGATATACGATATACTAAATACTATTTTAGTTCCTCTTCTAAAAATTGTATCGCCTTATTTAATTGCATATTCTGTTCACCTTCTTCTACTGGTTCTACTAATATATCCGGTTCAATGCCGATATGGTTTATAGATCGTTCACTTGGGGTATAATATTCAGAAGTGGTAATAGCAATTCCTGAACCATCATAAAGATTGAAGACTTGCTGAACTACTCCCTTGCCAAATGTTCTTTCTCCCAATAATTTCCCTCTTCCAGAATCCTGAACCGCTCCAGCTACAATTTCCGAAGCACTTGCACTCCCCTCGTTAATCAACACAAATAAAGGCCAATCGGGATATTTGTTTCCTCTGGATTCTATAGTAGCTACTATCCCATCTCTATCTTTGATATGGACAACCGGTCCTTCTTTTATAAATTGACTGGCCACCTCTATGGCGCTATCCAATAACCCTCCCGGATTATTACGTAAATCGAGAATAATCCCCTGAATATTACTATCTTTTTTAAATTCATTTAATACTTCTTTTAGTTCAGGTTCGGTATTCACATTAAAAGTAGTAATTCGGATATAACCAAGGTTATTATCCCTGCCCATTACCTCCCTTTTTACCGCTTTAACTTCGATTATATCTCGAATTATGGTAATTTTTAAAATTTCATCTACATTCTCTCTCTTAATTCCTAAGGTAACCTCAGTTCCTTTCTCTCCCCTTAAAATATCAATTGCTTCATTTAACTCCATTCCTTCTGTTGATTTTCCATCAATCTCCACTATCTTATCTCCTGCTTTTATTCCTGCCCTATAAGCTGGGGTATCCTCAATAGGAGAGATTATAGTTAATTGCTCATCTTTTATAGAGATAATTATCCCCAACCCTCCAAAACGACCTAAAAACATATCTTCCTGCTCTCTTTTAAGTGCTTGAGGGTCCATATAACGAGTATAGGGATCATCAAGGGCTTTAAGCATGCCTTTTATGGCCCCTTGAACAACTTCATCTAAATCTATATCCTTCTCTATATATTCAAATCTTATCAAATTTAAAACTTCAAAGAAGGGCTCTAAATTATTAAATAGTTCCTCTTCATTAGTCTTACCATTTGCTCGAATATTGAAAAATACAAATCCACTTATTATGGAAACCAATACAAAAATCGATATCAAAGTAATTATTTTATTTCTTTTTATCTTTATCAAATTTTTCACCTTCCAATTTTTAGAATGTTTATATTTATAGCCAGTTCATAGGGTCTGTAGGTTTACCTTCTACTCTAACTTCAAAATGCAGCCTGGTAGAAGAAACGCCGCCACTATCACCCACCTGACCTATAAGTTGCCCCTTTTTTACTTTATCACCAATATCTATTAAAATTTTAGAAAGATGAGCATATAGAGTAGTAACCCTTCCTCCATGATCAATAATTATTATCTGCCCATACCCTTTTATACTTCCAGTATAAATCACCTCTCCAGCACCGGCTGCATGAACTACCTGTCCAAGGGGAGCACTAATATCTATTCCAGAATTAAAGATATTAGTATTAAAATCAGTATTTTTTTGTCTTCCATACTCAGAAATTAATTTGCCCTGAATGGGTAGGGCTAAAATTCCCTTTTTGGGTTTTAGAGTAATCGCTGGAACTTCTTTCTGGGAAGCCTCCTTTGAGTCTTCTATCTGCTGTTTATAAATTCTTTCTATTATATTTTTTATTTCTTGAGAAGATTGCTCTAACTCTTTTAAAGATTTTAGATATGCTTCTTTTTGAGAGTCTATCTTATTAATTATGGACCTTTTGGCTTTAATAGAAAATTCAATATTTTCTTTCTCTTTCTCTACCTCTTTTTTTAACAAACTCAATATCTCTTCCCTGTTCTCCAGGTTTATTTTATTATTCTCTATCTTTTTCATTTGCTGGCGAATATCATTAATCACTTCAGCATCTAAGGATAAAATATTTTTTATATATCTGAAACGGGTAAGAAAATCAGAAAAGCTTTCACTGTTGAATAAAATTTCCAAGTAGCCGGTTAGGCGGTGTTTGTATATCTGCCTTAATCTGCTTTCTAATAGCTTGGTCTTTTCCTTTAGCTTTTCTTTTTCAATAACAACTTCATCTTCTGCTGCTTTTATCTCTTTTTGAGCAAATTCTAAATCTTTTTCGATAGTTTGCAATTCTTTCTCTGCATCCTGTAAAAGTTTTTCTATTTTATGAAGCGTTTCTAAATAACCAATTTCTTCCTTTTGTAAATTATCAATTTCATCTTTAACACTTTTAATCTGCTGTTCTATCTTTTTTAATCTCTGGTTTTCATCAGTTATCTTTTGACTGTAGTCTCCACTGCTATCACCATAGTTAAAAGACACAACAAATAAGATAAAGGTAAAAATCAATATTAATGTAGAAAATATTTTCTTATTTGTTAAAACTAATCTCTTTTCATACATTTAAATATTTTCCTACTGAAAACATACTCCCTAAAATTCCCACTACACTACCTAACAGTACAATTGCTATACCTATGGGTAACAAATCTACATTGTCCACCACTAATGGCAAAAAAGGAATGGCTTGATATACTTTATTTATTGCAAAAAAATAAAAATTATATAAAATTATTGTGGAAAGAATTGCTGAGATAAAGCCCTGTAAAAAGCCCTCAATTATAAAGGGCCACTTAACAAACCAGGAAGTAGCTCCAACTAAGCTCATTATTTCAATTTCATTTCTTCTGGCATATACAGTAATTTTTATTATATTAGATATAATCAAAATAGAAGCAAAAACCAAAAGGGCTAATACTAACATTCCCGCTCTCCTAAATATATAAGTAAAATTTAACAATCTTTCAGCTGTTTCCCGGCCATACTCAACTTCTTCCACTTTTATAAACTTAGTTATCTGATTAGCAATTTGCTCAATCATTTTAGGATCTTTTATCTGTATCTCAAAAGAAGCAGGAAGTGGGTTTTTTTCAATAGCGCTGAGTATATCTTTTTGCTCTCCTAAATCTTTTGAAAAACGCTGGTAAGCCTCCTCTTTAGATATAAATTTTACTTCCTTTATTTCATTTATAGAATTAAAGTTATTTGTTAAAGTGTTTAATTCGGCATTAGAAATATTATCTTCTAAATAAACTATAATCTCTAATTGAGATTCTAAATTTTCTAAAAAAAGATTTAAATTTACAGATATTAATAGAAAGACACCAACAATAAGTAAAATTGTAGTGGTGCTTAATATTGCTGCTATACTCATCAAAGCACTTCTTCTAAAACTGAGTAAAGCCTCTCTAAAATAAAATCCCATATTCTCAAAAATCATCTTAATATATCCCTCTTTGAGTATCTTCTATTATTCGCCCTCGCTCCACCCTTACTACTCGCTTCTTAGCTTTATCTATCATAAGTTTATCATGGGAAGCCATTATAATAGTAGTTCCCCGTATGTTTATATGAAATAGAAGTTTCATAATCTCCCAGGAATTGTAAGGATCTAAGTTTCCAGTTGGTTCATCGGTAAGTAATATTAATGGTTCATTAGCAATAGCCCGGGCAATACATAATTTCTGCTGTTCTCCTCCAGATAATAAATGTGGTTTTATTTTCTTTTTATGTTCCAACCCCACTAAATTAAGGACCTTCTTAACTTGCTGTCTTATTTCATAATTAGTTGCTCCAATTGCCTTTAAACCAAAGGAAATATTTTCATAAACCGTTCTATCGTATAGTAATTTAAAATCTTGAAAGACAATACCTATGTTCCGCCTTAAATAAGGTATGTAACCAGGTTTAAGTCTAGCTATGTTTATCCCATCGACAATTACCTGTCCCTTGGTAGGAACAATCCCTCGGTAAATCAATTTTAAAAAAGTGCTCTTCCCTGCCCCGGTAGGACCTACCAAAAAAACAAATTCACCTTTTTTTATATGGATATTGATATCCCGTAAAGCCTGAATTTTATTGGTATAATTTTTATATACATGAAACATTCTAATCATATTAAACAGTAACCTCAATAGTTATGGGTTTAAAAATCTAAAAACTAATTCATTATTAGCAAGGGCTTTTTCTTCAAAATTATTCACTTTTTCGAGTAAAATATCTTTTATTTTATCATTATTTTCTCTAATATATTCTATCTTTTCATGAATATTTTTTAAAGAAATATTTTCATCTATTTCCAACAGTAATTTAGATAATCCCAAATCTTCTACAAAATATTTCACTTTAGGGTCATAATTAAAAGCTATAAAAGGAATATTAGCCATGCTGGAAAATATAATTGAATGAAGCCTCACCCCAACCACCAAAGATAATCGGGATAGAACATAAAGTAATTCTTCAGGCTCAAGTTTTATTTTTAATACCTCAGCCTTATTCTTCATTAAAGATAATATTTCTTCACTAATATGCACATCTTCATCAAATTTAAAGGGAAGAAAAATAATTTTTGCCTTGTAATTTTCAATTAAATAATCAGCTACTTGGGTAAATATTCTTTTTGAATCTGATCCATTGCTTTTATATTCTCTAACTGAAACCCCAATTAAGGGGCGATTATCTGAATTAATCAATTCCTGAATATAAGGATAACTGTCTATAGTATGGTTAATTATTTTTTTCTTCAACAAAAAGACGGGATCAGAATTCACATATATTGATGGTTTCACCACTCCTAAATCTTCCAATAACTCTTTAGAGGAGTTATCTCTTACGGTAATCAAATCAACCTTATTTAAAATCCACTTCATTAACCTTTTGTTAATCTGCTTATTTACCGGACCAATACCCTGGGCATAAATCATAACCGGAACTTTGACTATTTTTGCTGCCAATATCAATCCCAGGTAATATGATATGCTCCAGCCTTTTCCGGTTGAATCTTGGAGTAATCCCCCACCCCCGCTAATAAAAAGATTAACATTTCGCAAACAACATATAATGCTAATTAGGTGCAGGCGGTTTATGGCCTTTACCTGATAAGTTCGGGAGGTCTGTAAAGGACTATGGGAAAGAACTGTTATCTTTATTTGAGGCATCTTTTCCTTAAAGGCTCTAACCATAGATTTAAGAATGGCTTCATCCCCGGTATTATTAAAACCATAATAACCGGAAAGCATTATCTTTACCATGGTTTTAGATTTTTTCATAATTAATTGTTTCCCTGAATATTTTTACCAGAAAATAAAATATAGTAACTGCTACTAATCCTATTGCTAAACCTAACCATATCCCGTTAAAAGTACGCAGCATTGAAAATAAAAAGGGAGTGTGAATATGACAGAAGGTATTAATTAAAGTGACCGGACCTATGGTCCCGATAATAATCATCGGGATCTTAAATTCTTTTATTTTTAAGAAATTCATACTCATCGCCAATAATAGCGCGGGATAACCTATTAAAAATTCCTTATTTCTGGGTCGGGCAATTAAAGTGTTTTCCAGGAAGATTCTTATCTTCTCCTCAATATCCAGAACGGGGAGAAAAGAAAAATTTCCGGAACGGGCGATATAAATTACCAGAAATACCGCAAAGAACATCATTATAATTACATGTTCTATCAGGATGGGTTTTCTGATATTTTCCAAAATCATTAATTTACCCTTGTTCACCTTCAACCACATTACCGCCAGAACTAAAAAAAGCGGTACCAGATAAGATATTTTTATTCCGCTAAACTGTTCTATCCCCAACATAAATTTATTATTGCTTAATAAAGCCGCTATTAACAGAGCGCCGGATAAGGTAATTAAAATTATCCTGAAAAATCCGGCTAAAAGTTTCTTTACCATTGGAATAAAGCCGGGGATATGTTTGGAAATGTTTTTTACATTTGCTGAATTATAATCACTATCATTTAAAAAATATTTTTCATTACTGATAATGGCCAAAGTGGGAAATATTAGAGCTGCCAGCAAAGCCATCAGCTTGATTAAAAAGATTTCCCGATTTATAAAAAGCAGGATCAGAGAGAACAACATTCCCAGAAATAGTAAAGAATATTTTTGAAATTCTTTTATATTGAAAACATCTTTCAAGAGTATTAATCCCCCGGAAATAACTCCCAGGATTAATAAAAGAATAAATATTATGGGTGCTTGATAGGCGGTAGAAAGAATGCTGGCCCTTCCGGTTCCGAAACCGTTCGATTTCAACTCTTCGGTTATGGTTCTGATGTAAGATAAATTTTCTTCGATAACATTAAAGTTAGACTTCATAAAAGGTTTAATATAAAAAATTCTCACTTTTCTTTCATTTGCTGCTCTAATCCATCTTTCTACGGCTTTCTGTTTGGGAATAATATCCATTTCTTCTTTGGTAATACTATGAACTCTAACTGCCAATTCATTTGCTTGATGGGCAATGGTCTCAATCCCTTTTTGACCTGCAAATTCTATAACTCCGAAGGGATAACCTTTTGTTTTTAGAATTGCTGCGGTGTGAATCAAGTTTTCTTTATTCGGATAACCCAAAGCCGTTTCCCCTTCAAAAATTATTCCCGAAATCTCACCGGCTTTATCACTTTCTTTAAATTTGAACTCTATATCTTCTTTGTTAATTTGGGTGAAATTTTTAAAACGTAAAATGACCTGAAAGTCCATATTTCTTACTAATTCAATATCTTCTTCTGAAAATCCTACACCTAAATCAGCAAGTTTCTCTTCGCTCCCTTTCACCTTTAAACCTATGTAAGGAAGAAAACCAAGATCTCTTACTAACTCTTCGCCTAATTGTCTTTGTAAATTTTCCTTTACGCGAAGGTAATCATTCTTATCATTGAATATAATATAAGCTTCCCCCGGTGCAGGTTGAAATTTTTTAAAGGGGTCAATTGATTTCAAGAAAAAATTTAGTTTATTGAGTTCCTTATCGGAAAAATAGAGTATCTTTCCGGACAAAGAAAGATTTTCCAGCGTATCTTCGTGGACAGCTATGGAATTAATCCCGGAATGTTTTATTTTAGCCAGTAATTCAATTTCATCATAACCTTCCTGATAAGATAATTCTCGTAATTCATTCAGGCTCATTACCAATTCTACTTGTTTAAAATTACTCTCCAAGCGGGAACGATGAAAAGCAATAATCCCGGCAACTACTAAAGCGACAATAATAAAAAAAATCAAAACCGAATAAGATTTTTTAAGCACAATAATATTTCCTTTTTCTTCACTTAATATCTGATAAACTGAAAATATTTTAGCATATTTATAATAATAAGTAAAAAAATCAATTGGTAAATTTTTAAATTTAGCAATTGATTAATATACCGATTGACCAATTCTCTAATTTGCCAATTAGATTGGTCGATAGTGGATCGTCATTAGCTGTAGGGGTCGGATTTATCCGACCCGAAACGGGTTCGATGAATTAAACCTTTACACTATTAAAGCTAAATTAGTTAGCTGGTAAATTCATAAGTTATTATTCAACCAATAAACTAACTAACCAACTAACTAATTAACCAATTATTGTAATAAAGTCAACATTACTCCAGCAGCAACTGCGGTTCCAATTACTCCGGCTACGTTAGGTCCCATGGCATGCATCAATAAAAAGTTACTCGGATTTGCTTCTTGACCTACTTTCTGGGCTACTCTGGCAGCCATAGGCACAGCAGACACCCCGGCAGCACCAATCAAAGGATTAATATTTCCCCCGGTAATTTTATTTAATAATTTAGCAAATAAAACTCCCCCAGCTGTCCCAAAACCAAAAGCGATTAAACCCAAGACTATTATTTTAATAGTATTAAGGGTTAAAAAATATTCAGCTTGCATAGTAGCTCCAACACAGGTAGATAAAAATATGGTGACGATATTGATTAATTCATTTTGAGCTGTCTTAGATAATCTGTCCACTACTAAACTTTCTCTAAATAAGTTTCCCAACATTAACATCCCAATAATGGGGACAGAAGCTGGTAACAAAAGGCCGATTAAAACAGTCGAAATAATGGGAAAGAGTATCTTCTCTGACCGGGATACTGGCCTTAGTTGTTTCATAACTATTTTTCTTTCCTCTGGGGTAGTTAATAATTTCATTATGGGAGGCTGAATTATAGGAACCAATGACATATAAGAATATGCTGCCACCGCTACAGCTCCCAATAATTGAGGAGCCATTTTAACGGTAAGATAGATTGCGGTTGGTCCATCTGCCCCGCCAATAATTCCTATAGAAGCTGCTTCCTGAATATTAAATCCCAAAAGCACTGACCCAATTAAAGCTACAAATACACCTACTTGAGCAGCGGCACCCAAAAGGAAGGTTATCGGATTGGCTAATAAGGGACCGAAATCAGTCATTGCTCCAATCCCCATAAATATTAAACAGGGGTATACTTCATGTTTTATTCCCCATGAAATAAAATATAAAAGACCGCCCTCTTCCATTATCCCGGTTATAGGTAAATTTACTAATATTGCTCCAAAGCCGATAGGTACAAGAAGTAAGGGCTCACATTTCTTTACTATAGCAAAATACAATAATGCTCCACCCACAATAAGCATTATTATATTGCCTACAGTAAGTTCAGCAAATCCTGAAAGGGTAAACAAGGAAAGGACTTTCATTAAAAGATCCATTTAAATTCTCCTTTCTATTCTAACCTATTACCATTAAGACATCGCCAGTATCTACCATATCATTTGCGGCTACATTTATTTTTTTTATGTTTCCGGAAGCATTGGCAATAATTTCATTTTCCATCTTCATTGCTTCTAAGATCAATAAAGTATCTCCGTCTTTTACACTATCTCCTTCGGATACCTTTAGCTGAAGTACTTTACCAGGCATAGGTGCTGCTACTTCCTCTCCGACTACCGCTACAGTTGGTGCTTTGGTAGGAGCTGGATTAGATGTGGGCTTAACTACTTTTTGATTTACCGCTTCTTCTTTTACTTTAGTTGCAACCGGTTGAGGAACAGAAATAGTTCCCGCTGATGATTCATTTCCTCCTACTTCTTCTACTTCTACTTCATACACTTTACCGTCTACTTTAATTTGAAATTTTCTCATTTTATTTACTCTTCTCCTTTTTCTTCAATATTAATATTTATTAT
>Ga0307380_10007528_pt1 | contig 14144 bp, 5 predicted proteins | sample UN3MG_FD_202239 | JGI IMG/M metagenome (GOLD analysis project Ga0307380, IMG submission 202239) | Soil microbial communities from Risofladan, Vaasa, Finland - UN-3 | ecosystem: Environmental > Terrestrial > Soil > Coastal area > Acid sulfate soil | place: Finland: Risofladan, Vaasa | collected... | reverse complement strand
AGAGAGCAGTTCTCAAGCCGTGAAGGCCAACGTCGCCTGTCTGGCAGTCTTCCTTTCCGTCTCCGCATCCGATGATGCCCAGCGTGGGCATGACATCTCGAGCCTCCTGCCTGCAGACTGCATCAGGAGACTCCTGCGAGGCGCAGTGGGCGCCCCAGGGTCGCCGCCCGACGGGGAACTTACTAGTCCATCACCCTGCATCTCGCTTGCTAGCGGGTTCACTCGCGCTTTCTATGCAGCGTGGGTTGGTTCGGGCGTAGGTATTCCGGCTCTGCGTTACCTGGCATTTCGCGCCGGACAGCTCTTTGCCGACCGAATGCCAGATGTGGACGCTTCAGCCCTAGAGAGCTTGGCTGTCGAACTGGAGAGATATGCGGGCGAACGGCTGAACGTCCACCTCGAGGAGGCGACGGCGGAGCATGGCTTCTATCGGCCCGAGCTGCTCCCATACCTTGACTACCCAGGAGCCTTCGTCGGGCAGCAGTTGGCAGAGCGCAGGGACAGCATCGGGAAGTTCCTTGACGCCGAGACGCGAGGGGTGATGTTACGCGCAGGGATGATGCACATGATCTGGCTTGCATGTGTCGGCGGCGCAGACGCCTTGGTGGCGACATGGGTCGATTCCACCTTCTCTCTGGATGCGTCAGGAGGCCTCGCCGACCTGTTGGCCGAAGCCCCTGCAACAATGGAGGGATGGCCACCCGACCAGCAGGCGATCCAGCAGGCAATGAAGTGTTTCGCCACCGAGGACCACTGGACTTGGCTTCTCTCCGCCTTTGCTGGAGCCGAAACGGACATCGAAGCAGCCAGGTACTTGAGGGCCTTTGAGCTCGGTGCCATCGCGCCAAGCGAGGACTGGGTGCGACGTGTTGTCCTACTCACTGGCGTCGAGGCCGCTCAACGGGCAATGCGTTCGATGCCTCTCTGGGAGCAGTTTCTCGGCGTCCTGGCGGCCGCTCTCATCCGCTGTCGGCAGCCGAGAGAGGCAACCTCGATCCTAGAAGAGTTCGTATTCCTCGCAGCCAGTGCTAGGTTGGAGCAGCAAGAACTGCTGCCGGGTCAGGCGGCATGGTTGGCCGGACTGTGTTCCAGGGAGCTCTATCTTGAAAGGTCTGCCCGCTGGCTGGAGGCGACCGCCCTTGACGGAGCGCTGACACTGGCAACTAGGCGTCGCTGTCTTCGCCGGTTCACAGAGGTGTGGACGGTATTCCCAGAGGCGGTTCAGCGGGCGCTGAGGCCGACACTGGCGGCAATCGCCAGGAACCCGGCTATGTCAGGACTGATAGAACTTAAGGCTTTTGTCGACTAATGTCGGGCCGCACTGCGTGTGTTAAGTGGCTTTGGGACACCTCTGACAGCCCTGTAGGCTTGCCTGTGAGTCGTGAGCATTCTAGCTGTCAATCGGCGGCGCCGCTGGGTGCCGTTTCTTCTTGCCGAGGGTACCGCTCCGATCAGGGGCGCGTAGCGAACGTCCGAGTGGACCCATAACGAGGGTTACGGGCCTATTGCACCACCACATACGAGGAGACCATCGAGCGAGCGGTGGATTTGATGCGCTCGCCTCAGGGCTCGTGGGAGGCATTGAGGGGATGTGGCCGCTTCAGACCAGCTCGGCCCGCCGGCGGCGCCAGGTCCATCCGCAACGAGTCGGCTATCTCCTGGAGTTCGGACTCGCGGAAACGATCGACTAGGTATGCCAGCAAGTCCTCCTGGCGATTCTGCCCGAACACCAATCGGTACACTGCCAGTGAGCGTCGCAGCGCCACGATTCGTTCCTGCTCGCGACTGAGCGGCACAGCTAGCACGTGCCGTTCGATCTTCGCACCGTTCTCTACAGGGTAGACCCAGAATGGCACCAAGTCCGTGTGGCCAGGAGTGCGGTCGCGTACAGCGAGAGAGAAGAGCTCCTGCCAGGGATCGTCATTGGAGTTCGCGACGCTCGCGAGTCCATAGCGCATCGCCAGGTTCTTCCGTATGGCATGCCCTTTGTAGCGGTGGACGCGACCCTCTCGCTGCTCCAGGTCGACTGGGTTCGCCGGCAGGTTCCAGTGGCAGACTGCATGGCAGTAGGAGTGGAAGTCGAGCCCCTCCTGACCTATCGATGTGGTAACGAGCACAAAAGGCCAGAAGGGCGAGTTGAACGCGTCTCTCACTTGCTGCGGTCGCGTTACCCCCCTGCCGTCCTCCGTCCGGTCCTCCCCGAAACGCAATGCGAAGTGGGTGCGAAGCCGGCGACTTGCTATCGTGATGTCCGTGTGCGCTGAGGCGATCGTGATGTCATCAACACTGGCCACAGACGTCCTGAGCCCCAACGCGCTGGCCAGGGCGCTGCTCATCTCTCCGGCCATCTCGCCAGGTGTCTGATCGAGCAGGCCCAGAGATTCCCGGAGCACATGGGCGTATTCGTCGAGCGTCGCCTGTAGGTTGCCACCGAAGCAGTACTCCAACACTTGCAGCCAGTACGGCCGATCCTCGTCCGTCCGTCGCAATAGGGCCATGGTCTCCGGCGTGTTAAGGAGGCGCATGAACGCCCATGCGGCCCTGCCAGCGCTGGTACGGATCTCCATGTCATCGGAACTCGCCGAGCCGAGGATCGCCCTTGACAATGCTCGGAGCGACGTCACTCCGGGGCCTGCGAGCGCCAGCAAGGCGACCACTCGGGACAGGTCCGCGGGAGGGCGACCCAGGGATAGACGTCCGGCGAGGAGATCGCGGGCCCTCACCACATGCGCCGACCACACTGACTCATCATCCTCGGCCTGCCTTGTATCGTCGGAACCCGACCACTCCAGCGCGAGATCCGGCTTGGCGAACCACTCACGAGTTGAGCCATGGTCCCGCTCCAGATCGAGGAGGATTGGGGCAGCCCAGTACCAGGTCTCATCCTCAGGTCCCGAAAGAGAACGCTCCCTCAACAGCGGCGCCAGAAGTCTCTCGACGATGCCTTGAGCTCGGTCGAGCATCGAAGCTGCCGAGGGTGGGGCGCCAGCTGCAAGGCTAGCGCGAGAGAGATCGAGCGGATCGCATTCCCGCGCCAGGACGGTGCTTGGGTACAGCATACCGAGAACGGGCATGCCCGTGAGACGCTCCTCTGCCCGGTTGAACCGCAGCAGTGGTGTGCGACGTTGCCGCGCCTCCGGCGAGTTCTCGGGAGCCGGGTCAGAGGACCTCATCATGCGGTTCTCAGCTTCATAGCTTAGCAGCGTCGCTGCAACCTTGGGCACCACGTGCCACGATGAGAACACAAGCCGCTTGGTGAAACCGCGCAATCCCTCCTCGGCAAACGGCCCCGATGGCTCATAGTACGGAAGCGCCGGAGCAATCCAGAGGAGACGCCATGCCCCTCTGCCCACAGTATCGGCCATGAGAGCGCGAAGACGCGCGTTGCAGGGATCGACTTCGGCGTAGGACAGGATGTCTTGCCAGTCTAGCAGCGCGCTTGCAGTGCTCAGAAGAGCACGCGACAAGCTGGTGCGCTGTCGCGGATCCTTTGCTGCTGCTGAGAAGGCCCGTTTGAGTTTGTACTCGTCCATGAAGTTGAGGAGGTAAGGGGCAGACTTCCAGTACTCGATCACGTCGTGGTGGTCAAGTGCACGGGCAACCTGCTGAAAGGCAACATAGGACTCCAGGTCGCTCTGCGCCAGTTGGCACTGGGGACTGGGCACCTGTCTGAGCATGCCGTCGCGATCCTCGCTTACCGACAGCCTTTCGGTTCTCACCATCACGCGGCGCAGCTGCTCCTCCAGCTTGCGCTTCGTCTGCGTGAACTGGTCGAGGGTGCCCTGTGTCAGCCTCAGCAACTCACGTCGGTAGTTATCGAGCAGTTGCCTGAACTGCTCGAGCTTCTCCTCGTCCGACAACAAGAACCCCACGGTGCGCAGGAAGTCCTGATAGTGGTCGTCAGTTCCGCTCTCATGATCGAGTGTGTACATCCGGTACGGAGTCGCAGAAAGCAGCACTACCCTTGCCGCGCTGTGCTCGTCCGCGTAGCTGAAGAGGCCCTCGGCAAGCTTGCTGGCATCGTCTTCCCCATCCAGGAGATGCTTGAACCGCTGGAACTCGTCTAGGATAATGAGGTCCGGTTCGAGCGCTTCCAGACAAGTCTCGGCGAGCAATAGGCGCAGGTCACCGACAAACTGCCGGCGGTCGTCTCGGTCCTCCCGGGGGATGTGTTTCCGCGCTCTCCCGAATCTCCGGGCGAGGTCTTCGAAGCGACTGCGGAGGTCCTCTCTTCCTCGCTCGCGGTCGGCATGAACGCTCTGCCGCAGTCTGTCTACGAACGCCTGGACCAGAGAGGCATCCAGGTGGTTATGCCGGTGGAAGTCCCTCACCATCCTGCGGAATCGCTCTCTTGAGACGTCTCCCTGCAGGAGATTGAGGACCCCGACACCTCTCGTCCGCCACGCTGCCCGCAACAGCCAGCACAGCAGCACGCGCTCCTTCACATGGCCCAGCCTGGACCTAAGGTCGAAGGATGTCCCCGGCGTGAAGGAGATGAAGTTGAGTCGGTTCTGTTTCAGGCCCTGCACTTGCGTTGGGAGAAGCGTGATCCGCGAGGTGAGCGCGAACCCCCTGCTACCCGAGATCTTCAGGCGGTTGATGTTCTGGCGCGCGATGTCGGCGTTCGAGCAGATGTATACAACGTCAACCCGCTTCACCTTGTCCCAGAGGTGGTCGACGACTCGGGCGATCAACCCCCTGGCAACCAGCGTCTTACCGAGACCGACCTCGTCGGCAACCAGAAACCTGCGAGTGGCATCCGCATCCAGGTAGAGGCGGCGGAATACATAGTCGACAGATCTCCTTTGGAAGTCCTTCAGGCCGCCGAGGACCGCCTCTGTATTGGGACGCTGGGCAACACTCATCGCCGCAACTCCTGACGTGCCTTCCAGATCGGATCCCAGATCTCGCAAAGACCTTTGGGCAGCAGGTCCCGTCCTTCAGCGGTCTTCGAGAGGTCGGCGATGATCCGTGCCACGCGGTCAAGCTTCTCGGGATCGCGGGCGAGAGACTTCACTAGCGGCTCGAACAGGGGATACCCCGGGTAGCCCTCTGGACGATGACTCGCGCCGAAGAGCAGGCCCCGTCTTCCGAGCAGATCTTCAGGCGACTCAGGCTCATCCTCGGAGAGAAGCAGGAGCAGGAACCGGAGCAATCCCTCCTTGTCCCGCAGCATCGCCTGCAGGATGCGGTCTGTGCGATCAGACGGGGCTCCTTCGAGAGGGACGTTGAGCACGAACCGGCACGAGGCCCTCCTCGCGCCAACTGTAGCGGTGACCTCGAACGCGAAGAACGACGTCAGGGCCTCAAACGAAACAGGCGTGAACACGACTGGGTCTCGTGTCCCGGTAGCCAGTTTCACTGCAGATTGCTCGTGCAGTGTTACCGGCCAGCAGTGGACCTCTGCACAGTCCGGGACTTGGGCTCGTTCAGGAACCGGTAAGGCGAGTACCATCTTGAACTCGTCAGCCGCCGTGAGGCGCTCAGCTCTAGCGAAGAAGAGAGCCGACGCCAGAGATCGGCGCGCATCATCCAGGATGGTGTGGAGCTGTTGCTCGGCCTCATCTACCTCGGCCAGCGGCGCCTCCACATCGAACTCCTGCAGGAAATCAGGCAGGCTGACCTGCCCGTTCTGCCGGGCCAGCGTCGCATCAATGCCACAGAGGCGCTTCTCTCCTGACAGCTGGACCAGGAACTCCACGTTGCCGTTGAAGGCCGCGTTGGTCGCATTGGCCGAGCCCGTCCAGATGCTGGCTCGTGACCCGGCATCGGCAACGTACAGCTTCGCGTGGAGTCCCACCAGATCGTCAGTGTCCGCTTCGTCTGTCTCTGATTGGCTGGGTGCGGCCGCTGCGTCGAAGCTGTACACCTTGGCAAAGTCTGCAACTGAGCTTCGGTCGACGCCTTCCAGGCTTTCCAGTCGCGATATCAGTACGTTCCCTCTTCCCGAGGCGCCCAGGCGCTTCAAGCAGCCTTCGGATATGAACGGAGCAACCACCATCACACGATCCATGCGGCCTGCGAACGGCCAGCGGCTGTGCCCCCTTATGCCGAGAGGCCAGAAGGTCGCGGTGTCAAATCCATCGGGCCAGGCGAACCGCACGCGACGCACTTCCCTCTGCAGCAGGTCAACCTTACCTCTTGTCGCCTCTCTAACCGGCCTTAGCGCCAGAGAGGGCAGCTGGGCGAAGAAGTCACCGAGTGGGTTGTTGGCGGAGAAACCGTACTTGCGGTCTGCCAGCTCACCCTCCAGGACCAGAGCAGTGTCCCACGACCGGTCGAACGTCAGGTTCCTGCTCAGGCACAGCAGACGGTAACGCACTGCGGAGTCAGACTTCACGTAGCGGAGAAGCCACACCTTCGGGTGGAATGATCGGTTCTCCCTAGCGGACGCTACCTCGATGACCGACTCCTCCAGGTAGCTGAACAGGAGTCGGTGTGCTCTCGGAACCGCGATGCGACCGGTCTGACAGAAGAGGGTGATGCGGCCAGCGTAGCGACGCATGGTCTCGAGGAGGGCAAGTGGATCAATGCCGTCTGGCCCGGTCGCAGCGTCCCAGTCGAAGAAGGTGAACGCCAGAGGGGCGGTCAGCAGAGCCAGAAGATCCAGGGAGTAGCTCGTCCCGATCGCCTGATCCAGCGCGTAGCCAGGAGGTGGCTGAAGGGCCTCGAGCAAGTGCCGGCGGGTCTGGGGCTCAAGCATCTGGTGCCCCCTCCCACAGCCCCTTCACGATGTCGGCGATGATCGTCCTCACTGTCGGCCAGCGGTAGTTGAGCTGACCAGTCCCAGCGGCACCACTCCACATCTCCAGCGCGCGCCTGTTGTCCAGCCGGGCTAGTTGACGTTTCAGCGCGCGCTCGCGGTCGTGTATGAGCGATCGGGCCCGCCGATTGCCGGCTACTCCGCCAGGATCTGTAATCGCAATCTCAAGCCACTCCTCAACGAAGCCACGCGTGCGCGGCGTGACTCGCGCGCCGGTGGATGTAGCGATCCGCCAGAAGCCACTTCGATCCCACGCTGAGAGGGCATCGATGCGTCTGACCATCGCGTCGGCCCAGACACGTAGCCGGTGTTCATACTCCGATGCCAGGCCGTTCCGTTGGGAGACCTCGGCTAGCATCAGGTTGTAGAGGAGCAAAGCCCCGTGGACAGTCTCAGAGAGATTCCGCGCGTGATCGAGTTGCTCGCGGTTCTCCGGCAAGAAATCGGCCAACTGCGTGTGCTCCCAAGGGAAGTCGACAATCGTCAGGTCTGTCTGCGCGTCGATCAGGAATGCCAGAAGCGAACCTGGGCACCTCTGGGCGATGCGATCGCGCAGATAACGGGCCTCGTGGCGGGGGACCGCGAAGGACGCCTCCTTCGGAAACCGATCGGGGAGATCGGGGAGACCGGCGTGCCAGTTCCGCGCCAAGCGACCTGCCACCGGCTCGCCATCATCGGTTCGCTGGACACGCTGCCCCAGCATGTAGCACCGGTCGAGCGCCCGGTGGTACTGGTCCTGAGACCCCGGGAACTCGCGGATCCCCCACACCGCCATGCCCTGCCAGTAGACGCTGCTTGCCAGACGCTTCAGACCTCCCCTGGCTTGAATCCCGATTGTGCCTTCGGCGTCTGGGGAAGCGGCGAGGGCGTCTACCAGAAGCATCTCGTCGCGGCGCGCCAGTCGTGCGATGGCTGCCGAAGCGATCTTGCGTCGCTCCAGGTTGAGGTAGATCCAGGGAACAAACAGGAAGTACCGGGCGCGAGTCTGGATGGTAGTGGTCCCGGGGAATAGGATGTCCGAGAGCGCATCGCGGATCGTTCCGATGCCGAGCTCATCGCGCGTGTCCTGCTCGCCGAACTGATCGATCACGTCGAGCATCTTCCGGCGGTCGCTATCGGAGTAATCCAGCCATGAGAACGATGAGAGCATACTGGCTCCGTCTCTGTTCCGTCAGAGCTCACGCGACTGTAAGCAGCTCGTGACCTTCTGCCCCGCCAGCGCCGTCACTTGCTTGGCCACAGATGAGATACCAGCCTGCTCGCCGTCCCGCCCAAGGAGTGCCTCAGCGCAACGCTGCATTGAGCACCACCGCACGCACGTGCACCGTCCCATCCGAGAGACGGGAAGCCTGGGCGTCCAAATCCGACTGAGCGTCCTCGATGCTCTGGTATCTGATCGTTGGACGTTCGCGCCACTGTGGACACACGAACCAGCCCACGAGGTAGAGGCCGTGCTGGCACTGGTCGTTGTCCTTCAGGTACCGCCCCACCAACTGCTCCTGCATCGCAGTCCTCAGCCCGGTGTTCCAGCAGCCCTTGGTCTCAATGATCACGCTCACAGTGTCGTGTTCAAGCCGGTGCGGCAGGTCCACCACGGCATCAACGCGGATGTCGGTCCGCTCGCCAGGGATGCCACCGGTTCCGTCACGTATCACAACTTCGCGGTTCACGACGATGCCACGGCCCTCGATGTCATGCTTCAGGTGACGCCGCACGCGGTTGCTGAACTCCCCTTCGCTGCACGGAACAAAACTGCCGTCCTGCTGCTTGTCCCATACGTCCCTCGCCGCTGGCGTTTCGCCCTGGAGCTCGGCCTCCAGGCGCCTGAGCGACTCGCCTACAACATCAAGCAATTCGTCTCCGTTTCGCACTAGCCGCGACCGGCGATCCTTCGCGAGCGCCAGCACCTCTCCCGGCTTCGGTGGGTCCCAGCTCCGCTCCAGTGCCAGTTGCTCGCAGTCCGCGAGCAGCCACTTGACGTGCCCGAGTTCGGGACGGTCTCGCAGAATACGCCCAAGAGCGCGGCATGCTGAGATGGTGCCGCGCCCTCCGAGGTCGCGCAGGAGCGACTCTCGCCAGTGGCCGATCTGCTCACGCTTCCCCACCGCGTGCGCGCCCTCTGTGCGAGGGTCCTCGGCTGGTTGGAAGCGCTGGGAAGACCAGACGTAGAGGCCCGCCAGATCGGAGTCGGTGAGCTTTCCTGCGAAGCCCTGGTGTTCGACGTCGAACGGCGTCGCGAGAGCGGAGACCAGGTCCTTCCCGAACTCCTCGTCCGCCTGTATAGCCGGCCACACGACATCCCACGCCGCATCGCCGTCGTGCTTTGCGAGCAGGACGGACGCAGTGACGGCTCGGGCGCGATCGCTCTCCGACGTAGGAGTGGAGAGTGATACCACTGACCGCGCGAATTCCAGCGCTTGCGTCGCGCCGTGCTTCAGAAGCTCCTCAAGCAGGTACGCCATACAGGAAGGCTTGAAATGTGGCTCTTGTGCCTTCTGCATGGCCAATGCTGCGATATGCTCGTCCCAGATCGCTTCCACGCGCGAGATGATCCAGATATGGTCGCCGCGGCCGTTCTCTGCCTCGATCACTCTCTCCAGCAAGTCGAGGACGCGCGCAGGCACATGCCGATAGGTGATGCGGAGGAGCTTGGTATGGACCTCCATCTCGCCGTCGTACCCATGCACCGGTGCCGTCAACACGACTGGTGCCCATCGTGCCCAGATGGAGTCAGGCAGCTCCAACAGGCGTTCTGACGTGACCTGCAGTAACAGTGCCAACGCACCGTAACCGGCGAGCTCAATCTCCGGGTAGGTGTCGGTGCCAAACCACTCATCAGAGTCGGCGCCCTGGCGCCGCAGGTAGACGACGGCGGCACCGATGATGCGCTCACGGACGGGCTCGTCTGCAGCCTTCCACACCGGCAGTCGGGTTGGATCGGCCCACCACTCAGCGGCGAAGTGGGTGCTGTTCGGTTCCAGCGAGGCCTGACGGAGCAGATCCCACCACATCGCATGGTCACCGGTTTCTACCTGCCCGAGTCGGTTGAGCACGCGCTCAAGCGGCGGTGGATCGAGCACCGGCGGCTCCCGTCTTGTCTCCCATTCCTGCTGCTTGCGGTGTTGCTCCAGGTACCGGTCCATCTCCGGCGAACCAAACCACACGGTTTCGAAGTGCCCGCCCACCTCCTCTGCAAGCACCGGGATCCTCTTCTGGGCGAGGAACACCAAGCCCAGCTGCCTCGGATCGCGCCGATCGTACAGCCAGCTGATCAGCCTCGCGATGAGCCGACTTGGGGGCGTCGGCTGGTGTTCTCGCAACCGGCAGATCAACCACGGCAGATCATCCACCTTCAGAAGCCGCAGAAAGTCAGCATAGAGGTCGACATGGTCATCCCCGTCAGCGCACAGCCCGTCGAACATGGCCCGAGTAAGCGTCCGTCTCTTGCTCTGATCGTCCAGCAGATTCGCGAAGCGTTGGCGGTGGTCGTCACCGACGATCCCTTCATCTCGCCGCAGAGCTGACAGCGCGGCACGCGCGAACGTCTTCAGCACCTTCTCTGACTCGAGGTGGTCCCACGCCAGGAACATGATCTCATCGGCGAGGCCACTGATCGCGCGATAGAGGGTCCGCCGAGTCTGCTGCCCCGCCCATTCCACCGCCGTTGGCAGGTCCTCCGGCCGCAGATCTGGCAAGAGCTCTCGCCGCAGGAAGTTCGAGTAGCTTCCGACGAGGAAAGGACGATTGGGAGACGTCACCGCCGAGAGTACCTCAGTTGCAGTCAGGTGCTTCGGCCACAGCGCAGCCAGAGCTTGCCCGCGCAGCTCATCGTCCTCGTCCGGCCCGGCGTCGCCGAAGGCCAGCGGCTTCAGACGCCCAAGTGCTTTCTTGTCTCCCATCTCCGCTACGGCCGCCACCGCCCGTACGCGCGCCGTGTACTCCTCCAGTGGGTCGAGCGCCAGCGCCAGCAGGTCGGCAATCAGGTCCCGCTGCCTGCAGGCCCCCGCTATCGTGATCGCTACGGCGCGCGTCTGCGGCCGTTTGCCCCGGTCGAGAATGTACGGGCGCAGCGCGTTCGCCAGCCCTCGGTGTTTGAGCTTGTAGTACCGCCTCTGCAATGGTACGTCGATGTGTAGTAGGCGTTCTGTCTCGAGGAAATGGAGTAGGGCTTCAGTCAACTCTCTTCGCTCCTCTACAGACGCGGCCACGGTGTCGCTCAGCAGCAGCACGTCTGGCTCCGCCTCGAGCATGTGCCGTCGCACCTCTGGCATCATCGAGGCGAGCCACGCTGCCACGCCGCGCAGGGGAGGAACAGCTCTGCCAGTCTGGCTCTCGGGATGAACAAGCAGGTGCACCGCTTGTCCTGGTTCCATGCCCCGCTCGACCACGTGCAACGCGGCGAGGAATTCGCCGTACGCTTGATGAGCCCAGCCCATCCTACCCGGCCCCCGGGAGCTGAAGAGCCCGGTCCCAAGTGTCTCTCGGACAGCGGCCTCGTCCACTCGGAACTCATCGTCACCGACCCGCTCAGCACCACCGGCGAGCTCACTGACCGGAACATCGGTGTCGGCCGCTCCGCCCATATCCGGCCGAACGGCGACGGCTGGTCTGTCTGCGAACATAGTGGCCGCTGCGATGCGCCTGGCCACGGCAAGTCGTTGCTTCACCGAGAGCACGCCCACGTGGCCGGACTCTCTGCGGAATGGGTTCATCTCGCCGCAGAGCTGCTCGCAGCCTTCTCGGTACAGCTCTGCCTGGCTGCTTGGTAGTATGTGCCCGTGCTGGTGCCGGTCCAGGAGGAACTGGAGGGTCATTGGCCTAGTGGCGAAAGGAACAACCTCTCTTTCCTCAATTTGGCCGAGGAATGCCTCCGGGTTGGCGCCATTCTTCTCCGCCGCGAGGGCCACGTCCTGACGACGCAGAGGGGCGAGTTCATAGACACGCGCGTCCCCCCCCTCGCCCCAGAGCGCGGCCAGTTCCATCCCCGCCTGTTCGGGCCACTGATCCGTCCGACAGCCGATGCGCAAGAGCAAGCGGGGGAGATCCGACATGTGCTTCTGAAGCTGGAGGGTAAGGAGTCCCAGAAGTCTAGCCGGTGGCAGCTGTGCCTCGTCCAAGCTGTCGAGGAAGAGATGCAGCGCATACGATCCCGTCGCCCACTCCTCAAACTCTTGACTACCGAAGAGCTCGTCACGCAGCGTCTGGGCGTTGTCGCAGAGCCTCAGGTCAAAGCGCCATGCCCGATCAGCGGTTCCGCTCAACCGCTGTGCAGCGGCTTCACATTCTCGCCCAATCTCGACTGACTTACCGATCCCCGGCTCGCCAATGAGCACCAGGCACGGTGTCTGAGCGATGCCGTCGAAGGGCACTGTCGACGTCTCGACCCAGCGAGCCCAGCTGCTTTCTGGATCCACGAGGTACCCGAATTCGTCCAGCAGAAGCTTGCCGTCCCGAGGGCACCAGAACCGTCGCCATCCGTAGGTTGCTCTCAACATTGCACTCAGCCGGCGCCATCTGTCTCGGCGCGGGACCTGTACCATGTTGATGATACCACCGGGTTGATGTCAGAGCTAGTGCACTGCTCGTGGGTCGCCATGTGGTTGTTACGCGGCAATGAAAGCGGCCTTGCTGGTTCAGACAGAGGCAAGCGCAGGGCATGAGAGAGTGGCGTTCTGGGCGGCGTGCCCGCGCTGGTAGTGCAGTTGTGCATATGTGGGGTTCCCTCCGCACTTCTCTGCTCTGTAGCCGCGGTCCGGCTCATCCCGGCGAGTCGCGAACGGTCATCTGAGCGGGTCCATTGCCGCATAACAAGCACACCTTGACCAACACAGCCCGAGGGAGCCTGGCCCTGTGAATCAGCGCGCCTGTGAGTGATGCCCCGAAGAGGTATGCTCCCTCCAGATACGCACCTGATTGCACGGCCGCCTGCAGAAGCTCCCTGGTCGGCCCGTTCGGGTGCTGCTTCTCCCCTCTCACGCTGGGACACGCACAATGCCAGTAGCACAGGCTGGAATCCTCGCCACATCGAGGATCGACCGGCAACCCACAGCGCCTGGCCGGGGCATCATGGAGCACGAAGGAATACGCGCACCCTCCCCGCTGGCGCAGCCATTGGGCCGCTGCTTCGAGAGCGCTTGCCAGGATGAGGCGCAGCATTGCGGAGTGACCTCCTTCCTTTCATATTAACATATTGACGGACAATAGAGCACTAAGTCATGGCTATGGGGAATCGGGGACAGTGACCATATTAAGCAGCAATGGGACAACTTGTGCATGCTAAATGGCGATGAGACGCCGCTGACAGCCCTGCTGGCTTGCCAGCGACTCCGCGTCATTCCACCATACGGGACCATTTGCGGACGTCGAGCACCCGTGAGACCGCTTTGAGGGCGCTTTGGGGCACGGATGAGCTTCTGGACACCACGGGGTCTACGCAGGGGTCAAGCAGGAGACGCGGGAGATGGTGAGGGCTGGACTGGCAGCGTGATGGAACGGCCGGGCTAAAGGTCGGGCAACGCCGTCATGAGCATCATGGGCGTCATAGCGTCATCGCCCCGACAATTCTTGGTACGAACGCTGAGCTCTACTCGGCTACGTGCCCTGGCTCGCAATGACAGCGAATGTCCTCTGAGACGCGTGATTTCCAGTCTACTGCCTGCATAGTACCCGCCAGCCTGAACTGTAGACGCTGTGCGGGATTCTCCAGTACCCGAATCCGCGGCTCGTGACCTTCGATCAGTCCGGTGATGACGTAGACATAGTAGGCAGGGCCTTTCTCCTTGGCGGCCTTCCATTCCAAGTCTGTTAGGACGATAAGTGGCTCCCCGCTCTTCGACGACTTAACTTCGATGTAGCGGCCCGACGATTCCAGATCGTAGCCCAGTCCCGGTTGGTCATGGTAGTCCTTGGGGTTCCTGTCTTGCGCTCGTTCATATTGGATAGCGAGGGCAATAGCAACCGCTTCTGTCTCCGCGCCAGTCGCGGTTGAGGGCCGTACCTTCTGGTCGACACCTCTGGGCGGCCGGGGCGCACGATCCTCACGCCGACGCCGGGTGCTGCTAGGTGGCGAGAGCGTCTTGCGCTCCCCTCCCTCAGACACGACGAACTCACTGACAGACGCCGGGTCGAGTAGCCTCTCGACCTTAGGCTCCACCTCGACTTTGGGCGGAACCTGCGCGCCTATCTGGAGGGTCAGCAACGACGAGACAGTTTGACCTGTTGGCGCTACCGGCGTCCCCACGTCCGTCCCGGCGTATTCACCTTCTTCGATGGTTTGCCCCTCCAGCACGCGCTCCGGAGCGGGTGCAGCGAAGCGCGCTGCCAAGTCCCTCGGCACGCCGAGTCCTTCGAGCTTGCGGAGACGCGCGTGTTCATCGAATCC
>Ga0307380_10007527_pt1 | contig 14147 bp, 10 predicted proteins | sample UN3MG_FD_202239 | JGI IMG/M metagenome (GOLD analysis project Ga0307380, IMG submission 202239) | Soil microbial communities from Risofladan, Vaasa, Finland - UN-3 | ecosystem: Environmental > Terrestrial > Soil > Coastal area > Acid sulfate soil | place: Finland: Risofladan, Vaasa | collected... | reverse complement strand
AATCAGCTCCCAGCAGGTCCGCAACGTGCTGTCGGGCGCGCTCGATCCCTTCGAGCGCGGCTACGCCCTCCCCGTGGAGGCTCGAAGGATTGCCCCAGGAGTGGCTGTAGTAGGGCAGCATCGCCTGGATGACTTCCGGCCGCACCGGCGTCGTTGCCGCGTGGTCGAAGTAAACGCGTTCCATACAATCCCCCTGCGCGCCGTCTCTCTCGCCGGGACACCCCGGCTGCGCGGTCACTTCCATATAATATGCTACTCACCTACGTTACGTTCCTGTGAAAACCATGGGAAGAAACGCGGTCAGCGCGGGCGGAGGTGCGGGCCGACCGACGGGCCTCAAAACTCCACCTTCATCGCCCGGGGCGGACAGGCGGGTACGCACAGCTCGCAGGCCACGCACTCGTCCGCCGAGAAGCGCACCTCCTGGGTATCGATGTCCTTGGAGAGCGCGCCGGTCGGGCAGATCGTCACGCACGCGCCGCACTGCGTGCATCTCGCCTCGTCCCGGACAACATCCCTCTCCAGCGCCTGGACTCGAAGCCCCTGCGCCTCGGCCCAGCTCAGTGCATCTCGGATGCTGTCGGCCTCTCCCTCCAGTCCGAGGACGATGACGCCCTCGGACTGAGGGGTGATGGTGGCCCGCAGCAGGTTGAACTCGAGATTATGCCGACGCACCATCTTTGAGACGAGAGGCGCCTCGATGAGATGCCTCGGGTAGTGAACCACAACGCGACGAGTTGCCATCTACCTGGCCTCCTGTTCCACCGCACGTTCCGGCAACGGCTTGAAGGTGAGCCCCGAATCGACCGAAGGGAGCGGCTGCACCGGCTCTGACAACAGGAAGTGGCCCGACTTGATCCAGTCTTTGAGGATCTCGGCGATCTCCCGCGCCTTCGCGTAGCTGGACAGCGAGCCGGTAGGCACCTCGGTCCCGTTGACCGTGATCTTCCCGCGGCGGAGTTCCTTGTAGTTCGCGTACCCGAGCGGCCCGCCCTCGCCGTACGGGTAGCTCCTGCTGTAGTCCACGATCGGCGCGAGGATGTCCTCGTCCTTCACGCCGGCTGACCGCGCCATGTCCTCATCGAGGATCGGAATGGGTGCTCCCAGACCGACCTGCAGCGAGACCCCATAGCCGTACATGCTGACCCCAACCAGCCACTCCGGGCTCATCCCCTTCAGGTCGCCAACGACGGATAGAGTGCCGGCCCCCGCTTTCGGGAGCCCCTTCTCGGTACGGCCGACCGTGGGGTTGTGCTGCGTGCCCTGCCAGAAGACATATCCCGGCCCGCCGCCGAGGAAAATCCGGCTCCCGATGCCAATAGTCCGGTAGCATGGATCGTTCAGCAGCGGGCTCAGCTGGCCCGCCGAGCAGTAGTTAGCGCTCCCCAGATTCGCCTTCAGCACCCCCATGTACGTGTAGATATCCCGATGCGGATCGAGGTTGACCGCAACGTTGTAGTTCTGATAGGCGTTGCGCGGGTTACACAGCACGCACTCATTGAGATCGGCGATGTTGATCCACGTGTCCAGATGCTGCCGGGGGTAGCAGTCCGTGCCGTAGGCGAGCGCGCGCAAGCGCACGTCCTTGCCGCCAACCAGCTCCTCGATGACATGCCCGCCGCCGTACGAGAACTCTCCCGGGTAATCCCGGTTGAGCGGGTCGCCTTCGGCCATCTCCGTCGCCCCGATGTAGACGTCCACCGCCGCCAGCCCCGAGTAGGCCGGGACGTCGTTCAGCCAGGCCTTCTGGATCTTCATCCGGGGCGTAGCGTGCCCCACATTGATGAACGCCCCAGACGAGCACATCGGGCCAAACGTCCCCGTCGTCACGACGTCGATGTGCTCCGCCGCCTTTGCAGCCCCCTCCTCCTCGACGATATCCACCATCTCCTCCGCCGTCACCACGACGACATTCCCGCCTGCTATCTTCTCATTGATCTCTCTGATCGTCTTAGCCATCATCGCCTCCATTCAGTCTCGCCTCTCGCTCGGCAGAACCGTTTCAGCTTCGCCGCGACACGTCGCGTGAGCCGGTCCCGCGAGGCCCGCGAGCATGCACTATCCCTCGAACAAGTCTCCCGACAAGTACCTCTCTCCGGTGTCCGGCAGCACGACGACCACGGTCTTGCCCGCATTCTCGGGTCGCCCTGCGACCTGCACCGCGACGTGCGCGGCCGCGCCGGACGATACCCCGCAGAGAACGCCTTCCTCCGCCGCCAGACGGCGTGCCATCGCAATCGCGTCTTCCTCCTCCACCGGCACGATCTCGTCGACGAGGCCGAGCTCCAGCACCTCCGGCACGAACCCCGCGCCGATGCCCTGGATCTTGTGAGGACCTGGCTCCCCGCCCGACAGCACCGGCGACTTGGCGGGTTCCACCGCGATGCACCTGATCTCCGGCTTGCGCGGCTTCAGCGCTCTCGCAACCCCGGTTATCGTTCCGCCCGTCCCCACGCCGGCCACGAACACGTCGACGCCCCCTTCAGTATCACGCCACACCTCTTCCGCGGTCGTCCGTTCGTGGACCTCAGGATTGGCGGGGTTATTGAACTGCTGGGGCATGAAAGCACCGGGACTCTCCGCGGCTATCCGCTCGGCCTGACGGATCGCCTCTCCCATGCCTCCTGACGCCGGCGTGAGCACGAGCTTGGCCCCATATGCCTGGAGCAATCGCCGCCGCTCCACGCTCATGCTCTCCGGCATGGTCAGCACCAGCGCGTAGCCCCGCGCCGCCGCGATCATCGCCAGCCCAATGCCCGTGTTCCCGCTGGTGGGCTCGACGATCGTCGTTCTGCCCGGCTCGATCAGGCCGTCGCACTCCGCGGCATCGAGCATCGAGAGACAGATGCGGTCCTTCACGCTTCCCCCCGGGTTGAACGACTCCAGCTTGGCGAGCACTGCCGCCCCCGCGCCCTCAGGCACATGCCGGAGCCGCAGCAGCGGCGTCCCCCCTATCAGGTGATCTATGCGCTCTGCGATTCTCGGTCTCAGCATGACGTAGCACCTCTCCCTTTACGCGCGCCCGCTGGAGACGGAAGCGGGCCTAGGACCCAACATCAGTGGGAATCAGCCCATGGCTCTGGGCTCTGGGGAAACGGCGAGACCGGGAAACGACATGCTGTCAGGGGAGAGTCTGAGGATAAGCGGGTGATCGTGCTGAGGGACGCTCCCGGCTCAACCGCCGAGAAGCCGCTGTGCGCGCCCGGCCTCGGCGGCCGGTGCGCCAGCGGCTACGACATGCACATCGTGTGGCGGTAACCTGAACCAGTTCCACTCAGCATAGCAACACAATCCTATCGGATGGGCGCCGGGATGTCAAGAGGCGTTTTTATATTACCTATAAGCGAGGCCGCACCTGGCGCCGGCCGGGCGGGGCGGCACGCCCCGCCGCGGTCAGGCCGCCTCCGGCTGCAGCAGGCGGTAGATCTGGCAGGTGCGGCAGGTGGCATCGCGCCCCTCTCGCCTGGCGATATCCCAGCACCGCTTGCCGGGGGACTTCGCCGCCGGACACTCCGCCCTGGCCTCCTCCGGGCAGTTCCTCAACTGCCAGCACGCGGGCAGCGAGATCAAGCGACCGATATCTGCCAGGTCATAGCCCTGCTCGTTGACGAGTTCACGGATGCGTCCGAGCCAACACACATCATTGAAGCTGTACAGCCGCTGGTTGTTCTTCCGTGCCGGCTGAACCAGACCCCGTTCCTCGTAGATCCGCACCATCCTCACACAGACCCCGAGCAGCTCGGCCACCGCTCCGATCCGCATCACCGGCTTGTCCATATCAGGCTCGTATCCGTGTCTCGCGCAAGGCGGGAGCATGCCCCTCCCCTTCAGGCGGGCCCTTCCGACGGCGAATCGCCCATCAGCCCGACTATCACGTATCCTATAACTTAGCACCCAGCATGTCAACGCCCGCAGATGGGCTGAGGACAGCCCGAGTGCCGGAGGGCTGCCGCGACGGAAAGTGGGAGAAGAGCGGTACGGCCGGCACGAACGGCACGGTCTGGGGCATGGGCAGCGGCCGTTCCCGGCACGGCGCGCGTGCGCGCTTCGGCCGTATTCGGCATGCCGCGAGAAGGGGGGTCGGCTGAGTTTGTTGCTTCGGTAGTTCTACTGCCGAAGTCATCCGCGTCCGTCGCCGTTTGTTGCTTCGGTAGTTCTACTGCCGAAGTCATCCGCGTCCGTCGCCGTTGCTGTAGTGCGGGGCCGCCACTCCCCGCCGGCCCTTGTTGGGCAGGAGCGTGCCTCCTGCCCGGCCGTCGCCGTTGTCTGGTAGCACAGGTTTTCAACCTGTGCAGCCGCCGCAGGCGGCTCTTGTAGGGCGGGGACGCCACTCCCCGCCGGCCGTTGTTGGGCAGGAGCGTGCCTCCTGCCCGGCCGTCGCCCTTGTTTGGTAGCACAGGTTTCCAACCTGTGCAGCCGCCGCAGGCGGCTCTTGTAGGGCGGGGACGCCGATCCCCGCCGGGCCTTGTTGGGCAGGAGCGTGCCTCCTGCCCGGCCGTCGCCCTTGTTTGGTAGCACAGGTTTTCAACCTGTGCAGCCGCCGCAGGCGGCTCTTGTAGGGCGGGCGTACCGGAGTTTACCCTGAGCGAAGTCGAAGGGCCCGCCGCCACTCCCCGCCGGCCCTTGTTGGGCAGGAGCGTGCCTCCTGCCCGGCCGTCAGGTTTTCAACCTGTGCAGCTGCCGAGCGCCTATCAGCGCCGCCATCAAGGACCCCACCGCGGCGGAGGTGCACAGCCGGACGAGTCCGTTGGCGGGAACGTAACGAAAGGGTGCCACACAATTGTGCTCTCTAAGGTAGTCCGTAGGGCAAGAGCTGCGTCTCCTGCCTCTCCGCTACGCGGGTCCGCTCCCTCGGCAACTTGCTGCCGATCGCTCCCCTACACCCGAGAGGGATTCTTAGCACCCCACTCCCCTCCTCACGCCCTCGCCCTCTGCGTCAACTCGACTCCTCAAGCCGCCCGCCGAGTGCTATAATGCCCCGCGAAGCACGAAGCTGATTGCTTGCGTGCCTGGCGCTACGAACGCGCCCCAGGCGACTGGGTTCCCCTGAACGAACTTCGGAAGTAGGTCGCCGATTGGGGGCACCGGAGAGCTATAGCGAGGCTAGCCATGGACGATGAGTTTCGCCAGCAGGTGATGGAGAAGCTGCGACGGGGTGAAGACCTGCCCGCTGAGTGGGCGCGCGAGCTGTTCCCGCCAGAGCGGCGCGAGTACGAGTTGGTTTACCATGGGAAGGAGCGCGAGGAGGAGATACTCGCGGGTACCATGGCGGTGCCTCTTCAGCCGGTAGCGACGTTCGGCTCCAACGGCGACGAGTGGCACAACATGCTTGTCTTCGGTGATAACCTGCAGGCGATGCGAACTCTTCTCAGGATGAAGGAGCGTGGAGAACTCTCTAACGCTGACGGCACGCCCGGCGTGCGGCTGGTCTACATTGATCCCCCTTTTGCCACTAGACAGGAATTCCGTGGACCGCACGACCAGAAGGCATATCAGGACAAGATCGCAGGCAGTCGGTTCCTGGAGTTCATCAGGCAACGCCTTATTCTGTTCCGTGAGCTGCTGTCGGACGATGGTTGCATCTATCTGCATCTCGATTACCGGAAGGTCCATTACGTTAGACTTCTCATGGATGAGATCTTCGGCGAGCAGAATATGCTCAATCAGATCATCTGGCAGAGGACAGCCGCGCACAACGATCCAGGCAAGTACGGCTGTGTGCATGACACGATTCTTCTGTATAGGAAGGGCGCCACCTGGACTTGGAATGCACCCAAGATGAGGCAGTCCCAGACATACATTGACAAGTTCTTTGTCTATGCAGAATCCCCCGACGGCAAGACGTGGATCAAGCTCAAGAAGGGACAGGAGTATCCGATTGGGTGGAGACGCTACAGGCTCGGCAATCTGAGAAGTCCGCATCCCCGCCCAAACCTGATGTACAACTACAAGGGCTACCCGCATCCTAAGAACGGATGGTCAATCAGGCCGGAGCGGATGCGCGAGCTTGACGAACAGAACCTACTCCACTTCCCCCCGAGCCGAAAGGGCCGTATTCAGAATAAGCAGTATCTGGACAGCAGCATTGACAACAAGTCGGTCTCAGATACATGGCTTGGCATCAGTCCGATCCAAGCTCAATCGACCGAGAAGCAGAACTACCCAACACAGAAGCCCGAAGCGCTTCTTGCACGGATCATCGAGGCGTCCTCCCACTCCGGCGATATAGTCCTTGACGCCTTCGCAGGATCGGGGACTACCTGCGCTGTCGCCGAGAAGCTCCGGCGGCGTTGGGTTGGGATCGACTGCGGCAAGCTCGCCATTTATACGATGCAGAAGCGAATGCTCACGCTCAAGGCCAAGATAGGGAACAAAGGCAGGCCGCTTCGACCCAAGCCGTTCACGTTGTACAATGCTGGGCTCTATGATTTCTCGATGCTGAGCGCTCTGCCATGGGAAGATTGGAAGTTCTTCGCGCTTCGACTCTTCGGGTGTCGCGAGGAGACACACCATATCGGTGGCATAGGGCTGCAGGGGAAGCTCAAGGGCGCGAGTGTGTTGGTCTTCAACCATCACGAGAACGAAGGCAGGCGGATTGACGAGGAAACGATCCGAGACATCCATGCGGCTGTCGGGAACAAGATCGGCCGCAGGTTCTTCGTGATAGCTCCCCGGGCCGTGTTTGATTTCCAGCAGGACTACATCGACTTGGATGGTGTCCGCTACTACGCCTTACGCATTCCCTATTCCATCATCAACGAGCTTCACCGGCGCGACTTTACAGCACTGCTTCAGCCAAGTGACGAGGACAACGTTAACAACGTTGTGGAAGCATGGGGTTTCGACTTCATCCACCCGCCAGATGTCGCCTGGGATGCTGGCATCGGAAAGACAAAGGGGGAGCTGATCGAGCGGGCGTTTCTGCACGTGAAGCGCTTCTCCAGCCAGGCAGATATCGCCGGTGCGGACTCGGACAGCAGGCCGGAAGCGCTCTCCATGCTCATGCTCGACTACGACTTCAATGGCGAGGTATTCGATTTCGACAGTGTCTTCTTTGGGCACCAGCTTGAGGAAACCGGCTGGAGAGCTTGGTTCCCTGTGGAGGAGTTGGGCGACAATGTGATGGCGGTCTTCATCGACATCCACGGCAACGAAGCGCGGGAGGTAATCCCCCGCTCTGAGTTCCGCCGAGTCTCCCGTAGGAGGTCTCGAACGAAGGCACAGTCGAAGAGAGAGCGGTAGCCATGGCCGCAGCTCCCGAGCGTCAGCGGTTCCGCAATGAAGACCTGATCCTGCGAGTCAGCACGGCTGTTGACCGGGCAACGTGGGACGAGAGCCGGTACGAGGCCTTCATAGATGAGCTGTGCGGCCACCGCGAGTACCAGAACGAAGCAATGCGCGTCACCTTGCGCTATTTGCTCGGCGGTGAGTATTCCAACCTCCGCGCGCTGGCGAAACAGAACTTCGAAGAGAACCCAGTGCTCGCGCAGCGTTACGGTTCATGGGAAGGGATGCAGCGACATCTCCAGCTGCCGGATCAGCTCGCCGCCTCTCTCGACCTTGCCACTGGTACGGGGAAGAGCTATGTCCTGTACGGCCTCGCCGCGATACTCCTTGCCGAGGGAGTGGTGGACCGAGTGCTGCTGCTGTGCCCCTCGACTACTATCGAAGCGGGGCTGCTGGACAAATTCAGAGCGCTCGCGGGAAACTCGGACTTGACCGACCTTCTTCCCGCTGAGGCATCTTTCTCGCCACCTCGGATCATCAGCGCGAGCGAGAGCATCACAGAAGGCAGCATCTGTGTCGAGAACTACCATGCGATACTTGAGCACGTAGGGTCCTCGATTCGGGACAGCCTGTCGGGCAAGGGCGCGCGGGTCGCGGTGCTTAACGACGAATCGCATCATGTCGCCAATGAGTCAGCGGCGCGGGTGAAGAGATGGAAGGAGTTCCTTCTCGATCCAGACTACGGATTCCGCTACGTCGTGGGTGTCTCGGGTACGTGCTACGTGGAAAACGACTACTTCGCGGACGTCATCTGCCGCTACTCCCTACGCGAGGCAATGGAGCAGCGGTACGTGAAGTGGGTCGATTACGTAGCCGAGATGCCGAAGACGGGAGACCCGGACGAGAGTTGGCAGTTGATCATCAACCAGCACCGAGCGATGAAGCGCGACCTCAGAAGCCGGGACCTCACTCCGCTGACAATCATCGTAACCTCCACTATAGCGAAGGCGAAGGCCCTTGCCGAAGAACTGAAGGCGGTCCTGGTCGAGAACACGAGACTCAGCCCCAGTGGAGCAGAACAACGTGTGCTCCTGGTCCACAACGGTGCGCCCGGAGTGTCGAAGCTCCCCCACGTCGATAATAGGACAAGTAAGGTCGAGTGGATCGTCTCCGTGTCCATGCTGAACGAAGGATGGGACGTAAAGCGTGTCTTCCAGATCGTCCCGCACGAGGAGCGCGCATTCAACAGCAAGCTTCTCATTGCGCAGGTTCTGGGGCGAGGGCTACGGGTACCCGAGGGCTGGCAGGGTCAGCAACCGCGTGTCGTGGTCTTCAACCACGACGCCTGGGCCGACCGGATAAGAAGCTTGGTCAACGAAGTACTCGACATTGTCAGGCGAGTATCCGTTCGCGTTTTAGACGATTCGGCACATCACTTCGACCTGGTCAACGTCGACTACACACTGGAAACCACCTCAGTGAAGAAGCCCATGGAGCGCGGCTATAAGCTTCTTGACAAGGGATACGTTGACTTGCCCGCCTCCGCTGCAGTAGAGGATGTCGAAGTCGAGATCGAGCGCGCCGCAACCGAGGAGCGCTACAAGTGGGAGACAACCATTCGGCACAAGACCTACGCTCCGCGCGAGATCGCTGTGGAGATGTACCGCCGCCTTGAGGAAGCACAAGACCCGGAACACCCCAACCGAAAGATGCGGACCTTCTACACCGACCAATTCCCAATCGAGCGCCTGGAGCAGATCGTCCGGGCGTCCCTAAAGCGCGCAAAGATCAGGTCGGCCACAGACAGCATCAAGCAGAAGTTCCTCCAATCTCTCGGCACACTCAATCGGAAAGCCTCCGAGAATGTTCGCTACACGCCGCGACCGGACCAGTTCTATGCTGTGTCCACGCGCGAAAGGCCAAGAGACAGTGCTAGCGCCGCCGAACTCCATCGCGACAAGACCCTATTCCACACTGATCAGACCAGGGCTACTTTGGCCGACGAGCAGATCGAGTTCTTCGATGAGGTGACTGAACCCGGATCAGGCTACAAGGTCGTACACATCACCAACTACCATGACTTCAGGACCCCCCTGAGCGGAGTGATAGCCGACTCAGAGAACGAGCGGAAGTTCGTGAGAGCCTTGCTGGACGCTCAGAACCTGGCGCATTATGATGCCTGGGTGAAGTCAACGCCAACAAGGTTCTACGAGATCGACTTCGCTTGGAAGAAAGGGGAGCATACAAAGCGCGGCAAGTTCAGCCCGGACTTCTTCATCAAGGCTGGCGACATGATCCTCGTGGTCGAGGTGAAGGGCGAAGAAGAGCTTGCGGAGCCGTCTGACGAGAATCGGAAGAAGAACGAGTTCGCCGTGGCTCACTTCGAGCGTGTGAATGAGCACATGAGGACATCCGGCAAGCCCAGTCGCTACAAGTTCACATTCCTCACAGAGACGAACTTCGGCCTCTTCTTCCAGTACCTGCGAGACGGACGGATTGCCGATTTCAGATCGGAACTGGACGTGAAGTTGGCTGAAGAGCCTTAGTCCGCAACGCCGATGTCCTCGCAGCTTGACTCCCACGCACGTCGCAAGCAGATCTGGTCGGGGCGGCCGGATTCGAACCGGCGACCTCCTGCGCCCAAGGCAGGCGCGCTGCCAAGCTGCGCTACGCCCCGTTCGCGGCCGAGTATACCCCCCCAACTCCGCCCCCGTCAACCGCTCCCCGCACCCCCGGCCCCGAGGTGTTTCCGGATCAGCTTCGCCAACTCCCGAAAGGCCCGGCCCCGGTGGCTGATCGCGTGCTTCTCCTCCGGAGTGAGCTGGGCCATCGTTCGCGTCTCACCCTCCGGCACGAAGATCGGATCATACCCAAACCCCCCGCAGCCGGCTGGTTGCAGAGCAATAGTGCCCTCGCACGTACCCTCCGCGACGAGCACCTCGCTCCCCGGCGTCGCATAGGCCGCCGCGCACCGGAACCGCGCGTGCCGTCGTGCCGCCGGCTCTTCCCGCAGCAGCCCAAGCACCTTCCGATAGCGGCCCTCATCCGTGCCGCTCGTGCCGAAACGCGCCGAAAAGATGCCGGGCGTGCCGCCGAGAGCGTCCACCTCCAGGCCCGAATCGTCCCCCACCGCCGCGCACCCCACCGCCCCCGCAACCCACCTCACCTTCGCCACAGCGTTCTCAGCGAACGTCTCGCCCGTTTCCGGCGGAAGCTCCACCTCCGGAAACCCCGCCAGGCTCACCACCTCCAAATCCAGCCCCTCGTCCCCCAAAATGCCCGCAATCTCCCCCGCCTTCCCCCTATTCCGGCTGGCGACCACAACCCGCTGCCGCCCCCTCACAGCCCCCTGGCGGCTCACAGCAGCCCCGCCTCCTCCAGCGCCTTTCTCTGCGCCGCAGCGAGCTGCCTGATCCCCTGGCGCGCCAGATCCAACATCTCGTTCAGCCGCTCCTGATCGAACGGCAGCCCCTCCGCCGTCCCCTGCACCTCCACAAACCTCCCGCCCCCTGTCATCACCACATTCATATCCACGGCGGCCATGCTGTCCTCGGCGTAGTTCAGATCCACCATCGTCTCACTCGATACGACGCCGACGCTGACCGCGGCGACGGAATCGAACGTGGGGATCTTGGGGAAGACGCCCTGCGCTTTGAGGTGGTGGAGTGCCTCGTGAAGGGCCACATAGGCTCCGGTGACAGCGGCGGTGCGGGTGCCGCCGTCGGCCTGAATGACGTCGCAGTCGAGGGTGATGGATCGCTCGCCGAGGGCGTCCAGGTCGACGACCGCGCGGAGGCTGCGCCCGACGAGGCGCTGGATCTCGGCGGTTCGGCCGCTCGTCTGGATGCGGCCGCGTGAAGTGCGCTCCGATCCGGCTCTCGGAAGCATGCTGTACTCGGCAGTGACCCAGCCGCGCTGGCTTCCGGCGAGAAACCGGGGCAGGTCATTGAGGACAGATGCCGTGCAGATGACGACGGTGTCCCCCATCTCTACGAGACAGGAGCCCTCCGCGTACTTGTTGTAGCCGGTGCTCATGGAGACCGGTCGTAGCTCGTTGTTGGCGCGACCGTCTGCCCTCGGCATGGGTCCTCTCCCGTACGAGGAGTCTTCGCACTTACAGCTTCTTGGGCACGGGGTGAAGCTTCAGGCGGGCATATGGAGGAAGGCACCCGCCAATCAGGGGGCGCGCGTATTCGATGAAGGCGGAAGTGACGTAGTTGCCCTCGGGGCTTATGAACTCGTCCGGCACCGGTCGCTCTGCGTTGGCGACCTCTTGGAGGGGTGCGAGGCCGGTCTCGCAGCGGTACGGGTTCTGGCTGACTCGCTCCAGGGTGATCATCTTGTCTGTGACGCCCTCACAGGCACGCTGGACGGCGGCCGCCCCGACCATCTTGGCCTCTGCGACGTCCACGTCCGACTGGGCGATACCGAATGATCGCTGGATGGTTCCGGCCTTGTCGAAGCGCGCCTTGATGCCCAGCTCTTCGGCGATAAGGTTCACAAGATAGTCGCCCACGCCTCCGAGCTGCTTGTGGCCGAAGGAATCTGTCCCGACCGCATGCTTGAAGGAGACGAGCGGCTCGCCGGACGCGTCTCGCAGCCCTTCGCATACGGCGACGACGCAGCCGCGACCCTTGGCGACCTCCCGCCTGACATCCGCGAGGAATCGCTCTCGATCGAAGACCCGCTCGGGCAGATAGATGAGATTCGGCGGATCTTCCGGCTCCTCCCGCGCCAACGCGGTGGCCGCCGTGATCCAGCCGGCATTGCGGCCCATGGTCTCGATGATCTTCACCGTGTCGACCGTGTAGAGAGCGGCGGTATCGCGTCCCGCGTCCCGAGTGGCGAGCGCGTTGAAGCGAGCGACACTGCCGTAGCCGGGGCAGTGATCCGTGTAGGCGAGGTCATTGTCGACGGTCTTGGGGATTCCGATCACACGCATCTCCCACCCGGCCTCCGCGGAGAGACGTCCAACCTGATGGGTGGTATCCGCCGAGTCGTTGCCGCCGATGTAGAACCAGTAGCGGATGTTATGGGCCTTGAGAAGGGCGATGAGCCTCTCGTAATCGGCTTCCGTCAGCTTCTTGCGGCAGGATCCTAGGGCGGCCGATGGGGTGTCGGGAAGGAGTGAGATCGTGGCGTCATCCTCGGCGCGAAGATCGGCCATGTGCTCTTCGAGCAGGCCCTCGACGCCGTGGACGGCGCCGTATACGTCCTGTATCTCGTCGTGCTTCTTGGCCTCTTCTATCACACCCGCGAGGCTTGAGTTGATGACGGCGGTGGGGCCGCCCGACTGGCCTATGACGGCGTTTCCAGTGAGTGCCATCGCCGACCTATCCTCCCTGAGAATGCTACCGGGTAAGCCATCGGGTTAGCGCGTCGAAATTCTGGTTCCGGCTGGCCATGAGACGGTCGAGCGCGCCCTCGGGCTCCCGGCCTTCGCGTACAACGGCATTGACGGCGAGGGCAAAGGACAGCGGGTCATCGTCGCCTGGGAAGAGCACGCTCCGGCCGATCAGTCCGCCTCGGACGTTGGTGCGAGCCCGTACCGCGTCGGAGAACTGGCTGAGCATCGGCGTGGGGTCATCAGAGACTCCGCCGGCGACCACGAAGAGAGGCAGGCTGGTACTTCTGGCTACCCGCTCGAAGCCATCGATGTAGGGAACTTCAAGCCAGAGGCCGCGGGAGGAGTCGCCGAGGGCGGAGGCCACACCGATGACCTTGACGATATCGGGGACGGTGCGGCGCAAACGGAGACGACCATCCACCTTGGCGACCGGCACCGGCTCGACGAAGACGGGGAGGCCGCGCTCGTTGCAGCCTCTGATGGCGCGAGCAGCGTAATCGAGAGTGCGGTTCGTGAGTTCCGGCTCTTCGGGGCAGATGCGGACCACCACTTTTCCCCCGTCGAGGCCGAGGTCATCGAGGGAATCCGGAGTGAAGCAGGTGAGCCGGTCGTCGGTCTCCCAGGCGGAACCGGCGAGGCCGGACCGGTTCATGGAGCCAAGGAGGACGCGCTGGTCGAGGAAGCTCGGTCCACCGGCTTCCCGCACGAGTGCGTTGAGGATCAGAAGGTCCTCAATTATATCGGTTGTAGCGATGACACCATCTATGCCGGGAACGGAGATGATGCGGAGGATCCGCCCGAGGTACTGATGGCGGTCGCCCATAGCGATTGGGTTCTCTCCGACCGCGGTGAGCATACGGGCGGGATGATCGGCCGCGAGCAAGACGAGGCGCCCTTGAGGGGCAAGATCCGAGCGGCGCTGTCGCCGCGCCGCCTCCTGCAGGATAAGCTGAGGACGCCGCACGCGCACCTCGGTGATGCGGTCGAAGACGGACATGGGAAAGAACGCGACGAGATCGAAGACGTAGTCTTCGAGACTGTATGAGATCATGATGGGAGCACCTCCAGAGTCACGTGATTAGTAGGACATTGACCTCTCGTGCCAGCGATAAGGTTCGCGGCCGCCACTCTTGCCCGACCGAAGAGGGCAGCGACGTTGGCGAGATCGGCGGAACCGGCGCATCGGAGATTCGTGAGTTCCCCGGAAGGTTCGCTGCTCCCCAGTGACCCGGGGTCGAAGACGTTCAGAGTGGTAGCAGCGACCCGTCGCTTCCGTAGGGTTGCTCTCGCAGCTATTTCACGCGTCGCATGTACGCTGGGCACTTCGCGTCATCCTCAGGTCAGCGCAGCTCCAGAAGTGACGTCCTGGGAGCTGCGGACACAAACATCACCCCACCCGTCCCCGGCCGACCGAGGGGACTTCACGTCCCCGGCCGACCGAGGGGACTTCACGTCCCCAGCCGACAGAGGGGACTTCACGTCCCCAGCCGACAGAGGGGACTTCACGTCCCCAGCCGACAGAGGGGACTTCACGTCCCCAGCCGACAGAGGGGACTTCACGTCCCCAGCCGAC
>Ga0307380_10007525_pt1 | contig 14148 bp, 12 predicted proteins | sample UN3MG_FD_202239 | JGI IMG/M metagenome (GOLD analysis project Ga0307380, IMG submission 202239) | Soil microbial communities from Risofladan, Vaasa, Finland - UN-3 | ecosystem: Environmental > Terrestrial > Soil > Coastal area > Acid sulfate soil | place: Finland: Risofladan, Vaasa | collected... | reverse complement strand
CTTTATTTCGGGCGATCCTGCGAAGTACCGCTCCGTTACGACCCTCGGCGGTAATAACAACTTCAGCATTACAGTTCCCGTTTTTCACAATATTCATCACAATCTGTTTTTTCAAATAATCTATTTCTGCAGCCTGAAAGGGAACCTGCTTCCACGCATATCCACCTTGTAAATCCAAAACAAATGTCCACGTACCCTGATTATCCTCCCGTAAATGACCGACATCCAGTGCATCGACTGTAGGATCGAAAAATCGCTCCTTTTCAAGGCCCGGCTGGAATGGGACATATACAATGACGTGATTAAATTGCTGCATCGGCACTTCTTGTCTTATTTGACCAAAATGGCGAGAGCGTATTAGTGCGAATTGGGCCTCAATTCCTCCGAGCCGTGCGAGTGTGATAAACAATACTGCCTTGTCTTTACAATCTCCATATCGGCGTGCGAGTACAACGGGTGCTGCATGGGGCTTTACTCCTGTAATAATATTTTCATAGTCTTTCTGGTAGCGGATTTCGGTCATTAGATATGCTTGTATGCGCTGCAATTTTTCAGCTGATGTATCAGCACCTTTAAAAAGTGTGTTGGCCAATTGGACAATTTCTGGACTCTCACGGAAAACGTTTTTCAAAAGGGCCTCTTCCCACTTATGAAAGAGACCCCAGGTTGGAACTGTACTGATTTTTAGTACCCATGCGATGTCGCTGATATGCGGTGATCCGCTTTCAGGTATAAGCACCGGAGTTTCAGAAGTACTCCATGCTATACGGATAAAATTTCCCTTTTGATGTGTTTGCCTTTTGATGTTTCCCCGGAAAAATTCTAATATTTTTGTATCTTCAGGTGTCCATAGAATAAATCGGGAATTGAATATTTGAGTTCTATATTGTTGAAACCACCAGGTATTTGCGTAATATTGTACAAGGTATTTGATCGGAGGGGCGTCATGGCGAAATTGAACAACCACTGTTGAACCGACTTTCATTTTTCTAAACCGGATTGTCTGCCCCCGGATAGAAGAAGCCTCGACTCTTCTACCCTCTGGGTCAACCGAATAGGCTTGCAATAGTCGGGAGCGACCACTTTTGGGAAGGGTATACTTGGTCATTTGATCACGCCCGGACTTGTTTAAGATATGAGTGACGGCGGTAATTACATTAACACTGCTTCCATCTCTTTTCAGTTCAGTTACCATGTCATCAAGCAATAGTGCTGTGTCTGCGCCGCTGTGAAACCGAATATTACCACGGGAGGCCACTGCCTTTGTAATAGTCTCCTGATCGGGGACATCTTTTGCCCAGGGGCCTGAAACCGGAGGAGCGATAAAATCCAGACGGTTTGCCAACTGTTCATTGTCCGGATCCCGATCAAGTGCTTTTTGCCAGAAGCGTATGGCCTTGTCTCGGTCTCCGTATAGATAAGCCTCCTCGGCATATAGACGGTATCCATCAGGTGCAGTAGGTGCCATTTCCATGAGTGTGAGAAATGCCTTTTCAGCTCCATGGTGATCATTCAATTGACGTCGAATCTCTCCCAGTCGCCACCATGAAGATCTGAGGTGAGGCCATGCAGTAGTGAGTTGTTTTGCATAATGCTCAGCTGCCGTGTAATTCTGTTTACTACGAGAGATTCTAAACATTGACTGCAATATTAGACGGTCATTGGGGAGATGAGAAAGCAGTTGGCGATAAATGGATTCTGCAGGTTTCTGGTAACCGACACTTTCAAGTGCATTGGCCAGCTGCACTTGCACAGAAGGCCAATCCGGCCATTGTTCTGCCATTACCTTCAAGGCATTTAGAGCATCCTCTTTCCATTTCTCCTGTTTATACATGCTTACAAGGCTTTTCCAAGCGGTTGGGCGATTCGGGTGAGTGGTAGTTGTATTAAAGAGCAGTTTTCGTGCTTTTTGGGTAAGATTATTCTGATGCCAGAAACGTGCCTGTTTATTGGAAACCTGAATGAGCTGGTCTCCAGCCTCTTGAACAAGCGCTCCGAGCAAGTCAGCGGTGCGGCCGCGCTCGGCATTATCCCACAATGCAAAGGCTAACAGAAAACGTCCTGGAAGACTTTTGGAAAATGTGTTGGTAAAAGTTTCGGCCAACCTCACTGCCGAAATTTTCAGGCCCAATAATCTCGCAGACCTGATCAACAAAAATTGTCTGCGAATTTCATTTTGAATTTTAGAGGTAAATCGAGCCGGTAAAATATCAGGTGTCAATGGCCTCATCATTTTTGATGTATCGCTTGGACAGGGTGTGTCAGCAGGAAGGGCTTTCAACATATATGGATCAACAGGCACTCCCCCCGGTTTGGTTATACGTGCACGCAGTTGCCACCTCTCTTTATCCTGAGCACTTTTAATGAGGATACGGTTTGCCCCAGAGCGAAGAATGACAGGAATGACAATGCCGTCAAATGTCCACTGGCTAATATGACGGTTTTCAAACAAAAGGATGTTGTTTACCCAAACCTTTATGGCATCGGTTGAAGACAGGCGAAGCTCATACGGCCCTTTTTTTATTGCATGTATGACCGATGCCAGATAACCAACAGCCCAGACATTTGGATGCAGGAGCTCTTCTAAATTGATTGAGTTGGTTGAGAGAGCCGTTGGATATTGTGTCCGCCAACCGATCTCGACCAGTTGCCCTTTATAGGTTTTATCCATATCAATTTCTTGTTCCGGTGGATAGGAGATATCAAAGCCTTTGTTCTGATCGTTATCCCATGTCCCGATCAATGAGAGAGGGATATTCCAACCGATCGTCGCAGTTGTTTTTTCCATGCGTTTCAGCTCACCGCGCACGAACAGGGAAATTCCCAAAAGATAGGTTGCCAGGGCCTTTACCTCATGATCAGGATGGTGTTGCAAGGCCTCGCAGAGTTGCTCCATTCTCATCCGTTCTTTGAGAGTCAAGGACATTTTGGAAAGCAGGTGAAGATGCAAGAGCGGCGTATCATTGTCTGGATCAAGGAGGGAAGCAAAAAGGTGTGTAAATCGATCTGAACGTCGATCTTCCAGATATGCAAGGTTGGCTGCGATTTCATGGTAGAGAGCTGTATCTGGTCCGGCTTTTCGAGCTGCTTCAACAGCGGTTCGCATGCTGGCTACATCAGGGGCAGTATAATATGCCTCTGCTGCTTTTATAAGCGTATCAGTTTCCCTGGCAGGAGCAGTTGTGGGTACAATAGGTGGTGGACCTAAAAATTGTGGTGTAGTGCAACTGATAAGTGATATGAGCAGAATAATTACAATAAGAAGGTATTTCTTTTCGGTCATTGCCTTTTCTTTTCTAAGCATTATTGTTTCCCAGTTTCCTCTCCTTTTTCTTTATTATCATGGATAATAATTGATACTTTTTTGATAGAGCGCTTGTCAGCCTCCGTGATAATGAATTTCAGGTTGGCAAACTGAAAGCTTTCATTAATCCGGGGTATCTTCTCCATATGCTTGAGGAGGAAACCTGCTACTGTTTCGTAATCATCCTTGGGAAGCTGTAGCTTGAGATGATCATTGAGTTCATCTATTTCCATGCGGGCATTCACAAGATATTTATTGTGCCCAATTCTTACAAAGAAATGCTCTTCTTTATCGTACTCATCGTATATTTCTCCGACAACTTCTTCAAGTATGTCTTCAATAGTAACAATGCCTATAGTACCGCCATATTCGTCAACTACGATAGCAATACTATTCCCTTCAGTTCGCAGCTGCTTGAGAAGTTCGTCAACAGGGGCAGTATTGGGAACATACGGGGCGGGTCTCATTATGTCTCTGAGGGTCTGCGTTTTTTGCTGGGCAGTAAGGAGGTCAAAGGCATGGACGATGCCTATGATATTGTATGCTTCCTCTGAAAATACTGGTATTCTTGAGTAACCGGTTTTTTGGGCATAACTTACAGCCTTTTCAATACGGTCGTGTACTTCCAAGGCTTCTACGTTGACGAGCGGTATCATAACGTCTTCCACCTCGGTTTCAGAAAAGTCAAATATACGCTCGACGATCTTTTTCTCAGCTGTTCTCAGACTACTGTCTATATTCCACATGTCTAAATAGTTCTCAAGATCTTCTCGTGTAGCGTGGGGCCGAAGCCGAGTGCTGCCCACGCCAAAAAGCATCATAAAAAGTCTTGTCAGCCACGTCAGGACTATAACAAATGGATAGAAAAGTATGGATAGTACCTTGAGAGGATACGCAAGATACGGGGTTATTTCTTCAGCATGGTAGCGATAGACGGTTTTTGGGACAATCTCGCCTAAAATGAGAACAATCGGCGTCATGATTAATATGGTTGCATATTTATACTGTTCTCCAAGATAATTAATAATCAAAAGGGTTGCAATTGCATTGCTCAGCACCACAGATATATTGGTGCCAAGCAGTGTAGTGGAGAAGAATTTTTCCGGGGTGTGGAGAATCGCCTCCAGCAAAGCTTGTTTTTTATCGCCCTGTTCTGCAAGGGCCTTTATGCGCGCCCGGTCCGCAGAAACCATTGCAGTTTCCGTTCCCGAGAAAAATCCCTCACAGAATATACAGGCGAGAATAACTAATACCCAAAGGAAAAATTCAAGCATTGTTTTTGCCCTCTCTATCGGTTTCATCCATTATCTCACCGAAAAGTTCCTCAAGGATATCCTCAAGCGTAACCATTCCAACTGTTTTCCCCTGGCTGTTAGTCACTATTCCTATATGGCTTTTGTTTTTCTGAAATTGAAGAAACACAGACAATGCATTTCTGCCTTCAGCGAAAAATGTTGGCTTTCTTAGGATTGACTTTATTGTCTGAAACTTTTTTCTGTATGCAGAACTTTTAAGACGCAGGAGATCTTTTGAATGGACAAAGCCGGTAATATAGTCAATGCTTTTTTTAAAAACAGGGTATCGTGAGAACTTTTTTGTCTCAATAATTTCCATAAGGGTTTCTTCACTGATGCCCAGGGGCACTGCCACTATTTTGTCTCGTGGTATCATTATATCGGATATGGGTATATCATCCAGATGAAACGCCCTGTGAATAAGATCGCGCTCTCCAGGTTCAATTGTTCCCTCTCTGCTGCCAATATCTACCATTGATTTAAAGATACCCTCATCAATAGTTATTGAATCGAGGGGCTGTTTTGTCGGGTCTTTCACAAAGAGGCGTATAAATATCTTTGCAGCAGAATTGAGCACATATCGAACTGGAACTATTGCACGTGAAAAAGCGAATAAGGGGTATGAGTTAAAGCGGGCTATTGTTTCCGGATATTTGACAGCTATGGTTTTCGGTAGTATCTCCCCAAAAAGCAAAAGCACAGGAACGGTCACTGCCATGGAGAAAAATGGAAGGAACCGGTCGCTGATTATATCCTTTGTAAGAGAGTAAACAAGCGCAGCGGCAACGACAGAGATGCATATATTCACAATCTCATTTCCAATAAGCACTGTGGTGAGAAATGTGTTCGGAGTCTTTAGGAGATTTATAATATATTTAAAACTCGAACCTTTTCGGATTTTTCTTCGGCGCAGCCTGACCTTACTGAGAGAAAAAAAGGCGGTCTCAGATGAAGAAAAGAAACCTGAAAGAAGCAATAAGATAATAATGGATACAAGCTTTATATAAAAGTACATTTCCTCTTAAGGAAGGCAAATAGGGTGGTTGTAATGTGCTTGCTGTGCTGAGGCGTTGAGAAGCTTATTTTTTGAAAAAATCCTTCCATCAACTGATTTATTTAACACACAATACTTCTACAATCTATATTATATTTATAACAGTAGTTATTTCACAAGTCAACCTAAATAGAGCTTTTCGAAATAGGGTTTCTTTTTTAAAGGAAGCGGCATATTCAGCTGGTGTAGATATATCAGCAATTATTATGTTACGGACGTTCACAGATTACAATATTTTATTCGTAATGGATACGTAAGGATTCAAGAATACGATATGAAGTCCGGGCTTTTTTCTCAATAAAATTAAATGAGTTAAGAGTAGCCCTTATTTACCATTCAACCTTCACCAGCGGGGTATGTATTAAATGTCCAATGTAGAAAGCTGCCCCCTTTGCAGACATCAGGCTCGATTGTTCCTCATAAGAGTTTTTGCATGGCTCCGTTAATCAGGCCTGCAAGCCCATTAAGTCAAACTTCTCCATCATGAAGCGATGAAATGCATTGTCATCAAGACTGGCGCGTTTTTCGAGGAAATCATCACTTAAAGGCCCGGCAGAATAGACCGCCTTTGGGGCATCCGAGAGAACGGCCTGTAAAATACAATCGGCAATGAGATCGGGGCCAGGAATAGACAAACCGGCGAATATCTTCCCCGTTGCTGCTCCTGCGGTCTGATAGATCGGTGCATAATCCGGATGAGTTCTGGCCATGAGATCACCTGTAAATTTATTGCCAACTTCATTAAATTCAGTCGCAATGGGACCCGGGCGAATGGCCACTACCCGTATCCCAAATGGAGCTAATTCCATACGTAATGCATCTGTGATGCCTTCCACTGCATACTTTGTTGCTGCATAGACCCCGCTCCCGGGAAAGGCGAATTTTCCGGCGATGGAGCTGAGGTTCACAATGGTACCTTTTCTCAAATTACGCATTCCAGGTAAGCAGGCTTGTGTGATGCGGATAAGTGCGAACAGGTTAACCTCGAATATGCGTTTGATGGCCTCCATAGAGACATCCTCCAGCGCACCCCGTATGCTGTAGCCGGCATTGTTGATAAGAACGGAAACAGGCATTGGTAAGGTTGAAATATAGTCGCAGAATACCTCTGTGTCCTCAGACTGTGAAAGGTCTACCTGCATGGGAGTGATATTCTGAAACTGCTCTGCCAGTTCAGTGAGACGATCTATCCGTCTCGCTGCAGCTATCACCTGAAAACCCTTTTCTGCCAATCTAATGGCCGTCTCCCGTCCCATTCCACTACTTGCCCCTGTTACCAATGCTGTCTGTTTTTGCTCTCCCATTGTTGCCTCCTTACAAAGTTATTATATTGTAGAAATGTCAAACGTCAAACTGATCTCCTTTGTTAGAATTATTATACTGATTATACTGCTGGCCTAAAGCCATGCGGTGGCCGCCATGCACAACAAGATGGATTATTACGCCAGTTATCAAAGCTACTTTCCCTTTTAATCCTGTATCTATCATTGTTTCTCCTTATTTAGTCTGAATAAAAGATACTACTTTTTCGATGACCTTCCAGTCGCGATTTTCTGACGCGCCATATCATCTGCAACTTCATTGGTGGGTTGGTTTTTTTGCTTCGCCATTTCAAAAATCCGTAATGTGGCGTTGTACAGGCGCGTCACGCGTTCCATCACCTGATTGATATCATACTGTCCAAAAATATCGCCCGATGCATTGAGCATACCACCCGCATTAATCACATAGTCTGGCGCGTAGAGAACCCCTTTATTATAGAGCAGTCTACCATGGCGCGGTTCGGCCAACTGGTTGTTTGCCACACCCGCTACAATGCTGGCTTTGAGTTGTGGTATGGTGTCATCGTTCAGGATCCCTCCCATTGCGCATGGGGAAAAAATGTCAACATCCTGGGAGTAAATTTTGTCGGGGGTTACAGCCGTGGCCCCAAATTTTTCAACAGCGTAGGCCGCTGCCTCAGCATTCACATCAGCAACGATAAGTTTAGTGCCAGCTTCATACAGATTTTTGCATACATATCGGCCAACATTGCCAACACCTTGCACAGCCACCGTGAGCCCTTCGAGACTATCACGACCACGTTTGTGCTTTACGGCAGCCCTGATGCCTTCAAAGCAACCACGGGCCGTAAAAGGTGAGGGATCACCTGTTGCAGCTAAACCGAAGACATAATCGCTGGTCGTTGCTAATACCTCCACATCATTGATACCTATGCCTACATCCTCAGCTGTGTAATACTGCCCACCTAAACGTTGAACAAATTGCGCGAAGGAAGTCAGGAGTTTCTCATTTTTATCTTTGTTCGAATCCCCAATAATGACCGACTTACCCCCGCCAAGGGGTAAATCAGCCAGGGCGTTTTTATAGCTCATAGCCTGGGAAAGACGAAGAACATCGGTCACAGCGTCGTCAACAGAGGCATAAGGCCACATTCGACAGCCACCAGCAGCCGGCCCTAATGTCGTATCGTGAATGGCAATAATAGCAAAGAGACCAGCATCTGTGTCACGACAGAAGAGAACTTGTTCATGGTTATCATATTCGCTGTTATCAAATATGGACATGGTGCTACCTCCCTCGATTGTTACTAGTGAAGCTTTGCCTCAAACCGATCAGTTATTGAGATTAATATGCCGCTGCTTGGGTAGAAGTGATGTTGTTTTCGTGTAACGTTTTATGTTTGCGCTGTTGGTTTTCCCGAGATGTCGGGATTAAACGTTAACCGATTCGAGCTGCGCGACCGCAACCGTTCTACGATACTAATTGTCCTCTGTATTTTAATTGCGTTACAAAAACTTGACACAAATGTTAAGATCTTAGCTTATATAGACATCTATTGTCCGCTTTTTTTATTCATCTATTGTCATAAGTCTCGCGCTAAAGCTCACCAGTAGCTTTTGCAGTATTGCGGAAACGCAGAACGCTGAAGCTCCTTTCTACCAGATATGCTAATTCCAGCTCTGGATCTCGATAATGTTGCCTTCAGGGTCGGCAACATAGCGGACCGTAAGCACGCCGACCCCTGGTACCTCACGGACCGTGAGTTCGCCCACTGCTGACCCACCGTTATCAAATACGCTTTGCGCTGTGGTTGGTACGTCGTCCACGACAAACGCGATATGTGAGAATCCAGGTGTATTCGGGTGTATTGGTACTCGCTCAGGCATTGAACTATATTGAAAGATCTCTAACGTCGGGCCACCTTGTTCGTATCCGGGAAGCTGAAGATGAATTCCTCGTATATGTGATCCGGGTATTCCCGTTACCGTGTCGAGCCAGTCGCCCGATAGGTCACGCTCCGGTGGGATAGGTACGCATCCAAAAACCGTCTCGTAAAACGACGCAAGCCGTTTCCAGTTATGAGCGATTATATTGGTGTGTGCATATTGTGTGGGCATGAGATGTCCTTTCAGTAGCTAACATGTGCCTTAGATGGCAGGCGATAGGGGTTGATAAATGATTCACAACGTTACCGTTCAATCCTGAATCAAGCCAGCCATAGCCGCACAAAATAGTCTGTCCAACTTTAAGGCGTTGTTTGCTTTCATTGATATATCAAAATCCATTGACCATGAAACCACCGTCAACAACAATACATTGACCGGTTATATATGATGCCGCCGACATACAAAGAAACGCTACTGCTGACGCAACTTCTTCAGGCTCAGCTACTCTCCCTATAGGTGTACGTTCAAGGATAGCCGCCAAATAATCTTTATCTTCCAAGAAACGCTCTACAAGGGAGGTTCGAGTGTACCAGGGGGCTACTGCGTTTACGCGAATACCATCACCAGCCCACTCTACCGCCAGATTCCTGGTAAGCTGATAGATAGCAGCTTTACTCATCCCATAAGGTGTTCCAGTACGCAAATGAGTGAGCCCTGCCACAGATAGAATATTGACGACTACGCCTTCCTGGGATTTTCGGAGCAATGGATGCGATCTCTGACACATATCGAAAGTTGCGTGCATATTCGTCGAGATCACTGTTTCGTATTCGACTTGAGAATATTCAACAGCTTTCTTTCGTATGTTGGTCCCAACATTATTTACTACTATATCCAATCTATCCCAGTGGTGCATGATATCTTCAAGGAGGTCCTTTCGTCCCTCAATGGTTGAAATATCACCTGAGGAGCCTAAGGCCTTGAAACCTTGTTTGTGCCATGAAGTGAGACAAGCCTCGACCAAATCCGCATTACGGGCTACAATATACACTTCCCCTCCTAATGTTAAAATCTCTTGCGAGACCGCTAATCCGATGCCTTTTGTTCCGCCTGTTACGAGAGCACGCTTGCCATCGAGGCGCCATTTATTTTTTTCCATACATTTATCCTTTCACCTATTTTTCTCTCATATTCACCTATAGTAATTACATAACTTTAATTATTCAGGGTATGCTGCTGTTCCGTCTGATATTGAATTCTGATTCAGTATGCAATGTGCAACAAATACTATGGTTTTAGCCCTTTCATCGGTAAACATTGCCTATTCCTCTTTGTAACTTTATTTTCTGTTACGTGGCCTCGCTTTTCTCATCTGCTCCACCAAGTGGTGAGTTGAACTATATCCAAACATTTTCTTCTGTTGTCAATTCGCCACCCGCGTCACCAGTGTTTATCGTGCCTGCAGGTTCCACAAGCATGATCTTGCATTCCTCTTTGGCGAATGGTTTGTGTTCCACTCCCCTCGGGACGACAAACATTTCTCCTGCCTTCAGGGCAACTTTACCGTCACGGAATTCGATGCTCATTTCTCCATTAAGAGCGATAAAGACCTCGTCGGTATCAGCATGACTGTGCCAAACAAAGTCGCCTTGGAATTTAACCAATTTGAAATGGTAATTATTCATCTGAGCGATGATCTTCGGCGACCAATGCTCTGAAAACTTGTTGAGTTTTTCTTCCAAGTTAATCGGTGAATACTTCATATAGCTCTCCTGAAATTTCACCAGCAATTACTATACAGAAAATATTCTGCATATCATGCATATTGCTATGAAAAAATAGAGGTAATGTTGGTATCATCTCTAACCCTCCAGCCTGATGACATTACTATCTGGGCGATAGAGACTCCAGATTCTGGTAATGGTTGTCCTTCATGTATCAACGTATCACTTGGGTTTGGCCCTGTAATTTTTCTCAATGATAATCTTTAAAAGGGTATGTAGCTTCTGTGAATTTGTCATGATCAGTAATCATTTGTGCTTGTTACAGTAATAATCGCATCCTTCGATAAGGCCAGCCCGGCCTCTACTTCTACCGCTTTGATGATCCCGGCAGGCACAGCGCACGCAGGATGCGGACAATGCTTTTTAGCTAGCCTAAGAGTAAGTGGGCCCTTTCCTTTGTACGTAATTTCCTCCATGGGATCCACCTGACGCAATTCTTCTGCTAATTCTTGGATCGCCGGACAATCACTCGTGATAATGAGTGAACAGGTACCGCTGTCAGCACGAGCGACAACTTCAGTAGTAAATCCACATATTCCAGATTGGATCAGGGATTTGGACATATCAACCTCGCCTCAAATTTTACCGGTGCCACCTATTTTTCAAACATGTAAGCTCACCTGACTCTATGGAGCTGAAAGTCCTGACATTGTCGAAGGGCGCCAGCAGAATAGAGGTCTGATGGGTTGACGGATTCGGAAAATTACCATGTAATCTTGATACTTCATTATTTAGTCCTGGTCATCCATAACCCTATTCACATAAGATCAGCACCTATCATTCACTTTTGGGAGTAGATTTATCAGATGTTTCAATCTTTGATTTAGTGATAATTTCCGAACCAAGTAATACTGCTATCCAGCGTGTCTCATCTCTGCTGTCGAGCGCAATCTTTGCGGTAATTGTGAGAGGTACGGACAAGAGCATGCCAACCGGACCCAAGATCCATCCCCAGAATAGAAGAGAAAGGAACACTACCAGTGTTGAAAGACCCAGGCCACGGCCCATAAAACGTGGCTCGACCACGCTACCCATCAACAGATTTATTACAATATATCCAGCCGCAGCTAAAAGCGCTCTAATTAAGCCTAACTGTATAATTGCAAGGAGCACTGCAGGTACAGCTGCGATAATCGAACCAATATTTGGGACATAGTTCAATGCAAACGCCAGAAGACCCCACAGCAATGGATAATCAACACCGATGATCGTGAGCCAGATGGTGATGAAAATACCAGTAACAAGACTGATCAGAGTCTTGATAGCCATATAGTGCTTCACATCGCTGATAAAAATGTCTAAGCGGGTAAGCGAGGACTGGGGGACAGTTAATACGGTGCGCAACTTTGCAGGAAAGCTTGAGGCTTCTAACAGCATGAAAATAACCGTCATCAGAATTAAAAAGCCGTTTGTAAGCATATTGCTCAGGCTGTTAAGTAAAACGGCAACAAGCTTCATGACTGCCCCCGGGTTAAAAATCTTCGGCAATGCGAGGGCAGAAATATCTACACCACGGTTTTCAAGCCAGCCCATTATTATAGCGGTGTGCTGCTTAAGCTTCGCCTCATAAACCGGGAGGTCACTAGAAAAATCCTTTACCGATGATCCAACCAGCCATGCCACCAATAGTCCAATAAAGAGAACCCCAATAATTACGATTAAGAAGGATAGCCACGCAGGCAAACCCTTGCGTTGCAGCCAGAACAAGGGTGGTGCACTGATGATAGCTATAAATGCAGCCAGAAGGAATGGGACAAGAATAACTTTCGCTGCACTCATGCCTGCTATCACGACAACAAAGGCCGCAATGGGTACCAGGATTTTCGATGCTTCTGTTTTATGGTTAATTGCATTCATCACGAATAGGCTCCTTCACAATCATTGATGGTATAGTTCTATTAGGGGGAATTTAATTGTGCATCACAATGAGTTACCAGAATTATTTTGGCAGTATTAAGCAATTATTCAGAAAATTCCACAATACAAAAAGAGTTATGGTGGTATCGTTCAATTTTTTTGCCGTGCGTTGTAAGAAATGAATCCCCTTTTGACATAAAATTTGGGATGTAATTCTGCTTTTCTTAATGATATCCTTTCAATGAGTCAACTGCAGATTTTTTTGATACCTCTTGCACTACATGCAAGAAGTCAGTCACAGTAAAGCCCTTCTCATTTCGTCTATAGTAGTCTATTTCTACATCTGCATATCGAGCATATAATCGTTCACGGGCAGACAAGAGTTGTGGGTAGCAACGTGCGAGTGCCTCCTGGTTGGTTTCGCCTGGCTTTTTACTAAATGAATCCCTCCATAGCATAGGATGCGGCTTGGATATGTATGCGTTCAGCAATTGCTCCTGAACCTCAGGTGGTGTCAGGAGGCAAATGACCGTTGTATATCGGCAAAGCTTTTGTAAGATTTCTTCTCCTGTGTAAATAACACTCCCCGTTGTATCAACAACTATGTTCTCCCCAAGTGTATTTTTATGACTCTCAAGATATTCAAGGATTTCAATAAGTACCTCGATTTCATAGGTGAGGTATGTGGATTCATGTTTTGTATAGTGACGCTCATAAGGGAATCCCACCCATGTACCCATTTCCATGGTAGTTCCATCTGGCCCGGTAAGATCAGGGGCAAGCTTTGCTGCAATGAGATCATCACAGCAGAAACGCCTGAAACCATGTTGAGCGAGCTTTTTAGACCAATAAGATTTCCCTGATCCCGCCATACCAATTAATGAAATACGCATAACTTACAATGATTTGCCTTTGAATTATAATTTTCTCAATGGACGTTTCACTATTGTGTGACCGGAATTATTTCCAGACTATAGAGCAATTATAGGGAAAATTCCACAATACAAAAAGAGTTATGGTGGTATCGTTCAATTTTTTTGCCGTGTGTGGTAAGAAATAAAACCCATATCACCATAAAACCTAAGGCTTGACCCTGCACTTTTTTCTTAATGATATTCTTTTTTTACGCCAAGAGCAGATCTGACACCATTCTTTTATATTCACCCGTAGTAGTTAAGGGGCTTTGATTATTCACCAAATCCCAATCCCCTGAAAAACTCAAGATGGGCTCGTCTGACAAACCAATCTCTATTATTCTTCAGCAATTCGAGTGTAAGTCGGTACAGATCCACATTCTCTCCAGCCTCCTCAAGCCAGCCCTGTGGATCTTTGTAAAGCTCTGTAAGCTTAGGAAAGGATACATCCTTTTTCACAATCATGAAATAGATTGTGGCAGAAGCGGTAAGGCCATTGGACTCAAGCTCGACACTCGGCATAGGATATATGACTTTAAATTCTTGATAGTGCCTAAAGGCCATCCACAGTATTCTCCTGACGCCGTGGTGATCGTGCTGACCCGGCATGGCCAGAAAATCTTCAGAAGTCAGCTTCATAAGCCCCCTGATATCGTGTTTTTCCGCAAGCATAGCACCTTGTTTGATGAGTTGCCGGATCACATCTGTATCCTCTTTCCTTGCGCATGATGTCAGAAAGAAACACAGGACCAGCAACAATAGGCCCAGCC
>Ga0307380_10007524_pt1 | contig 14149 bp, 7 predicted proteins | sample UN3MG_FD_202239 | JGI IMG/M metagenome (GOLD analysis project Ga0307380, IMG submission 202239) | Soil microbial communities from Risofladan, Vaasa, Finland - UN-3 | ecosystem: Environmental > Terrestrial > Soil > Coastal area > Acid sulfate soil | place: Finland: Risofladan, Vaasa | collected... | reverse complement strand
TCAGTGGATCAAATATTGATATTCAAAATGCTACACTAAATTTTAAATATAAAATCGATAAACCTTGGACAGAGCAATCTCCAAATTCAGAATTAAGAATCTTCATTAATAATAATCAATATCCAGAGACTGTTAAATTAAGTACAGCTACTTCTATATTTCAAGATGCCAAAGTTGGGGGATTTGATGTAACCAATCTTATCTTAAAAAATGTAAATATCACTCTTTCAATTCAATTGTATTTAGCAGATACGTTTCCCATTGATCAAGAAAGCACTTTTTCAATAGATAATGCAAGTTTATTAATTTCTTATACAGAAAATACGATAGAAACAGAAACTAAAATAGATATATTCCTTAACAGTGTAAATAAAACATTAGAAAAATCAATTGAAGTCACTATGGGTAATCCGGTTAATATCACAATTATATATAACGATCAAGTTAACAATTTCATACAAGATGCTTCAGTACAGTTGGTGGGATTAGGAGCACCTAAGAATTTAACAGAAAATGGTTCGCTGGAACATTATAATATTACTATTCATTCTTCGAACTTGCAGATTGGTAATAATTTCTTAACTATAACTGCGAGTAAAAAATATTATGAGCCAAAATCAGAGTTAATTAATATAAAAGTAATTGAACGAAACACGGAATTATTACTATTTTTAGATGGAGTTGATAAAACTATTGATAAATCTATAGAGATGATATATGGGAATAATGGGAATATAACAATAACATACAAAGACATTGAGCAACTTCCATATACACATATCGATAATGCAACTGTAGAATTAATCGGAATAAATAGCCCGCAAAATTTAACTAAAGATCCTTCATATAATCAATATATTATTATAATTGACACTGAGGATCTCGGTTTAGGGAACAGTTTTCTCACTGTTAATGCTTATAAAGAAAATTATACTACTCAATCCATTCGTTTTAAAATAGAAGTACTTGAGAGAAATTCTTATATAGATAACATAAATTTAAACGGAATTGAAACCACATTTATTGAAATTCCTTGGAATGAAATTTTAAGCATTTCAATATCTTATAATGACAGCTTTACAAACTCTTTTATAAGCGGAGCATTGGTGCAACTTTCGGGGACAGGAATTTCTGAAAACTTCACAGATAATTCACCAATAAACTATAGTTTAAATATCAACACAGCAGGATTTGCGCTTGGCATTAATTTTCTAACGATTTCAGCTAATAAAGAGAATTATACTCTTTCTTCGAGAATAATTACTATATCTGTCACCGAAAGAGCCACTAAAGTTGATGTTTATCTAAACGGTACACTATCATCTAATTTTGAATTTTACAATACTTCTATAGGAGAAAGATTGAACATTACTGTATTTTATAAGGATTTGAACACAGACTCTTTCATTAATTTTGCGAATGTCCGATTAATTGAATCTGGGGTTCCAACAAATTTAACTGAGAGCTTAATCTTTAACCAGTATTATATCACTATAAATTCTGATGATTTAGGAGTAGGAGTTAAATTTTTAACTATAACCGCAAAAACAGATAATTATACGTTGACTTCGGAAGTAATAACACTTATAGTAGATGAAAAGAAAACTCAATTAATGCTTTTTCTTAATGGAACTCAGTACTATAATGGAGATACTATCGAATTGGAAGTAACTGATACATTAAATATAACTGTAAAATATCTAGATAACCTCACGAAAGAATATCTCGGTGGTGCAGATGTTGATATCATAAATCAAGAATATATGACAGAAAATGCATTACTAGAGCATTACAATATAACAATAAAAATGATTGATTTAAATAGCACTTTAAATAGGATATTCATCCGTGCTCAACTAGAAAATTATCAAACCGCCCTTATTGAGTTTTTCATACAAATTATTGAAAGAGGGTCCACTGGCGCGCTTTTTATCAATGAATTAAATAAAACAGCAGATCCTTATATTGAGCTTACCATAGGTTCTCTTCTTAATTTAACAATCAAATATTGGGATTTACGAACGGAAAATCATATCTCAGGTGCTATTGTTCAGTTAAATGGAGATTTAATGGGTTTCTTATCTGAAAACATAGCTTTAGAACAATATTCTATAATATTAAATACAACTGATTTGGGAGTTGGATTAAATCTCTTTACTATAATTGCGGAGAAAGCAAATTTCGAGTTCTTTATTATCCAAAAATTATACGTAAATGTAAATAGGATACGTACAAATATTACAACAACTTCAGGGGAGTCAAATATAGTTATAAAACCTGGCGAAAGTGTTACTTTAAGAATTGTAATAAACAACTTAGACTTTGGAGGTATCGTGAAGGGGGCTAGTGTTACATATAGATGGGCTTTTGGTGAAGGATTCTTAACTGACAATGATAATGATGGCATATATACAGTATTATTAACAGATATTCCGGAAGGTTCATTCACTCTTACAATAAATGCATATAAGGGTGAAGAATACGATTTTACTTCATATGAAATAGTAATAAGTGTTATTAGACCACCGGAAGATTTACTCTTGTTTCTGATTTTACTGATAATTTCAAGTATAGCGACAGTCAGTGCTTTAACTTACCTTATTTTATATCAAAGAATATTTAAATATCCTAAACCTGTCAGAAAAGTTAGAAAATATCGTAAAACGCTGAGAAAAACAAAAAAACCAGGAGTTGATATAACTGCTAGAGAAAAAGCATTCAAAGCAGAATACGAAAATCAGCTCTCTAAAACATCAAAAGGATTAAAAATGAAGCCCGCTGAAAAGGGGATTACTAAAGAAAATGTAGAAGATAAACTAGTTGATAAACAAGGGGGATAATCAACTAAAATTTTTTTTCTTAGTCTTTATTTTACATATTTAGGGAAAATTTATTCTTATTATTTCGACTAAATATGAGTAAATTAATTTAAAAGGATAATTTTACTAATTATTAATATTGAGATCTTTTATTAAGATTTTATAATCATTTTTAAACTTATAAAAAGGTATAAAGAATATGAATTTAGCAACAAATAGAAAGAAGAAGTTGTACGCTTTATTGACTCTTTTAAGCATTTTCGTAGTAAACGCAGCAATTATAAATGTTAACTACATCCCAAATAATGTAAATGGAAAACTTATTGATGAGGTTTTTATAGAACCCAAGAACACTGACCTTACTTCTAATAATATCTATATTGGCACAGGAGATGCATGGAATGTAACTCATTGGGCAAATCGTACAGATTATAATCTTCCAGCTAATTTTGGTAATAACTCATATGATCTACTAGAAGTACCTTTAGGTATCGATTGGATTGGATATAATCTGAAAGCAGATATCAATAATTTATACGATTCACGAAACTGGAATAATGGAACCTTTGATTTTGGTAACGATGATGGTACATATGCAGCAGGAGAAGACGACACGGCAGATATCTCAAATAGCTTTCAAAATTGGACTTTTAGCTTTAATGATGGAGCCACTCCAAACCCTATGAGTGGAAATTATCTTGATAGTGGTTATGCACCTAGCGATGGGCATGATACTTTAGAATTAAGAATGGATGGAAATCCTAGTGTACTTAGTGGATATTATAATTATAATGAAAAAGATAAGTGCTGGTGGAATAGTACTTTTGTAATTCCTAGAGGAACTGTGATAGATAGTGAATTACAATTCGAGATCAACCCGTACTATCTCGCTAACTTTAACTCATGGGACTTTGCTGTATCGTTAAACAATCAACCAATTTTTAGTAGTGGAACTTATTCTTTAAAGCAACTTGGAGAAGGAAATTGGCAAAGCTTTAGCATACCTCAATCAGTATGGGTTAATCAATCTAATATTTACACATCTCCTATGAATAGTTCAACGATGCCAATTGAATTTAGTTTAGAATATGTTGCAAATTCTGCAAGTTATTCTCAAGGTTTTAATCATATTGAAAACCAAACACTTTTTATTGACGATGTCAAATTAATCGTAAAAGCTGAGGTAAAACCAAGTCAAATTCAATTAAAAGTAAATAATACTAGTGTTTCAGATGTTGATTGGGGTAAAGGTATTGTGGAACTCACAGGAGATTGGCAAAGTACTAAAGTATTTACGAACTTCAGTAGTGATGATACTTGGGATTTAGGCTCTTATGATATTGAACTTAATGCTGATTTAAATCTATTTGCAAATAAACATACTCCTGAAACGAGTTATGATACCAATTTTGCATCAGAAGGTATAAGTTTTTATACAGAGAACAATAGCATAGTTAATTGGGAGTGCTATGCTTATTTTGCAGTTCCTACGGGTTACGAAGAAACAACTATGAAACTTGATTTTCCGAGCGATGTTAACATAACATGGGTTTCTGAACCGCAACAACCAACTACAAATAGACTGGCTCTATGCGATAATTCAACTGCGGGTGTTCTTTCGATTCCTGTAAATGCAATTTCTACAACCCCAGATGGATTTTGGAAGTTTGAAGGAACGTCATCCAATTATTGTGAGCAATTAACGATATATAAAAATTCTACGAATTCACCTACTGGTGTAGATTGGGTTCAAGAAAATGAATTTTTAAGTGGAGATTATATAAATATTACTGCAAAAGTAAATCCAAGTCCTTTAGTTTCAAGTTATATAACACAAACTAACGGAATAATGAATATAAGATTTCCAAATGGTACAATCTGGACTGCTCAGAATCAAATTAAGTCATGTGATTCTAACGGAATGGTATATTTTGACTACTTTCAAGCGCCAATGAACCCCCCTAATTATGAAGTAGGAGAGTATGAGGTGATTATTACATGGAATAATTCACATTCAAATTTTGGTTTAAATGAATCAGGGGTTATCTACAAAAAGTTTACTGTAAAACACTTTTCAAGTTTAACACCAGATCAACTATATTATGCGAATATCCTTGAAGGATCCACTATAAATTTAATAGTATCTTTTACAGACCGCCAAAATGGAGACGCAATTGAAAATGCTATTGTTTATCTTTATAATTTTACAGGGGGTATCGAATACTTCAATGAAATTAATCCCGGTTTCTATGCGTTATTAGATTTCAATACTACTGGAGGTGATGCTGGAGATAATATATTATCCATCTATGCAAATTCTACTTTATATACAAACAATCAAGCTGATACGACAATCAATTTAATCCTAAAAACAACGCTTTCAGCTGAAGAATTTCCTTATATACAAGTTCCATGGAATCAAAATTTTACGATTCATTTGAATTATACTGAGACAAATACGGGTAATGGAATCGTGACCACTCCGAAAACTAATTGGATTGGTGATTATAGCACAATAATGACTTCTCCAGGTGTCTATAATATGACTTTCGACACTTCAGCTTATGAAGTAAACAAACTACACTCATTATTAATCAGTGTAAATGAATCAAATTATGAGCAACAATCAATATTGATAAAAGTTGACATCACAGAAAGAAGTACTAATATAGATGAAATTTATTTAAATCAAGTTCAAACTACATCGATTGTAATTCCTTATGGTGAAATGTTAAATATAACAGGAAAATACATGGATGACACGGGTTATTTCATAGACGGAGCAGTTGTACAATTAAAAGATGGAGCTATAATAATTGGTAATTTTGTAAAGCATCCTATATACGATCAATATAATCTAACAATAAATTCCTCGATATTAGGTTTAGGAGTTCACTCCTTAACACTTTATGCCAAACAAGATAATTATTCTATCGCTTTAGAAAGCGTTGTTATCACTGTAAGTGAAAGAGGTACAAACTTAGAAATATATCTTAACGCAATCGAAACTACATCGATTGAGATTCCTTACGGTGAATTGGTGAATATAACAGGAAAATACATGGATGACACGGGTTATTTCATAGACGGAGCAGTTGTACAATTAAAAGATGGAGCTATAATAATTGGTAATTTTGTAAAGCATCCTATATACGATCAATATAATCTAACAATAAATTCCTCGATATTAGGTTTAGGAGTTCACTCCTTAACACTTTATGCCAAACAAGATAATTATTCAATCACCTTAGAAAGCATTGTTATTTCTGTTGTTCAAAGAGATACAATTATTGATGAGATTTTCTTAAATGATATTGATAAGACAACAGATAAATCTATTACTATTACATCAGGCGAGTTACTGAATATAACTCTTAAGTACAAGGATTCACTTACGAGTAATTTCATATCTGGGGCGTCAACCACAATTACTGGAGGCGGGCTTTCAGGAGGATTGAACGAAGACTTCGTTTTTAATCATTATAGTCGGGTTATTAATTCATCTATTTTCGGTTTAGGAGCTATATTTTTAACAATTTCTATACAAGCTGAGAATTATAGCGCAGCGGCTGTATCACTAACGATTTTTGTAAGTGAACGGGGTTCTGTCGCAGATATCTTTATAAATGGCTCTCAATATCCAGATAATTATATAATTGTTGAAGTTTGGCAGAGAATTAATATTACAATTACATACGATGATTTAATTACCGGAAATCATTTATCTAATGCAACAGTTGAGCTATTAGGGATTGGCTATCTAACAGAAAGTCCCGCTTTTGAACAGTATACGATAATAATTGATGCGGCAACTTTAGGGCAAGGAATTGATATCTTAAATATTATTGCTCGAAAGGAGAATTACGAGTCCCAACCTCTGCAAATTACTGTTGAAATAATAGAGAGAAAAACAGATCTTTATTTATATATGAACGGATTAAATAAAACCTTAGATAAATTTATTGAACTCCCAATTGGATCTCAAATTAACTTTACAATCGATTATTTTGATTCTACAGGACAGTTTGTTTCTGGGGCTTTGGTTCAATTATTGGGAGAAGGTTTATCGTTAAATCTGACTGAGAGTATAATATTTCATCACTATTCGATTACAATAAACACAAATCAATTAGATATCGGAATAAGATTATTAACGATTATAGCTTTTAAGAATAATTACCAAATTCAAACAATTGGTATTAGACTAGATGTTCAAAGAATAAAGACAAATATCACGACAATATCAGGAGAATCTGTTATTAATATTCGCCCGGGAGAAACTGTTTCTTTAAAGATCATATTATATGATTTGGATTTTGGTGGAACAATCAAAAATGCTACTGTTTCCTTCACGTGGTCAGGCGGAAGTGGTACTTTAACTGATGCTAATAATGATGGAATTTACGAAGCAGTGATATCAAATATCCCTGATGGATCGCATACTATTACAATTTCTGCTTATGCAGGTGATGATTACTCTTTTGAGCGATACGAAGTCATTATTACGGTTATTAGACCACCGGAAGATATACTCTTGTTTTGGATTTTACTGATAGTTTCAAGTATAGCGACAGTCAGTGCTTTAACTTATCTCGTTTTATATCAAAAGATATTTAAATACCCTAAACCTGTCAGAAAAGTTAGAAAATATCGTAAAACGCTGAGAAAAACAAAAAATCCAAGAGTTGATGTAACTGCTAGAGAAAAAGCATTTAAAGGAGAATATCAGAATGAACTAGCTAAAAGTTCAAAACTCTTAAAAGGAAAAACAGCAGAAGTAACTTCCAAACCAGACAAAATGCTAAAGGAGCCTATTGAAAGTTCTGATGAGTAGAATTTCTAATTACTCAAAATAGATTTTTATATAATATTTTATTTTCACTCTTCTCTTTTTTCTTAAAATAAATTGAAATAGTATTGAATCTTAAATGATTGTGGAGATGAGTTCGAATATTAAAATTTTTAGGTTAGATTATTCTGGTAGCTTTGAGGAAATAGCCCCAGAGAATTTATTGAATAGCTTAACTCTCTTCAATGTTTTGATCTTTTATATTCCAGACCTAAAGCGGATGTATGTATGGATGGGGAAAAAAGCAGTTCAAAGCTTAAAAAGACATATTCCTCAAATTCGGGGTGCGATTTCAAGAACATATCCAGAATTAAAAATTTTAAGAAATATTACTATAGAGTCAGGATTAGAACCTCCAGAATTCTTAAATATTATCGGATTTGAAGAAGAAATTCTTAAATCTAATATTAAAAAGTTAGAAGTTAGACTATTACCTGTGCTTTCTGAAATAAACAGATTGAAAGATAAATCGGATAAGTTTTTCATTGCAAATAACTATGGAGAAGCTATTGAGCTTGCTCAAAAAATTGTTAATTTAGCAAGGGATATTAAGGATGATTCGCTCGAACAAGATCAAATCAATTTTATCAATGAGGCCCATATAAGGGCCCGCGCAAGTGAAATTCTTAGTGAAATTGAGCAAATCTGTAAGGAAAAAACTAAAATTTTTAACCAATTAGTAGAAGAAGAGAAATATGAAGAAGCTCGTACTTTAGTTGAAGAATTCAAACAAAAATACACAGATAAATATGACCTTTCTTCCATACCGTTAGCTCAACAGTTATTATTGAAAGAAGAAAATATGGTTTATAAGTTAAAAATCGAGCAAGATAAATTTTTAAAGGAGATTGATAATTTTTCTGAAAAATTTAGAGATAGCACGAATTTAATATTTTTGAAAGAAACTAAAAAATTTCTTGCCACAATCCAAAAGTCAAGTCTAAAATACTTTGATAATAGAGTTAAAGACAAATTAGATTTGTTGAAAAGTAAATATCTCAGCGTCAAAAATGATTTTTGCAACGATTTAAATAAGTTAAGTGAATCTGCCCTAGAATGCATGAAAAATGGAGAATTTTCTAAAGCTCTAAGAATCTATGGAGAAATTGTACAAAATTTAGAATTAAATAACTCGTAAAAAGCAGGTGAATGATCATTAATAAGAATCTTGATGAGGGAGCGGATAATAAAAAAAAACTAGAAGTTTTATCTAAAATTGACGAGCTTAAAGTGATTGCAAATAATCACTATCTAATGGGAAAATTCGACGAGGCTATAAAAGTTGCTGAAGAAATTATGGATATTGCAGAGCGAGCCAGGTTATATTATGTTGTTAGAGAAGAAGGTGAATACATCGCAAATCTTTATAAACAAGCTAAAGACGAGCATAAATATATCGTCGTCAGAGATGATTTCGAAGATTTAGAAGAAAAATTTGATAAACTTGTAGAAAAAGGGAATATTGAAGGAGCTCATGATTTAGTCCAGACATTTAAGCAATATTATGAAAAAAATATTGATCTGAATTCTTTTAATAACGTAAAGGAGTTTTTATCAAGAGAATCAAAAATATGGAATGAATTCATTAAAAAGGAGCTAAACTTAATGAGGCAATTGGAACCGTTAGAAATACAATTTAACAGTTATCTTAATACTAACAATCTTTCTCCAGCGGGAGAAATACTAGAAAAAGCGAAAGTGCTTTTAAAGAAGCTCAATAATATTGAAATCCTTAAAATGTGGGAAACTTCCGAAATAATGTTTTTAGAATTAAGAAAAAAATATGTACTTAATGAAAATATTGAGAAAGATTTACTTGAGGTATCAAGATTAACAGAAAATTACGAATTTGATAAAGCTAAAAGAGTCCTTGACTCAAAAATCGCATACTTAGAAAAGGAGAGCCTTCCAGAATATAATCAAAAAATTGAAGCAAAGAAGAAATTTATTCTTGATGCTGAAAGTAAATACCTTAAATTAGAGGACGATTTAAAAGCTTTAGAAGTTCTCATTAAGGATAATATCGCACGTAATCATTTTAAACAAGCTATAAGCAATATCAACCAATTAATCAAAATATCCCGGTTTATAGGTAAAACCAAAAACATTGAGAAATTTAATGGATACATAAATACCCTTGATAAAAAAATAAAGATGGTAGCAGAAGCCGAAAAGATTGCAAATAGGGTTAAAGAACTCAATTCAGAAGCAATAAAGGCTTTAAAAGAGGAAGAGTATGATAATTCTCTACTAATTTTTAAAGAGATTATAGAATTAATCAAAACCAAAAAACCACAATAAAAACCTTATAAAATTAAAACCTCCCTTATTTTGACGGAACAATCCACTTTTATTTTCGTATTAATAACCATTTTAATTAATACAAACTCCACCTTATTTTTTTAAAGAACAACATATAAGTAGTAAAAAAAAGAATATATTTTTTGGAAAAAAATTGATCCAAAAGATCATTATATTGAATGCTGAGGGTATACCCATATTTTTCCATAATTTTATTGATAGTTCAAATGAGGATGAAAATTATCATCTGATTGCGAGTTATTTCGATCAGATATGTAGATTTACAAAATATGGATTTAAAGAGAGTTTGAATACATTAAAGATGAATAAAAGTGTATTCTACTTTTATACTCATCCTACATCTAATTTTCATCTAATTTTTAAATGCGATAGTAGAGTAGATAAGAAAAAATTTAAAAAAAAAAATCTTGATAGCGTTGCTATTAAAGTCCTTGATAGGTTTTTAACTAAATTCAACAAAGAATTGAACAATTTTAATGGAAATTTTTCTCAGTTTAAATCGTTTTCTTTAGATATAGACGAGATTGTAAAATCGAAAGGATTTTTACGAGGTTTCGAACTAAACCCAAGGATATTCTAATTTTTAAAACAAGCTACCAAGAGAGCTTCTTGAAACCCCCCGTTGATATTAAGGTATCCTTTCAATGTACCTTCTTCAACAAAACCACATTTTTTAAACATTTTAATCGATCTATCGTTTTCCACAGCTATATGGGCTTCAATTCTGTTCAGTTTCAAATGATTGAATCCAATAATCTTTATCAATGTTATAGTTTTCGCACCAATTCCACGTTCCCAAAACATTGGGAGAATCCATATACCTATTCCAGAACGCTGATGAAACCAGTTGATATTCCATAGACTGACAGAACCAATTTTAGTTGTCTTTTGATTGTCCCTTAATTCAATTACATAATTAAACTGGAGGTAATCTTCCCATGATTTTAAATAGTTTTTTATTAATCTTCTTGAATGTTCGTATGACGTTAAAGGTCCAAGCGACAGATAATTAGTCATGTCTCTATTTTTCAAACTCTGAAAGAAAAATCTAACATCTTCTTTAGAAATTTTGCGAAGATAGAGATTCCCATCGTTTATCTCTTCAATAACTTCGATACCTCCCATTACTTGTTTATAATTAGAATAATTTATAAAATTATGGGAAGTATTTAGAAATTAATTTTAAATAAGAATAAAAGAAAAAAAAATAGATTACATCCCGATGAAATGCGGGGAATCTTTTATCTTTCTACTGCCCTGACAGACATTACATGTTGTTCCGTCCTCAAATTTACCTTTACCGCCGCATTTTGGACATTTAACCTTTCTGTTAAAAGCCATTATTCCTTCCTTAGCATCAGAGGATACTTGATTGATTCCAAACCCCATTTGCTCCATAATAAGACCTAATTGCTCATATCTCGTTCCAAATTTCACACATTTCTTAATTACAAACAATGCTGTAGTAGGAGCTTCTCCAAACCATTTAGCTTTCTTATGAACGAGGTTTTCAAACTCTTCTCCCGCAGGTGCAATCCAGGAAGCTAATCCCCAATCAACTGCGGTTTGGCCATCAATAGGTTCCCCAAACATAGCCATTCTTAATGCTCTATTAGTTCCAATTCTTTCAGCCATTCGAGTAACTCCTCCATTTGCAGGAAAAATACCTCGATTGATTTCTGGCAATCCAATTTTTGTCCTATCAGACACAATCACAATATCACAGCAAAGTACTAATTCGCAACCTCCACCTAAGGCAAAACCATCAACTGCAGCGATTAAAGGTTTTGAGAATTGTTCAATTTCATCATAATCTCGATGTCTAATTCTCATTGCCAACGCCATGTGCCAGGTTACATTAGGTTTAAGCCCCGGACTAAAAGCAGCTGCTAAGTCGGCTCCTGCAGAAAACGCTGGTTTCTTTGTAAAATCCTTAGTACCTCGTAAAACAACTGCTCGAACGCTTGCATCAATTTCCATAATTCGCAATGCGCTAGAAATCTCAGATACTGTTTGTTCCGTTAAAGCGTTTAATCTATCAGGTCTATTAATAGAAATTACTGCATAATTTCCATCTACGGTTCCATCTCGAATAATCTCACCTTGGTCGTCTAACTTTGTTGGCCAATCGATTTTTAGATGTTCAAATACTTTTTCTGACATTTTTACTTACCTTTTTTAAGCTCTTTATCATTAATTTTAATTCTTTAAAAATTTGAATTGTGAATATTTAGTAGTAATTCTTTACTAATTAAAAACTTTCAAATTTTTTATTTTCATTAATTTGCTAGATTTTTGAAAGCAATAAAATTAAATAACCAAATATTAGATAAGAAAAAAAAAAAAAATAAAGCTTGACTTAGATTTAGAATTTTCACTTACTTTCGCATTTTAACAAAGCCACCAGACTTCATTAGCTCACAAGGTCTTAGGTAGTCTTTGCCAGTCTTGTCTGCTAATTCATCTAGAAGGGTTGACCACTTCTCAAATTGATTTTTACCACCACCAAAAGGTCCAGGAGTATTCATTCCAGCCATGTTCGCCTCATCGATTACCTTGAATCCCGTTACGACCTTCTCGTCTAATAGGCGACAACCTTCGTTTAACATAATAGCCATGGAATTTTCAACAGTAAACAATCCTGCTTTTTTAGATTTATCTATTTTAGGTCTGCCTGCTGACCAATCGAAAAATCCATGAGGCGATTTTCGTCCGAGTTTATTCTCTTCGACCATCTTTGTAATTATCTTCCCTGGTTTAAAATCAGGAGATAATGTTTCTGCATAATAATTACCTACATGAAACATAGTATCAATTCCGACATAATCCGCGAGTTCACAAGGTCCCATTGGCATTAAACCGGCAGCATCAGCATCGATTTGTTCCCATGGTATTCCCTTTTCAGCTGCTTGATCAAATACCCAGTTAAGATAAATTTGAACTGGTGCATTTAAACGATTGACAATAAATCCAGGACGATCTTTCAAGACTTTTGGAACAAATCTTTTTCCTTTTAAACAAGGTAATGAATTGCTCAATTCAACACCAATATCCATAGCTTCATCGGAACTTTTTTCACCCGCTATTATTTCGATTAATCGCATAAGAATCGGTGGATTAAAGAAGTGCATGCCTATCACTTTATCTTCTCTATTTGTTGCGCTAGCGATTTCAGTAATGCTCATTGTTGATGTATTCGTTGCTAAGATACAATGTGGTGGTGCATTTTCGTCGCATGTCTTGAACACTTGCTTTTTAACATCCATTTTTTCGACAACAGCTTCAATAACAAAATCAGCGTCTTTTACTGCACTTGCAATATCTATTGATTTTTTCAAATTTCCCATCAGACTTGCAGCAGTAATGCCCTCACCTAATTTTCCTTTCCCTTCAAGTTTTTTTAAACCTTCATCAATTTTAGCAACACCTGCATCAACAAATTCGTCCTTGATGTCAACCAATGTGACATTATAACCCGCCATCAGACAGATTTGAGCGGCGTTATGACCCATTAAACCAGCACCAATCATAACAATGTTTTTAATTTCAGCCATTTTTATATTTCCTCTATAAAATTTTATTTTATTGTTTATTAAAATCAGATTGCAATATGTAAACTAATTCAAAATTTTTTTTAATCTTTGACATTTCGTATCTCAAAAAATACAAGTATATAGTGGAAAATAATAAGTAGACTAATAAATTTTGAATTTAATGTGGAGATTGATTTTAGTTCACTTCTTAATCAGAAGAATTTTATACCTCGGTTATTATTATCCTATTGAAGAAATCATTATTGTATTAAAAATTTCAGTTTGAGTAGTGTCATACATCGCATGAAAGATAAAAAAGAAAATATTGCAGAAGAACACATGGTGCAGCGGGTGATTGATCCTGATACAGGTAAAGATATAACGGGAGAATACATTAATCAAAGATTAAAGGAACTTGATAAGACCGCAGATATAATAATTGACAAGGCATTTCAAGATTTTCGAAAGGATTATAATAAAAAAGCGGAAATTTATGAAGAAGCCTACTGGCAAATCCATGAAAAATTAGGAATGGGATCTATTGGACCCGCTACAGCTGCTGCTGGTCCATTAATGGAGGAAAAAAAAATGAAATTGGCTAAAGTATTGAAAATACTGTCTAAAGA
>Ga0307380_10007522_pt1 | contig 14151 bp, 14 predicted proteins | sample UN3MG_FD_202239 | JGI IMG/M metagenome (GOLD analysis project Ga0307380, IMG submission 202239) | Soil microbial communities from Risofladan, Vaasa, Finland - UN-3 | ecosystem: Environmental > Terrestrial > Soil > Coastal area > Acid sulfate soil | place: Finland: Risofladan, Vaasa | collected... | reverse complement strand
TACCAGCGATGCGAAAGATCTTAGCCCACCCTTGGTCAGAGACCAATTGGAAACCCATGATCTCCCCGTAGAATCGCACTGCGGGCTCAATATCCTTGTGATAAAAAAACGTAATCCCTGCTAAGATTCCTTGTTGAGTATTCATTTTCCTCTTTTGCTCGAACACGTAGTATACTGTGGAGATTCTCGCTAAACAATATGCCTATAGCCGCCCCTGTGTCGTTGTTGACAACACCGCAGAGAAGGATTATCATGAAATGATTACGGAATATTATCCCATAATGCGGAACAGCAAGCTGCATGGTGTAGGTCTTCTGGTCGGGATGGCTGAAGAGAATAGCACTCTATGAGGAAAATATGAGATGTATCTTGACGAGTAATTTGTCAGTCAGCGAAGAAAATCCAGTGTAGCATGACCAGGCGTCGGACAGTCAGGACACCGTATCGTCCGAGGGTAAGCGTTAACAGCATGCAATAGCTAAAGTGAGGATGTTCTATGGATTGTAAAGACCCCATGCTTCTAAGAGAAAAGCAGCAGCAATTGGATGAATTCCTTCGGGAGATAGAAGCTGACTGCTGGCTTGTCTACTGTCGTGAGGGGAGTGATCCGTCGACGGTGTTGTATGTGGGTTACCCGATGGTTGGGGAATCGGCATTCTTCTTCACCAAGGAACTCAAGAAGATTGCCATCGTGGCAAACTACGATCGACTAGCGGCTGAAGAAACTGGCGTGTTCGACCAAGTGATCGACTACGGTCTGGAGGGGATCGAGGAACCGTTCCACCAGGTAATGGCACAACTTACGCCCCATACAGTGGCTCTCAACTACTCCGTCGACGATTTCCTTGTCGATGGCCTTACCTACGGTTTGTTCCGCCGCATACGTGAACTGATTGGGGATGAAAACCTTGAGCAGCGCGGCGTATCGGCCGAATCAATCCTTATTCCATTACGTGCGCGCAAATCCCCGGAGGAGTTGCGCCGCCTACAAGTGGCCATCGATACGACACAGACCATTTTTGATGAGATCGCTGCCTTTGCCAAGCCCGGGATGACCGAGCTTGAAGTCGGCCAATTCATTCATGACCGGCAGGTACAATACGGAACTCCAGCGGCTTTCGGCGACAGCGCAATTGTCGCTACCGGAGATATGGGCGTGGGACATCGCATGCCAGGTCCGTACCCGATTCGTGCTGGTGACGTTCTGATTGTGGATATGGGAGTTACCTATAAGGGATATACCTCCGATTTTGCGCGTACGTATTACATGCTCCGGCAGGGGAAAAACGAACCACCGGCTGACTTTCGGCGTCAATTTGCTATCTCTCATGAAGCAACGCACAAAGCAATTGCCGCTATGGCACCCGGGAAACTGGGCCATGAAATCGACCAAATCGCGCGTGAGCATATCCGCAATTGCGGGATTGATCCTTATGCCAATGCGCTCGGTCATCAAATTGGGCGGCGGGAACACGATGGAGGCGCCTTGCTTTCACCCCTTGTGCCGCGTTACGGAAATAAGGGGATGATTCCACTCGAGCCTGGCAATGTATTTACAGTGGAACCGTTCATCTATTCGAGGACAACAGTTGACGGCATGCCCCCGATTGGCTTGGAAGAGGATGTTTTAGTTACAGAAGATGGAGTTCATTTGGTCACAGATCCACAGCGTGAACTGATTTGCATTTCATCTTTGTAAGGATTAATAAATGTGTATATTATCGCAATGAAAAGGAGGAACTAAATGAATTTGTATACCCAACGAGTACAACACCTTCGTAACGAACTGAGCGAAGCCGGCTATGATGGGTGCGCTCTCCTTCCGGGAGCAAATTTCGCTTATTATACCGGACAGTTTAAGTTCATTGATCTATTGACAACGGTCCTGTATATCCCGGCAGCCGGGGTGACAAACGTGGACCGACCTGTTCTTCTGATTACCGGATTCGAGGAATACACTACGGTGTCGGCGATGCCCTATCCAGTTGATGCAATTCCCTACGAACGCAATGCGGATGGGTATGCCGAAGGATTCTCTCAATTTGCGGATAAGGTGGGATTGGATCGAGCGCATGTGGGCGTCGAATCCACGGGGATGCGCTTTTTGGAAGCTCAGATGTTGCAATCGGCTGCTCCGAATTTGAAATTAGAAGCGATCGATACGGTGTTGTCCGGAATCCGCGCAATCAAATCGGCTGATGAGATTGAGCTGATTCGGCATGCAGACCGAATTACTGAGCAGGCACTCGATGGTATCTTTTCGCAGATCAAATCGGGGATGACGGAGATCGAGTTGCGGAACCGGTTCCATATCGAACTGTTACGGGCAGGCGCAGAGGGAACAGGATTCGATTCCATTGTAGTTTCGGGCCCGAGAGGCGCATTACAACATGCGACGCCTTCGGATCGCGCAATCCAACCCGGTGACGCGATCTTATTTGATGTCGGTGCACGGTACCATGGTTATACGGCTGATATCACACGTACGGTGGTGCTTGGCCCGGTGAGCGATGAGTTTCAAGCGATCTACGCAATTGTCCGCGAGGCCAATGCTGCTGCTCGGGCAGCAGTTCGTCCTGGAACGATTGCCCATGACGTGGATCTTGCCGCTCGCGATGTGATTGAACGAGCAGGGTATGTGGAGACATTCACGCACGGAACCGGACATGGACTTGGATTGGATGTTCACGAACCACCTCGGATTGCGCCGGGAGATCAGACCGTCCTTAGGCCGGGAATGGTTTTCACTATTGAGCCCGGCATCTATCTTAGGGAACGATTTGGTGCCCGTATTGAGGATGATGTTACTGTGACTGAAAACGGATACGATCGCTTGACAAGTTTCTCGCATGATCTTGTGATCCTCTAGGGAAGGAAACGGGATGGACGGTAGAGTGATCGATAGCCCGCTCTTTACAGATTCGCTTTGGCATCGGCGCGTCCAGTTGGCGGAATGGCTGTATGCGGGTGCATTCCTCGTGTTCAGCAATGAGAACGCTCATTCTCAATCCCTCTTCTATCTCACTGGATTCGCGGGGGAGGGGAATTGTGCTTTTCTCAGCGGTCGGCTCTCCTGACCGACCGTCGCTACCTGGACATTGTGCGAAAGGAGATCCACGGTCTCGATGTGCTCGATGTCGAGCGGGACTACCTTGGGTGTATCGCTCGCTGGGAGGCCGATGCGGCTCACATTCCCCACCCTTCACGGTGCCGCATGGGGTAATTCCTGATGTCGTGTTGTTTGCGGCTTGTCCTTCCTCAGCAGTGAGTGTTCGGTCAGCCCCAAGGCCCGCACATAGTGCCGCTGCTCGGAGGTCAGTGGAACAGTGAATTCCCACTCTCCTTCTACCTCAACAACCAGCACCCCCTTGAACTTCGTTGTCATCATGAACGATGTCTGTGTCTGTGTCTGTGTCTGTGTAGGTTTCCTGTCCCACCCAGGAACGGTTGAATCCGTCCGCTTCATGTATTGACACATCACGTGCTCCATGAGGTTCCACACCAACAGAGATGTCAGCAGAATGAAGCCCAGTACTTCAATGCGATCCGGTCTCTTCAGAAAGGGACATGCGGTGGATAATCTGCACCAGTCTAGGAGCTAATCTGTACTATCAATCGTTGCAAAATAGTTCTTACATCAGCCGGCATACTGAGTCGTTGGCAAGAGGAAGAAGGAGCGTATCAAGGTGGGCTTCCTTTGCATCGATCGCAAGTGAGCGTGAACCGCTTTGGTCATCTGTTCCAGTGACGTTAGGCACTGCTTGCCAATCGTATGGTTCTTCAGGTGGTTCCAGACTTGTTCGTCGGGATTGAGTTCGGGTGAATACGTAGGCAGATAGAACAAGCGCAGCTTACCTTCTGTGGAAGCGGTGAACTCTCTGACTGCGGCAGCTCTATGAGCAGGATGCCCGTCTACAATCAGGAAGATCGGATGGCTGGCTCCATACAGTAGTCGATGCAGGAACTGAATGAACAGATCACCATTGAGGCGACCACTGAACACCATGAACCGCATCTTCCGTTGGCGATTGACCACCGAAATGACATTCAGCCCAAAGCGAGCCCCGGTAGCGGACACCAGTGGTGTTTGTCCTCTAATGCCCCACGTCGTACCGGAATGATAGTCGGACCTAACACCGGCTTCATCAGCAAAGTAGATCGTTGCCCCAACGTTCTGTGCTTCCTTACGGATGCGAGGGAAATCATCTTTCAGCCATTGCTCTACCGCCTCTGGATTCTGTTGGTAGGCCCGCCTCAGAGGACGTTGCGGACTAAATCCCAGTTGTTTCAGCAGGCGACTGACGGAAGAACGACTCAGTGAAATCCCGAACTGTCGCTTGATGAGATGCACCAGCATGTCGCACGTCCAGAGGGCGAATGGGAATCTGAGCTGTAACGGATTCTTCATTGTCACAGTGTCGTACACCCAGCGCATGACATTGGCGTCCAACTTCGGGGGGCGTCCCCCGCGCTTCTTGGCATCAAGGGCATGCCATCCTCCACGTTGATAGAGAGCTAACCAGTTGTAGATGGTCATGCGGGAAATGCCGAACACACGGGCGACGACTTCTGGGCTCTCCCCTGCTTGTACGCTGGCTACCCCGCGCCTTCTCAATGCAGTCAATTCCTTGTGAGTCAGCTTGCGTGCATTGTATTTCATAATGACACATTATATCACATGGACATCATAATGTCAAGTCTATTTCGCGCGGGTTGATAAGTCAAGGGTTCGTTTTGGCAAGGTCACCTCTTGTTTGACATACGCCCATGGCGACAGGTATCCCAGCGCCGAATGTCTCCTCTGTGCATTGTAGTATTCGATCTGTAGAGCAATCACTCTCCTCAACTCCCACATGTTCTTTGCATCAAAGAACAGACTCCCACTCTCTCCTTTGAAGTGCCCGTTGAACGATTCCATGTACGTGTTCCCCTTCGCCCCGTTCTCCGAAAAGGAGATCTTTGCCTTCTCCGTAATCAACACTGCCGGTAGCCATTTGTATCCCGTATATATCGAATCTTGATCGTGATGGAGGAAGCGGTCCTCTAGGCTGATCCCCACCGCTCCCAAGTTCTCCCGTGCCATGTCGAGTAGTTCCAACGCTGTGTTCTTGTGCTTCTCCACCGCCCATCCTGCAACCAACTTCGTCTTGTGATCAAGGATCGGCATCAAATATGCCTTCTTCTTTCCACCGGCGTACCAGATCTCTGTGAAGTCTGTGTACCATACCTGAAACGGCTCCGGGTCCTCGATCTTCTTCACCAGGTTCACCCCAGTGCGTTTCTTCACCTCACCCCGTTTGCGGTACGATTCTCGCAGGAGGGTCACCGGTCTTGAGTTACGGTTGGGGACAATATCGATGTGCATGGCTACAAAATGGATAGCACATGTCCGCTCAACGCCGCATACTAACGGGCTTACCGCCTAATTCTAGACCCTAAATCGATAGGAACTTCAGACTAGGACTTCCCTCGCAGTTTTGGATCAAGAACATCGCGCAGCCCGTCACCCAGCACGTTGATGAACAGGACCGACAATGCAATGGCTAGACCTGGGAACGTGGACACCCACCAGGCTGCCCTGAGTTGGTGGCGTGCCGCGCTTACCATGACCCCCCACTCCGGCGTCGGCGGCCTTGCACCCAGGCCTAGGAAGCTCAGCGAAGATGCTGCGAAGATCGCACCTGCGAGGCCCAGCGTCGCCATGGTTAATGCAGGAGCGAACACCTCCGGTAGGACATGTCGCAGAATGATTCGACCGCGCGATGCACCGATCGCGCGCGCCGCTTCGACGAACGCCATCTCCCTGATGACAAGTACTGATGCGCGGACGATGCGCACGAAGGATGGAGTTGACGAGATACCGATCGCTAGCACCACGCTGGGAAGGCCCGGCCCCACAATGCTGATAACGAGAAGTGCCAGCAGAACAGAAGGAAACGCAATCCCCACATCAACAATGCGCATGATCAGAGCGTCGACCGCTCCTCCAAAGTATCCCGAAACCAGACCCAACACCAACCCCGCTGTCCCAGAGATGGCGATCGCTATCACCCCGAGCGCCAATGAGTACCTCGTCCCGAAGATAACCCGGCTCAAGACATCGCGCCCGAGGGTGTCCGTCCCGAACCAATGCTGGGAGCTAGGTCTCTGAAGGCTCTCCTGTGGGTAGATCTCCACTGGATCATACGGGGCAATGTGAGGGGCTAAGATCGCGATGAGACAAAGCCCCGCGAGAAACGCCAATCCAAAACGCACTCTGGGTTCTCTCAGGGCTCTCTTCATGTTTCGACCTCCTGCCCAGCTAGTACTTCACTCGCGGGTCGATGTACGCATAGCTGATGTCCACAACAAGGTTGACCGTGCTGAAGACACCAACAATGAAGATCAGCAAACCCTGCACCAAAGGGAAGTCCTTGCCTATGATTGCGCTCACAAGGACATGCCCAATGCCTGTACGACCGAACACTGTCTCCACGATGACGGCTCCCCCCAACATGTACCCAGCTAGCAGTCCAAACATGGTGACAATCGGAATCAGCGCGTTTCGGAGAATGTGGCGAAGGTTGATCGTAGACTCTCCCAAACCCTTCGCACGGGCTGTCGTCACATACTCAAGGTGCTTGACCTCCAGGATGCTCGAGCGTGTGAAGCGGGCCAAGTATCCTCCCCCGTAAAGGCCGAGGGTCAAAGCTGGAAGCACGAGCCGTTGGATGCCCCCAACACCGCTTGTAGGTAGCCAGCCGAGGGTCAGGCTGAAGGCAAGGATGAGCAGAATACCGAGCCAGAAACTAGGGGTTGACACGCCGATCAGGGCCAACACCATCACTAGATTGTCCACCAAACGGTATCGAGTAATGGCAGCGATAATCCCCAATGGAAGTCCGACGGCTACGGACACCAGAATCCCTGCCAGAGCAAGCTCGGCAGTTGGTGGAAGATTCTCCTTGATGATCGTCCCTACTGAGCGCCTCTGCTTGATCGACTCTCCCAGGTCACCGTGCAGGACGATTCTATCCATGAGGTTGACGTAGCGTATCAAGAACGGCTTGTCGAGACCGAGGTCCACTCGCAGTTTAGCATAGACTTCCTGGGACGGGACTCGCGGGAAGAATATCGCCAGAATCGGGTCTCCTGGCACGAGCTGCATGGCACCAAAAATTACCGCGCTTGCGATGAACAGCGTAAGAACCAACTGGCCTAATCTGCGTAAAACGTAGCTACTCATCCACCGTCACACTCCTCAGTTCCCAAAGGACTAGGAGATGGAGCGAGGTTCTACTCCATCTCCTAGATTGCGTAGATCTAGTAGTAGCTGCTACTTAAACTTTGCGTCGTAGAAAGTAGGTGTTCCGTCAATGAGGAACTTGACACCAGTCAGAGACGAGTTGGATCCCCATACCATCGTTGCGGCAACTGTGGGAGCACACAACGCCTGTTCCATCCAGATCCTCTGAACCTCTTTCAAGGCATGGTCCTTGAGTGCTTCGTCGGTGGTTTGGAAGGCCGTGTCAATCAGCGCATCGATCTCAGGTGTCGAGTAGTGTGCGAGGTTGACGATCCCGGCCATGTCGGAGTGGCAGTACCAGTACAGCGCCGTGGCGATGTCCGCCATGGAATCCCCACAGACACAGCTGTTCAACACGCTGCCTATCATCGCGGCGCCCTCAAACATTGCACTGCCGGTGAGAACGCTGATGTTCATTTGGATGCCGACCTTTCGCAGCATTGCCTGAGCCATCTCCGCAGGGGCTTCGGCGACGAATCCTGGGTAGGTGGCGAAATTGATCACCAGCAATCTTCCGTCTTTCGTCCTTGTGCCAGTTCCACCGCCAGTTGGGTCGATCCAGCCCGCTGCGTCCAGAACCTCCATTGCTTTCTCAGGATCATACGGGTACATGTCCTCAATGTCCCAGTTGTAGTAGGGGCTCGGACGCATCAAGATGCCGTAGGACGGGGGACGCAGCCCCTGGAAGATGACCTCGGAGATGGTCTCCTGATCGATCGCGTAGTTGATCGCCTGGCGGACCGCCAAATCGTCGGTCGGGAACAGTTGGGAATTCAGGTGGTAGACCTGCCCTATTCCTGGCTTCTCGAAGAAGAGAATCTCGTAGTCAGGATCCGCCCTGAGTCCCTCTACCTCTACGGATGGCACTTCGGCTATCGCATCCACTTCTCCCGTCTGTAGAGCAGCCAGCCTTGTTTCATCCTCTGGGATGAATCGCCAGATGAGTTTATCGAGGTACGCTGCATCCTGGTGGTCCATGAAATCCGGCCCCCAAGCGTAGTCTGGGTTTCTCACCATCGTGACCCGTTGTTGGTAGATCTCTTCCTGGAGAATGAACGGCCCGGTTCCCACGAGCTTATCTTGCGATTTCACGTTCGCTGGGTCATTGAACGCGGTTGGGGAAATGTACCCAAAGCCTGGCTGGGAGATCGCAAGCAAGAATCCCGCGAACGGTTCTTCGAAAACCAACCTGACTGTCATAGGATCAAGGATTTCCGTTGCCTGGAGTCCCTTCAGTTTGTTGATAAACGAGAGCGAGTTGGTCTCCGGATCGAGAATGCGATCGAAGTTGTCCACTAGAGCTTGTGCGTTCCATGGGGTTCCATCATGGAATGTGACCCCTTCACGCAGATGGAAGATCCATTCTTTCCCTCCATCGACCGCCTCCCAGCTTGCCGCCAACGCGGGCGAGAATCCGCCATCGGGGCGCATGAATACCAAGGTATCGGTGAAGTGATTGATCATCCACCATGATTGTGTAAATGTAGAGACATGGGGATCCAGGGTGTCATAATCCCAGTTTCGAATTGCAGCAGTGACAGTATTGTCGGCAGGAGACGCAAAGCCAAAGATACTCGTTCCAGTTATGGTCAACAAGATCCCGACAAGTAGTACCAGCAAAAAACGATTCCTTTTCATCTAAGCCTCCTTACTGGTAGAAACCGAGTATTGTAGCAGTAATATGTAGTTACAATACTTTCGCAGCTGAAATATCCTTCTAGCAATCACCTCCTGACGCTTAGTATTTCATCCTACGGAATACTGCTCCAAGTATATGCTGGGCGAAAATGAATGTCAAGAGGGAGGGAGTTCTCTCGTTAGGAGTAGACGGGAGAAAGAACCGAGACTCCATATCTATAAATGTCTCTTCTGAATTCGGTGAGTACGAGAAAGCAAAGCTGCCTTCCGTGCATTCGGTTCATAACGTTCCGTCGCCCATGCTGCGCTATGTCTGTTCTTGCACGAGGTACGCTTGCGGGGCATACGATAGATGACCGGTAAGGTACGAGAGACATCTTCTTGATTTTGCGTTCTCTCGTCACTACAATGCGAAGCAGCATTGCGCAATGTGGTATTGAAGAGGGATTCTGTGATCTTTCCGTAATGAGATTTTGCTGAGGTTCGGAGGAACAAATATGGGGATTTCTTCTGCTGATAGTCGGCTAATCAATCAGGCCAAGAGTGTTTGGTCTGCTGTTTTGCACGTTGCTGCCGATGAGCAGTTGCTGGTAATCACGGATGATCAGGCAGCTGCCTTAGGCTCTGCTTTCTACCAGGGAGCAAGAGACTTAGATTGCCAGGTACTTCATGTGATCATACCACCTCTTCTCAAAGGGGTGGCTGAGTTATCTGCTCTTGGAAAACTCGTCTTTCGGGAATGCGACGTCTATGTAGCGATCACCTCCGCGGGCTCTCGGAGCATAACCCACTCTCAGGCTCGTCAAGAGGCATCAAAAGCTGGGGCGCGAGGATTGACCTTGCCAGGCATGACCGAAGAGATGTTATTGCGTGATGCTGTCGCGGCAGACTATGAAGCTGTCGCTCGTGGTACGGAAAGGCTTGCAAGTGCACTCAATGGGACCGACTCCCTTCGTGTTACATCCGGAGGAGGGACGGATCTCATGCTGGATGTGCACGGGGGCGGATGGTTCGCTGAGCGAGGCCTGTGTGACAGGCCAGGTGACTTTAGCAATCTGCCGGGCGGAGAAGTATCCATAGCGCCTGTTAATGCTGAAGGAATGTTAGTTGTTGATGGGAGTATGAATCCTCTTGGACGTCTTGAGTCCCCTTTGGAGATAGTGATTAAAGAGCGTCGGATAGTTTCTGTTAAGGGTAACTGTGCTCAGGAGTTGATTTCGTTTCTCGAAAAGTTTGGTCCAGACGCGTTTAATATTGCAGAAATCGGGATTGGAATGAACCCAATGGCTCGGCTTTGTGGAACAGTGCTTGAAGATGAAAAGATTCTTGGGACAATTCACATTGGAGTGGGAGACAATAGCCATATGGGGGGAAAATCACTAGGGAAAGTTGTTGCAGTTGATGTACATATTGATGGTGTGGTGGTTTCCAACCCGAAACTCTATGCTGATGGTTCAGTTATTGATCCACGTAAGTTTGTCAACACTTAGAAAGGAGACATAGAGATGAGTGGAAAGACGCTAGAGTATCTTCCGGAAGGTCGAAGCTTGGAAGTATCTAGAGAGTTGTTGGTAGGTGCCATCGATATCCATGTGCACGCAGGCCCGCATCTGCCCAGTAGCCCACGACGCGTAGACCCGTTCGAGGCAGCAACGGAAGCACGCGATGCGGGTATGCGTGCAATCGTCTACATGGATGTCTTCGAGATGTCAACAGGAACGGCATGGCTAGTCAATCGTATCGTAAAGGACTTCCCGGTGTTTGGCGGACTCATCCTTAACACTGTCTACGGTGGGATGAATCCTCGTGCCGTTCGGACGGCTCTGTATTACGGATCTGGGGCTCAATATATCAGTTTCGGCACACATTCAACTTACTACCAAGCAAGCCACGAAGGGCATATGGTGAATGGCGTTTTTAAGCCTCTTGGGGATCTATACCCGAAGTTCCGTGATCAGGAGTTATCGCGCGCAATTAAGATTCCGGTGGATGATAAGCCTGGTCCAGAATTGGACGAAATCCTCACACTGATTGGCGAGAAACCGGAGGTCTACCTGCGTACCGGACATGTGTCGAAGCAAGAAGCAATGCGCTTGATCGAGCTTGCTAAGGAGTACGGAATTAGGCATGTTGTAGTAGCTGGTGCAGTAACAAAGAACATGACCGTTGAGGAACAACAGGGCGCTGTGTCTGCTGGTGCGTTTATCGAACATACGTTTGCCGCCTTAACGCACACCACTCCGATCCCCAAGACCCACTACTACGTGGAAAAGGAGTATGTATCCATTGACGAAGGGATGAGTGAGGGGCCAGCAGGCGGTGTGCGTATAGTTGCGGAGCAAATTCGAGCCGTTGGCGCTGAACATTGCATACTTTCATCAGATCTTGGTGTGTATACATTACCTACTCCCGTCGAAGGACTCCGTGAGTTTATTGCGTGCCTATTAGATCTTGGGATCACGACGGATGAGATTAAACAGATGGTAGCTGTAAATCCTGCGAAGCTTCTTCCATTAAGCTAAGGAATAGTGAAAGGAGGAGCAATGAAAGAAGGTAAATGGGCGTATCCAATCGAGATTACACTGATAAAGGGCGAAGGTGTTTGTGCTGCTGGCCATAAAGTCGGCGATAAATTTGTCGTGGCTGGGGACACGGAACAGTTTGACTGCGAGCCTTTATGTATCCATGCTTTAGCAAGTATGCTGCCTAAGATTGAGGCGATGCGGTACGGTGCAGATTTGCCTTGGCTTAAAGACAACCCGGATGTTTCAACGCATCTGTGTCCCGATGCTGCAAGCCCGCACGTCTTTCAGCTACGCAGGGTTCGGGACTAAAGTGATGCTCTTAAGACAATTCTGCATGATGGCATGTGTTAGTGTTTTGTGAAAGCCCTGAGGGAAAGGTGTTGTCTATCCTAGCTCAGGAGCTTTGATAGCAAGTAGTTGATTTATGCGATTATGAAACGACAGCTTTGAGGAGGTCCTAGAAAGATGGCACTCTATGAGGAAGAGATTGCAGCCAAGATTTGGCGCAACGGAGACATAATCCCGTGGGAAGAAGCGACGATTCATGTGAATTCGGTTGGCCATGCCTCCGTAGCCGGGATCTTTGAGGGGATAAAAGCCTACTGGAATGAAGACGACAAACAGCTTTACATCTTTCGCCTTGCGGATCACCTGAGACGATTCCTGGCATCGATCAAAATGGTGCGCTACGGTTTCACTTACACTGCAGAAGAGAGCTCTCAGGCGATCGTGAATCTCCTCCGAGCAAACGAGTATCGTCGCGATGTCTATATCCGTCCCTACATCTTCCAGAAAGGGATGGTGCGCGAGCTTCTCCAGGCAGAGCCAGGCAAACCAACTGAGTTCATCATCGACAGTTGGCCGTTCACCTCGTACAAAGATCCGGCGCATGGGCTCGACGTTTGCGTCAGCTCATGGACGCGCATTGCGGATAACGCTCTCCCTCCACGGCTCAAGTGTTTCTCCAACTACCATAACGGTCGCCTAGCGGCAATGGAAGCCAATGTGAGCGGTTACGATTGGCCAATACTTCTCGATGGACAGGGCAAAGTGACGGAAGGGCCGGGTGCATGTCTGGCGATCGTTCGCGAGGGGAAGGTCATTACTCCTTCAGTCACAAGCAGCATCCTGGAAAGCGTGACCCGCACCACAATAGGAACGATTGTGCAAGAGGTTCTGGAGCGGCCATGGGTTGAACGAGTGATTGACCGCACAGAGTTGTACCTCGCCGATGAGATCTTCTTCCTCGGTACAGGTTGGGAGATCATGCCGGTCGTTTCCGTGGACCGACTTGCGGTAGGGGAAGGTCAAGTGGGCCCTGTCACACAAGCCATACATGGAGCCTATCGTGATATTGTGCGGGGAGTAGATACGCGTCATCCTGAGTGGCGCACGCCGGTATGGTAGGGAGGCGTTGTGGAAACACGCTGTTCATTCGATCTTAGTGCTCTGCTTAAGCCAAGTTCCATTGCGGTGGTTGGTGCATCCGAAAAGCTTGGCCCAGGTAGACAAGTGATCGAGAACTTGCAACAGCTTCGCTATCAAGGGGATATCTACCCAGTCAATCCAAACCACGATACTGTGCTCGGGTTCACGTGTTACCATTCATTGACCGCGCTTCATGATTCCGGTCATCAAGTAGACATGGTGGCTATCCTACTAGGTCGAGAGAGAATTATCCCGGTTTTAGAAGAAGCAGCGGAAATTGGAGTGCAAGCAGCATGGGCGTTAGCCAGTGGGTTTGCCGAAGCCGATGCTGTGGGGAAAGAACTGCAGAGCAGATTGGAGTCTCTGTGTCGACAAACAGGAGTTGCTTTTTGTGGGCCCAATTGTGTGGGCTACATAAATCCAACAGAAAGCGTCGCTACCTACAGCGTCCCCATTTCTCCTACGTTGCGTGCTGGTAATATCGGGGCAATCGCTCAGAGTGGCTCGGTATGCTTAGCGCTTGCCAACAGTGACCGTGGCCTAGGGTATAGTCTTCTGGTTTCCAGCGGCAACGAGGCGGTTGTCGACAGCACGGACTACATCGATTACATGCTCGATGATCCGCAGACTACCGTAATCCTTGCATTCATCGAGCAATTCCGCCACCCACAACGGTTGCTTGAGGTGGCGAAACGCGCGCGGGAACTGGGCAAACCGCTTATTGTGCTTAAGGTTGGCCGTTCGAAGATGGCGCAGCAGGCAACGATTGCCCATACGGGTGCGCTAGCAGGTACAGATGCAATCTACGACGCGGTCTTTCGCAAGTACGGTATTATTCGTGTGGATAGCCTCGATGAGATGCTGGAGACCGCCGCAATGTTCTCTCATCTCACCACGAAACTCCCAAGTGGGAATAACGTAGGCATGATTACTGTCTCCGGGGGAGAAATAGGCCTCATCGGAGACTTAGCTGAAGGCTTGGATCTTGTATTCCCGCCTTGGTCGGTCACCGGACAGCGTGCACTTCAAGACGCCCTCCCGCAGTATTCCGGGGTTTCGAATCCACTTGATGCTTGGGGGAGCGGAAATATCGATGAGACCTATCCTCCGTGCATAAAGGCTGCCGTGGAAGAAGAACAGATCGACATTATTGCCATTTCTCAGGATGCTCCTCCCGGACTTGCTCCAATCCAGGTAACTCAGTACGCCACAGTGGCGGATGCAGCCGTGGAAGCTGCCAAAGGTACGAGAAAGCCGATAGTAGCAATCAGTAAC
>Ga0307380_10007520_pt1 | contig 14155 bp, 7 predicted proteins | sample UN3MG_FD_202239 | JGI IMG/M metagenome (GOLD analysis project Ga0307380, IMG submission 202239) | Soil microbial communities from Risofladan, Vaasa, Finland - UN-3 | ecosystem: Environmental > Terrestrial > Soil > Coastal area > Acid sulfate soil | place: Finland: Risofladan, Vaasa | collected... | reverse complement strand
TCGGCCTCTTCCTTGATCAATTCGTTCAGCCTTGCCAGCTGATTGTCGAACTCTTCGTCTCTCGATTTGGGGAAAAACACAGGAATAAGACGTGCCTTCATTCTTCTCACCTCCGGTGGATGTTCATCCCCATTATATAGCATATTCCTGCTATTGAGAAACAATTTATGTGAAAATAGACCAGATCCTGAATTTACGACTATTCATCGAAGCTGCGCGAACAAAACTCTGAACTCTGTATTGGACATTAAATCAAGGAGCGTTATTCGGTTTTACGCCTTACTGTGCGCTGGGGGCTTTTCCCTTGACGTTTCTTTTCATACTGCTAGGGAATCAGTATATTGTTTTGCTTAACATATGATAACGTACCCTTGGGACATCCCTGAAATAAAAAACACAACTCTGTCACGCAGTGATTATGAGAGATTGATTAAAAATGTTTTGTCACGACGGCTAATCGAAGTACCGCTCCTCGAGCTCTTTCAGATAGCGAAGGCCTTCCTTCAGGCTTTTGTCCGTGTCGTCTGCGAGCTTTCTCCATATACACGTGCCGGAAACCATGGCAGGCGAGATCTCAATGAAGCTCTCCATCCCCACGATCCCGTGATAACCGCCGTCCGCGAGACCACGGAAGATCTCGTCCCAGTTCACCGTCCCTGTTCCCACGGTTCCCCTGTGGCTTTCGCTCATGTGATAGTGGCAGAGATACGGGGAAGCAAGCTTTGTCGGATCGTAAAAATTTTTCTCCTCGATGTTCATGTGATACGCATCGAGGTGCAGCTTCACGTTCGGCTCATCGATCATCCTAAGCAGCCGAAGGCCCTGCTGTGCTGTGTTGACGAGAAAAGACTCATACCGGTTGATAGGCTCGATTCCGATATCGATACCTGTACTTTTTGCATATATCGCGACCTCCTTCAACGCCGCCGCCGCACGCTCCCAGTATACATCGCCCGGCATCCGGTCGATCCTCCTCCCCATCGCCGAATATGTGACACCACTCATAAAAGAAGACCCGATCTCTGCAGCCTTGCTTACACAAGCCTTGAGATACTCGATGCCCTCTCTTCTCGTTCGCTCGTCTTCACCTGTCGGGTCCTGTCTTTCATCGCACACAGTCGATGTAACGGCCCCTATCCCGCAATCCTCGAGTCTTTTTCTTATGGCAGGAGGATCCACCCCTTCAAGCTCCATGAGGGGTATCTCTATCAGATCGAATCCCAGGGATGCGGTTTTATCTATGATGTCCAGTGTCTTGTTGCTCCAGCTGCCGGTCCACGCGTAGGCGTGGGCCGAATAGTTCAATGCACCCATTATGTTCCTCCCCTGGTATTTGGGCTGAGGCTTTCCTTGGGACGGACCCTTTAAAACCTACGTGCCGAACCGCCGCCTTCTCCACTGGTCGAATACAACAACAGCCATGATGACAAGCCCTATGACCACACGCTGCCAGAAGGCCGACACATTGAGAATGTTGAGACCGTTGCCGAGAACACCCATTATGACAGCGCCGATCAGGCTCCCCACAACGGTGCCCTCTCCGCCGAAAAGGTTGGTACCGCCGATAACAACCGCCGCTATGCACTTCAGCTCAACCCCGGTAGCCATGAGTGCGTTGGCCGAGTTCATGCGTCCGGTAAGGACTATTCCCGCCACAGCTCCCATCATGCCCATGATGATGTAGATTGAAATTTTAATACGATCCACCTTGAGCCCTGACACTCTTGAAGCTTCTTTGTTACCGCCCACGGCATACATAGACCTTCCCAGAATGGTCTGGCTCAAAATGAGCCACCCGATAACAACAACGACAAGCGCGATGAGCGGCCCCGTGGGTATGCCTAAAAAATATTTACCACCTGTCCAGATAATGGCTTCCGGAAGATATCCTTTCAGCTCAGTGGCGGTAAAATGCGAAGGAATAGGAAGGCCCCCTGTCACCAGGAGAGCCACTCCGCGGGCCGCTTCCATCATTCCAAGGGTTGCAACAAAATCCGGAATCCTTCCTTTTGCTATGACGATTCCGTTCACCGCACCGGCCAAGGCACCTACTAAAAGCCCGATAATCATCGCGACAGAGGCATGAACAGGGCCGACAGACATTCCGAGTATGGTGACGTTCTGTGTAGCGAGCACTGCCATTACCGAAGCTGATACCGCCATAACCGCACCAACAGAGAGATCGATGCCCGCCCCGATGATTACCATGGTCTGCCCTACCGCAAGGATGATGAGATATGCATTCTGCTCTCCTATGTTTTTCAGGTTGCTTATGGTGGCGAAATGGGGAGAGGCCAGTGAAAAATACACGACAAGAAGCAGAAGCGCGATAATAGGACCGCCGCGAAGCAGCGTCGCCCAGCCTATGTTTTGCAGGCCAAAACCCTTTTGCATTCCGATCCCTATCGAGGGTTTTTCGTATGGGGCTTTTCTCTCCTTCTTCAGCCTTTGCATTCTCATTCTCCTCCAATCACGGCGTATTTTAAAATATCTTCCCGTGTGGCCGTGCCTCTTTTCAACTCAGCCGTTATGGCCCCCCTGCACATAACAATGATCCTGTCCGCTATAGCCAATACCTCCTGCAGTTCGGAGGATATCATGATGATGCCGACCCCCCTCTTTACCAGTTCACTCATTAATTTGAAAACTTCTGTCTTGGAGCCTACATCTATTCCCCTCGTGGGCTCATCGAAGATCATTATCTTGGAACGGCTGCATATCCACTTTGCGAGCGCAACCTTCTGCTGGTTTCCGCCGCTGAGAAATTCAACCTTCTGACCGAGACCTGAAGTATGGATCGTCAGCTGTTTTATGTACTTCTGGGCCAGGTTCCTCTCGGTCCGGTGATGGAGAAATCCCGCTCTTCGTACCTGTCCCAGGCTCGCCAGGGTGATGTTCGCGGAAACGGACAGCCTCGGCACGAGACCGTTTCTTCTGTTTTCAGTAAGGTAGCCGAGGCCGAGCTCGATTGCGTCCCAGGGAGATGATATTGAGACCTCATTACCTTCAATAAAAACCCGCCCGCTGTCGATCTTATCTATCCCGAACAGGGCCCTGGCAAACTCCGTGCGTCCCGCGCCCATGAGGCCCGAAATTCCCAGGACCTCTCCTTCATGTAGAGTAAGGCTGATATCGTCGAGCTTCCCGACGATGTTTATATTCTCCACCCTGAGTAGCTCGTGTCCGAGATTTACTTCCTCTTTCGGAAACTGCTCCTGTAATTCCCGCCCCACCATCATTTTTATTAATGTATCCTCGTCCACCTCTTCTACAGACAACGTTCCCACTTTCTTCCCATCCCTCAGCACCGTCACCTTTTGTCCTATCTGCTGGACCTCATCGAGCCTGTGCGATACATAGACAACTCCAACGCCTCTCTTTTGCAGGTGCCTGATGATCTCAAACAGCCTGTTCCTCTCTTCATTTGAAAGCGCGGATGTCGGCTCATCAAGGAGCAGGACACGAACATTGATGGAGAGCGCCTTCGCGATCTCAACGAGCTGACGCTCTGCCATTCCGAGAGTGCTGACGCGCTGCCTCGGGTTTACGTGGACGTTAAAATCATCGAAGAGGTTGTACGCTTCTCTATATAAGCGGGACCAGTGTATTGTACCCGACCTCTTTCTGGGGAACCTGCCAAGGAATATGTTCTCTGCCACGCTGAGACTGTTAATGAGGCTCAGCTCCTGATAGACCATTCCAATCCCAAGGTCTTTGGCGTGGTGTGGGTCTTCAATCTCGACCTCCTGGCCCTGGATGATGATGCGGCCGCTGTCTTTCATGTATGTTCCGCTGAAGATCTTCATCAGGGTTGATTTTCCTGCTCCGTTTTCACCGAGTAAGACATGGACCTCTCCGGGCTTTAGATCAAAGTCAACATTATCGACTGCATGAATACCTGGAAAGCTCTTGGATTTTAGGTTGAGCGGGATATGGAAGTCACAAGGGGGGGCTTCTCGATACCAAAAGAGCAGCCCTTCCTTCCCCCTTTACTACTACTGTTTACAAGGAGTGCGTCATGCAACAAGCAGGGAATTATTTTGAACAAGCAAAGCACCTTGTAGATAGTGCTGCTGGAAAAATGCTGCTATGGGCACGGCAGATCGTTGTCGAAGGAGTGATCGGGGAGGCTAAAACCCTTCACTTATTGAACCGCTGTCGATATCGTAGTTTAGAATTGTTTAAGTTACAGCTATTTCTCACAGCATCTGTAATAAATCTGAAAAAGCTAATGAAGGGAATAGGGATTAATGATCATGAAGCCATTACAAGTGTATTTGTAATCCTTCATATCTCCCTTAATTTATTTATCTGCATATCCACGAAGCTGAAGTTAAAGATTGACGAAGGAGAATATTCACCATAGTATTTTACCGGGAGGTGAAAAACAATGATAGGTGAAGATTTTCCGAAAAGCTTACTTGAGTTTGAAAAACAATTTGCAACAGAAGAGATGTGCAGAGATCATCTTTTTCGTATTAAATACCCCGAAGGTTTTAAATGTCCGGATTGTGGGCATAAAGAGTTTTGGTGGACGAGACGACAGCTTATGTACTGCAAAGGGTGTGGGCATCAAATATCCCTGAGAGTTGGGACTATAATGGAGGCGAGTAAGAAACCATTGATGCTATGGTACAGGGCAATTTTTTTAGTTGCCTTTCAGAAAGTAGGGATAAGTGCAAAGAATCTGCAGCAGCAACTTGGATTAGGGAGTTATCAGACAGCGTGGGTATGGTTACATAAGATACGATTATCGATGAAAAAAAGAGATAGGGAGCCCCTCAAAGGGAGAATTGAGGTAGATGAAAGCTACTCTGGAGGCAAGACAGAGGGTAAAAGAGGGAGAGGAGCAGAAAATAAGAGCCTTCTGGCGGTTGGAGTCGAGAGAGGGCCAGGGAAAAAGATGGGAAGAATCAGGATAGAAAAGGTAGCAGATGCATCAGGAGATTCTCTGGGTGATTTTATCAAAAGGAATATCCAGGAATGCTCGATTATAAAAACAGATGGTTGGAAAGGATATAGTTTTCTTTCTGGGAGTAATTATGAGCATGAAGTTATTAAGAAAAAAGATGAAAATAAGCTTCTGCCATCAATACATCTGGTTATATCACAATTTAAGAGATGGACACTTGGTACACACCAGGGATTAGTAAACAATAAACATCTGCAGGTATATCTTGATGAGTTTGTGTTTCGATTTAACAGGAGAAAATCCAAATCGAGAGGGAAAGTGATTTATAGATTATTGGAACAGGCAATCGTATACAAGGCCACACCGTACTGGAAGATTATTGGGAGATCTGCTCCAAATATACCTTTAGAACTGGCAGCTTAAGCTTTGTGGATATGCAGATTTATTTATTCATGAATACCGAGAATCACAAGTTCTGTAAAAAGAGTTTTGCAGTAGTCCCGATATTTGACACTACCAATGTGATACAGCAACCATACACAAGCAACACTACGTGTTAATAAAAAAAACCTGGCAACGCCCTACTCTCCCACACAGTCGCCCATGCAGTACCATCAGCGCAGGGGAGCTTAACTTCTGTGTTCGGGATGGGAACAGGTGTTACCTCCCCGCTATGGTCACCAGGTAATTTTTTAATCTATACTGGGTAATATTACAATAAAATAATATGGTCAAGCCTCACGGCATATTAGTACTGGTCGGCTGAATACATTACTGCACTTACACCTCCAGCCTATCAACCTTGTAGTCTTCAAGGTGCCTTCAGTCCTCTCGAAGAGGAAGGGATATCTAATCTTGGGGCGGGCTTCCCGCTTAGATGCTTTCAGCGGTTATCCTTTCCGTACATAGCTACCCAGCGATGCCCCTGGCGGAACAACTGGTGCACTAGAGGTACGTCCACTCCGGTCCTCTCGTACTAGGAGCAGCCCCCCTCAAATATCCAACGCCTATGGCAGATAGGGACCGAACTGTCTCACGACGTTCTGAACCCAGCTCGCGTACCGCTTTAATTGGCGAACAGCCAAACCCTTGGGACCTGCTTCAGCCCCAGGATGCGATGAGCCGACATCGAGGTGCCAAACCTCCCCGTCGATGTGAACTCTTGGGGGAGATAAGCCTGTTATCCCCGGAGTACCTTTTGTCCGATGAGCGACGGCGCTTCCACACGCTACCGCCGGATCACTAAGACCTACTTTCGTATCTGCTCGACTTGTTGGTCTTACAGTTAAGCTCCCTTATGCCTTTACACTCTACGTACGATTTCCGACCGTACTGAGGGAACCTTCGTGCGCCCCCGTTACATTTTAGGAGGCAACCGCCCCAGTCAAACTGCCCGCCTAACACTGTCCTGTTCCCGGATAACGGTAAACAGTTAGGATTTCAATAAGATAAGGGTGGTATTTCAAGGTTGGCTCCACGTCTACTGGCGTCTACGCTTCGAAGCCTCCCACCTATCCTACACATACCACATCGGAATTCAATATCAGGCTACAGTAAAGGTTCACGGGGTCTTTCCGTCTTGCCATAGGTAATCGGCATCTTCACCGATAATTCAATTTCACCGAGTCCCTTGTTGAGACAGCGCCCAGATCGTTACACCATTCGTGCAGGTCGGAACTTACCCGACAAGGAATTTCGCTACCTTAGGACCGTTATAGTTACGGCCGCCGTTTACTGGGGCTTCAGTTCGCGGCTTCGCTGGTGCAAGCACCAGCTAACTGCTCTCCTTAACCTTCCAGCACCGGGCAGGTGTCAGTCCCTATACGTCGTCTTGCGACTTAGCAGAGACATGTGTTTTTGATAAACAGTCGCCTGGGCCATTTCTCTGCGACCCGGTCCAGCTAAAACCTGCAAGGGATTCACCGGACCAGGCCCCCCTTCTCCCGAAGTTACGGAGGAATTTTGCCTAGTTCCTTAACAAGGGTTCTCTCGAGCGCCTTAGGATTCTCACCTCACCCACCTGTGTCGGTTTACGGTACGGTCACCCTTATAACTCGTTTAGAGATTATTTCTCGGCAGTGTAGTTTCGTCAGATTCGCCTTGCCGTAGCTTGGCTCTTATTCACCCCTCAGCTTATGGCAGCCCGGATTTTCCAAAGCTACCAGCCTACAGGCTTAAACGGGGACGACCAACGCCCCGCCCGACTTCCCTTCCTGCGTCATCCCATCACTCAGACGCCATAAAGGTGGTACAGGAATATGAACCTGTTTCCCATCGACTACGCTTTTCAGCCTCGCCTTAGGGGCCGACTAACCCTGGGCAGATTAACTTTACCCAGGAAACCTTAGGTTTTCGGCGGTCGGGTTACTCTCCCGACTTATCGTTACTCATACCGGCATTCTCACTTCTGATACCTCCAGCCGTCCTCACGGTCGACCTTCATTGGCTTACAGAACGCTCCCCTACCGTCGTAGAAATCCGCAAACTTCTACGGCCCATGTCTTCGGTAGTACGCTTAGCCCCGTTACATTTTCGGCGCAGAACTACTCGACCAGTGAGCTGTTACGCACTCTTTCAAGGATGGCTGCCTCTAAGCCAACCTCCTGGCTGTTTTTGCAATTCCACTTCCTTTCCCACTCAGCGTACATTTAGGGACCTTAGACGATGGTCTGGGCTGTTTCCCTTTTGACCACGGAGCTTATCCCCCGTAGTCTGACTCCCTGGCTATAAACTTATGGCATTCGGAGTTTGGTTGGGTTTGGTACCTTGGTAAAGGCCCTATCCCATTCAGTGCTCTACCACCATAAGTAAACACCAAAGGCTAGCCCTAAAGCTATTTCGGGGAGAACCAGCTATCGCCGAGTTTGTTTAGCCTTTCACTCCTACCCACAGCTCATCCCCTAAGTTTTCAACCTTAGTGGGTTCGGGCCTTCACTGTGTGTTACCACAGCTTCACCCTGGCCATGGGTAGATCACTCGGTTTCGGGTCTACTTGATGTTACTTATCGCCCTATTCAGACTCGGTTTCCCTCCGGCTCCGGCACTTCAATGCCTTAACCTTGCAACACCAAATAACTCGCCGGTCCATTCTACAAAAGGTACGCGGTCAGGCATTTACGCGGTAAACCGCGTACATAGCCCTCCCACTGCTTGTAAGTAGACGGTTTCAGGTACTATTTCACTACCCTTACGGGGTACTTTTCACCTTTCCCTCACGGTACTTGTTCACTATCGGTCGCTGGCGTGTATTTAGCCTTGGATGGTGGTCCACCCAGGTTCCCACAGGGTTCCACGTGTCCCATGGTACTTAGGAATACAGGCACAGAGATCTCACCCTTTTCGGTTACAGGACTATCACCTTCTCTGGTTGACCTTTCCAGTGTCACTCACCTAAGGGGAGATTTTGTAACTCTGCACGGTCTCTAGTCAGACCGAACGCCTATCTCCTACAACCCCTGTATAGCAAGGAGACTAGTCTTTAACACTATACAGGTTTAGGCTGTTCCCCTTTCGCTCGCCGCTACTTAGGGAATCTCTGTTTGATTTCTTTTCCTTGGGGTACTAAGATGTTTCAATTCCCCCAGTGTCGCTCCTCCACCCTATGTATTCAGATGGAGGTGATACGGGATTAGCCGTATCGGGTTTTCCCATTCGGTGACCCCCGGATCAAAGCTTGTTTGCAGCTCCCCGGGGCTTATCGCAGCTTACCACGACCTTCATCGCCATCCAGCGCCAAGGCATCCACCGTCTACCCTTATTCGCTTGACCATATTATTTTTTTTGCGCTCATATTTGTTACCTATGTATAGTTGTTGTCAAAGATCGTTTTATAATAACACTGTCTCATGACAGCGGTATTATCATACTTTCTGGAGGTGAGGGGATTTGAACCCCTGACCTACTGCGTGCAAGGCAGTTGCTCTCCCAGCTGAGCTACACCCCCTAACAGCCCTCTATATATAGTGGGCCTAGGTGGAGTTGAACCACCGACCTCACGCTTATCAGGCGTGCGCTCTAACCAACTGAGCTATAGGCCCAACTTACATTTCGATAGAGTCGGTGGTCTTCTGCTATAGCTCTGCAATCGGTCATACTAAGCATACTCGTCAGACGACCGTACCACCATGTCCAGAAAAAAAGCTTCCCTTAACAGTTTCTTCGGGAAAGCCCCTGCATCGTACTTACTGTTTACTCAGTATGCTGCACCGCAACGTCAAAGATCATTGATCAATTAACGCTTCGCGTTAATTGATCTTGGCAGATTAAAAGCACCGTGTGCTTTTAATCTGCATTAACCATACTCGTTCATTGAAGTCATGTAGAAATAGGTGCTCTGCATCTATTTCTGCCAAGCAAGTTTTAAATCCTTCAGACTTAAAACTCGCAGTTCTTAAAATACTAAATAGCAGGGCGGAAAAGAGATCTTAGTCCGCGCTAACGCGCGGCTTTTTAGCGGTTTTACTTTCGCAAAACCACACACACCATATACAGTTTCCCGTATACAGTATCTCCTTAGAAAGGAGGTGATCCAGCCACACCTTCCGGTACGGCTGCCTTGTTACGACTTCACCCCCCTTACCAAGCATACCTTCGGCGCCTCCCCCCCTTACGGGTTAGAATAGCGACTTCGGGTATCCCCAACTCGGGTGGTGTGACGGGCGGTGTGTACAAGGCCCGGGAACGTATTCACCGTGGCATGCTGATCCACGATTACTAGCGATTCCACCTTCATGGAGTCGAGTTTCAGACTCCAATCCGAACTGAGACCGGCTTTTTGAGATTAGCTCCACCTCGCGGCATTGCGACTCTTTGTACCGGCCATTGTAGCACGTGTGTAGCCCAGGGCATAAAGGCCATGAGGACTTGACGTCATCCCCACCTTCCTCCGGTTTGTCACCGGCAGTTCCCTTAGAGTGCCCAGCATTACCTGATGGCAACAAAGGGTAAGGGTTGCGCTCGTTGTGGGACTTAACCCAACATCTCACGACACGAGCTGACGACAGCCATGCAGCACCTGTGCAGCCGTCCCGAAGGAAAGGAACATCTCTGCTCCCGTCGACTGCATGTCAAGCCCTGGTAAGGTTCTTCGCGTATCATCGAATTAAACCACATGCTCCACCGCTTGTGCGGGCCCCCGTCAATTCCTTTGAGTTTCACCCTTGCGAGCATACTCCCCAGGCGGTGCACTTAATGCGTTAGCTGCGGCACAAGTGGGTTGGATACCACTTACACCTAGTGCACAACGTTTACGGCTAGGACTACCAGGGTATCTAATCCTGTTTGCTCCCCTAGCTTTCGCGCCTCAGCGTCAGTATCCGGCCAGGAGACCGCCTTCGCCACCGGTGTTCCTCCTGATATCTACAGATTTCACCCCTACACCAGGAATTCCGTCTCCCTCTCCGGTACTCTAGTATAGCAGTTTCGAATGCAGTTTCCGGGTTGAGCCCGGAGATTTCACATCCGACTTACTAGACCGCCTACACGCCCTTTACGCCCAGTGAATCCGAACAACGCTTGCCCCATACGTATTACCGCGGCTGCTGGCACGTAATTAGCCGGGGCTTATTCCTCAGGTACCGTCATCGGCAGAGTAGTTACTCACTGCCTTATTCTTCCCTGAGAAAAGAAGTTTACAACTCGAAAGCCTTCATCCTTCACGCGGCGTCGCTCCGTCAGGCTTTCGCCCATTGCGGAAAATTCTTAGCTGCTGCCTCCCGTAGGAGTCTGGGCCGTATCTCAGTCCCAATGTGGCCGTACACCCTCTCAGGCCGGCTACCCATCGCTGCCTTGGTGAGCTTTTATCTCACCAACAAGCTAATAGGACGCGGGCTCATCCTCAGACGGCACCATATACAGAGGGCGCCTTTGATACGGAAATCTTATGATTTCCGCATATTATGCGGTATTACCACTAGTTTCCTAGTGCTATCCCCTATCTGAAGGCAGATTACCCACGTGTTACTCACCCGTTCGCCACTTTCCCCTAAAGCAAGCTCTAGGTTCTCGTTCGACTTGCATGCTTAAGACACGCCGCCAGCGTTCGTTCTGAGCCAGGATCAAACCCTCCGTGATAATTAAATTTGGTAATTCTTACTGAATTGTCTCAAATTGTATCACAAATTGAATGATCTCTCCTCGAGGCCCTGCTATTAAGTTTTCAAAGAACGTTGTTTATTGAACGTGCCCGTTCGATAAACATGATTTTTGTGTGAACACGAGCGTCCACACTGCGCGTGAAAAAAACCTTGAGCACAAACTCAAGGCTTCGTCACTCTAGTTTAGCAAGACGAATTTAACCTTTCGCCAATATAAAGTCAAGCTTTTGTTTCAAATAATTGTTAAAAATATTCTGAAACAGTATCCGAGACTGTGCTTTATAATCATATACTATAGCATCTCATATAAAGAATGTAAAGCATTAATCTTCCCGCCCGGTACCTCCATTTGTTTCACCCCCACCATACGTTTTTCTACAGAAATGCCCTTAAAGAGCCGTTTTTTAGCTCCCAGATCATTGTCCTTTCCACGGACAGCTCTTCGTACCCCTCCACTACCCTCTTTATGCTCTGTTTCGGCCCCAGCCTGATGAATACTGCTTCCCCCCTTATTTCATAGAAGGGTTCGGGCTCATGCCCGAGTTCATCCCCGGGTTTATCCCCGGGCTCAGCCCGGCACCGGCCGTCCGCCTTGTTCCCATGGTACAGGATCCCTTGGGATAAGATCCTTTGGGGTAGGATCCTCTGGACACGGGCCTCTATCGATTCCCCTTTCGGAGCCGGGAGAGCGATTCTGTAATCGTGATAAAATTCGCTTCCCGCAACAGATCCTTTTCTGTAGGAAACCGCAGCATTCTTAATTCTGACGGAAACGTCCAACAGGCTGTTGTACCTATTGATGAAATCCTCAACAGGCATCTCCTGCTCAAGAAGGGCCTCGCCAAGCTCACAGGTTGATTCCAGGCCAAGCGGAAGCGGGAAGGGAAGGACAAGCCTCGGCTTCGGGTTGAACCCTTCGGAATACCTGAACGGAATCTCCGCCCTTTTACCTATTCTAAGGAGGTACCCTACAAGATCGAGGTGGGAGATAAACCTGAATTCACCGGTCTTTGTAAACCGAAAGAGAATCCTATACTTAAGACCAGGCTGCGTTTTTTCCCTGCCAGCGAAAACCGTACGGGTTTCCCTGACGGAGAAACCCGTACGGGTTTCTACCTCTCTCCCTTTTTTATCGGCCGGATCCATCCCTATTCGAGCATCGCAGACGCCGCACCCGGCACATCTTCCTTCTCTGCACTCATCGGTGGTCTTTTTTCCGCCTGCCTTCCTTTTCTCCTCCCTTAAGAACCGCTGCGCAACACCACAATCCATGAAATCCCAGGGGAGCCTCTCCTTCTCACCAAAGCCGAGGCAGATTTTCTCCTCTATCCCCAGACGCTCCATGGCTTCTCTCCAGATCCCATAGTCGAACAGCTCGTCCCAGGAGCTGAACCTCTCACCCTCCCTGTAGGCCTCATGCACCAGGGCCCCGATTCTCCTGTCTCCTCTCGAAAGAACACCCTCTATGAGGCTCATGCGGGGGTCCTGGAACTTGACATTCACCCGTGATTTCCTGAAGCGCTTTCGAAGCTCCTCGATAAACCGGTTCCCCTCTTCGGCACTCAACTGCTTTTCCCGCTCAAACGGGGTGTGAGGCTTGGGCACAAAGGCGGACACGTTGAGGTTAATCGAAAGTCTTTTCGAGATCCCGAGAAGATCATCTACGAAGTCATGAATATACTCGTCATCTTTTTGTGCCATTGGAAGCCCGATCATGAAGTAGAGCTTTACATGCCGCCACCCTGCCTGTACAACCCCCTCGACTATTTCCTTAAGCTGGGTTGTGTCTATCGGCTTGTTGAGCCCTCTCTGCACACCGGGGTCCGCGCTCTCAACGGCAAAGGTAAGCCCGCTCTTTCGCACCTTGCCGATCTTGTTCAGGATGTCGATGTTTGTGCTGTTTACCCTCAGAGAGGGCAGAGAGAGCGACACCTTCTTCTCGGAAAAACACTCCGTGATGATAGAAACGAGCTCCTTCAGGCATGAGTAGTCTCCTATACTGAGCGAGAGGAGGGAAACCTCGTCGTATCCGGTATTTCTTATCGTCTCTTCAACGATCCGAAAAAGACACCCCAGGCTTCTCTCCCTCACAGGCCTGTAGGTGTAGCCCGCCTGACAGAACCTGCACCCGTTGCCGCACCCCCTCGATACCTCGATGCATGCCCTGTCCTGTACGATCTTTATGAGTGGTACGATAGGTTTTTCGGGGAAAGGCAGCGTGTCGAGATCGGGCTCGATTCTTCTTCGAACCGTCTTGTCGACTTCTGTGAACAGGCGGCCCTCGGTTTCAGTCTCATCGTAGAGCGCGGGAACATACGTAAAGTCGAACCTGTTTATTTCCGACAGCACCCTGTTTTTGCTCTCCCCCTTGAGATGAAGAATCAGGTCAAGAAGCTCGACGATCGCGACCTCGCCGTCACCGAACATAAAAACATCTATGTAGTCAGCGATGGGTTCGGGGTTTGCCACTGACGGTCCCCCGGCGATTATGAGCGGATCCCCGTTGCCCCTCTCCTTCGAGAAAAGCGGAATTTTACCGAGGTCGAGAATGCCGAGGATATTTGTATAGAGAAGCTCGGTCCCCACCGAAAAGCCTACGACATCAAAATCGCACAAAGGCGTGAAGGTCTCGAGCGAGAAGAGAGGCACACGGTTGTCCCTCAGCTGCTTCTCGAAGTCTATCCAGGGAGAAAAGACCCTCTCGCAGTAAAAGTTATCCACCCGGTTAACCGCATCGTAGATTATCCGGACCCCGAGATTGGACATGCCGATCTCGTATACGTCCGGATAGGAAACAGCCATTCGGATATCGACCTTCTCGGGATCTTTTCTTACACTATTGGCCTCATTTCCTATATACCTTGCTGGCTTGGCAACGCGGGGCAGCAGCGGCCTTACCTTCTGGAGTATCGATCGATCTATCGGACATACCTCCTCGATTCGATATTAAAGAGCAGAGATGCGCCCACAATCGATGTGATGAGGAAGGAGCCGCCGTAGCTGAGGAAGGGAAGAGGGATGCCTGTGATAGGCATGAGCCCGATGGTCATCCCTATGTTGATGATGATGTGAAAGAGGAACATGCCTACTATTCCAGAGGCGACAAGGCTCCCGAATCTGTCCTTTGCAGTGAGGATGACCATGATCC
>Ga0307380_10007519_pt1 | contig 14156 bp, 10 predicted proteins | sample UN3MG_FD_202239 | JGI IMG/M metagenome (GOLD analysis project Ga0307380, IMG submission 202239) | Soil microbial communities from Risofladan, Vaasa, Finland - UN-3 | ecosystem: Environmental > Terrestrial > Soil > Coastal area > Acid sulfate soil | place: Finland: Risofladan, Vaasa | collected... | reverse complement strand
TTGCCGTCTCATCGCCTTCCGCGCGCAATTGCGCGGCAATTCGCTCGCGTTCGGAACGCATACGCGAGAATACGGCTTGTTCAATCTCCGTGGGAAGGTCGGCCCGTTTGATGCGGACGTCGATCAATTCGATACCAAAAACCGCGAGCTTGTCATAACTGAGGGCGGCCACCTCCGTCAGGTATTCCAGCCTCTTCGCCGAGACGATCTCGTCTAGGGTGTGTTTTGCCAGGACATCACGCAGATCGGAATAGACGATGTCATCGATCCGGATCTGAGCATTGATGAGACTGCCAGCATTTGCTTCGATGAAGGTCTGTGGCTTGCCCACCCGCCAAATGGCGTAGTTGTCAATCGTTAACCGCTTCTGGTCAGCCGTCAAGATATCCCGCGGCTGGATGTCGTAATTCAGGATCCGGTCCTCGAGGTAGACCACGTTATTGACAAACGGCATCTTGAAGTGCAGTCCGGGCTCCTCGACTACCCTGATGATCTCGCCGAACCGCAGCACCGCAGCCTTCTGGGTCTCATCGACAGTGAAGGTGAAGAGGTTATAGGCAATGAGTAGCACAACAACAATACCGCCGAACACTATGAGCTTTTTCATTGCTCAGTCCTCCCATTCAGAAGTTGATCGAGATCCAGCAGCTTCAACACCCCATCTCCTCCCTGTGGGAGGATGATCTTTTCCATCCCCGGAAGGATCTCCTCCATCGTTTCGATGTACATGCGAGTCCTCGTTACCTCGGGACCAAGCTCATACTTCTTGAGGACCTCCAGGAACCTGGAGACATCCCCCTCTGCCCGCTTGATCCGTTCTTGTTTGTACGCCTCGGCTTGGTTGCCAATCTCTTGCGCCTGTCCGCGTGCGCGCGGGAGGATATCGAGGGCGTACTGATCCGCCTGGTTGATCAGCTTTTCCTTGTCCTGACGAGCGCTGTTTACCTCATCGAACGCCGAGATAACTTCTTTTGGTGGCTTTACGTCCTGAAGCTGAACGTTCCCCACCGCGATCCCTGTGCCATAGTTGTCGAGCAGCGTTTGCAGCGCCGTAAGTGTCTCCGTGGCGATGACGTCTCGCTGTTCGGTCAGTGTCTGATCGAGCGTCTTTGTAGCTACCTGCTCGCGCAACACGGCCTCTGCTCCCTGCTTGACGAGCGCGCTTGCGTCTATCAGGTTGAACGCAAAGAGCTCTGCGTCCTTGATCCGATACTGTACAACCATCTCCACCTGCGCGATATTCCCGTCTCCCGTGAGCATCAGGGCTTCTATCTCAACCGGCTGATAGCGCGGATTGGGCGCTGGGGAGATGGTGCGAAAACCAATCTCCTCCTTACGCACTTGCAGTATGTTCACGATGCTCACGCTCTCGATCGGCGATGGCAGGTGATAGTGCATCCCCGGGTTAACGGTCGACACGTAGCTCCCAAATCGTTTGACCAAGCCCACCTCAGATGGGCCAACTGTGTAAATCCCGGTTAGTAGATAGATGACAACAATCACGGCGATTGCCAGCCATCCAACCCAGCTTCCTACCTGCCAAACTGGTCTTGGCGAATCGCCGTCCCGTTCCGGACGGCCCTCAAGCAGTCTATCGGTGAATCGACTCATCATTCCCTCCCACATTCTTTCTAGATCGTATCACGATAGGATCGGACGATGCAAGCTCGCCCATGTTATTAAGTTCCTTATCGTTCCGAGTGGATAGTGACCTCTAATTCCGGTTCGCGCAGAACTGATGCCAAGAAGGATTCACCACGAAGAGCACGAAAGACACGAAGAATGGAACTTGGTAAGCTGCTAAGCGCGGTAATTGGCTCTGTAATGGCACCTCGGGAGGTGTAGTAGACAGAGCGGCTACTACCCCCCCCAAGTGTGCTTCGTGTCCTTCGTCGTGAAGCAGCTCTGCACCTCTGTGAGAGTCCTGGCGTTTGAATCTTCCCTTTTGGTTACCCCCTCGAAACGACAAAGAGTCTCTTAATTATTGGGGCGGATTCAACTAGCAAGTGCAACTTTGGGAACTGGTCTAACAGGATGAGCTGCGGTAGCATCCACAGCGACACCCAGACCAGTAAATCAAAGGAGCACTAATGAACACGTACACGCAGCTCACCGAACAAGAACGATACCAGATCTCCGCACTAAAGCAAGCAGGACACAACCACAACGACATCGCAGCATTCCTGGGTCGCCACAAGTCGACGATCGGCCGGGAAGTGGAACGCAACAAGACTATGGGAGAATACCAGCCTGAGCAGGCACACCGTCTAGCGTTGAAACGCAGGCGAGCTAAGATACGCCCTCGTTTTGGGGGTTCTGTGTGGATACAGGTAAAGCTGTTACTGTAGCTGGATTGGAGCCCTCAACAGATATCAGGAAGGCTCAAGGTGGAAGAAGGCATCAGCATCAGCCATGAGTGCATCTACCAGTATATCTACGCAGACAAGAAGTCTGGTGGACAACTGCACCGGCATCTTCGCTGTCAGAAGAAGAGACGGAAACGTTACGGAACATACGACTGTCGTGGTGTAATCAGGAACCGGGTATCGATTGAAGAGCGGCCAGAGATTGTCGGGGAACGAAGTCGGGTAGGAGACTGGGAGGGAGATACGATGATTGGGAAGAACCACAAAGGAGCGTTAGTGACTCTGGTTGAGCGTAAGTCGTTGTACACGATCATTGATGCGGTGGCGCGCAGGACAGCAGCGGCGGTACATGGAGCCATTGTTAGTGGACTTGCGCCACACAAAGGGAAGCTACACACACTAACCCACGACAACGGCAAGGAGATGGCAGAGCATGAGCAGATCACGGATGGGTTAGGGATCAGAGTTTACTTTGCTCATCCGTACTCATCATGGGAGAGAGGAGTGAACGAGAACACGAACGGGTTAATTCGTCAATACTTTCCCAAAGACAGGGAGCTGATAGGTGTCACCAGAAAAGAGGTCGAGAAAGCAATGGAGCGGCTTAATCATAGGCCAAGAAAGACGCTTGGCTTTCTAACCCCGTATGAAGTATTCTTGTCAAGAGCTATCTGCCTTGAAGCCAAATTCCCTCCTTGAACCGACACGAGGATTATATCGGTTGGTAAGGCGAGCGGAAATAGCATCTCGTGTACAATGCATGCGGAATAACCGCAAGAAGGAGGGATACCAAGACAGATGACCGCGTTCTTGAACGTTCGCCAAGTCAGAAAGAAATTCTCTGTTCCGGGTGGGGATCTCCCGGTTCTGGACGGAGTCTCTTTCTCCATCGATCGCCGCGGCTTTGCAAGCGTTGTTGGCCCGTCCGGCTGCGGAAAGACCACGCTGATCAAGATTCTCGCGGGGATACTCCAAGTCGATTCCGGTGAGGTTGCAGTCCATAGTGAAACAGGGAGCCTGCGAGGGCAGGTGGCATACATGCCACAGAGCGACACCCTCCTCCCGTGGCGCACCGCGCTTGCCAACGCATTGTTACCCTCCCAGATCGATCGTCGGCCCCACGAGGAGGCGAGACACGAGACACGGGATCTGTTTGCCCGTTTTGGCCTGAGCGGGTTTGAAGACCTGTATCCAGTGGAACTCTCAGGTGGAATGAAGCAACGCCTGGCGCTTATGCGCACATTCCTCTCCCAACGCGATATTCTTCTTCTCGATGAGCCGTTCGGCGCGCTCGATGCCCTCACCCGCGTGCACCTTCAGGACTGGCTGCACTCCGTCTGGCAAGAGATGGGGAAGACAATCCTTCTTGTCACGCACGACGTGGAAGAAGCGCTCCTGCTCGCAGATCACATTATTCTCCTCTCGGCGCGGCCGGCGTGCGTGCGCAATGATTTCACAATAGACATCACCCGCCCTCGCAAGCGCAGCGATGCTTCACTGGTGCAGCAGAAAGAGGAACTGTTACAGCTCATCTACGCGGAGGAACTCAATGGCTAGAGCGATAAGACGCTACGCGGCGACACTTGTAACACTGTCGATCGTCTTTTCCCTGTGGGAAGCGGGTGTGCGCTTGTTCCACGTTCCTGCCTACATCCTTCCACCCCCGAGCCGAATCATCACTGTCTTCTGCACACGCTTTCCACTCCTCCTCGGCCACGCCGGCGCAACCCTGATCGAGGTCGCCCTGGGCATGCTGTTGGGGGTGTTAGGCGGATTCGTACTTGCCGTTCTCATCTTCTACTCACACACACTGGAGCGCGCCCTCTACCCGCTCATCATCGCGTCGCAGATGATCCCAGTCTTCGCCATCGCCCCGCTACTTGTCATCTGGTTTGGTTACGGACTATGGCCGAAGGTGACTGTCGCCGGGCTGATCGTATTCTTTCCGATCGTGGTCAATACGGTGGACGGACTGCGTTCGGTGAACGAGGAGACGATCGACGTCCTGCGCTCACTTAATGCAACCAGACTACAGATCTTCACACGCGTCCGCCTCCCCGCGAGCCTGCCGTCACTTCTCTCCGGTCTCAAGGTGGGAGTAACGCTGAGCGTCGTTGGGGCGACGATTGGGGAATGGGTTGGGGCAAAGAGCGGACTAGGGTACCTGATGATCCAATCGAACGCGCTGCTGCGAATCGATCTTGTCTTTGCCGCCATACTCATGCTCTCGCTGCTCGGGTTGCTCCTCTTCGGCATCGTCCGCATAATTGAGCGCAGATTGCTGCACTGGAGGACACCACGCAACCAGAAGGATCGAAGGAGAACAACATGAGAAGATCAATTATCGCGGCTCTTTGTCATCTTGAATGGGTAACTAAGGAGAAAGGTTCAAACGCCGAGACTCTCACAGGGGTACAAGACTGTTTCACCACGAAGGGCAAGAAGAGCACGAAGCAGTCAGAGGATGAAGCGCTTGATCCCGCTCTCAAGCTTGGTGACATTGCACAGCCAACTACCGCATTTGACAACCCATGGAGCTCCATTCTTCGTGCTCTTCGTGGTGCCTTCCCCTTGGCATCAGTCCCGTGCGAACCGGGATTGGAGGTCAGTACCCGCTCGAAAAGACAAGGAACCAAGAAACTGATTGTCGCACTTCTTCTTCTTGTGGGTGTATGCGTTAGCGTCACCGCGCAGCCTCGCCTGCAAGTGATGCTTGACTTCTTTCCAAACCCGAACCACGTGCCACTGATCGTAGCCGTAGAACAGGGCTTCTTCGCCGATGAAGGGATAGAGGTTGAGATAGTCGTTCCCGGAAGCCCCAGCGATCCGATAAAGCTGGTTGCCGCGGGAGCGGTCGATGTCGCCCTCACCCCGCAGATCAACCTCCTCATCGCCCACGATGCGGATCTTCCCGTGATCGCCATAGGGTCGCTCATCGGCTCACCGTTGGGTGGACTGTTGGGACTCAAGGAGAGCGGGATCGCGAGCCTCTCCGATCTGCGTGGCCAGCGCATCGGCTACTCCCTCGCCCCGCTTGAGCCAATCCTGTGGCGCACGATGCTCGCCTCGGTTGGAGTCGAGCCAGACGAGTACGAGCTGATCAACGTCGGATTCAATACGGTCCTCTCGCTCCTCTCCGGGCAGGTGGATGCCATCGGCGCGTTTCGCAACTTCGAGGTCCCGCAAGTGACGATTGAGGGGCACGAAGCGGCCTTCTTCCCTGAAGAAGAGTATGGCGTCCCGCAAACAGAGGAGATCGTGATTGCGGCGAACGCTGAGCGTGTGAGCAAAGATGCCCCCAGGATGCGCGCATTCCTCGCGGGCCTGGCGCGAGGAATCGCATTCACCGTAGAGCACCCGCAGGAAGCCTTTCAATCGTTTATCGACGCCTATCCCGATCTCGATGACGACCTTAATCGCCGTGCATATGAGATCACTCTGCCCTTGTATAGCGACGGAGCACGCATCGGCACGCAAGCCGAGTGGCAGGACCTGCAGGACTATCTGTTTGAGAACGGTCTCATAAAGTCGAGATTTCCGCTGGCGGAAGTCTGCACTGAGGAGTATCTACCAGAGAAGTGAAGGAGCGATAGATGACAGGATCAGGAAAACTGGAAGTGATCACCGGCTGCATGTTCTCAGGAAAGACCGAGGAGCTGATCCGCCGCCTGGAGCGGGTGCGGATCGCCCGCAAAGAGATCGTCCTGTTCAAGCCGACGATTGATAACCGGTACAGCGAACGGGCGGTCGTCACTCACTACGGTCGCGAGTTCTCCGCTCACCTTCTTCCTCCGGGAGAGGAATCGTTTTCAGCGCTGGAGCGGATCGTCGGGAGAGATGCGATCGATGCCGCTACAGTAATCGCCTTTGACGAGGGGAACTTCTTCTCGGGCAAGCTACCCGCCCTCTGCGAGGACCTTGTTGCCCGCGGGAAGAGGGTGATCGTTGCCGGGCTCGACCTCACCTTCGCCGGAGAGCCATTCGGGCCGATGCCGGCGTTGATGGCCTTGGCTGATGACGTAGACAAACTGCACGCGGTCTGCGTGAAGTGTGGCGGCGAGGCAACCCGCAGCCAGCGGCTGATCGATGGGAAACCCGCGCCTGCGAGTGACGCCGTGATCAAGGTCGGCGGAACAGAGTTCTACGAAGCCCGCTGCCGATCCTGTTACGAACGGGGCTGATGCTTGAAGCTCTCTGTCGTTTCAAGTGGGTAACTGAGGACAAAAGGTCAAGCGCCAAGGCTGTCACAGAGGTACAGAAAAGGCTTCTGCCTCTCGCAAAGACGCCAAGAACGCAAAGGAAAGCGTTGTATTAGGAAAAGAACTAGAACCGGAGGCATCTCTTAGCGATCTTGATGTCGCGACACCCTTGTGGCTTGAGTGAGTGCAACGAACGGGCGAGAGCAAGAGTTTGTGCCTCTCGCAGACGTACAGAATCGTTTTACCACAAAGGACACGAAGCATACTTGGGGGCTGCAGTAACCGGTCCTGCTTACTACACGCCCCGAAGGAGTCAAAGAACAAAGCGCTTGATTCCATTCTTCGTGCTCTTCGTGGTGAATTCCTTCTAACCTCCGGTCTTGCTTCGCAACCGGCATTCGTCGCCAGCGACCTCAACGTTAGGTTATCGACTTAAGATGCTAAGGAACCATACTTGATCTAGCTCAGTGCGTGTTCGGTCTTTCGCAGCCGCTGCACGAGCTCCTCGAGCATCTTCACTGCGATGTCCGGAGTTACCGCGATGATCCCCTTGAGGGCCCACATGGAGATTACCAAGCAGACTGTGTCCTCCGTGGCGATGACATCCGCCGATCTGGGCGCTCCGTCGATCAGCGCCATCTCACCGAAGAAGTCACCAACACCGAGTTTCGCCAGAACACTGCCCTCGCGCACAACCTCGGCTCCACCTGACATGATCAGATAGAATCCCGTGCCGGTGGTACCAGTGGTCACGATCTTCGTATTCGCGGCGAACTCCTTGTTGACCACCTTCTCGGCGATCGCGGCAAGGCCCTTCTTCGTCACGCGGGAAAACAGCGGCGCCTTCGCGAGAAGACCAACAATCTTGTCCTTATCCATGGATCTGTTCCTCCTTTGGTGGGTCGATTCCCCACCCGACTAATGCCTCAACGCTTCCTTGTATGATATAATACGGAACAACCTTTTTAAAGCCGGGGTGTAAAGAAAGTGTCATGGAGTACCACGCTCAAGAATCGGCAGCAGGTACGTGCTCGCGTTGATTCGGGTGAGCAAATAGCGGTGATGTTCAGCGATATCCGCGGTTTCACCTCGTACACCGCGCGCAAGGGTGATCGTGCCGCCTATGAGCTTTCTCGCACGCACGAGGTGCTCCTGAGGGAGGAGATCGAGGAGCAAGACGGTATTGTCGTCAAGACGATGGGCGATGGCATCATGGCTGCCTTTGCGGAGCTACCGTCCGCGGTGCACGCTGCTGTGGGAATACAGAAAGCGATCAGGAAACGGAATAAGGAGCTTCCCGCAAAGTCGATCGATGTTGGTATTGGCCTGGCAAGTGGAACACCGATCATGACGGAGGCTGACCTTATCGGAAACTCCGTGAACCTTTCTCAGCGCGTGTCGAGCCTGGCCAAGGGCGGGCAGATACTCGCAACGGAGGCATTCACGCATGATGTCCTACCGTCTGGTGGATATCGCTGCATCCCACTAGGAGAACTGGAGCTGAAGGGACTCGGCACCACGAGTCTCTATGAGATAGCGTGGATGGCCGAGGTGGCTCGTCTCACTGACCGCAACGACAGATTCACGCTGGTATTGACCGAGAATGGAACCGTGGTCGCCGAGCTGGCAAAGGAAATAAGAGGGGACAGTCCCATTTCCCCCTCCCTTCTTCAGCGGGGAATCGCGCTATTCTCCTCGCGTGGGATGATCGACAAGTCACTCAACGCGGCCGGGATCGATCGTGAGCAGCCGATTGACAGCGTAGATCTCTCGATCGAGGGCAATGAAGTGACCGTGAGTGTTGGTAAGCGGCGGATGTGCTTGCACGATGTGGACGCTGCACAGGCTGAACTGTTCCGCGAGAAGTTGGTCGAGATGCGCAGCAAGCTGCGCAGCAAACTGCGCGCTGATGCGGCCCAGTAGAGACTAATCCTGCGGAGGTGAAAGGCATGACTGAAGCTAGGTTGCAATCACTGATCTTGGTCTTAATTGTGCTCGTACTTGCGGCTAGCATTCCTTCCTATGGCGAAACGGCCCCGGCCGGTGTTCTCCCTGCGGGAGTGCTGCCTACGCCTGTCCCCAGCGAGAGCATCGTCAGCATATCGCTTGACAGGGACACGTACGCTCCAGGAGATCGGATCGAAATCTCGATCTCTGTCGACACAAAGCAGGCAGGATTTCTTTACGTGTACGACATCGATCCGACGGGAGCGATCACCCTCCTCTATCCCAATCGCTACCAACCCGATCCGTCCGTCAGCCCGGGGACGATCCATCTTCCTGGTGAGGGATACCACCTTGTGATCGGTGGACCGGAAGGGCTTGAGACAGTCGTCGCCATCCTCGCGCGTGCGCCGATCGATCAGTTATCACCGTCATCCAATACGCCGTTTCGCAATCTCGGTATGAAACCGCAGGCTCTCGTTACGGATCTATCGACAACACTTGCTTCTGACACATGGACCTCGGCTTGGGCGCAGTTCACCGTCTATCAACCAAAGGGGATTGTGCACATCGGGTCGCAGCCCGCGGGCGCAAGAATCAGCGTCAACGGCCACGACCGTGGCTTTGCTCCCAAAGATCTCGTGCTTCCCGCGGGCAAGGCTGAGATCACGTTAAGCAAGAACGGATACGAGCAGTTCAGCGAAACGGTCGTGATACACGATCAGGACACGATCGACATCGACGCCCGGCTGCAGGAAGCAATGCCCTATCCAGGAAGCCACGGTATTTCCCTTCCCGTCTACGTCGGGATAGATGTGGGAACAGACAGCATCGGGATGGAGGTCGGAATCGCGCGTGCCTTTGGCATAGCGACGGCGCTTCGCTTCACCGGAGACGCTGCGCCCGTGCCAGGAGAAACATTCAACCTTGGCCCGGAACTTGACCTCGACTTGCGTGTACACCTGACCGTCACAGAGCGCGTATCGCTCCTGCTGGGAGGGGGGATCGGGCTACAGAATCGAACCCTCGCGCCAGCGGTAACCGACGGCACATCCGTGCGAGCGATCATCATCGAACCGGAGATTGAAACAACGACCTTCCCTTCGTTTGTAGCGGGGTTGGAGATGAATTTCGGCCATGCCACTCTGTTCGCGGGGTATCATCTACGGCGTGGGGCCGTCGTAGGCGTGGGCATCATCTTCTAGGAAACCACAGAAGGGGGTGGATCAGCAAAGCATGTGGATCGCGTAGCCTGCCGCTTGTTCTTTGCCTGGCAGGCGTGAAAGGTGGCTTGCGCATCAACAGAGGGAGAAGGACGCACCAAAGGAATCGCATACGCCGATTCCGCTCTTCTTATGCCAAACTCGAGGCTCCTCGACCTACCACGTGCTGCTCCAGCCGATCGTCCCCTCCGACAGACCCGTTGCATTGACGACAAGCCCCGTGGAGAGCGTCATGTTGTTCCCCACATCGAAGGATAGATCGACCTCCGTCTCGCCCCAGTCGAAGAGTGTGGTGTGCAAGTCCTGGAAGTAGGTCGAAACCTCGAAAGTGAGCTTGCCCCCACAGCAGGAATCCCCGGTGCTCTTGATGGTGAACTTCTCCCAGTAGGTATCCTTCACGTAGTGGAGGCCATCTACATAGGACAAGCTCTCAAAGCTCACGCCATCCCAGGAGTACATGAAGCGCAGACCGTAGATCGAGAGGCCCGAGATTTCCCAGGCGCCATCGGGGCCGTAGCCAAGGCTGGCATACACGGTCAGGCACGTGTTAGAAGGCAGAGTGAGTAACGGCGAGAGCGTCACCGTTTTTGTCGTCAGGGAGAAGCTGACGGTGACGTCGAGTGTGATATCAGGGAGCCCGAAATCAAGACCTATAACCGCAAAGGTGAGCTCATCAAACCCCGCACAGTCGATCCTCAACGTGGCGGTGGCCCGCTTGATGCAGCCGAAGGAAAGGCCAAAAGATCCCTCGAATCTATCAAAGCAGAAAGAGCAGTCGGGGGGCAGCAGATTGAAGTACACAGTTCCACTGACGGGTAGGTTGTCCGCGTGTGAACCCATGACACCAAGTGCCAGGCTCGAGAATCCCGTCGCAAGTGTGAACGTTCCAAAGAGAGTAACCCCGTCACTGACCGTTCTCGCCGTCGTGACCCACGACTGGCTCGAGACGGACATGGTCACTGCGGATTGCGTTAGAGACGCACCCGATTGCGCCACAATTGTGATGTACCGTGCCACCACCCCCACGGGAATCGGCGCAATCGCGGGAGGTGTGAAGGCCTGTGATGTCCAAATCGGCGTCGTCCCATCCAGACTCGCCGTGATCCTCCAGATGGATCCTGAGGGAACGATCGTCAGGCTCGTCACGGTGACCGAGTCGACGAAGTACGGAACACCAAGATCGTACTTGTGTTCCGTTCCACTCGTGGTCTTGTTGTCTGTGAACGTCGCCGGCGGCGATCCGAGGATTGGGGAGAACAGGAGCTGGCTATTCAAAACGATCAGTCCCAGCGTGCCCGAAGTATCGAACTCCTGAGTGATGAATCCGCTCACACCAAAGGTTGACTGGCTCTTAAAGTTCCACCCCCCGGTTGTGTACCGAAGAAGAAGCTTGCAATAGGTGTCTGAGTCCGACTGGATGGCGAAACTGGCGCCGGAAAAATCTAACGCCAGAGCCGTCTCCACACTCCCAGAAAAGGGAGAGACTGCACTGCATGCTCCGTACGCACCAAGGATCATCATAAGTACAACTACAATAATGCCACTTACTTTACGCATCCCCTCCCCCCTTTCTTGGGACCAACGATGCCTGGGTCCTGGTCGCACTGTGTGCCTGTAAATAAAAAAGGCTACTCGCACTTGCGAAGAGCCATACGAATCGCCGACCTTCAGATAGCAACGTCATCCCCTTGCCTCCCACGACTAGACCCGACCTATCGACCGGGGTGGCAACCCCCCTACCGTACCTTCTTTCCCTAGGAGAACCCTCCATTCCTCCGCCAATGTTCATTCCCCTCACGTTCTCATTATAGTCACTATACAACAGAATACTCCGATGGGCAAGCCCTTCCGCGCACGATCCATGTCTCCCTCCATCAGAAGAAAACATCCCCCCTGGAGAAGAGTCTCCAGGGGGATGCGTTTCCCTAGCCTTCTACAACCTCAAATAGGAACCCGTGGAAAAGCCCGTCACCCGTGCTCAGCCAGAGGCCGTAGGTTCCCGGGTCAAGTTCCGAAGTATCCAACGAAAGTTCGTACATCCCTCCGACCCGCCTGCCGGAAAGCGCGGCGTCCTGAATCGTTGATCCCACGGCCGCCCCGCCGCCACCGGCTGCCTGATCCATCCGCACGAGGATCACCTGGGGCAGCTCGCCCACCCCGGCTCCACCGCCGGCGGGAAGTGGGAAGTTGACCGCGATCGTCAGCGGCTCACCCAGTTGGACGACTTGCGGGGTCGCACCAGCAAGGGCTTGGAGGAGCGTGTTCTCGTTGATCGTCTCCGCAGTGGCTGTGAGCAGGTCGGTCAAGGCGTCGCGGCCGTTGACGATCAGATGGCGGTTCGTCGCCCAGTTCTCGTCGGTGTCTGGACTGAGCGGATCGATCCGCTCCATCGTCCCGAACGCAGGCAGTCCCTCGGCGCCGGTTCCCGCGATCCAGCCGTCACGCTCCGGGTGATCCGCGTTGGCGGTGTCAACCACGTGTCCTTCATCGTCCACCAGCTGAATTACATCGCCGAGGTCGCGTAGCTCGAATGGATACGGCGGGACGACGTCATAGAGAAGGTCGGCGGCGATGTCGATCACCGTCTCGTTGTGGCGACGCTCGAGGAGATAGTATCCATTCGCCGGGATTGTCCCGGAGAGCTCGACCACCTTCCAGCGGGCCTCCTCCGGTGTCGCCGGCTGTTTGCGTTGCCAGCGCAAGGTCCAGCCGGTCAGATCGACGGATTGGTTCGTGTTATTGTGCAATTCGATCCACTCATCTTGCACATCCGCCTCGGTACCGCACCACGCCACCTCGTTGATCACAACAAACAAGCACCCTCTGCGCCGGTCGCCTTGTGATGGTTCATCCGACTGCGCCCGAAGTACGGTGTTCTCGTTGATCGTCGCCGCCGTGGCGGTGAGTACCTCTGTCAATGCGTCGAGGCCGTTGATGATGAGATGGCGGTTCGTCGCCCAGTTGTCGTCCGTATCCGGACCGAGCGGATCAATCCGCTCCATCGTGCCAAACGGGGGCAGGCCGCCTGGGTCGCTGCCCGCTGCCCAGCCGTCCCGCTCTGGGCGATCGGCGTTCGCAGTGTCGACCGCGGCGCCTTCACTGTCCAGGAGCTCAATGACCTCGCCGAGATCCCGCAGCTCGAATGGATACGGCGGGACGACGTCATAGAGAAGGTCGGCGGCGATGTCGATCACCGTCTCGTTGTGGCGACGCTCGAGGAGATAGTATCCGTTCGCCGGGATTGTCCCGGAGAGCTCGACTGCCTTCCAGCGGGACTCCTCCGGCGTTGCCGGCTGTTTGCGTCGCCAGCGCAAGGTCCAGCCGGTCAGGTCGACGGATTGGTTCGTGTTATTGTGCAATTCGATCCACTCATCTTGCACGTCTGCCTCGGTACCGCCCCACGCGACTTCGTTGATCACAACCTCCGGGAACACACACTCCTCAAAGGCACCACCTCCACCGGCTATTTCTCCGCACTCCTCGACCGTGATCATGATCGTCGCGATCGCGAAGGCATCAGACGGATCCGTAACAGTGAACGAGAAGCTGTCCGTGCCCAGGAAGTCCGTATCCGGTGTGTACGTTACCGCAACGGATGCCGCATGGGGGGAGGCATACGTGACCGCGGTGAGGTCTCCACTGATCGCTCCATGGGTAGGTGCGCCAATGATGGCAAACGTGAGGGGATGAAGGGTCGGGTCGGCCGGATCGATCTGGGGGTCTGTCCCCGTGAGAACGATCGCCAATGCCGTGTTCTTGCAGGTGGTTAGCGACTGGGCCTGGGGCACGGGCGTCTCATTGACCACCTGCACAATGATGTCATCGAACCCGACGCATCCGTTGGAATCCGTCACCGTGTAGGTCAACGGATACGAACCGAGTGCATCGGCGCTGAAGACCGGGTTCTCGATGTTCGTGGCTGAGAGATGCGTAGCTCCAATCCCGGTCCAGGTATGAGACGTGTAGGTTCCGGAGCCGCCAGAGGGATTCCCGTGCAGTTGTAGGCCAACCTTGGCGTAGACCTCAGCCGGATCGGGAGTGATGTTGGCTACAGGCGGTGGATTCACCGTCAGCGTGCCGTAGTTCTCTCCCGTACAGCCAGTGACACAGGTCACCTTACAGGTGTAGGACCCAGCCGCTGGCGCCGCATAGGTGCTCAATGTAGCACCACTGATGATCGACCCACTCGCAACCGAGTTCCCCGTGTACCACTGGTACCCGGTCACCGCACATCCAGTGCCTGGGGTGGCGGTCAACGTCGCCGGCAGCGCGCTCGTACATACCGTCGGGCTGTTCACGCTCACCGTCGGGTTGGCGTTGACCGTCACACTCGTGGTGTCGGTATCGGTGCAGCCACTGCTGTTGGTCACTGTCAGCGTATAAGTCTCAGCCATCGCCGCCGTCGCACCGGAACGAGTGGGATT
>Ga0307380_10007518_pt1 | contig 14157 bp, 11 predicted proteins | sample UN3MG_FD_202239 | JGI IMG/M metagenome (GOLD analysis project Ga0307380, IMG submission 202239) | Soil microbial communities from Risofladan, Vaasa, Finland - UN-3 | ecosystem: Environmental > Terrestrial > Soil > Coastal area > Acid sulfate soil | place: Finland: Risofladan, Vaasa | collected... | reverse complement strand
GGGAATTGACTCATACGTACCTCTCCTGGCAACGCTCCGGGAAACAGCGACCACCGCATCACGATATCCAAGCTAGCGTCATTCCCCCGGCATGCCCAGTGGGCCTCCGAAAAAAATCACAGCCTCGCCGTGTGCCTGCTACTTCGCCGCCCCGATCACTTCGCTTCCGGCGTGATCGTCACCGTGACGGTGGCGGCCGTGACCGGCTCGCGGAGGTTGATCCCCAGCCGCACGGGAACGCGCCCGTCCGGCAGGTCTTCCTCGATCCGCAGGGCTTCCACGGAGAACTTCTCGCCGCCGGCGTCCACCTCGACCTGAACGGCCGCGGAGCCGTTGCCGACAAGGAGCCGGCCCGCGCCGGACTCTTTCCAGTCGGAGAACGTCACCAGCGCCGTCGCGAAGCTCTGGGGGGACGCGAGCTCGACTTCGTCGATCACCACGAGGCGCCCGGCCCCGGCACGCGAGAAGATGAAGCTGCGCTGGAGCTTCTTCAAGCCCTCGACCTTGTAGGCTGCGCTCACGTCGAGGACCAGCGTGTCTTGCTCGTCGGTGAACTCCGCCTTGAGGACTTTCGCGGCGGCGGATCGCCCTCCGGCTTGCAGCTTCCCTGCGACCATCGGGACCGGGTGACCGAACGAGTTGAGCACGCCGCTCTCGTAGCGCTCGCCGCTGAACGTGCGGGCCGTATAGACCTCGGAGCCGGGGTCGACCAGCGGCGTGTTGCCGGCCAGGGCGACGACGAACGAGCCGACGTCGTTGTGGTTGTGGTGCTCGGCGTTGTGTCCGCCTTTGAGCGCGACGCCCAAGCCGCGCTCGTTGCCCGGCCGGGGGCGGCAGATCAGGATGCCCGCGTCGGGGAACCAGTCGCGCAGTGGCTGGTCGGGCGCGGATGGCTCGGCGGCGGCGACCCGGGAGGCGGAGTTCTCGAAGCCGTAGATCCCCAGCTCGAACAAGCTCGACGAAGGCCCGCCCGCCAACAGAAGCCCGCGCTGTTCGATCTCCTCGAGCCCCCAGCCGAACCGGCGGCTGAGGAAGGCCGCCAGCCGAGTGTCCGGGTGCGAGGCCACGTGGCAGTCGGCAAACGCCGGATAGATGCCCGGCAGGATCTCCATGCGCACGCCGAACCGGGCGATTTGGCGGACGCTCGGCTCCTCGAAGAGATCCACCCGCCCGCCGGTCGCCTGCTGGATCGTCTCGGCCAGCAGCACGTAGTGGCCGAACCCGTAGTTCCAATAGCCGAGGCCCTCGGAGCAGTAGCCGTCGGGCGTGAAGCCCTTCAAGAAATACTGGACGTACTTCTCCGCGGCGGCGACGAAAAACGCCCTCCGCGGGGGCGACTCGATCGCCCCCAAGGCCGACCCGGTCACGCCGGCCAGGCAGACGGCGTTCCAGTTGTTGGTGCCGGTCGCCCACCACAGTCGGGGCTTGCCCTTGTTGACGTAGCTCTCGAACGGCCCGAAGCAGCGTCGCTCCAGCTCGCTGTGCACGAGATCCCTCGTCTTTTGACTCAGCACCTCGCCCAGCCAGTAGTCGGCGGTGGCCAGGTTCCACGAGGTGGCGGCGGAGCCCAGGTCGATTTCGATCACCTCGCCCTTGAAGTTGCCCAGGCTTCGGTCGTGGGCCGGGTACACCCAGGTCTTCTCCTCGCAGACGGCACGGATCGCCTCTTCGATCGCCGGCAGAAAGCGTCCCCGGTTCTCGATGCACTCCGCCAGCACGAGCGCCGGAAACCGCGAGTGGCGTTGGCCCAGGACGCGCTGGTACCGCGTGCGATTGCCGGTACGGGAGAAGTCGAGATACAGCTCGTCGGTCGCCTCCGGGATCGGCTGCGCCATGAGACGTTCCGCCTCGGGCACGACGCGCTTGAACTGCGGCGCTCGGGCCACCGCCTGCCACGCCTGGCGATCCGTAATGGGGCGCCCCACCCCGACCGGCGACTCGGGCAGCATGGCGGCCAGTGCCTGGACGCGGGCCGGATCGACGGCTTCCTGGGCCGGGGCGTGAGACGCGGAAAGGATCGTTGCCAAGAGCGCTGTCAGAAGCACAAGTCGGAGCGAGGTCGTGGAGACACGGTTTGTGGCCATCGCTGATTCTCCTTCAGTCGGTTGCAGGATACACGGGGTGTGAAACGGAAGGTGAGCGCGGGCGGGTATCGCGGGCCGGCGTCACGGGGCGTCGATCCCAAGCTGCCGGGCCACGACGTGAAATACGTCGGTGTCGGAGACCGACAGGCCGGGCAACAGGCCGGGTTGAGACACCAGAAGCACGGTCCGCTGCTGCGGGTCGAGGGCCGGGGCACCGTGCGAGCCGCGCACCCGGCCGGCGTCCAGCGGGATGCTCTTCGTGGCCGGATCGAAAAACAGCTCCACCGGATCGTAGCCCGGCTTGCGGTGGATGTCGACGGTTCGGGCCAGCGCCGGCGCCCGATCGTCGTCGAGCCACCAGTAGTACGCCTGCCAACTGTCGGGCGTGGAGACGAGCACGACCTGGCCGCTTCGCGGGTGGTCCAGGCCGTAGCGGCTCAGGTCGTCGCCCACGAGCACGTCCTCGAAGCCGGGCTTGTCGCGGAACAGTCCGTCGACTCGCCGGATGACGTCGGGATCGGCCCCCGCGACGAAGACGTGCGAGAACTGGTGGTCGACCAGGGCCCAGGCGCGGCTTGCCGCGAAGTCGAGGTGCTCGCCGTCGTCCATCTGGCGGACTTCGAGCAAGCCGGCCTCGCGCAGCACCCGGTTGGGATACGTCGCGTGCTCGACCGGCGTGATCGCGTACTCGCCGGCGACGAGCCGGAGCACGCTCTCGCCGTAAGCGGCGCGGAACCCCTGGGCCAGCTTGTCGAGCACGTCGTCCAGCTCGGCGACGGCCTGCCGGGCTTCGTCGCTCTCGGGGCCGGTTCGCTGGGCCGCGTAGTCCAGGTGCGGCAGGTAGACGAAGAAGAAACGGGGGCGCCACGCCCCGGCCGCGTGCACCGCCGAATCGGCGATCCAGGCCGACGACTTGACGTTGGCCATCGGGCCCCAGAAATGCTGCAAGGGGAAATGGCCCAACTGGTCGCGAAGCGTGCCGTAGAGATCCGTCGGCTTGGTGTAACACCAGAGCGATTCGGAGCCGTCGGGATTATGGATGGGGGCGGGCGTGCAGGCGTAGTCCGCCCCGCAGCCCTTCAGGTGCATCGCGAACCACACCGCCGACGTGTCGCCCGGCTTGTGCTTGGCGATCAGGTCCCAGATCTGCGGCCGCTCGATGCAGTCGTTCGGCGCGGTCCACATCTCGACCGCCTGCCGCTCGGGCCAGTAGAACCCGTTGGCGACCACGCCGTGCTCGCGAGGGAGCGTGCCGGTGGTCAGGTTCGCCTGTACGGGGCAGGTGACGCACGGGAAGCTGGGCACCAGGTCGGCGATCTCGCCCCCGGCCATCCACTCCTTCAGCTTCGGCATCGCGGCCACGTCCTTCTCACGCAGCCCGGGAATCGACAGGAGGATCACGTGCTCAGGCATCGGTTTCAAGCCTTTCGATCATCGGGTGGAGGAAATCGAACGCCCGGCGTGCCGCGTTGGGGGCGTCGTGGCTGTGGCGGCTCAGCTCGACGTGGACGCCGCCTTCGTAGCCCACGTCGGCCAGGGCCTCGATGACGGGCGGAAAGTCGATCTCGCCCTCGCCGAACATCAGGTGCTCGTGGACCCCGGCCCGCATGTCTTCCAGGTGGACGTTCACCAGCGGGGAGGCCCAGCGGCGGATGTGCCTGGCAAGCGGAAGCTCGCCTTGGCAGTGCAGGTGGCCGACGTCGAGCGTGAGCCCCAGGTTAGGCGCGTCGACCAGGCAGAGCAGCTCTTCGTAGCGGCTCATCGAGTCGATGAGCATCCCCGGCTCCGGCTCGAATCCGATCAACACCCCCTGCCCTGCCGCGAATTCCAGCACTTCGTGAAGCCCTTCGGCGAGCCGGGCCATTGCCTTCTCTTGCGAGATCCTATCGCGCAGCACGCCGGACCAGAGAGAAACACAGTCGCTCCCCAGCTCCGCGGCGCAGCGGACCGCGTGCCGGTAGAACTCGATGCGTCCCGCCCGGGCGTCCGACGACTCGGACACGAGCGTCGGCTCGTGCTTTCGGGCGCGGTCCAGCAGGAAGCGGGCGCCCGTCTCGATCACCGACCGCATGCCCAACTGGCGCAGCAGCCGTCGCAGGCGCGCAAGCCGCTGCGGCAGATAGCGGCCGTGCGGCGGCAGGGCGTGGTGATCGATGGTGATCGCCACGCTCCGGTAGCCGATCTCGGCCAACAGCGTGACCGCGTCGAACAGCTCGTGGTGGGCCATGCCGTTGGTGTTGTAGCCGAGCAGCATTGCGTGGGCCGTGGCTTATCGGTTTGAGTGCAGGCCGTCAGCCTTCGTCTGGGTCCCCAACCGAGCTTGGGGACTGTCCCGATTTTCGCGCAGCGAAAATGCGACTGTCCCCTTCCCCCCAACGACTGCGCCGGGCTCGGTCGGTGCGCGCCCCCTCACGTCGACTCGATCCACCAGCCCAGGATCACCGTGGGGATCAGCAGTACCAGGACCATCACGGCCCCCGGGATGCCGCGGACGACGAAACAGGCCGCCGCGTCGAGGATCACCAGCGATAGGATACACTGTTTGACGGCCATTTGCACCCGGTACGGCACCGGCTCGACCACCGCCCGAAGGCATCGAAACCCCACCAGCGCGCCGAGCACCGCCATCAGGAGCGTCCAGCGGCCGGGCTCCTCTCGCAGCAGCGACACGATCTGCGTCTGATCGCACCGCCCAGGCACCAGCCAAAGGAGGCCGATGCCCGCGACGATCACGGCGGTCGCCGGACCCAAGTGCCGGCGGCTGTTCCGGCCTGCCTCGGTTCGGGCGAACCACGTCACGCCCGCGATGTACGTCCCGACCGCCGCAGCCACCAGCCAATGCTCGTCGTGCCACGGGCCCGCCGCAGCGCTCATCCCCAGCAGCACGTTGAGCATCCGGCAGGCCCCCATCGCCGGCGGCCCGAGCGGGGTCCGCTTCAACACCGCGTCGTAGAGCACCACGCAGGCCGCGAGACCGTGCCGACGAAGCCGGGCCGGAGATCGTCGGCCAGAAACGCGGCCAGCCACGCCAACGCCACGCCCAACAGCAACAGCTCCCCGCCGAGCCACCGGGCAACCGAGAGCGAAATACGCCCCGATGGCAACGGCCGGTCCGGCCGCTCCCGGGCGTCGACCGGGAAGTCGAACACGTCGTTGAGCACCACCCCGGCCGCATACAGCAGCGTGGAGGCGGCCACCAGCAGGGCGAAAACGGATCCGTCGCCCTCGCCGATCGCCGCGTGCGTGAACAGAAAGCCCATCGCCACGTCGGCCATCGCCGTAAACAAGTTCGGCGCCCGCAACAGTTGCAGGTACGCTCGCAGCGACGACGGCGGGGGGATCTGCGTTTCCGGTCTATTCACGGTCTTGCGGTTCTCTTCCAGCGCCGGTGCTCACTCATCGGCTCGTTGGCGCTGATCGAGCCACATTTCCAGCCGCTCCGGGAGCTGATCGGGCCGGGCCGTGCCGGTGGTGGCGAGCTGCTGGATGGTGATCGAGGCGACGAGGTTGCCAACCAGCGCGGCCTCGGGGAGCTCGGCGCCGGAGGCCAGGGCGAGGACGGCCGCGGCCGTGACGCTGTCCCCTGCCCCGGTCGGGTCGATCGGGCCTTCGACGCGAACGCCGGGTACGACGGTCGGCTCCGGGTCGCTGACGACCGTGCCCTGTTCGCCCCGGGTGACGCAGACCGGGGCGCCCGTCCGGGCGCGGAGCCGCTCGATGGCCGGGGCCAGCGCGTCGAACGGGACGGTGGCGTCCGGCGGCGGGTTCTCTTGCCCCACCGCCTCGAACTGGTTCGGCTTGATGATCACGCGCTGGAACCGGCGGATGCGACGGCGGCTGTCGGCCCAGAAGACCACCTGCGGACGTCGCTTGGCCCGATCGGCGACCGCGTCGCGGACCCGGGCGGTGACCACGCCGCAATCCTCCTCTTCGACCTGGTCGGCGATGATCACGGCGTCGAGCTCCGCGAGCAGGGCATCCAGCGAGTCGAGGATCTTCTGCGCTAGCGGAGCGGAAGTGTGCGTGCGGTTCTTCGTGTCGTACCGCGAGTGCTCGCCCCCCAGGCTCGGATCGGTCTTGTCGCGGGGCTTCAGATACGTAGGGGTCATCCGCCCGGGATCGCAGTGGAGGTGATCCGTGCTGCAACCCAGGGCCCCGAGGCCCCGTCGCACGTCGTACGACTCGCCGTCGTCGCCGGTGAACCCGACGGCGTGCAAGCGTCCCGCCCCCAAGGCGGCGAGGTTCGAAACGATGGTTCCCGCCGCGCCCGGGCTGTGGCGGATGCCCGTCACCTGGTGGGCGATCTTGCCCGTCTCGAGGCTCGGCTCGGCCAGCGAGGGGTCGACGTCGAGGTACTTGTCCAGGAAGAAGTCCCCGATTACGGCGATCCGCACGCGTGGGAATCGTTCGAGAAGCTCCTGGAGCCGGTCGGGGGCGAGATGGTCGAACGTCTTCATGAGCGGGCCTTCGCGATGATCCGGTCGTAGAGCGCGGGGATCGTCTGCCGGTGATCGCCGCGCACGTAGTAGCTGGTGCCGCCGTCGGCCACGGTACGGACCAGCACCGTCTTGTAGGGGCGGAAGTAGTATCGCGGATCGGTCTTGGGGGCTTCCGTCTGGAGGTCGTCGCCCAGGTTCGCCACGTCGAAGACGGCGGTGGTGAAATCGCGGATCGACCGGCCGCTCTGCCGGGCCACGTTTCGGGCCATGGCCAGCGCCTTGAGATAGACCTCGGGCCCCATCACGGCGGTGCCGATGTTGAGAAACACGCCCCCTTCGAGCCGTGCAACGCTCTCGGTGAAGACGAGAAAATCGGTGTACGAGGCGGCCCCGGTGGCGGCTGGGTCGAAGTTGGGATGCTCGTGGACGATGTCTTGCCCGATCGCGACGTGGACGGTCACCGGCACGCCCAACCGGAACCCTGCGGCGAGCACGCTCGTCTCTCGATGCGGGAACCGCTCCGTTTCGATCATCCGCCCGATCGCTTCGCCGAGCCCCAGCCCGTCGCGATGGCCGGCCACGGCCGCGTCGTTCATGCGCCCGGTCTCGTTCCACAGCCCGAACTGGCCGGCCGAGACGTAGCGGGCGACGCTTTCGCAGGTACGGCCGACCAGCGCGAGCTCGAAGTCGTGGATCGCCCCGGCCCCGTTCAGGGCGAGATGGGTCAAGAGCCCCCGCTCCATGAGGTCGATCAAGAGCGGGCCGTTTCCCTTGCGAAGCACGTGCGCCCCGCAGAAGAAGATCACGGATCGGCCGGCCCGGGCCGCTTCGGCGATCCGCTCGGCGAGCGGGGGCAGGGCCTCGTGCTCGAACGGCTCGCGCGGGCTGTTCGGGAAGAGGAGGCACGAGCGATCCAGGTCGTGCGTCCGCTCTCCCAGCGGCCGGAGGATCAGCCGGCTTCGGTCGAATTGGTCGTAAGGCATGCGCGGTCCTCGTGCGACGATCCGCCCCCTACGTAGCGAGTGTTGACAGAGGCGCCTATTCTCGCGGCCTTGGCTTCGTCGCGGGCTCCCTATTCCTCGTTCCACAAGTAGTCGATCAGTGTCCGCCAATCGCGATAGTCGGGGACCACCAGGTCGGCCCCGACGCCGATCAGCCGGTCGCGCTTCCACGGGTCGGGCTTGCCGCTTCGGCCGGCTTCGTCGCTGGCCACGGCAACCGCCGTGCCGCCGACCGTCTTGACGTTTTGGATTTCCACGTACCCGTCGCCGAACCCGAGGAGCGTCGCGCCGTCCACCTCGTTTTCGGTGAGGATCCGCTCGATCACCTTCGCCTTGGAGAAGGTCTTGTAGTCGTCCAGCGCCCCGTAGATCTTCGAGCCGAAGTATTGGTCCAGCCCGAGCAGCCGGGCTTCATCGAGCACGTACTGCTCGTCCGTGCCGCTGGCCACGTAGAGGGCGACGTCGCGATCTCGCAGGGCGTCGAGGATCTGGAGCGAATACGGCACGAGCATCTGCTCCCGCGGCACCTCGCCTGCGCGGAGCGATTCGCGCCGGCCGGCGATCCGCTCCATGAGCCGGTCGTGATACATCTGCTTGTATCGGGTCGGCTCCTCGGGCGCGCCGCCCCGCTTGCGGACCTCCTCGGCGAGGCGAATCATCTGGTAGATCGTCTGCTTGCCGTTGAGCTGCATGACGAACTCGAAGGCGAGGTCACGCAGAGCCCGGGGCGGCTCGTCGGTGCCGGTCGCCTGGAGGATCTCGACCATCATCGGCACCATTACGTCCGGCCACCCTTCGCGCACGAGGCTCAAGGTGCCGTCGAAGTCGAACAGCACGTGCCGCACGCGGCCGCGCCGGCCGGGCTCGCGGATGATCTCCACGCGGGAGCCCGGCAGGAAGCGCGTCGGCCCCACCTCGTCGACCACGCGCTGGTAATCTTCTTCGTAGTAGCCGGAGGTCATTTGCCGCTGGTTGCTGAGAGAAGCGAAGCTCTTTGGACTGCGGCGACTTGTCGCCGCTTTCTTGGGCGTTCTGCGCCAGGGGGCGAGCGATGCCGGACTCCACCTGGAAGTGGTCTCGCTACGTTTCCCGGCCGCGCAAAAAGCGGCGACAAGTCGCCGCACTCCATAACGTGTTTCGCAATACCGATCTCCTTTCTAACGATTTTGCCGGCGTGGTTCAAGTACGTCGGGCACGTCCGTCACGTCCGGCGGCACGCAGCGCCGCCCGGCTGAGCGCGGTGCGAGAAGGCGGCGCCGGGGCCGGTTCCGACGCTACTCGATCACCGCCACCGCTCGGATCGGCGAGCCGTCGCGGCCCCGGAAGTTCAAGGGGAAGCCGACGAACGTGAACCGGTCGGGCAACCGGTCAAGGTTGGCAAGGCCCTCGACGATTACGATTTCCACGCCCTTCTCAAGCAGCGCGTAATGGCATTCACGCCCCGCGATCTTGCTCGGCGTTGGGGTATCCATGCCCAACAGGGCGATGCGTCTCTCGGCGATCCATCGGGCGGCGTCGAGGGTGAGCGACGGCAGGTCGGTGAAGAACTCGGGCCGGCCGAACGTCCGATCCCACCCGGTCCGGTAGACGACCTTCGCTCCGGGTTCAAACGCCTCGGCGTGCTGCTCGAACATTTCCACCGTGAGTGGCGTCTTCGGCCCGAGCGCGCCGCCCGGCGCGAGGTCCACGAGCCGCGCCGGGCCGTAGAACCTCTCCAGCGGGATCTCGTCGAGGGCGGCCCCGTCGGCGAAGAAATGGAACGGCGCGTCGAGGTGCGTGCCTTGATGGCTGCCCATCGCAATGCGGCTCACGTTGACGCCGTGCGCGTCCATCGTGCGATGCGGCGTGACGTGGATCTCGGGATCACTCGGATAGCTCAACTGTCCGTCTTCGAGTGGATGGGACAGGTCGATCAACCGGACCATCTTGCTGCGATCCTCGTCGTTGGCCAGCGGTTTCGTTAGGTGGCGCTCGAGCGCCGATAGGATCGTATGCGAATCGGGGCCGTAGCGAAAGGGGGGGCGTGCCACCAGAGAAAGGGAGCCTGGCGATCTGCGGTTGTGGGGCAGCCTCTCCCGTAAACCGCCGTTGCGGCGAAGCCCGAGATCGAGGGCGTGCGATCGGCGTTTGGCCCTCCGGACAAAGTGTCCGGTTTCCGGCAGCCCCTTTTGGCAAAAAACCGGTGGGCGGACGGGCGGATGCCGCGTTGGCTGAGCGACGAGCCCGCTTGGACGGTGCCGACGGTCGACCGTGGTGCGGCTCGGACGCGTCTTCAGATACATGGCGTTCCGACGAATCCATCCTACGCCTGGTGCGTCAATGTCTTCCGTGAGGCTAGTGTATGGTTTGACGAAAGAGTGCGTGCGAAACGCGGTATGGAAGGAAGCTTCCAGTTGAACTACACCAAGAAAGTGACCATTTTTTCGGCTTGACTGGCGGCCGACGGGTGGAACAATGGATTCGTCTGCCGCGTAGAATGCAGCGTAGGAATTCGGCGAGGCGGTTTTCCGAACGGAGGTTTTGGATGAAGACTCGCGTTTTGCTGGGATTGGCTCTCGTGTTGGCGGTCGCCGTAGTCGGCCTGTCGATCGCTGCGGATTCCGAAAAGGCGGCTCCGGCGGAGAAGGCTTGTTGCGCACAGGCCGCCGCGGTGTCTTGTTGTTCGGCCGAAGGCAAGGCGTGTTGCTCGGCGGAAGCCAATTCTTGCTGTTCAGGCGAGTCAGGCTGTCCGGTCGCGTCGGACGCGAAAACAGGCTGCTCGAGTGGCGGGGGTTGTCCGCTGACCGCTTTGCTTGGGCTGGGCGGTTCGGCCGAATCGGGTTGTTCGTCCGGCGGCTGTTCGGGCGCGACCGCCTGCTCCGCCGAGGGCTGCCCGTTGCAGGCAGGCTGTGCGTCGGGCAAAGCCTGTGCGGCCGAGAGCGCCCCGATCGTCTGCCCGGTTTCCGGCGAAACTGCTTCCAAGGCGGTCAAAGTGGCCTTCAACGGCGCAGACGTCTACCTCTGCTGTGCGGGCTGCAAGGCCAAGTTTGAAAAGGACCCGCAGAAGTATGCCGCCAAGGCCAACCACCAGTTGGTTTCCACCGGTCAGGCCGTTCAAGTCGCATGTCCGGTCAGCGGCGGCAAGGTGAACAAGGACGTCAAGCTGAAGGTAGCAGGAGTTGACGTCGCGTTCTTCTGTGGCGGTTTCCGAGCGGAGGTTGCCGAGGCGAAGGCCGACCAGCACCTCCAGCTCGTCTTCGGCAACGAGGCATTCCAGAAAGCTTTCAAGATCAAGAAGCAGCCCCCGAAGACGCAGAAGCCCGAGCAGCAAGCCAAGAAGGAACATCCCGAGAAGAATGAGAAGAAGAGTTGATGCTGCGTAGCGGGAGGCGTCCGCGGAGCTGTTCGCGGCGACTCCTGCAAGAGTCTGTCCTTTTTGTCCCCCTCCCGGTAGTGGCCGCGTCCCGAATGGATTTTTCGGGGCGCGGCCCACGTTACTTCTTGCGCCATAAAGGTTTACGTCGTCTGCTTTCCCCTACTGTGGACCTTTTGTGACCATCGGTAACGTCTGTAATGTGCGCATCTTGACAGACGCTACCACCGAGGGGGAACAGGTCTTCTTGAGAGAAGGCGATATCATGGTCACAAAGGCACGATTTGTGACCCCGGGACAGACCTTTGCGATGAGCGGGATCACTGCGGTAAGGACCGGAGTTGCTCCACCAAATAGAACTGGCCCATGGATTCTGATTGGCGTCGGCGTCTGTTGCGCTTGGGGACTGGGTACCATCCCTATCATCGGGGGAATTGTCTGGATGGTGAAGCAGAAGCCCGAGTACGTTGTCTTCCTTGCCAGTGCCTCCGGCGAGTCCGGCGCGTATGCGTCCAAGGATCAGGACTTCGTGCGCCGCGTCGCCGACGCGCTCAATGAGGCAATCATCGCACGCGGTTGATTCGCGCCGGTGCCGGAAGTGGACGAGTGCCGCTCCTCTCGTCAATCAGGTGGGTGGGGCAGGCGCCTTCTCCGTCGTGTAGCCCAGGCTTCCAGCCTGTCAAACCCGACTCCCGGACCGGGAAACCGGGCACGATGCCTGCGCTCCTACGTTCTTCCCCAAAGTCCGTCTTACGCGGCTCCCTCGGGAATCTGGCCCTTGAGCGTCAACGCTTTGACGAGGAAGACGATCAGCAGAATCAACCCCGCCAGCGCGGCAATGGGGCCGACGATCATCCCCAAGCACGGGACAAATCCCCCAACCAGAGAGACCGCATAGCAGACCGCACACGCGAAGCCGATCTTCTCCCCGCAGTCGCCCACGTCGGTTCGCCCCTGTTCGCCGAAGTAGCCCTGGTACGACTTGGCGAGCTTCGGGAAGACGAAGAACATCCACACGACGTTGAAAATCGGGATCAGCAGGAGCCAGGCCTGCCACGGTTCCATCTGTCGGTGCTGGGCAGGAATCCTCTGGAAGCAACTGTACAGCAGGTAGGCGACAACGGCCGCGATGGCCACCCCGATGAGGATGCCAACGAGCATGCCCACCAGGATCCCGGCAAAGAGCGCCCCCACCGCGGCCTCGGGCATCTCGGCCGAGAAGTCGGGCATGTCCTGTTGCGCGAAAAGAAGCAGGTTCGCAAGCATCGTCTTTCCCCCTGAAAGGTGGTGGTGAGAAGCCGGATCGCATCGACGGCGATCCCCCAGGCCGGAGTCGCGTGTATCCCCCCCGCCCGCTTGACGTACGATAGCCGACCGAGACTCCCTTCGTCAATCAGGGACGTCATTTGTCACGGGACATGGAAGGCGGCGCGTCTTCCGGCCGGCTGCCCCAATCCTCGTTCGGCTCGGGCCCCAGCTCCAAGACGAGCGTTCCCCCGTCGATCAGCTCGCGGTGGTAGAACCAGGGCTTTTCGAGCGGCCGGCCGTCCAACGTGGCCGACTGGATGTACTTATTCTGGGGGGAGTTGTTTCGGGTGACGATCTCGAACCGTCCGCCCGGGTAGCATCGCTCGTCGAGGTGGATGGTCACGCGGTCGAACAGGGGGCTGGTGATCTCGTACACCGGGTCGATGGCGGCGCCGCCGCGGAGCTGGAAGAGGCCGATCGCCATCATCACCCCCAGTCCGCCTGCCTGGCCCTGGTCTTCGTCGCCCCGGTAGCCGCTATCGGACGTCACCCCGCCGAAGGTCCGCTCCTTGACCTCCCTGACCCACTTTTGGGCTAGCCATGGGGCCCCGGAGTAGTTGAACAGGTGGGCCATCCCGATCGAAGGCTGGTTCCCGTAGTTGACGTAGGGCGTGATGAAGCTCCCCGAGACGGATTGCTCGAAGGCGTAATTGAGCTTCCGGTTGAAGGCTTCCCGTCCACCCACAAGCTCGATGAGCCCCGCCACGTCGTGGGGCACGAACCAAGTGTACTGCCATGCAGTGCCTTCGCACCACCCCTTGGGGGCCTTGGGATCGAACGGCGCCAGCCACGAGCCGTCGGAGTTGCGAGGCCGCATGAAGCCGGTCGAGGCGTCGAACAGGTTGCGGTAGTTGCCGGCCCGGGCCATGAACAGCCGGTAATCGTCGTCCTTTCCCAGCGCCTTGGCCATCTGGGCCAGGCACCAGTCGTCGTAGGCGTATTCGAGCGTTTGGGCGGCGCCGTCGGCGTGCCAGCCGCCAATGTTCTTGCGGTCGTCGGGGATGTAGCCGCGCTCGATGTAGTATTCGATGCCCCCGCCCGTGCACGTGTCGTGCTCGTAGCCGGCCTTGCTCATCAGCCCGCCGGGGAACGCATTCTTGCGCATCCCTTCGTAGGCCCTCTCGACGTCGAAATCGCGGATCCCTTTCATGTAGGCACTGACGATCAGCGGCGTGGAATGGGCCGAGATCATCACGAAGCTGTAGTTGTGTCCGCTGGGGCCCCGGGGGATCAGCCCGCCGTCGTTGTACATGTCGACCAGGAAGTTGACCCACTCGCGCATCAGGTCGGGGTAGGCCAGCGCCCAGACCTGGTTGATGTTCCAGAACGTGTTCCAGAAGGCGTCGGAGTTGTAGTGGGCGTACTTGGGCTTGCCGTCGGGCCCGAGCGGGATCTGGCGGACGACGGGCTTGGGGCCCGTGTTGTCGCAGTACTTGCCGTCGACGTCGCTGGTGAGGCGCCGGCCCAGGAGGACGTGCCACAGGTCGGTGTAGAGCTTGGTCCGCTGCGCCTGGCTGCCGCCAGCCACCTCGATCCGGCCGAGCCACTCGTTCCACACGCGCCGCGAGTCGTCCCGGACGCGGTCGAAGTCCCAGTGGGGCAACTCGGTATCGAGGTTCACGCGTGCCTGATCCGTGCTCACGTAGGAGAGGGCGACTTTCAGTTGGATCACCTCGTCCTTTGCGGTCGAGAACTCCACGACGGCCCCGCAATCCTTGCCGGAGACCTCGTCCACACTGCCAAGCGGCAGCTCCTTCTTGCCGGCCCAGCCGCCGAAACGCGCAAGCGGCTTGTCGAATCGGGCCACGAAGTGGATCCTGCACGGCTTGGGCCGCCGCGGGGTCGGGCCGTTGACCACGTAGCCCTCCAGTTCGGCGTTGCCCACTCGGCGGGCCAGTGCGTCGGCCATCGGCGACGGCACGGCCTCCGAGCCCAGGTTGAACAGGATCCGGGCCGGCCCAGAGTTCGAGAAG
>Ga0307380_10007517_pt1 | contig 14157 bp, 12 predicted proteins | sample UN3MG_FD_202239 | JGI IMG/M metagenome (GOLD analysis project Ga0307380, IMG submission 202239) | Soil microbial communities from Risofladan, Vaasa, Finland - UN-3 | ecosystem: Environmental > Terrestrial > Soil > Coastal area > Acid sulfate soil | place: Finland: Risofladan, Vaasa | collected... | reverse complement strand
ATACAAAATCTCAAGAATTTTCACATTTTTTTCTCAGAACTCCAAAAAACATGAAAATTGCCTGATTTTGTGGCTATTTTTAATTGTAGGGGCGGTTCGCGAACCGACCCTGCCGAAGACACGCAATGTTGTGGCTTGCTATAAGACTTTGACCAGTGACAAGTGATGGTGATGAGAAAAAGCCCCTGCCTTTAGGAGGGTAAAAAGCAGGGGCTAAAAGGGCTGCAAGCACGAAACCTACAGCTCTTATCAAGCTTGTATTTTCACGTATTCTTACAGTGTTCTGCGTCTGCGCAGCCAGCTGACTAAGCCTACGCCGATGCTGCCTAACAGAATCGCACCGGGAGCCGGTATCGGGGATGTAACCATATTGTCCATCTCATACGTCTCGGCCCATCCAATTGGGTCGGTTCCGGCACTAACAAGAACGGCGTTAAACGGTGTTGTTGAAGTAACTCCGAAGAATCCACCTTCGGTACTGTTCACAATTTCCGTTGCAAGCACATATCCATCAAGAGATAAGGCAATTCCCGTGCCTTCGCCACCGGGTCCGGCAAGGTCCCAATATGCACCAAAACCAACCAGAGGAGTGGCAAATGACCATGTAGTTGTTGCACTTCCAGGGATCACTCTATCCCACCATACGCCGTCAGGCCCGAGCACTCCCGAACCGAGCTGTACCAGGCCGTTGTCGGTCACAACGCTGACACCGGGATTCAGAATGGCATCGTCAAAGAATTCTTCGTCGTATATTCCTACGGCGCTTTCCCATGCCGACCTGTCAGTATAAACCGTAATGGCTGCGTTGGCACTGCAAGCGATAAATGAAGCTATCGCACAAATCGTTATTAGTTTTTTCATCATAATTCTCCTTATTAATAATGTAGTTGCCTCCGTACAAACAATCTGTTTTGAAATGAGTCAGTTCTGCCTTCACTTTGAAGGGTCTTGCGCACTGACCCTTCGTGTTGTACACGGGCAAGATTGTGCGGACCACGAACTATGTGGTAAAGAGAAATGCGGATAGACAATTATAATACTGCCGGGCTCACCGAGCCACGCAGTTGATTGTCTAACGTTACTCCTCCGTTTTCTTGCTGCATTAGCTTACCCTGACTCCACTTATTACCTGATTACACATCAGGCGTTTGCCCAGGAACCGTGGATAAGCAATACGCTATAAAGCCATAATCCGTTGTGAATCACTGGCTTCAATATCCTATTTATACCACATATCCTAAATTAAAGCCAAAGAAATTTATACAAAATCTCAAGAATTTTCACATTTTTTTCTCAGAACTCCAAAAAACATGAAAATTGCCTGATTTTGTGGCTATTTTTAATTGTAGGGGCGGTTCGCGAACCGCCCCTACCGTAAAGCATCCTGTGGATAATCAATTGAACGGCTGTATCTTATTCTCGAAAGGTCCTCCCCTGCTGACGGCTTGCGAAAAACGAACAAATGCTCGTGCATAATCAGATAAAAGCCTCCCTGCTTTGCCTTTGGCCGCCAGCGCTCGGTCATTGCACAATTGTGCTGGACCTTTATAATATCCTCTTTCAGTACAAAGCCGACCTTCAGAAAACGCTGCATCACGCGAAAGGCAAGCGGTACATAGTGCCTGCCCTTACGGGTATCGCCGATGAGTATCGCGCAGTATTTGTCGGCCTTAAGAACGCGGAACAATTCGGCGGCTATTAGCTCGATTTCGTCGCAGAATTTCGGCAGGCTGCCGATGTTCGACAAATCTTCCGGTATTTTCCCCTCCGAGTATTTGATTATATTCAAATAAGGCGGATGTGTCAGGACAAGGTCGAACGACTCATCTTCCAAAAATGACAAATCGCGTGCGTCGGCCACTTTTAGTACGGGCGGTTCGCGAACCGCCCCTACGCTGGCCGGATGATGCTTGAAACGAAGGGCCGCATTTGCCAGCTCAACCGCCCCGGGATTGATATCCAGCCCGACCGCGTTTCGCGCCAAAAGTTTGGCCTCGATTAGCGTCGTCCCGGCCCCGACCATCGGATCGAGAATCGTATCTCCCTGCTCGCTGTACATCTCGATTATATTCCGAGCTATCTGAGGCGCGAAATTCCCGCGATACTTCGGACTGTGCGTCGCCCAGTCCCCCCGCTGCGGAAACGACCAGACCGTCGTATATTCCGGCTCCCAGAAAAGAGGCCCAACTTCTTTACATGAGCAGTTTGGTTTTGCTGTTGACGTCACGAATCCTGACTTTTCAATGCACAAAGACTACGCAATGTGCCTATAGTTTTCGTCAGGATCGTAGATCAGGATATGTAATTGATCGACAGCCTAAAGGTAGCAATCTTTTAAAAAAGCATTTTTTTACCAACGACTTATTTGAACGTCATTTCGTATATCTATACGTCTTTCCAGAGCCTGCGATAGACCCCTCCGCCAAGAAATTCTATCAAACCCAAATCCCTTAATTCCTGCAATTGTTGTCTTATCTTAGCCTCAATATTTCGATTTTCCGGATGCAATTCTTGAAGTTGCTCTTTACACGCATAGATATGTTCAAGTTTGAAGATATTTGTTTTGACTTTTGAAACAGCATTAAATGTATCAAGCCTCCAGCCGGACAACGTATTTGCGATGGTTGTAACACCGCCCTCATACAAATCATCTTCTGGCTCATAATCAACTTTAGGGAACAAGTCCCTCTCAGACTTTTCAAATTTGATTCTTTTTTCTTTGGGTACTTTAGAAAGAATTCCTTCGGTTGTGGAAATAATTTCCTCCGTAACAACCGATACCTTCTCCCCATCAGTAAAGATTTTAAGGAATTCAGATTTAAGTCTCTTTACTGTATTTGAATCATTTATCAAAACGCCGCACTCGTAGTTATTTTGCAGACCACCCAAAGTCAAATTTGCTGATGTTACGATAGCCCTCTCAGAATCGAAAATATACGTTTTCGCATGTAGAGTTGGATAGTTCCGTACTTCCATCTGTTTGTCGATGAAATACTTGAGAGCCGTTAAATCAGAAGATTTTCTGTAAAAGTTTGTAAGTTTAAAACTTGTCATCAAGGATATATTTGAATCCGTTGGTTTATTGTCCAATATCATTTTAGCGACATTTGCTTTAATAAAAGGGCTTGCCAGAAGTTGTTCTTGCGATGTCCGGACCAGATCAAGAAAAACATCAGACGATGGATTTGTTATTATTTCTAATTTCATAAAATTCCTCCGCTCTCAGGATTACACAATTAGCAATAACTCTGATCAAACTGTCGAGGTTAGCTACGTTGTCCCTTTTGTTAACAGTACATAATTATATGACAAAGTCAATTTTGGACAAGTCAAATTCTTGGTTAATGGACCAAACGGTTATTACTAATATTTGCTGACACAGATTAGTCTAATTGTGGAACTCAGAAACATCTACTAACAAGCGGACAGGAACCTCTAAAGCTTTTGCGATTTTCTCGAGGTTCCTCAGGCCGATGTTTTTCTCGCCCCGCTCGATTTGGCCAATGTAGGCCCTGTGAAGATCTGCTAACTCTGCGAGTTTTTCCTGTGTGAGTTCGCGCTCTTCGCGAAGCAGTGTGATGTTTAAGCCAATTCGATCAAGAATGTTATCCATAAATCAATTATTGATCATCGTATGCGTATGAACTACGAGATTATAAGTAGCATTTTGAAATCTTATGGATTGACGCTTATTGGTCGACTACCTAAAGGTAGCAATCTTTGAAATGATTACGTTTACCCGCTTTCGCGGGCACAAGTTTTTGATTAAGGGCGGCTATAGATTTCAGACGGAGCTTATCCGGCATCCGGATTTTACTTGACTTTTAGAGTGTAATTTTGTATAATATACAACTAAATTTGTATGTAGCATTTTGTATGTAGTATGTCGCAAGGCATCCTGTGGATTTTTCATTGGTATCAGATTTCAGATTTCAGACATCAGAAAATACAATGGATATCATCTCAAAAAATGCCAAAAACCAGTCATTTTTTTGCCGTTTATGGCGAAATAGTGAAGAAATAGAGCGTATAATTCGCATTAATTTGAAAAAACAAAGCCAATTTGCGAAAGGCCCAAATGAATGTAAGCTCAGATACAACAAGGGATTATAAAGAAAAGCAGCGTTTTTGGCTCGAAAAAAACAAAGCCAATTCAAAGCCAATTTTAGGCCTTTGGCCGGTAATCGGAAACGAGACGAATGGTTGCGGAATGACAAGACTCAATGGGCGATTGAAAGAGTGCGATTTGAAAAAACAAAGCCAATTTACCGGATGGCAAAATGACGTTAAGTCAGCATAGACAAAGCTTTATGGAGACTTCAATGGTCGGAGGCAGCGAAAAAACAAAGCCAATCAAAGCCAATCGGTGGCCTTTGGCCGGAAATCCGAAGCGCCCCCTGCTTTCGCAGGTGTAAACTCGTCCCCGTGAAAACGGGGATCCTAAATCCTCCACAGGACCCCTTACGGGGCAAACGAAAAGGCCGTCTTATTGCAACGCCGGTTTATTTGTCTATTTTCGCCAATTCCTGGCTGAGGATTTTTGCCATTCTCTCGGTCTGGAGCTTGAGGATTTCTTCTCCGAGCCCGGCGCTGGCGAGAGTTCGCGGGTCCTTGCCGCTGATGCCGACAGGCCATGAATTGGGATCTTCAGGTAATCTGTCCATTCGGACCAGCTCCGGGCGAAGGGCCATCACGAGCGAGGTCTCGTTCATAGCTGCGTGGTCCACCTGGATGCCCATCCCCTGCGGGCCGCCCCAGCATGAGAAGGTCTCCAGGCCGAACTTCTCCTTCCAGCGGTCCTTGTTCTTGTTAAAGAAGCCGGTCGATGGCCCGTGGCCGTGGGCGACGACAATCTTAAAGCCGGCGCGTTTAAGCTGCTTGAGCGTCGCCTCGATTATCGTCATGAAGGTCTCTTCCGGCACCCAGTATGCGCTGCCCGCGAGCTGCTGGTTCTTGTACCGTTTGCCTTCGGGCCTGTTCTCGCCCAGTGTATCCATTCCATACAGCTCGCGGCCGTCCACCTCCACTCTTCGGTCCGGCCCCAGGAACAGCATCGGAAGGACGATGCCGCCGGCCTCGCGGGCCAGCCGGATAAAAAAGCCGTATGACTGTAATCCGTCTGAGCCGAGCGGAAGATGCTCGCCGTGCCATTCGAGTGTCCCGAGCGGCAGATATGCAATCGGCGCGGCCGCTATCCGCTCGCGAAATTCCTGCGGAGTCAGTTCCGCGTACAGGACCTTCTGCTCCGATGGCTTTGTGGAAGTCACGTCCTGTGTCGGTTGTTTACCTTCCGTCCGGCTGAAGCCGGAAAATATACCGAGGAACAGGAAGATAAGAGCCGGTAAAGTGAACACTGCAATTTTTTTCATAATGCCTCCTGTCACCCCCTACCGTTCCGTGGCGAGCAGGACGGAATCGAGAGTGCGTGTGCCCTCGGAGCTCAGCTTCTCGGCGAACGGAAGAGTATCGGGGACCACGTATACCTGCGTAGTGAACTTATGCGAGACGCCTAATCCGCTGTCGAAAGTCAGCTCAACGAAAAAGGCGGTCCAGCCTTTCTCCGGCTCGGCAACACCGGCTGAATATGTCCCGTCGCCTCGGGAGCTGATATCTGTGCTTGTCCAGACCGGGCCGATGGTTTCGAGGCGGAAGTCACGAGCCTTCGGATTGGTCGCCTGCCATAATTTAACAGCCTTTGGCTGTGTCTGCGTTTTGACTTCGATTGCACCATCGTCTGTCACTTTCCAGGTGAACTGCGGCAGCGGCGCGCCGGTCAATATGGAGGCGTAAAATGCGAACAGGCTCTCAATCGCATCCGAGCCTTCAAGGCCGTGATCCGTATTGGGGACATAGCGAATGTATTTTGGTTCCGGCAGGTCGTGAAAATAGAACTGGGCCGAGTCCGGCAGAAAGAACTGGTCGCCGCTCGAATTTAACAGAAACTTCGGTATCGTATATCGGCTGCGATATTCGTAGGGGTCGATATATTGTATCAGGGCCTGACCTTCCGGGGTGTCGAGCCTTTCAAAGACGTTCATCTCGCCGTAATCCTCGATGGCCTTGGAATAAAAGCCGTAGGCGCTGAAATGATGCTTCATCTGCTCATCCATATTCAGAACGTCGATAACCGCCGGGGCAATCGCTATGACCCGCGTATCAACGGCGGCGGTCAGCCAGGTGGTCCAGCCACGCTTGGAACCGCCGGAAACAACGAACTTCTTTATATTGAGCCTGCCTTTGCTGGCGGAAAGGATTTGCAATTGAATCGTATCCATCGCGCGGACGGCACTTTTGACCATCGGCAGCAGCAGCGGCCAGGTCTTGTCACCCGTCTCAATGTATTTGTTGAAGGTGTAGGCGATAATCCCGTCTTCATGTCGAGGCCCGCCGCCGTCGGGAAAGACCAGAGGCTGGTTCGGAACCATCCTGAGCTCTGCGACAACCGTTTTGGATTTCAGGGCAATGCCGGTCACCATCCAGTCCGGATTTGTCGGGGGGTCTCTGTCGTTGCTGCCGCCGGTTATCCAGAGCAGCGCCGTATCGCTGACGATATTGTCGGGCTTGATTACGGTCAGCCAGTGTTTCCACAGCGGTCGGTCGACCTCGTCCCTGCTTCGCCAGGATTGCGAGGTCATCTCCAGGATATAGGCCGTATAGCCGGGGCCTGTAACGGTGTTGACGAGGCGGTGACTGTAGTTCGTATCCGGCGCAGCGACATAGTCGTCCAGCGGCGTAGCGACGGCGAACCGGGTCGTGGCGAAAAGCAGTACGGCCAAAATTGTTACATAAGTTCGTGGTTTCATATCCTGTCCTTTCTATGATGGGTATTATACTTTTGCCGGAAAGATGCTCCGAAGGTATTGGGCGTCGTAGCGGCAGCTTTCCTCTATGCCGAGCGGCATCTTGTTCCCTTCCATCACGAACCAGCCGCGATAGCCGATGTCGTCCATCGCCTCGCGGACTTTTTTGAAGTCGATCGAGCCCTTGCCGTAAAGGTCATCGCTGTCCTTGGCGTGAAACTCGCAGATGAGCTTGCCGAGCTGGCGGATTTCCTTGTAGATGTCATAGCCGTTTTTTTGTGAGTTGGCGACATCGTAGTAAACCTTGACCGCGGGCGAGCCGACCCTTTCGATGATGTCCATGTGCTGTTTGGCACTTAGCGTGGATTCGATGCCGAGGACGACGCCGGCCTTCTCGGCCTTTGGCGAGACTTTTTTGAGCCGTTCCACGACCACGTCGGTGCCCTGCTTGTCGCCTTGCAGGTCGGCCTTGCCGAAAAAGGCCAGGAGCTCCACCTTGACGCCCATCGCTTTGCATACGTCGATGCTCTGGTCAACCCATCGCTCGGCACGCGGGTCACTTTTATATGGGACGCCGTTGAGAACTCCCAGGGCAAGGGACGCTATTTCAATCTTGTGTTTTTTTCCGGCTGCGATGAATTTCTTTTGCAGCTCGGGATCGAACAAAAGCAAATCGTCCTTTCCCCTCCCGAAGTCCACCTGCACGCCGTCAAGCCCTATACGTTTGGCCACTTCAAACGAGGCCGGGTCCGTCATCTTTTTTATAGTCCAGTCACAGACGCCTATTTTGAAGCCGCGATGAATTTCTTTTTCCGTCGTCTCTTTAGCAAAGGAGCTGCATGAAGCAGCCATGGTCAAACCGGCCAAGGCCTGTGCGCCATTAACCAGTATCCGCCGACGTGTTATTTGATGTTCTTTCATTAGTTCACCTCAATAAGATTTTAATAATGACATTGTCTCGACACACTTATGACCTTAAACCTTTAAGATTTGCGTCGAGTTTTTCCGTGCTTTTTATAAGACTCTTCCAGCTAACCTTCCGGCCTGTATAGGCGGCGGTCCTTCCGAGGATTGTCACCAGATTGCTCCGAACGCTCGGTGCGACGGTCGGATTGTCGAACTGACTGTTGAGAATACTCTCGTGGAATGTTTTGATGTTGGCTATGGCGCCGTCCTTGTATATGCCGGGGCTTTTGCCGCCGCGATAGAAGTTCTCGCCTCGAATAATCACCAGGTCGCTATACGCCGTCTCAAGCACGCCTTTGGAGCCGAACATACGGTTCCTGATGCCCGCGGGCTGAGTGCCGTGACCCTCGAACTGCTTCGAGCTGAATGTAATGCCCACCTTGTTCGGATACTCGAAGAGAAGTGTGAAGTGGTCGTTGCAGGTTCCGACGGGACGAACCGTCCGGGCCCCGGTCCCCACGGCATAAACAGGTTCGGCATCCATAATCCAGCTCATCACGTCGAGCGTGTGGATATTCTGTTCGGTGATGATGTCACCGGAAATAACGCGGTCCAGCCCCCACGCCCGCAGACGATTCTCAGGATTATTCGGGTCGTCCTGCCATGTCTTGTACATGCGCTTGAAGGGGCAATTCGCATGGTAGATTGACTCGCCGAAAATAAACTCTCCCAGCGCACCGGCGCGGACTCGCTTCAGCGCCTCGCAGTAGAACTCATCGGCGCGGGTCTGGAAATCAACAAGGAAGCAGCGATTGTTTCTCGAAGCCTTCCTGCCGCTGTCACCGATACTGTTACATCCGGGCACGTCCACCGCAATCGGCTTGGCGACATAGACGTGACAGCCGGCTTCCACCGCGTCGGCCGCCTGCTCGGGATGAAAATAAGGCGGGCTCTCAATAGCGACTGCGTCCACCTTCTCCAGCAGTTTTTTATAGCCCGAAAGACCTGTGAAACGATTCGCCGGGTCTACGCCCAATTTTTCGCCTGCGTTGTCTACCCTGTCCTGGAAGTAGTCTGCGACAGCCACGAGGTTATATCCGCCGTGCTGCTTGAACAGTTCCGCGATCCATGTCCCCCTGCCGCCGCAGCCGATCAATCCTAAATCGACCTTAGAGTTGGCGCTCGTGCCGCGGACAAGCCGGGGCTTGACAATTGTAAAAGATAAAGCAGTCGCACCGGCGCCGGCCATGAAGCGACGGCGGCTAATCCGTGCGGAGTTCTTACCGGCGATTGAAGTTTCCTGACGTTCCAACATTTTATGAGCCTCCTTTGTTGGTCATTATTTAATTGTTCTCTCGACAAACACTTGTAATGTATAGCGATTAGTCTTTCCTGCTCCATATATAATATTTTCTTTTTGTCACAGCTTCATATAAGCTTCTCGTCTAATCTTTCCCGTTGAGGTTTTCTGAAATTCCTCTATTCTTATTTCAAGATGCCACGAAGATATCTTTTCGAAGGAAGATAGCTGCCGGCTTTTCTGCTGACATTCGTTGATGCTTTGCCAAACGAGCCTTTTAAGGGCTTTTGGTCGGTTTTCCAAATCAGCGGAGGAAAAAATCGTCTGTGTTTCTATTACGTCCATGGCCGGTCGGACAATTGCCCTGAAGGTTTCCTGTTCTATTCCGGTCGAGTCCTTCCAAAAACCGGGGACCACCAGTATCTCACTTACGAACCGGGCTTCCGAGAGTGCCGATTCGACACGCTCAGGATTGATGTTTTTACCGCCCGGCAGCACAATAACGTACTTCTTTCGGCCGGTAATATAGAGGTTTCCTTCTTCATCAAGGTAGCCCAAATCCCCGGTCAGCAGCCAGCGAACGCCCTTGTTGTCGGTTTTGATAATTGCCTGAGTCGCTGTAGGATTCTTATAGTAACCCTTCATAATGCAGGGCCCGCCGAGGGCAATTTCGCCTTTTTCGCCGGGCGGGAGGTCTTGATTGTCCATATTGACGATTTTGACCGACAGCGTGTCAATGGGTTTGCCGACGGAGCCTAATTTTTGCGGACTTTCGTTAAAACCGTAAACGGGCGAGTTCTCCGTAGTGCCATAGCCTTCATATAGCAGCAGGCCTCTGCGCCAGAACACATCAAGTACCCACTTCGACATTGGCGCCGAACCTGAAAGGAAGAATCGGATTTTGCTCCAGCCCAGCTTCTTTATGATTATTTTTCCTGTCAATTTCGGCAGGTAACGGTCGAGCAGCCTGAGGTATGGCTTTTTTTCTTTCTGTTTGGCGAGACTTTCTTCGATATTCTTTCCGAGAACAGTGAAAAGAGCAGGTACCGCGACAAAGATAGTTACGTTTTTGTCCCTTATAAGCTCGGCTATCTGGCGGTACTTGTTGGTGTACATATTGGCCGCACCGACGCAGAAAGGCAGCAATTTTCCGACTGTAAGACCAAAAGAATGATGCGGCGGAAGTATGTGCCCGAGAGTGTCCCCTTGGGTTATTTGTACCTTCTTCACGGAGCCTTGAAGGTTGGCGCCGAGATTGCCGTGGGTCAGCTCCACTTCTCGCGGGTCCCCCGTGGTGCCGGATGTGCACAAAATAACCGCAGTGTCATCAACTTCTATTTCGGCGGGTATCTTATCCAACAATTCATCTGCTTCAATTCTGTTTAGCCCGATTTTCTCAAAGACGGTCATCTCGATAAAAGCCATATTATTATTGTTGGCAAACTCTTCCAGCTCCCGCCGGGACTTTTCATCCTGGTAATCGTCCGCCATAACAATCAGCCGAGTCTCCGTATGTGTGATATGATTTTCCACACCTTCGACCGGTCTTTCCGGGTCAATCAGCACCGGCACGGCTCCGGCAAGGACAACACCCCAAAGGGCCACATCCCAGTCCGCGCGGTTCTTGCCTAATATCGCCACTTTGTCACCTATCCGGATACCTCTGGATTGAATCAGCCATAATGCAAAGTCACGCGCTCTTGCCCTTAGCTGTTCGAAGGTGAGCTGTTCGCTGCGCTCGGCCCTGACTATTTCAAGGCATATCTTGTCCAACGGCTCGATTCTGGCGAGGGATTCGTTGAAAAGGTCGATCAATGTTCGGAACTTAAGCTTTGTCTCCATCTGTTTCATACCTCCTTTAAAAGAACTCACGCTTAGCGACCAATTGCCCCCCCGCCTAACGGTTGCGTTGACGGAACTTATCTTGCAGAACTTTAATCGTTGAAGTACAATATGGCAAGACTTTTCCTCGATGCGGCTTAAGTTTTTCTCAAAGATTGTTAAGTGGCGGCCTTATATGTTTTTAACATGTTACTTTCCCCGTCTTTTATGCCTTTTATATGCGGGGGCCTCAAAAAGTTTACCTGTTTGAGGGAACAAAAAGTGAAAACGAATAGACTTATCCGCTCGATTCTGGCGTTAATGCTGATTGCCGTTGGTTGCAAAAAGACGCCGACTGCAACCACAACACCGCTGCACTGGGCCGCGAAGACAGGCGACGTCCAGGGGCTAAAGTTGCAGCTTTCACGCGGCGATGATGTCAACGCGAAGGACCGGGATGCATGGACGCCTCTGCACTGGACAGCACATGAAGGCCACAAAGAGGCAGCGGAATTGCTCATAGCCAAAGGCGCCGACGTAAATGCAAAAGACAAAGATGGCTGGACACCGTTGTTCCTGGCGCTGCCAACCGGTCACAAAGATATGATAGCCCTACTTGTAACCAACGGCGCCGACGTCAACGTCAAATGCGGCAAGAACAAAGAAACGCCATTGCACTATGCCGTCCGGGAGGGTCAAAAAGGGATAGCGGAACTTCTCATTGTAAGCGGCGCCGGTGTGGACGCAAAGAATAGCAAGGGAATTACACCTTTGCACAGCGCAGCCCGTAATGGCAACAAGGACATGGCGGAACTGCTTATCACCAATGGCGCGGATGTCAATGCAAAGAATAGATGGGGTCAGATTCCGCTGTACAATTCAATTCAACACAACCAGCAAGATACAGCAGAATTGTTAATCACCAATGGAGCTGACATCAATTCGGGAGCCGGTTCATCAACCGACACGCCACTCAACGAAGCTATCCGGACTGGTCACAGCCACTTGGTCAGAATGCTTCTATCTCATGGGGCGGATCCCAATTCAGTGAGCGGTCAGAGTCACTCCACACCACTCCATTTTGCCGTTTGGTATGATGATCGTGATGCGCTTGAAGCCCTTCTTGATGCCGGCGCGGATGTGAATGCCAGAAATAAATCTGGAATGACGCCACTGCACGAAACAACCTTATATGGCGGTTACTACTCCGGCATGAGCTATGGCCAAGCAGATTACAACCGCAAAGATATGGCTGAACTGCTTATTGCGCGCGGTGCTGACGTCGACGCGAAGAACGATAACGGAGCTACTACCATGCATTATGCTGCCGCCAGTGACGATATTCGTATTGTCGAACTGCTTGTGACCAAAGGTGCCGATATAAATATCGAAGACAATAATGGTCTTACGCCGCTTAATGTGGCGCTAGATTTGTTGCGCACGGATGTGGCCAATTTTCTTTACGGTAAATCCGCACATGTAAATATCACCGAAGAAAAGAAGGAAAAGTTACTGTTTGGCGCAGCCATATTCGGCTTCGTAGATCTGGTCAAGCAGCTTATTGCAGATGGAGTTGACGTTAATACAACAGGAAGCTACCACTACTACGATCGCAGCACCTTACTGGCGTCAATTTGCGGTGGACACGAAGATGTGGCAGAACTACTGATTGCCAATGGTGCCGACGCTGGCAGCATCAACGTCAGGGGGTACAATGGCAATATGCCCCTGCACCAGGCTATTTATGAAAACAATGAAATACTTATCAAACGTCTTCTCGCATACGGCGCAGAGGTTAATGCAATAGATGCATCCGGCAATCCGCTGCTCCACTATGCGGCCCTGGAAAACAATCCTGACCTGATCAAGCTGCTTCTTGCTCATGGCGCTGACGTCGATCTAAAGAACCGTGCCGGGACGCCACCGCTGCACTACGCGGCCTCCCGGGGAAACAAGCGTATCATCGAGCTGCTTTTGGCAAATGGTGCCGACGTGAATATGAAGGATAAAGGTGGCGGCACACCCCTGCACAAAGCGGCGTTTAAAGGCCATAAGGATATTGTGGAGTTGTTGCTGGCAGACGGCGCTGACGTAAACGCCAGAGACAACACTGGCCGTACACCTCTGGACGAGGCCACACGCCGAAAACATCAGGAGATAGTCGAGTTGCTCGACAAGCACGGAACGAAAGAATGACAAGAAACCTTTTGAAGTGCTTTTCAGAGCTACTCGCGGAAACAGTGAAAGGATAAAGAAATGAAAACCATCAGGCTTGTATGCTTGACCTTAGTGCTGACAATTCTCATTGCCGGATGCAGGAAGAAACCGACGGCGACAACTACGCCGTTACACCGGGCTGCCAGAGCAGGTGAAATCGAACGGGTCAGATCACTCATATCAAGCGGCGCCGATGTGAACGCGAAAGACAACGTTAGCCGTACTCCGCTGCATTACGCGGCGGATCACAACCGCGCCGTTGTGGCCGAGATGCTGATTTCCAATGGCGCCGACGTCAATGCAAGAGATTGGGGTGGTTTCACGCCATTACACGTGGGAGCGCGTCGAGGACACTACAATATTGTTGAACTTTTACTGGCTAAGGGTGCCGACTCTAATGCAAGGAACCGGAAAGGCCTCACTGCTATGGATTGTGCAACTGAGGCCAGTTATGCAGACGTCGTTAGCTTGCTTAGGGGGGATGGGGACCAGAACGCGAAGATGCGTGCGAATTCTGGGCAGGATGATGGCCTGCAGAGTCCGGTGGAACCACTCACTGATGCACAAGCTGTTGTTCTGAGCAACTCGGTCTTTGCCTTCGATCTCTATCGGCAAGTCCGGCACATGGAAGGTAACCTGTTTTTTTCACCTTACAGCATATCGACTGCTTTGGCGATGACCTATGCCGGCGCTCGTGGTGAGACGGAAAAGCAGATGGCCGAGGTGCTTCATTTTTCGTTGGGCCATGATGACCTCCATCCAGCATTTGCTGGACTGCAAGCTTCTCTGAACAAACTACAGAAAGAAACCGATATAGAGTTGCACATCGCAAACTCATTATGGCCTCAGAAGGGCCGTGCGTTTTTGGATGAATATCTCTCATTGATCCAGAAGCACTATGGCGCCTCCATTACGCCGGTGGACTACATACGCGCACGTGAATCTGCACGGAGGACAATCAATGCTTGGGTGGAGGCCAAGACAGACAACAAGATCAAGGATTTGATCCAACCCGCCCATCTGAACGAACTCACACGGCTTGTGCTGACTAACGCGATCTATTTCAAGGGTAATTGGCTTTATCCCTTTGACCCGGAGTACACAAGAAGTGCT
>Ga0307380_10007513_pt1 | contig 14159 bp, 15 predicted proteins | sample UN3MG_FD_202239 | JGI IMG/M metagenome (GOLD analysis project Ga0307380, IMG submission 202239) | Soil microbial communities from Risofladan, Vaasa, Finland - UN-3 | ecosystem: Environmental > Terrestrial > Soil > Coastal area > Acid sulfate soil | place: Finland: Risofladan, Vaasa | collected... | reverse complement strand
TTCTCCTGCGCCTTCGAGAAGCTGATGCCCATGCGCTTCATGGAGCCCACCTGCCCGGTAAACACCTTGCCGAGCTGGTTGGCAGATTGGAACATTTCCTCCTGAGTGACGTTCACGCCGTATTGCGCAACCGCCAGGTTTTGCAGGCTCGGCACCAGCGCCTTCAGGTTCTTCCCCTGAAGCTGGAATGTCCCGAGCTGCGATGCGCCGTAGAGAGTCACCTCGTCGCCGATCGTCGTCACCTGCTGGAGCGCCCTGGCCTGCTTCTTCAATACCTCGGTGTAGCCCCGGCCCTTCGCCCCCAGGTTCGTCATGATCTGCTGAACCCGAGTCTCCGCGCGGATCTGAGTGTTGCCGGCCTCCGAGAGCGAACGGTAGGCGGAGGCCAGGCTCCGAATGCTGATATATGCCGCCGCCGCGCCGAGGGCCGTCCTGGCCAGCCCGCTCCCAAACCACGATTGACCGACCCCGGCTCTTCGGGCGAGCGCATTGCTCTGCGCCTGCAGGCGGTTTAGCCCCTTCAGGCTGTTCTGAGTCCGCCCGAGGCCCTTCTGGACCGACCCCAGCGCCTTGTAGAGGCGGCTGTTGACATATCCATCGAGGACATATTGGATTTCACGCTTCTTTGCCATGTCTGCAGTCCGTTTTGGGGGGTTCCGGATCGCCCCATCGCCCCCTCACCCCATCGCCCCATCGGGGGGCTTCAGTCCCCGTATATCTTCTTCATCAACACGTTCGTCAGATTGACCTTCGAGACCAACGTTCGGATCGGCATCCGCTCGAACTCGGTCATCGAAGTATGAAGGTGATGAGCGCAGTAGGCGCACCATTCCTCCAGTTCCTCGATCAGCCTATCAGGTCGACGAACGATTCCGCGAAAAAACCCTGCGCGGCCGCCGCGATCCCCACATAATCCCGCGCCCCCAGCTTCAGCACGAATCCCGCCGGCTGATCGGCTGCGCGAGCAAACAGGATCGCGAACAGCAGATAATCCGCCATCAGACCTGCCGCCGGCTGCCCTCGCATGTCGTCCGCCTGCTTCTGAGCCGCGATCACATCCTCGCTGCTCAACTTCTCCATGTCGTAGGTCAATTGCTCGATCTTCGCGCCCTCGAACTCCACCGTCTTCTTCAAAGCGTAAACGCCGAAGGACAGGATCTCCATCTCTCCCGGCGCCGCCGTTATGCTCTTCTCTTTTGCCATGATTGTCTTTGCCTCCCTACTGATTACTGATTGCTGGATCGCCTACGCGATCACCGTTCCCCCGAGCCCGAGGTCCGCCCGGATCTGCGCCGAGTAGTCAACGCCCAGTATCCGGCAGATCCCGTTCATCTTGTCTATCTCGTACAGCTCCTCGCCGCCCTTCACGGCTCGGATGCGCAGCACCTCCAGCTCGATCTTGCCGTCCATCCCTTCGCCGACTTTCAGCGTCCCCAGCTCCGGGCCTCCGCCCATCACTCGAGCGTAGATCACCACGGCCTCGGTGGAGATCATCCCCCCCGCGCCGTCATAGACCTGCTGGCTGGAGCGGCATACGATGTCCATCGCAATCGGCCTCATCAGATGGGCGCACGCCCGCTCGACGGTCCGAAAACTCAGCCCGAGTTTCATAGACTCGTATTGCCCCAGCACCGGCAGCTCCACTTTCCCGCCGCCGGGGATGTCCTGCTCGGCCGTCACCGGGCTCATGCTCGGCAGGGTCACCTCGCCCACGCCCATCAGCCGGCTGTTGCCGAGGTACACCGCGTAGTTATTGACTACAGTCGGTATCCGATTGATTTCATTCGCCACTTGTTCACCTCCAAAAAGTCGGGGCCGATCCGCCATAGCCTTAGCGAAGGCGGGCCGGCCCCATCAAGCCTAGTTGAAAATCGCCTCGTTGCCGCTCACGTCGTACTCGAGGACGATGGTGATCTGCTCGGCAGGCGCCGGCGGAGTCACGTACAGATGCAGCTTCACCTTGCCGTTCGCCAGGTCCGCCGCGGAGTTCTCGTCCGGCAGGAATACGCACTTGCCGGCGTTGATCGCCCCGCGCCCGATCAGCCCGTTCAGCCACTGATTGGCGCTGTCAACCGCCGTCTCGATGGTCCGATGGTTGATCGGATCGTCCAGCTTCTGCCACAGCAACAGCACCATGCTGTTGCCGATCCAGTTCATCATGCGCCGAATCGGAAGGAACGCGTCTTTCACGTCCGTATTGCCGGGGAATGCGCCGGTGCGATTGCCCCAGCACCTCCATCCGTTGAAGTTCATCGCCGTCACGATGCCCTGCTGATTCAGCGCGTCGCCGATCGGGAATGTCATCGTCGGCGAGATTCCGCTCGCGAGGACGACCCCGTTGACGTAGAGCATCTTGTTGCTCGGGGAGACAAACGGAACGTTCCCGTTGTCCGCGTCCGTCGCCGCGATCCGCCCCGCCACGTGATTGCTCAGCCAGTAACTGGTGTCGCCCAGCTTCGCCTTCGGCCAGCAGACCACCATGTATTCGGAGACGTAGTTGTTGGCCGTCTTCCAGGCCGCCACTTCGTCGTAGGAGTCCGCCACGCTGGAGTCCACGTCCACGATGGCCATGCACTTGAAGAGCGAGCTCAATCCCTCGCACTTGCCGGCCATCACGATCCCGACCTCGGGATCCTGCGAGAATCCCGGCGCGAGGATCAGGCCGGGGATGAGCGAATGAAGCGCGTAAACGTCCTCGATGCACTCCATGCCCGTATTCACGCCCCCGACCACGCCGCCGATGATGTCATCGCTGTCGCATGGCGTCTCGCCCATCGCCGTATAGTCCAGGTGCAGCGCGGAATCATCGGCCGGGATCAGCCCGCCCTCGATCCGCGTGATCACGATCTGACCGTCCGAATTGTACGCTGCGAGGTAATCCTCATTCAGCGTGAAGGTCGGATCGTTGTCGCTGTCTTTCACCACCAGCGTCTCGATGTCCGCATCGGCATCCAGCGTGTACTCGCCATCCACCAGCACCGCGTCTGCGTCCGCTACCGGCGTCCCGTGAGTCGTCACGTCCATCACGTTCACGATCACCGCCGGCCCGACGCCGTACAGGCGGAAGAATACGTTCGCGAACTCGCAGAGCGTATACTTCGCCAGCTCCGAGCTGCCGAACTTCTCGACGAAGTCTTCGTAGCTCGTCACCAGCACCGGAACGTTCGTGACCTCGGCACGCACCGACCCGCTGAGGTGGATAGGCGCGACCCCGACCACGAACGGGATCGCCGCCGATATCACCCTCGGCGGGATGATCGACGTCGCCACCTCCTCGATCTGAACTCCATGAAAAATACTCGTCATATTCGTCTCCTATTCCGGGGGTCTTCGGGTCGCCCCATCGCCCCATCGCCCCATCGCTCCTCGGATTTACTACCGGCCGTACCTGGCCGCCACTTCGCGCCAGTCCTTATAGGCCTGGCTGCCCGGCGACTTGGTCGCCTCCATCGTCGTCTTCATCAGGCTCACCGGCACGATCAGCCGCCCAACCGCCGGCGTCTCCTGGACCATCTTCTCGACGAATCCAGGCCTCGGGCCCTTGCCGAAGATCTTCGTCGTGCAAAGCCCCAGCACCGCGGGCCCGCAGTAAATTGCTATCTTATCGCCTACGCGATCCGGACGTCGTGCCTCCGGCCCGCGCTTATCGCTGCTCAATCTCCTTGGCATACTGTCTCCTCTCCGGGGCTCGGTCTCCGCGTCTCCGTGTCCCCGCGTCGGCCCGGCCTACAGCTCGGGCGTCTCCTCGCCGATCGCCGGCATGTACCACGCCGCCGGCATCGTCGCAAACCAATACGGATATGGCTGATCCTCATTGTCGTTCACGGTCCAGGTCAGCGGGAGGACGAGGCGATACTTTCCGTCCACGATGCGATTGCTCAGCAGCCGATGACCGATTCGATCCATCAGGCTGCTCGCCCACTCGTCCGCGGAGTACTCCTCCAGGAACACGCCCAGCGTGATCTCCACATTGCCGATCCGCTGCTCGGCGCCGTCATCCAGGCGCTCCTGCGTCCAGCCGGTGAATCGCACGAACACCGCCGGCATGTGATCGTCATAGTTCGTCGGGTCGATGTAGGTCCGCACGATGCTCAATGGCACCGACTCGCGCTTCTTGTTCTGCAGTCGGATCTCGGACGTCTCCTCGGTCAGAACCGCCAGCACCGCCTGCAGCAAATACTCGCTGCTCGCTCCCGGCCACTTCTCCGGCTTCTCCGGCATGTCCGTCATCGCTCGATCTCCTAGTCTCCCTTCCCCCGCATCAAAGGGGGGAAGGGGCGGGGTTAGGGGGTTCCGGCCTCCGGCTACTCCCACACGCCCCAAACTCCCATTCCGCTCAAATGATCCGCTTCTCCACCGCATCCAGCGCCATATTGATGTTCTTCTCCAGCCGCGCGCCGGCCAGCTCCATCACCGGGTTCGCGACCCGGCCCTGATCCATCATCGACGCCACGCCCGGCCCGAAGAACTTCTCTATCGGCAGCCGAGCACGGCCCTTCCGACCCGCGGCGATCGTCCCGCCTCTGGAGTTTACGATGAACCCGTGCGGTATCCGCGCCGACTTCCCTCGAAGCACCTCCACCGTCAAGCCGCCTGCAGGCCGCCGCCTCGTCGCTCCTCGAGGCCTCACTCGGAAGTCCATCAGGCTCAAAGCCCGCTTCCGCTCGCCGATCACACTCGCCACCAGGTGCGCCGGGCTCGCCTTCTGCCCAATCCTTATCGCCGCCCGAATGTCCTTCTGCTTCGCGGTATATCGCTTCGCCAGGGTGCGGACCGTGTCCGTCTTCATGCCCGTCGCCGTCTTATTCAGCGCCGCGGACATCGCCCTGGGCGCTCCGCCCGCAATGTGCGCCAACTCCCGGATCAGCCGCCTCTCCTGCGCCTCGGTCACTTTGATCGTCAGCATGTCCCCGCGTCCCCGTGTCTCCGCGTCCCCGCGTCAGCTCTGGTAGGCTTCCAGCCTCAGCACGCACATCCCCGCCGATCGCCCGATATCCAATACCTGATACCGATCGCCGTTCACCGAGATCTCGCGCCCGATCTTCGGGGCCATCGGCAGATCACTCAGTCGGCAGTGGAATCGCTTCAGCGCCAGATAGACTCCATCCGCCGGCGAGAGTGTCGGCTGGGTCTCTTCTTCGTCCTCCAGCACGCCCACCACGGCCGCGGCCTCGGAGCCGCCCATCTCCACGGAGTACTCCTCGCCGAATTCATCCGGATTCAGGAAAGTCGAAATATCCGCCGCCAGTTGTTCCTTGAACGTCATCCCTAGCTCCCGAGCATCGGGGGCGAGCATACTTCCGCCCGCCCCCGATGCGGCCCATTGGCCATCACATATGACTCATAGGTCCCATACGACCCATTTCCGGCCTAGCTGCCAGGAAGCAGCTTCGGGTCTACTCCCTCCGGCAGCTCCAGCGTGCCGGAAACTTCGACCAAGGGATTGACCGCCTCCGCTTCCTTCGCCCATTCCTCCTTCGGCGTATGAACCTCCACGCCATCGGGATTCAGGTAGTAGATCCGCTTCGCGGTCTCTTTCACGAAGGTGACCTGCTTCCCATCGAAACGGAAGACGGTCAGCTTCCGAGGATCGGCTTCGTCCTCTTGCCGCCGCTCCTGTGCGGCCTGGCCGACTCTCTCCGCCGCGTTCATCCGAATCAGCCGATCCTCGCGCTCCGCCGGCATCGCCGGCAATTCCTCGCCCGGCGGAAAGGTCTTCCCACCGTGCCTCACGAAATGCCTTGCTTTCAACATATCCATGCCTCCCTGTCCTGAGCCCGTCGAAGGGCCGGAACATTTCGGGCCGAGGTCTCCCCCGGCCCGACTGATCACTGGTCACTGTTCACTCGCCGTCCTATTCTGCCGCCAGCACGTGCATGATGCACCACGAATCCGTGATCGGCATCACCGGCAGCGGCCGGCTCACGATCTCCACGCCCTGGATGTTTTTCTCCTTGTTGTAGTACATCCTCGGGTGGAACTGCTGTTCGTACCACTGATGCTCGTCAACCTCGTAGAACCCGCCGTACAGAATGCTCGCGCCCGGATTCTGAGTCGCGTTTGGCAGCAGCACGCATACCGCATCCGGGATCATCGGTGTATCCAGACCGCTCGTGTCATCCCGATACCACTCCGGATAACACCAGATGTTCAATCCCAGCATCGGGATCGTCCCCACGAATAGCGCCCCGTTCGGCCGGTTCGCCGGGTCGATCTGCACGATCGCCGCCCGCTGCTTGTCCATCATGGCCTGAACCGCGGAGTTGCTCAGGAACGCGTTCAGCGCTCCCAGGCCCATCACCGCGTCGGTCGGGGTGATGCCGCTCATCTGGATCGTCTGCAGCACCGCCGCCTGAAGATCCGCGATCGGATCGCCGTCGGCGTCCGCCCAATAGAGATCCGTCAGCGTCACGACGTTCGTGAGGCCGGGGTCGAACTCCGCCTCCAGGCCCTCGCCCAGAAGCTGAATCGTCCCCGTGGTCGCCAGACTCGCGCACATCCACTCCACGCGCCGACTAATGTAGTCGATGAAGGCATTGATCGTCCGCGCCTCCTCCGCCGCATGGCGGTCCTCCGGCGTCCTGCTGCTCTGGATCGGCTCGCCGGGCATGCGCTGAGTCAGCCGCAGCCCCGTGATCACGTCCTTCGGCCAAATATAGGGCGGCGCGAACTCATCAGTCCGGAATCCGTCGGCCTGCATCACCTTGCCGCCGATTATCGGATTCACGAACGGCGCCATCCGCCGCCCGCCCTTCACGATGTCTATCAGCACCTTGTCCGTCGGGAAGGTCTGCGCCCGCCCGCCGAACATCAACTGCTGCAGGAACGTCTTCGGCTTGATCGCCACCTCGATCGCCCTGCCCATCGAAATCGGATCGAACAGCCCGATGCTGATCTCCCCTCGCTCGTTTCCCAGGCACCGCATCGCAACTGCCCACAGCATCCCTACTCCAAACTTCATTGATTTCTCCTCTCTCGTAAATAGAAAGGGCAGGGATCTCTCCCCGCCCCCTGCTCACTGATCACTGATCACTGATTACTGGTCACTGATTACTTCCGGGAGTCCGGGTCGCCCCATCGCTCCTCGCCCCATCACTCCTCAGGCCTCCCGGCCTAGCTGTGCTCTATGCTCTCCCTGGCCACGATCCCGTGCGCCCTCAGGCTCTCACGGTGATCGTCAATCGTGTCCTCGCCCGTGAATACCAGCGAATTCACATCGAACCCATCGCCGGCGGTGTAGATCGAGGTCACGACGTCGTCCTCGCCGCTCGCGTCCTCCGGCTCGGCCAGGATGCCGCAGGCCTCCTGCAGGCCGTCCACAGCCGTGCTCAGCGCAGCGCCCCACAGATACCGACCGTCTGCGTCCGTCTCGGCCGCCGCGATCGTCACCTCGAAGTAATCGCCCAGCGCGAACGGCGTGAGGCCCTCCGTGATCTCGAATCCGATCTGATGCGCGTATGGCACCCCGTCCAGCGCATCCTCGAGCCGGAATCCGTCCGGGTCGAGTACGCTGAATGTCGCCACCACCACCGGATCGTCGTCAGTGATCGCGATGCACGTGATCAGATAGGTCCCTACCTTCTGATCTGCAAGCACGGTGTTGTCACCGCAGACTCCGTTCCCGGTGCCTACGCACGCGCTCGCGCTTGCCGCGCCCTTCGTGATCTGAGCCAGCACCTGGCCTCTCACCAGCTCTCCGGCCCCCGCCGCCAGATATCCCTCCTCGGGTATCAGGCCCTCGATTCCCGCAATCAGCCTATCCGGCGTCATGCTGCTGCTCGCATACAACTGATCTGTCATTTCCACTCTCCTCCGTTTCTGATTTCAAACCATTTCCGTCCGAATCTACCCTCCGTGAACTCCACCCTCAGTCGGCAGATCCGTCTACTACCGATCCAAACTACCCAACACGGAGATCACCGAAGGCCTCCCTACTGCACTCCCTCCGGACTCCGTGCCTCCGTGTTAAGATGCTTTCGGGGAGACCCCCCTCTGCCGATTCATCTCCGCCGCCACGCGCATCGCATGCTCATCACCGCCGCCGACGCCGGGGCTCGAGGCCGGCACGTCCGCCAATCCCGCCGCCTTCCGCCTGGCAGCCAGCGCCTGAGCGTTCCTCACCTTCCCGCTCTCCAGCAATGCCACGGCAAACTCCTCTGCCGACATCGGACTGACCGCCGGCTTGCCATCGGCTGCGGCTCTCCCGTATTTCGCGAGAAATACTAACTCCTCACATCCGACGATCCCCTGGGCCAATCGCTCGATCCCCTGAATCCTGCCTCTCTCCGCCGCCAGCGGATCAACCGCCACACTCACGGTCTCGGTCGTCTCTTCTTCGGCCTGGGTTTCCTCCGCCTCGGTGGCCTCTTCGCCTTCGGCAACAGCACCCTCAGCGGCCTCCGTCCTCTCGGCTTCCTGGGTTTCCTCGGTCTGGGCTACCGTTTCCTCTGCCTCCGCGCCCTCCGTGTCTCCGTGGTTCTCTATTCCCGGCTCCGCACTCGCCAAAAGCGCCCCCGGCCAGGTCTTCAACTTCGAGAGATCCATCTCCCGGCCGCCGATCATATAAACCCCCGGCTTGGCGCTCGCAGCGATCTTCAGCGGCTCGATCACGGTGTCCGCGAACCCGTATCCCAGCGCCTCTTCAGCCGTCATCCAGGTCTCGGAGTTCAGCAGGGCGATCAGTGCCTGCCGCTCCATCCCCGTCTTAGCCTCGTACGCCACGAGGATCGTCTCTCGGACCTGATCCAGCGTCCCCGCCATCTTTCGCATGTCCCTGGCGTCCCCGGCGACGACCGTCCACGGATTGTGGACCATCATCATCGCGTTCCCCGGCATCACGACTTCATCCCCGGCCATCGCGACAACCGACGCTGCGCTCGCCGCGATCCCGTCTATGTGCGCCGTGATCTTCGCCGAGTGACCCCGCAGCATGTTGTGGATCGCATTCGCAGCGAAGACGTCCCCGCCGTAACTGTTGATCCGCACCCGGATGTGATTCACATCTCCCAGGCCCGCCAGGTCATCGGCGAACGTCTTCGGCGTGATGTCGTCTTCCCACCAGCTCACGTCCGAGATGTCGCCGTAAAGCAGCAGCTCCGCATCCGGCTCGCCATCCGCAGCGCCCTCGACCCGCGCGAAGTTCCAGAACTTCACCCCCTCCGCCGCCGTGGGCTTCGCCCTGGTCGCGCAGTTCCAAATCTTACCTCTCAGCCATTTCCACATATCTCCTCCGCTCCCGTACATAGTCTCCCCTGCCCCACCTGAGGGGGAAGGGGGCGGGGGTAGGGGGCTCCGGGTCGTCCCATCGCTCCTCACCCCTCCGTTCACTGATCACTGATTACTGACCACTCGCCAGCGCCTCGGCGATCACCGCATCCGGCATGTCCGTCCCTGTCGGCGGCAGTCCCGCTTCTTCTCGGGCAGCCTCTTCCTCGCCTCGACGAACGATGTTCTCATCATAGTCGGAGCCCGTCAGCTCCATCGCTTCTCTCGCGCCGGTGCTGATGCCCAATTCTATCCGCATCCCCGCCGCCGTCACTTCCTTCAACGGGTCAATTTGACCCATGCTCGGGCCGTGCCACTCGCTTCTCAGCCAGGCCTGGCGAATCCCCGCGTCATCCAGGAAGCCCGGCAGATCCAGCCGGGCCTTCAGCACCGCCTCCCACATCAATTCCTCATAGACCGGGTAGCAGAGATTCTGGATCAGCCCGTGCCGCCAGCCCTTGAACGTCTTCCAGGCCTCCAGGAGCGCCGCCCTCGATGCCGAGTAGCTCGCCTCGAATCGCTGCAGTATCACCTCGCCGGGCAGATTCAGCGCCGCCCCGATCTCCGTGGCAGCCGCCCGCACGAATGCCTCATACGCCGCGTTCGGACGCCCAGGCGTCGCCGTGCTGATGTCCTCGTTCAGCCCCAAAGTCTGGACTATGCCCGGGCCGAGTTCGTAATGATAATCCTCGTCGCTCGCGCCGCTCGTGACCTTCTGCTCGATCGGCAGACTCTCCCCAAATGGGTTCGTAGGATTCTGGCTCTTGACGAACACGGTGAACAATGATGCCACCACCGCCGCCATCAGTTCAGTCTCGTTATACCTGCTCAGTTGCTTCAGCCGCTCGATCACCGGGCTCACGTACGGCAGGCCTCGGGTTTGTTCCGGTCGCTCCCTGGTCAGCATGTGCAGTATGTTCAGCCTGCCCGTCACCACATCCCGAACCGGCACTCGAGCAGTGTCGCCCAGCGCAGCTCCCAACTTCCGAGATAATGGATGCTCCGCCGCCACGTGATACGCCACCACTCTGCCCAGGACGTCCATCTCCACGCCGCACTCGACCTTCCCCCCGCCGCTCAAAGGCATCGCCGTCGGGGAGAGCCAGCCTCCCGCGTTCCTCACGCGGTCCGCCTCGATCAGGTGAACCCTCAGCTCGAAGGGCCAGCCCGGAATCTCGCTCCTCACCATAGGCAAGAGCGCGAAACAGTCGCCCGATATCGGCCAACTAACCGCCGCCAGGCCTTGCAATTCATAAAATGTGTCCAGCCCCTCCTTAGACGCCTCCCGGCTGCCGGCCCACAGCTCGAACTCCCGCTGCATCGCCCGCGCCTGGACGGCTATCTCCTCTTCGGAAAGACCCAATGTTCCTAGCAGCTCGCGGTCCGGCGTCGCCCTCAGACGCAGCCCTATCCCGACGCTGTTGTCCTTCAGCCGGTTCACAGCCGCCCGCGCCATCCCGCCGTGCATGAACAGGTCCCGGCTCCGCTGCCGCAGTGTGTCCAGGTTCGCGTGGATGTCCTCCGTCGGAGATCCGCCCCTCCAATCCCATCCGCGCATCGAGGTCTTAGACGTGGATGCCCCGCCCGTGCTGTATCCGCTATTCAAGATCGCCTTGGCGGCTCTCGCCATCCTGAGCGCTGTCTTCGCCTGTCCTAATCTCATATCTGCATTCCTAGTCTCCCTTCCCCCGCTCCGAGGGGGGAAGGGGGGGTTAGGGGGTCTCCCTCCGGTCCCACTAGTCCCACTGGTCCTACTGGTCCCACGTCCGCTCCGGGTCAAATATCCCTCGGAATAACCCGCCTCATCTTCCGAGCGCCAGTCAAGCGATCCACATCCGCCTGAGCTTCCCGCTTCCCCTCGCGGATCTCGGCCAGGTTCGCCCTCGTCAGCTCCCTGCTGCCGATCCGATAGCTCTGACCGGTCAATACCGCCAGCTCAGCCGCCTTGTATGCCGCCAGCAGCGCCTGCGCATCACTCAATTCACTCATGCCGCTCTCCGTCTCTGAGTCCGTTTCTCAGCGAGCTCCATCAGCAGCTCGGTCTTCTCCTCGATGATGCTCACCGGCAGCACATACCGCTCCTCGCGGTCCAGCATTTCCGGCAGGTCGCCGCCCTTGATGAGCCTCAGCACATCCTCCGACCTCAAGCCCGGAAACATCGTGCACACCTGCGCCGTATTCAGCAGCTCCTCGGCAGAGCTCTCCTCGCCCGTATGGGAGAGGTCGGGTGAGGGGGGAACGCTCCGCTTCCTCCGAGCTCTCCCCGCCGTCTTGCATTTCCGGTTTGCCAGATAGGTCTCGGCATCCGCCAGCCGTACAAGCCATTTGCCCTTGACCTTCTCGGCTGTGCATGCCCCGGCGAATATCGCCTGGCTCAGCCCATGTGCCGTGATCCGACCGCCCAGCCGTTCGGCAGCCTCGCCGATCGTCAGCCACTCCCGTTCCAGCGGAGCCGTCATCAGCTCTATCTCGGCATCCGTCAGTGGCGTCCGATCAGGCCGGAGCGCAGGTTCCCCTCCGGCCTCCGTGATCTCCATACTCGGCCGGACAATACCCTCTGCCTCCGCCAGTTCTACCACGTCAGACGCAGAAACCACAGCCTCTTGTCCGGGATATGCTCCCTCCGGCCTCCGTGCCTCCGTGTTCTTGCCGGATCCGGTGCCCCTATCCTCGATCCGTATCTCTACTCCCCGATCGTATATCTCTATCCCGATCGTTATCACCGCAATCGGCTCTCTATCCATCTCACGCCTCCCGTATGATCTCTCCCCTTCCCCCCGCTCAGGGGGAAAGGGCCAGGGTTAGGGGGCCTCCGCTCCGCCCTTCAATCTGAAATCTGAAATCCTAGACCTCCACCCCTCGACTTCTCCACCGACTCGGTCTCCGCGTCTCCGCGTCCCCGCGTCCCCGCGTCTCCCCAGTCCCCATCTGCGCCTGCCACGCATCCCAATCAGGATTCACCAGCTCCAAGGCCACCAAATTCAAAACCGCCAGGTCGAATGCCTCATTCGGCCTGTGCTTCTTTTGCTCCCACTGATGTATCGTCCGACCCTGTATCCGGTGCGGTACCCGCCGCTCAGCCGTCAGCCCCGCGAAATAAACCTCGTCGTACCCCCGCGGACTCTCGCCGTCGGAGAGCGCCGTCTCCTTTGGGAAATGGCAATAGCCCGCGCCTTCCTGCTCTATCGCCAATCGGCTCGCTACCGTGTCCTTCGCCGTGTTCGTGCCTATCGGCACCAGCAGTATGTTCGCATTCTTGCCCGCGCGGCGGCCCTTCCCAACTATCGGCAGGCCCGGACTCCCCATCCCCTTGGTCGCGAATACTCTCCTCGCCAACCGAGGCTTGCAGAATGCGTAAACCTCCGTCGTCGCGAATCCCGAGTCAACGCACGTGCACCAGATCGGCATCTTTCGGCCGTCCGACCGCTGCCAGGCCCTCAATAACTCCTGGTCCAGCGCGTCCCAGGTGGACTGCATGTGCGGATCGCCCGGTATCGTGGCGTAATGTATGCCCCAGTTCTCGTACCGATACCCCCAGCCGCGGATCTCCAGCTCCAGGCGATCGCCCTGAACATCCACCCCCGCAGTGAGCAGCAAAACTCCCGCCGGCACGTCGCAATCATAGTAATGCCGCCGAGTGTCGAATAACGCCGGCTCGATCTCCTCGCCCGGCCCCTCCCATAGCTCGCAGCGTCGAGTGTTGATCTGCACCTGCAGGCGCTCTAAGCTGCCTGAGTGAACCGCCTCCCGCCACTCTTTGATCAAATCATGCCATCGGAGATCCGGACACGCCATCGAATCCAGATCGCCCAGGCCTATCGTCTCGCTCTCCTCGCGAGCTATCCATTCGCCGGCACAATCCCCGGCATGCCACTCGAATTCATCATGCATCGCCCCGCAGGCCACGCATGCCATGCTCTCAGTCTCGAAGTCCAGCCGATCCCACTCATACGGCTGATAGCACCCGCAGCTCGGGCACGGCACGCACCATACCTCCTGCGTGCTCTGCTCATACGCCTCCTGGATGCGGCTCTCGCCCTTCGCGCTCGGACTCGAAACGATGATCTCCACCCGATTCCAAAATCGGCTTAGCCGCTTCTCCGCCAGCTCCAGCGGATCGCCCTCTTTCCCCGCGCTCTTCTCGAATCTATCCAGCTCATCGAGGACCAGTACCCGTACCGGCCAGCTCGCCAGGTCGCTTGGGGCATTACTGCCCACCAGCACCAGAAACCCGCCGGCGAACTCCTTCAGCGTGATCGTGTTCCCGCTATCCCGGCTCTTGCTCTCTCGAACCTTAGTCCGCAGCGCCGGCGAATCCCTCAGCATCGGCGCCAGCCGCCGCTTGCTGAAATGCTGCGCCTTCTCCTTCGTCGGCTGAACCATCATGCACGGCGCGGGATCGTGATCTATGAAATACCCCAGAATGTTCAGCAGCACTTCGCTCTTGCCGAGCTGACTCGCCCATTTCAAGACCAACCTCTTCACGCCGGCGGAGACCACGTCCATCGCCCGACGCGTGTATTCCGCGTGGCTCGTCCGCCACTGACCAGGCGCCGGACTCGTCTCCGGCAGGATGCGCCGCCCGTCGGCCCATTCGCTCACCGTAAGCCTTGGCGGCGGCGCCGCCAGCGAAGCCACCCGCACCCCCAGCTCCAAAGTCTTCTCCGGGATCCCTATCGGCGTCCATCCCCGTTCATCGGCGGTCGCTATTCCGGTTTCCTCCGCCTCACTCATCACTCATCACTCATCATGCCTCCGTCTCCATCGGCTCCAACGCCCCCTCAAGGAAGTACTTCCCGTGCCGCATCCGCATCCGCTCAGGGCCTGGCTCATAATAGACCGTGACTTCAATGTAGTCTACAAAAACCATTCTCACCCAGCTATGCGGAGTAACG
>Ga0307380_10007512_pt1 | contig 14160 bp, 11 predicted proteins | sample UN3MG_FD_202239 | JGI IMG/M metagenome (GOLD analysis project Ga0307380, IMG submission 202239) | Soil microbial communities from Risofladan, Vaasa, Finland - UN-3 | ecosystem: Environmental > Terrestrial > Soil > Coastal area > Acid sulfate soil | place: Finland: Risofladan, Vaasa | collected... | reverse complement strand
TGATGTAATTGCCACGTATTATTTCAGGCCCAGGGCTGATACATCTCCTGAGAAAGCAGCCCAGGCGATATGCGAAGAGGAAACTACAGGTACCTGGACTGACATCTCTACCCGGGTAGAATATATAAAAAGGCTCGATGGCAGGGTGGAGAGCGTTGAACCGTCTGGAAATGGATACGTTGCCAGGATTATCTACCCTTCGGAGATATTTGAACCGGGAAATGTTGCACAGTACCTTTCGGTGGTAGCCGGAAATCTCTTTGGGCTGGCTCGCCTTGAGGCAGTGCGCCTGCTGGACATGGAGCTTTCCGAGAATCTTGTTTCTTTCCATGGCCCGAAATTCGGGGTAAAAGGCATCAGGCACCTTGTAGGGACTACCGACAGACCGCATATTGGGACAATAATTAAGCCCAAGGTAGGGCTGAATCCGGCGGATACCGCAGCAGTTGCATATCAGGCTGCGATAGGGGGGGTGGACCTCATAAAAGACGATGAAACCCTCACAAACCAACGATTCTGTCCTATTGATGAACGCGTGCCCAAGGTCATGGAGAGCCTGGATAACGCAAAAAGCGAGACAGGGCAACAGGTCCTTTATGCGGTGAATATTACCACAAGAGCAGATCAGATAGTGGAAAAGGCTCTTCATGTGCAGGAACTCGGAGCGAATATGATCATGCTGGATGTAATCACGGCAGGATTCGGGGCTCTCCAGGCTCTTGGTGAGGACTCGGCAATTAAAATGCCTATTCATGTGCACAGAACAATGCATGCGGCTATGACACGAAATACCGAGCATGGCATAGCCATGCGGCCTATTGCCCGGCTGGTCCGTATGCTTGGCGGTGATCAGCTGCATACCGGCACCGTAAGCGGAAAAATGAGCCACTCTGTTGAAGATGTAATGGGAGATAATCGGGTTCTTTGTTCTGCGGCATTCGGGCTTAAAAGAACGTTTCCCGTATCCAGCGGAGGGCTTCATCCTGGAAAGGTTGAATATGAGATCTCTGCCCTGGGAACAGACATAATTCTTCAGGCCGGCGGAGGTATACATGGACACCCGGACGGCACTGCGGCCGGAGCCAGGGCAATGCGACAGGCTGTGGATGCCTTTATGGCAGGCATTCCTGCAAAAGTATACGCAAAAGATCATTATGAGCTGGACCGTGCCCTGAAAAAGTGGGGGACCAGTTGAGAGGTGAGATGATGGATCTGTACTTTACCAAGCTTCAGGGAAATGGAAATGATTTCATCCTTATAGATGAATTTGAAGGAATTGCAATCCCCGACGAGATGAAAGCGCAGTTTGCTGCGCTTTATTGTGACAGAAGATTCGGCATCGGAGGTGACGGGGTCCTCTACCTCTCCAGGTCTGATAAGGCGGATCTAAGAATGCGGCTCTTTCAGCCTGATGAGAGTGAAGCCGAGATGTGTGGTAATGGCATCAGGTGCTTCGCAAAATATGCTCTTGACAGCGGGTTTATTAAAGAGCCATGCACCGTGGAAACAATGGCAGGAATCATAGGGGTCACAGCCGGATATACAGACGATGCATTCTCGGCAATTACCACCATGCCTGAGCCGGGCTTTGAACGGAAAGACATTCCTGCCACTGGCGAGGGGGAATATCTCGAGAATATTGAGGGTTTTGATGTCTATGCGGTCAATACCGGGGTCCCTCACGCAGTAATCCTTGTTGATGACCTGGAGTCAATAGAGATCGATAAGATCGCGCCCCCGATTCGACATCATCAGACATTTCCCAAAGGAGCGAATGTCAATTTTGTCCAGAAAACGGGGGAGAATGCAATCAGGATACGGACATTCGAGAGAGGTATCGAAGGGGAAACACTTTCCTGCGGAACCGGGGCCACCGCTTCTGCCGTTATAGCACATAAAAACGGATTGGTCGGAACAAGGGTTGATGTTGAGACCAAAGGAGGTCCACTGGTGATTCACCTGGAAAAAGAAATCAGAATGGAAGGTCCCGCGGTTACGGTCTTTTACGGGGAGATCTCTTTTTAATTCTCCTTTCATCGAAATACCAAAACCATATCTATTTTGCCTCTCTTCCCACTCATCGACCTGGGCACATTGATGAAAAGAGTATACAATATCCCAATTTTCCTAAAAAAACCAATTATATGATTAAATTAAGGAATTATTCAAAAGAAAAATGATGTAATAGAGTGATATCACGAACATAATTATCCCTGTTAAGAGGTGAATAGTCCTTTTGTGTGCGGTAAGGATATTCACCAGGCGTGTGCTATGGGGAATTGATATTGCACAGAGGAGAAGAAGCGGGAGTGCCATACCAATTCCAAAAAACAGGAAATTCAACAGGTTCGCCACGTATCCTGCGGCCGTTGTACTCAGGGCCAGGAGGAGGACTATGGATGCAGCATTGCATGGCAGAATAATAATGCCAAAGAAGAACCCGAATAAAAACGCCGCCAGTATCGGATTTTTTATATTGGGCAGATGCAATCCCGGCAGGACCATGCCGGGATCGATATCAATAATGAGAAGGATGCTGATTGCCGCCAGGAACGAAAAGGCAGCTATGGAGACGACATGTATGACTTCACCAAGAGAAGCATAGATAAAGGTGACATAGAGAAATCCGAAGGCAAGCATGGAGAGCAGTACCCCCCCGGCAACGATTGCGGCCAGGCTGATTACCGTCCATTTTGAGTGGCCTGGAGCAAGCCTCCCTGCTAAAAAAGCCAGAAACCCCGGGTAGAGCGGCAACACACATACCGATCCCAGCGGAGTGAAAAGGCCTGCGAGAAAGGATATCCACCAGCTGGTAACGATATCCACTTTTCAGCACTCCTGTTGCAGAGCCTCCAGGACCTCAGTGGCTGGCTTTAAACCGGCCCTCAATTTTTTTGCCTCTCCCTGGGGGCAGACCATGACTACCGGTGCCGTTGCGGGACTGATGATTTCCATTCCAAAGGAATTCACCAGTGAACGGGTCATATAAGGTGGAGAAAGGGCATAATACCCCGAAAGACCATTACGCTGGAGATAGGTGCCAAGGCTTTCCTCATCTGCATTGGGTTCAATGTCGAGGCCTACCGGGATAATCGGGTATGAAGAGATCATGGCCAGGGACATGATCTCCTTCTGCTGCTGGATACACACAGGGCAGGAGGTGGTGAAGGTGAAGAGAAGTATAGAAGATCCATTCAGGCTCTCTATAGTAAATATCTCTCTCGTGGAGACATCCTGGAGCGGAATGCTTCTCCATTCCTGGGTTTCATCGACACCGGAGGCATACCCTGTCTCCTCCCGGATACACCCGCAGGCCGCAATGCATATTGAAAGAACAAGAATCAGCGTAAAAATACACAGATAACTGCAGGATCCCCCTCCCGAATTCATACCAATAGATAGCCGAGATATGATAAATACATTATTTCCGTTGAAAAACTAGGGGATTGTCTGAATTCCACGATCCACCATTATAAAATCAAATGATGTCCCGCCAGGCCTGGAACGATGTTTCACCAATGTACAGCGTCGGTGAGAATTGAGGCGTTCAGTCCGGAGGATCACTTTTGAGATATGCTCAAGTGCGGTTCCTCCAAGTCCTGCAAACATATTTTTTTTCAGGTCCATATAGACCTGGTTGGTAATAAGAACCGGTATTTGATAGCGTTTTGCATAGCCGAGGAGGTGGATTACCTGCCGGGTCAGTTTTTGCATGGCCTCTTTTCCCTTATCGAGCCGGGTCCGGTACAGGCCTGTTGCAGAATCCATGACGATAAGGCCTATCTGTCCGCCCTTCAGCACTGTCTCCATCCTGCCGATCATGGCCCCCTGCTGGTCAAAGTCTTCCGGCTCAAAAAGGTAGAGATCGCGTGCCAGATCCTGGGCGTCCGCCCCGGCAACCTGCCTGAACCGTTCAATGGAAAACCCTTCGCTGTCCATAAAAATTACGCCCTTTCCTGATTTTAGACAGTTGACTGCGGCCATTATGCACAGTGTGCTTTTCCCGCTGGCCGGTTCCCCAAATATCTGCGTGAGAACTTTTCGCTCCAGTCCCCCACCCATCAGGTCATCCAGTGCGGAATTTCCAGTACTCGCCTTCTCTGCCGTCATGAGGCCTGCCCGACCCGTTTCCAGGCCTCGTGTTCCACTATCTTTTTTACTTCCCTGACCGGCATGTCCAAATCCCGGGCCCAATCACGTACTTGATCGAATTCAGCTTTAAGGGAAAAAATATTCTCTCCTATTTTTCCGTATTTGACAGAAATATCTCTGATAGTGCCTTTAATCTCCACACGAACCTTTTCCTGGGACCGTGCGGCAACAAACCTGTGAACGCTGGGAATGCATCTGATACCAAGTGTTCCCAGTTCCTTTGCCATAAGAGTAGCCAGAGTCCCACCCTGACCCTGCGGGGACACAACTCTCACCAGAAACCCCACTCTTCCCTTCTTCATGATACAGGGAATTGCACTGACGTCACGGGCACCCTTTTCCATGAGACGTTGCAGTGCAGAGGAGAGCACTTCACCATCCACATCATCCACATTGGTTTCCAGAACTTCGACCATATCGCAGGGTGGGTCGGCAGACGTTTCCATCAACATCACTCTCAGGACATTGGGAATGGTCGGATTGTCTTTACTGCCGGCGCCGTATCCAATATGTGTTATTCCGCCCTCTCCGATTTCTGTACGAAAAGAGTTCGAAAATTCGGCCAGTAAGGCTGCACCGGTAGGTGTACAGAGCTCACCGTCTTCTGCCGTCCCCATCGTCACCTGCACCCCGGATTGTCGAAAAATTTCAAGGGTGGCAGGGGCCGGTACAGGATAGGTGCCATGAGCGCCTGTAAGCATACCCCCTCCAAGTGCGACAGGCTGAACCACAACTCCATCGATATGGAGTGAAAAGAGGGCTGTACATGCACCTACCACATCAGCTACCGCATCATCGGCACCGACCTCATGAAAATGCGGAGTGGACCCGTGAATCTTTTCTTCTGCATCGGCGATTCTAAAAAAGACTTTTATGGCCATATTCACCGCTTCTACCGGAGCATCTGCCACCTTTACCCTCTGAAGGACCTCCTCGAGTGTTCTCTGTGTGGAATTAGCATTCGTATTTACTTTCATTGCCCTGATTCCAGCCCGATTCACGAATGTGAACTCGGGATTTCCCACCACAGATGACATTGCTTTTTCCACCAGGTCACGGTCCGCATCCAGATGGAGAAGAGCGGCAGTGATCATATCACCTGCAGCACCGCGGAATGGATCGAAGATAAGGACTCTCATAAATCAACAGTACTTATAAATCCCTGTGTATATGACCTTTAAGGTGATGCCTGAAATTCATCTGAAGGTTGATAGCGCATATCCGGGCGATCAGGGAGGAGGTAAGGCAAGACTTGATCCGGAGACGATGCTTTACCTGAAGATATCTCCAGGGGATATCGTTGCAGTAGAAGGCAAACGCCGTACTGTTGCCAAGGTATGGCGGGCTCTGGTGGAAGATTGGAACCAGAATAAGATAAGAATAGATAATTTTACCCGTATGAATGCCGGGGTGAGCATAGGCGATACGATCAGAATCTCCACAATAAAAGATGAAATCGAAGCACAAAAGGTGGTGCTTGCTCCCCCCGAAGATCTCCCCCGCAATATACCAATAGCCAATAATCCCAATGCACTGAATGCATTGATCGATTTTCCGGTGATCAAGAACGATTCGGTTCCCATCATGATAGGGCTCCCATTCCTGCAACCTCAGATTGTTTCTTATAAAGTAGTGGATATTGAACCTGAAAATGCAATCATTATCACAAAAAATACCCAGATTGAGTTCTCCGAAAAACCTGCCGCGGGCTTCGAAGGCTTAAAAAGAATTTCATATGAAGACATCGGTGGACTAAAAGACGAACTCCAGCGGGTCAGGGAGATGATCGAACTCCCGATGAGGCACCCGGAATTGTTCCAGAAACTGGGGATAGAGCCCCCTAAAGGGGTTCTCCTGTATGGCCCTCCCGGGACCGGAAAGACCCTTATCGCAAAAGCTGTGGCCAGTGAGAGCGGGGCTCATTTCATTTCCATTGCCGGTCCGGAAGTTATCTCCAAATATTATGGGGAAAGTGAGCAGAAGCTTCGTGAGATCTTTGAAGAAGCCGAACAGAACGCCCCCTCAATCATCTTTATCGATGAACTCGACTCCATCACCCCGAGACGGGAGGAAGTCACCGGCGAAGTGGAACGAAGGGTCGTAGCCCAGCTTCTTACCATGATGGACGGTCTTGAGGAAAGGGGACAGGTCGTCGTCATCGGGGCTACTAACAGGGTCGATGCAATTGATCCTGCATTACGACGACCGGGCCGGTTCGACAGGGAAATTGAGATAGGGGTTCCCACTGAACCAGACAGGATCGATATCCTGAAAATCCATACCAGAGGAATGCCCCTTTCGGATGTGGACCTCGACACTCTCGGTCAGCATACCCATGGATTTGTTGGTGCGGATCTCGCCGCTTTGGCTCGTGAGGCGGGTATACGGGCATTGCGGAGGTATTTGCCTGAGATTGACCTTGAAGCCGATGAGATCTCACAGGAAATCCTGGACCGGCTGGAAGTGGTCCCCGGAGATTTCAGGAACGCATTGCGTGACGTAAGTCCCAGTGCCATGAGGGAAGTGATGCTTGAGGTATCGCACGTGACCTGGGAAGACGTGGGAGGCCTCGAAGAAGCGAAGCAGGAAGTGAGGGAAGCGGTGGAGTTACCTCTCACTGAAAGGGAGAGGTTTGAGGAACTGGGCATCAGGCCACCAAGGGGCGTATTATTGTATGGCCCTCCCGGGACCGGGAAGACGCTTATTGCGAAAGCGGTTGCAAATGAGAGCGGTGCGAATTTCATCGCCATCAGGGGCCCCCAGCTTCTTTCCAAATGGGTAGGGGAGAGCGAGAGGGCAGTGAGAGAGGTATTTAAAAAGGCCCGCCAGGTTGCCCCTTCAATCATCTTCTTTGATGAACTGGACGCACTGGCACCCACAAGGGGTGGCGAGGCAGGATCTCATGTGATGGAGAGCGTCTTAAACCAGCTTCTCACCGAGGTTGACGGGCTTGAAGAACTCAAAGATGTGGTTGTGATTGGCGCCACAAACCAGCCGACACTTGTTGATCCTGCACTCCTGAGAGCAGGAAGATTTGACCGCCTGGTTTACATCGGCGAGCCGAATATCGATGACAGGAAGAACATACTGGGTATTCATATCAGGTATATGCCTATTGAAGGATCGGCACTCGAAAAACTGGTTGAAATGACCGGGCACTTCGATGAAGCAGGCCTGGATGACATTCTTGAACATTCCGGTAATAACAGAAGCATCACTATTGATGAGTATTTGGCCATTATTGAATCAATGAAACAAGGAGATACAGTGCCCTTAAACAGGGGTCATCGTCGAAAACATCTGGTTGATGGAATGGCCGGGCGAGGGCTTGCCCTTGATGATGAACAAAGGGAATTATTGGTTTCTTCGATTGCAAAAAAGACTGAAGGATATGTGGGATCGGATCTGGAAACATTGTGCAGGGAGGCAGGAATTTTTGCCATGCGTGAGCAGGCAAAAACTGTTACAGAAAAGCACTTTGAGGCAAGTATAGAAAAGGTCCACCCCACCATGAACGAGAGGCTCAGGGACTCTTATGGACGTATTCGTCAGTACTTCAAGGGAGGACTTCCTGAGGCAGTACAACCGCCGGAATATCAATAATCCTTTTTGATGGCCAGGTAAAAAGTATTCAGATGTGCAAAAAAATCCATCAATGTACAATTCCTTAACAAAAGCAGGTGAAGAGGTCCTTTTATGCCCAATATTACGTCATTTTTTGATAATAATGCCCTTGATTCAAAAGTTCCCGCACTGATATCGCCGCGAACCGGGGAAACTTTTGGTTTTCCCCAATTTAATGAAAGAGTGATGGGACTCACTTCTGTCCTGATAGATGGTGGAATTAAAAAAGGGGACAGGGTGTGCATTTTTCTTGATTCGTCCCCTGAATACCTTTTTTCTTATTTTGCTATCTGGAGGATCGGAGCGATCGCCGTTCCTGCAAATATCGCGTATCGGGAGGGGGAACTCATCTATGTTGTGGAGAATTCGGGTTCACGCGCAATTATTCATGACGGAGTGAAGGGAATACAGATGATGGAAAAGGCGTGTGTGAGGCTGCCCGGACTCGAGGTAGAGGTAAGGGCAGATCTCGCTGGTAGTGCGGAATATATCCCCCCCGCTTACTGCGCCTTCGATGATATCTGCCAGTTGCAGTATACTGCCGGTACCACAGGGCGTCCGAAAGGAGCTGTTCTCACACATGGAAACTGGATGGCAGCCCTTGAAGCAGAAAAGGATGTCCTCGAACTGAGGAAAGGGGATGTGTATCTGGGCATATATCCCATGGGTCACGTGGGCGTCAGCTGGGGAATTTCGGTACTCCGGGCAGGAGGTACCTATGTGATAATGGAGCGGTTCAGCGAACAGGAGTATCTCGATCTTTGCAGGCAGAATAAGGTCACAGTGCTTGCAGGCATGCCTCCAGTTATTCATGGTCTCTGCCAGGCACCGCCTGGAACCGAGGAAGCCCTCCGGAGTGTCAGGGTAATTATCAGTGGAGGGGGCCAATTGCTACCATCAATATGGGAGGAATTCGACCGGAGATTCCACATCCCGGTTGCCAATGCCTATGGCCTATCAGAGACCATAGTGGTGGGGTCAGGAACAGCAACCCTGCCTGGTAATCCGGCGCTTTCCAGCGAATACCGGAGTGTCGGTATACCTGCAGGATATACCGAAATCAGGATCGTTGATGAAGGTGATCCGGATATAATCCTCCCTGCAGGGGAAACAGGAGAGATTGCTATACGCGGCCCTTCGGTTGCCAGAGGTTACTGGAACATGCCCCGGGAATCGGAAGAATACTTCCTCGCTGACGGATGGTTCCTTTCGGGAGATGTGGGACATCTGGATGAGCACGGTATCCTGTACATCACAGACCGCAAAAAAGACATGATCATCATGTCAGGGTGGAAAATTTATCCTACAGAAGTTGAAAACGTCATCCTCCAGCATCCAAAAATTGCAGATGTTGCTGTATTCGGGGTTCCTGACAAGAGGCGGGGAGAAATGCCTGTTGCAGCCGTGGTGTTAAAACCCGGGGTATCTTTCTTAAAAGACGAACTTGAGCAGTATTGCAGGTCCAGAATGGCCGGGTACAAGATTCCAAGGCAAATGATCGTAATGGATGCCCTCCCCCGTGTACATGGCTGGAAACTCCTTCGCAGAATTCTCAAAGAAGAGTATTCACAGGGAATTCATCCCGGAGAAGACTTATCATAATGTATAAGAAATATTAATAAAAGGAGCAGTCTCCATTGGCGAAGGAAAACAAAAGGTCGACAGGTATTGCCGGTCTTGACCTGGCTCTGGATGGAGGGTACCCATATGGGACCACTATTGTTGTTCTGGGTTCACCGCTGGCAGGAATTGATCACATGGCCCGCCAGTTCTGGAGTAAAGAGAAGGAGAACGGCACGTATCTCATGATTGACGGGGAGATCGAACCCGGTATGACAGATGCCCGGGGTGTCACTCCTGATAAAATTCCATCAATATGTACCGGAGATCGGGTTGTTCTTGATTCTCTCTCCTCACTCATTCTCCTCTATGGGATTGATGAGGCGGTTTCGTTCATGAATGCTGCAAAAAAAGATGCAGAATCAAGCAATGGAAATATCATGTTTCTTCTCTACAGTGAACTGCACCAGCCGCAGGAGGAAATCCGCATCCTTCGTATGGCTGATGTTGTTCTGGAGCTGAAAGAAGTGATTTTTATGAACGAGATAGAGCGTCAGCTGGCTGTTCATAAAATTAAGAAAATGGCGGTGCCAAAAAGACTAATTCCCTTTAATATTACAGAAAAAGGCATTGAGCTCTCTACAACTTCAAGAGTAGTATAAGGGCCGAATATTGTTTTTCATAGAAGATCTTTTCTCACTTCTTTTGCAGCAGTGACCATGTGAGCCAGTTTCTCAAACGCACTCTTCCTGGGAAGCATACGCAACCCGCAGTCAGGATCCAGGAGAAGCTTTTCGGGACCAAACACCTCAATTGCGGAATCTATACGATCCCGTACGGTCTGTATGCTCTCCACCACGGCGCTGCTGGAATCAATGCACCCAAAACCAATCATCCTCCCTTTCAGGTCTTTCTCTCCTAATATTTCGAGATTTCTTGCATTCCTGGAGAATTCGAAATCAAATATTGCAACCGGGAGGGAAAGGATATCATCTATCACCATGGAGAGGTCTCCACATACATGCAGACACACCGGAATACCAAGACTTGAAATGATGGCCGAGAGCGCTTCCTTCCCTGCCGGGAGGTCTGCAATACCAGTGGAAAATATAGGTTCATCTATCTGTACCATGCAAACTCCTGCCTCTTCCAGAGCAACCGCTTCCCTGGCAAGGGCTCCGGCCAGATCCATGGCAAGCTCCCCCCGGTTCCTGTAAATTGGAGTACTGATGTGGAGAGCATGGGAGAGAGTGGTGGGCCCGGTTAAGATTCCTTTCACGTAACTGGTTTTTGAAAGGGCATATTTTGTATCAGAGACAGAAATGGTCCCTGAAGCGGGCATAACTTTTCCAATTACATCCTGGCCTCTGATACCAGGCAACCTGGCAGTAAAGGCCCGGACCATATCCCCTCTCACCTGCCCATCTGAAATGATGTCAATTCTGGCTTTTAATTGATCATCAACTGCTGTTCTTACTGCTGACCGCATAGGGTCGAGGAAATTGGTGATGCCACTCGTTCCAACTGCAGGATAACTACCCACCACGGTGGTCGGGAGTGGAATTTCCGGGATTCCTTTCATGGCACCAGCCTGTGGCGGTCCCGGGGAAAGAGAACCGCTTCCCTGATATTTGAAAGCCCAAGCATGGTCATGACCAGGCGTTCTGCCCCAAGACCCCACCCTGCATGAGGCGGCATACCATACCTGAATGGAGTGAGGTAAAACTCAAAATTGTCAGGATTCAGCCCTTTTGAAGCGATCTGGCGTACCAGCAGGTCATGCTGGTGAACCCTCTGTGCCCCGGAAGAGAGCTCCATACGGGGATGCATCAGGTCAAATGCTTTGCATACTGATGGATCGTGATCATAGGGCATGGCATAATATGGTTTAATCTCTGTCGGCCAGTCGACAATGAAATAATGGCCTCCCATCTCTACGCCGATGGCTTTCTCGGCTGCGGTGCCTATATCGTCCCCGTATTCAAACAGTTCACCGGTTTTTGCGGACGCAATCTCAATAGCCTCCCTATAGGCAAGCCGCGGGAAAGGTGATTCCGGCACGGTGAAGTCTCCTATTTCAATGTTCTGAAGGGGCATTTGGCAGTTGTCATCTACGAATCGGTAGACATGGACAATCAGCTCTTCCAGAAGTTTCATCACATCATTGTGATCCGAAAAACTCACCTCAACATCAATGGAGGTGGCTTCATTAAGGTGTTTGGTTGTATTATGTTCCTCGGCTCTGAAAATTGGCCCGATTTCAAATACTTTTTCAAATCCGGCTCCCATCAGCATCTGCTTGTAAAGTTGCGGGCTCTGGTTTAAGAAAGCCTCCTTTTCGAAATATGCAATAGGAAAGAGCTCCGTACCACCTTCAGTGGCCGCAGCAACAATTTTTGGGGTTGAAATATGCATGAAGCCTTTGTGAAACAGGAATTCATGTACTGCCTGCATAACCGCAGATCTTATCTCAAATACTGCAGAAACCCTGGGTCTCCTGGCGTCAAGGAATCGGGAATCAAGTCTGGTATCCAGTTCAGCCGGCACTTTCTCGACAACATCCAGAGGCATCGGGCTATCGCTCCTGCTGATGATCTCGAAGGTATCGGGTATCAGTTCGCGTCCACCCGGGGCCTTATCAATGGCCTTGACCTGACCTCTTACCCGGACCACTGATTCGCGGGAAACTTCTTTAATAATTGATAAAACGGATTCTTCCACTTTTTTCTTTGGAATTGTCACCTGAATTATTCCTGTCCTGTCCCTGATTAAAAAAAAGGCAAGACCTCCCAGATCCCGCACTTCATGGACCCATCCCATTATCTCTGCCTCTTTTGTCTGTGGCGTGACTTCACTTACCGGTATACGCATACAATCCTATATCTATGAGATGTGCGAGATAATTGCCTTTGTGCCCGCACCAAACGGGATGCACATTATATTCGATTTAACTGGACGCCTGCCCAGCTATCCTTGAGACATAACGCGAGAGAATGCAGGGTTATGGCAATTAATCCTGGCCGAAAATATCATTATTTATATATTGCCCGACAGTATCCTTTTTCTTTAATATTTCCTGGAGCTGATGGGGATTATCCCAGGTATACCAGTCCTGCATGGCCATCATTACCAGCCAGCGGTTTACCACGTCCACCGTACAGTTGTATATGTCAAGGTAATACCCTGCATCGTGATTTCTTTCGAAATCGAGATTGACAGTGAGTTTGAGAATATTCGACATGGCATCACCGATTAATTTCGTATGATACCAGAGAGAGCGGCTCCAACGGTGTGTCATCATTTCCTTTACATCAAGGTTCCTGAATTTTTGCAGTTCAGGGATGTTGATTACAGGGTTTAATTTGTATTCGGAGAGGATGTAGGCAAGAAGCATATCGCGGGCATAATACATGCCATTATGCAGGACAAAATAGCGCTGGGGAAGAAAATCCTTTACCGGCACAAGATCGTGCATATCTCTCATACTTCCCTTCAAAAGGGAATAGACCTGTGCATTCCTCATCACGGGATATTGATTTGCAATGACAACATTTGCCAGGATGATCTGTGGGAGTTCGGAAAGAGTTTCATGGAAAAGGAGGTATAACTCAAAAATGAGTTGTTTCTTTCTCCATATTTCCATATCGCGGGTATTTTCATCCTTCAGCGTGTCCAGGTAGATCTGCCGGGCTGCAGTAAGTGCCGGGTCATAGTCAAAGGAAAGGACGCGGTATTTGGCATTCCTGGAGGCGATACCCCGAAATAAGAGGGTGAGACATTGTTTTGCAATGGTAAAATCCTTGAGCATTCCAAGCTGAGAACTTGAAAATACAATGACATTTTTCCCCGTCTCATACGTATAATCATCAACGAGCAATCCCTGGGCAGGGACATCGGTTCTTCTGTGCAGAAGGATTTCTATTCCCAGCTCCTCTTCGGTGTAGCTGATTATCTCGCTCAGTTCCGGTGAGAGATTATATGATGCCACGATGAATTCCCCTGCTCTCGGAATATTCCCTGCCCCTGGGGCCGGGGCGTTATCACGGAAGACAGTTGTTACAAATATTTTTGCATTTCAAGCAATATAAAAATGAGGCATTGAAAATTATGGATAAAGAGACATTAAATTTGATTCAGTTTATAGTCGGAATTATTTTCACTTTAACTGGGGGTATTTTGATGATTTTAGGAATTCTCCCACTTTCTGCCAGAATAACTATCGGGATTATTGGTCTTATACTAATTGCAACATCAAAAATCAGATTGTTAAAATAAAAAAGGCTCCTGCGTCATACTATGGTCCCTTCCAGTCGGCATTTCTTCTTGCAGAAGAAACGCATCGCCCTGAAGGGAGATTTCAGATATATTTCTTTCTTCCTGCACGTTTCCGAAATGCAGGTTCAAGTTTTGGAATATCGTGCTCCAGAATACTCCAAACAAGGTTCCAGTCAGTTCCAAAATAGGTATGAAAGAACCGTGAATTAATGCTTTCCAGTTCGCGCCATGGAATCTGGCCCATATGCTGGCGATAGTCTTGTGAGAGCTTTGATACGGAATCTCCGATGATCTCGAGGCTCCTGGAGACAGCCCTTTTCATTACTTCATCGCGTGAAAATTCACGGAAATCCATTGTTTTTTTCCTTTGTAAAAGGAATGCCATTTCGTCAAGGATCATTCCCGCATATACTTCGTCACGGTAGAACCCGTCTGACCCTGAACCGACATCGGGCCGGAGATACCGTGCCAGAACCCGGGTGGTAACAAGATCCACCTTTCGCCCCAGGAGCTCTTCTAAGTAATAGGAAAGTCCGATAAAATTCCTGT
>Ga0307380_10007510_pt1 | contig 14161 bp, 9 predicted proteins | sample UN3MG_FD_202239 | JGI IMG/M metagenome (GOLD analysis project Ga0307380, IMG submission 202239) | Soil microbial communities from Risofladan, Vaasa, Finland - UN-3 | ecosystem: Environmental > Terrestrial > Soil > Coastal area > Acid sulfate soil | place: Finland: Risofladan, Vaasa | collected... | reverse complement strand
CGGACGACTTCCCACTCGTGCACCTGGTAGGCGCCGGCCGGCACCGCGGCCACGCCGCCCACCGGCCGGCAGAAGAAAAAGCCCTCGTTGCCCCAGACGCTGAACCGGGTCACGCCGTCCGGCACGCGGATGCGGCCCATGGGTATCGCCGGTGCGGGGGTGAACCTGACCCAGCCGCCGCCCGGCGGCACCTCCATCGCGTACACCTTGCCGCCGGCCTCGATGTGCCGGCCCAGGTAGCGCTTGTCGGGTTGGATATCCTGCCCCAACTGGATGTCTTCCGCCTTAGGGGCGAGGAAGATGACGTCGGCGAGGCCGGGGCCCATCGCCGCGTCGTTGAACCGCCCGTTGCTGTTGTTATCGACGAGCGCACACCAGAGCGTCTCGCCTCCGATGGCGACGGGCCCCTCGTACCACGCCGCAGCGTACACGTAGGCGTCCAGATGGTCGGTCCAGTTGTGGGAGTAGAGGCGGAGTTGATAACGCGTCGGGCCGCCCTCGCCGGGGAAGCGCACCTCGACCAGGGGGAAACCGGCGCGAAGCAGTCCCGGGTCGGTCTCCTGGGCCTGGACGACGGTTTCATCGGCGAGGCTGCCGTCGGCGTCGGTGTCCACGTAAAGCCGGTCGTAGACGTTGTCCTTGCCGGAGCGACAGAGCATCAGCCAGAGATGGCCGGCCGGAACCATGGGCGTCGACCATCTGGCGAATCGCGGCTGCCGGCCCGTCGGGGCGGGCAACGCCACGCCCGGCGGGGGGTCCTCCTGCACCGACAGGTGCGCGCTACGCGCCCCCATGACGTTAAAGCCCCTCTCCGTGGGGCTCCGGTACGCCAGCCGCTGGGCCTCCTGGCCCAACGCCGCCGCGGCGGCCAGGACCGACACCAGGACCCACGCGGTCCACGCTCGACAGACCATCAACACACCCTCCCTCCTGAGCCGAAGGCCCCGTCGCCCGTCACCGGGCGCATGCGTTGCAGGGGCGTCGTCGGCCCGGCTTTCTTGAAGAACCTCTGCTGGCCAGGCTCGGAGGCCCGCGACGGGCCTACTTGACCGCGTGCCAGGTTTCGTCGCTCTTGAACTCGAACGGGCCGAGTTCGGGCTTGACGCGGACGCTGAACGTGCCTTTGAAGCCGTCGGGTACTCGCCACGAGTACGTGCAAGACCCGCCTCACCCATACTCGAACTTGCCGGCGTAGATGACCTTCCTGGCCTCGTCGAGGATCTCGACGGCGGGAGGCGGCAGCATGGTCTTGTCCTTCATGGCGCCGGGCGAGTACTGCTCGCCGGCTTGGCCGAGCAGCGCGTAGATGATCAGAACGGTCTTGCCGCTCTGCCGCACGTCGGTCTTGGCCAGGAGCGGCGGGCCGAGTTTGACGGCCAGGGCTTCGTCGGGCCGGATTTCGAACTGCCGGAACTCGCCGCCCGACTGGCGCAGCATCCACGTCGCGCCCGCGTCGTCCGTCTGCGTCAACGTCAGCGTGACCGGCATATACTTGCCGGCGGGGAGGCGGGCCTTGCCGTCGGCGGTGTTGACCCGCTGGAAACCGGCTTCGGACATGGCGATGATGTCGACGCCCGGTCCGCCCATGTCGAGCGTCCCGAACTTCGGTTCGGTCTTCTGGAACTCGATCTCGGAGCCGTCGGGCGCCACCCGGACGGTGTAATATGTCCCGCCCACCTCGACCATCTTGCACAGCAGCGTCCATTCCCACGCCTTGCCGGTCGGGCTGGGCCGGGCGAACTGACCGTCCTGATCCAGGTCGATCGCCAGCCCGTCGGCGCTGCCTGAGCTAAGATCGTTTGGATTGTCTTGGATAATGTCGTTGTAGTGGCCGTTGAACGTGCCGTCGATCACGGCGACGGCGTACGTCTTGCCGCCGAGGGTGGCCTTGCCCGCGGGGCAGCCGGCGGCCCGCAGGGAGAGGACCTGGGCGGGGCCTTTGGTATTCCGAAAAGTGGCCTCGCACCGGACCTTCACGGTCGCGCCGCCCGAGACGGGCAGGTCGGCGATGGCGTACTTGACCCGGTTGCCCTCCACCTGGCCGGCGATGGCCGTCTCGTCCGACAGGTCGTTGTCGCCGTCGGTGTCGACGTAGAGCTTGGGCGCGTCGCCCACAAGCGCGGCCATCCAGATCCGCTTGTCGCCGAAGCTCATCTGGCAGTAGGCCGCGGTCTCGGGCAGTCCGTCGGGCAAGCCTGTGATCTCGTCCGGCTTTCGGGGGTTCATGCCCCTGGCCGGGCTGTTCATCTGAACCACCGCGTCGTTGCCGGGGCCGGCTTCCTCGTACTTCAGAGGGAACTTGCCCTGGGCCAGCAACGGCGGGCACAGCAGACAAAGCACGGCGACCGTCAGCCCCACTCTTCGCATAAGCCGCTCTCCTTAAACGTGCGGCATCCGGAGGCCTTCCGGATGCCGCTTCTGTCACTTGACCTCGTGCCAGGTCTCCTCGCTCTTGACCTCGAACGGGCCGAGTTCGGCTTGGACGCGGACGCGGAACTTGCCCTTGAAGTTTTCGGGTACTCGCCACGAGTACCGGGGGGGGCCGCCGGGTCAGCCATAATCGAAGCGGCCGGTGTGGATCACCTTGCCCGCCTCGTCAAGGACCTGGAAGCCGGGTGCGGGGACCTGCTTCGCGTCCTTCAGGATGCCGCCGGCATAGTCCGCGCCCGCCCGGCCCGTCAGCGACAGGTAGATGGCGACGGTCCGATCGTGCTGGCGGGTCTTCGTGTCGGCGACCAGGGGCGGCCCCAGTTCGAGCCGACACGTCTCGTCCGGGCGGACCTCGACCAGGTTCGGCTTGTTGCTGTAGCCGCTGCGCCGGATCGTCCACGCGGCGCCCGACTCATCGGTCCGGCTCAGGATCACCGTGACGGGGTCGTACCGCCCTGCGGGGAGCCTGGCCTTGCCGTCGGCCGTCCGCAAGTGCACGTACCCGTGGTCCGAGAAGGCCGCGAACTCGACGTGCGGCACGGGGAATTCGAGGGTCCCGAACTTCGGCTCGGTCTTCTCGAACCGGATGCTCGACCCCTCGGGCGGCACGGTGACCCGGTAGTACGCGTCGCCGACCCGCACGGCCCGGCACAGCGGCGTCCATTCACAGGACTCGCCTCCGATGCCGAGTTGGTTGAGCCGCCCGTCGCGGTTGCAGTCGATCGCGATGACGTCGTCGCCGCCGCCCACGGACGGCCCGGTGAACGCGTCGTCGTAGCGTCCGTTGAAGTTGGCGTCGACCAGCGCCACGAGGTAGGTCTGCCCCGCCAACTCGACTTTGCCCGTGTAGCCGCCTGCCGACCGGAGGGTGAGCGCCCCCGGGGGCTTGCCCGGCTCGGGGAAGTACGCGCTGAGGCTCGCTTGCACCGGTTGCCCCCCGGCGGTCAGCACGCGAATGACCCCGAACGAGACATCATGCTTGCCGGCCTTGCCGGGTACGGCCTTCTCGTCCGAGAGGTCGTTGTCGCCGTCGGCGTCGACGTAGAGTTCCCAGGGGCTGCCCGCGACGACCGCCGCCCAGCGCGGCTTCCCGCCGAGGCCGAGGTCGTAGTAGGCCACGGCGGCCGACGCTGCCGCCGGGACGCCGACGATCTCGCCGGGCTTCTCCGCCTTCGCCGTCGCCGCCCGGGCCGCCAGCCCGAGCGCGGGCAAGGTGAACGGGTCGACTTCCCGGTACCCAAGCGGGAACGTCCCCTGGGCCAGGAGCGTCGAGCACACGACACACGAGACGGCCGCGGCAAGGATCAGCGCTCTCATGACTCATCCTCCTTGCACCAGGATGCCAGGACCGGCGCCGAGGGCCGGCTGGCCGCGCGGCCGGATCGCCATCGCGACCGACCGGTCAGACCCCTCGCGCTCAAGGGCACTGTCCACGCGGCAGACCATCTGTCTGATCGGCGCCGCGGCCGCCGCCCTGCCGTGCGCCACGACGAGCACCTGCCGGACGCCTGCGGCCAGGGAGTTCCAGGCGAGTTCCGGCAACACGATACTTCATTCAGTTTGGTGCCATGCCGCCTGCCCACGTGAACGGCGCCGTGTCCGCCGGCCACGGCACAGGCCGTACCCGTGCCAGGGTGCGGAAGCATGCCCACTGTCCAAGCGGGACCTGTGTAGACTACCCCGAAATGTCTGCAACCGCAAGGGGGATGGCTGCCGTTGCGGACCGGGGAGAACATGCTTTCGCAACGGCGCGAAAGCATGGCACCCGGCAACGGCGCGAAAGCATGGCACCCGGCTGCCGTTGCAGCGGGATCGCCGCGGCACGCCGCGGCCTACGACAACGGCGAACGCTGAACAAGGAACGCTCAATGTCCAACGTCGAATGAACGGCAACGGCGAGACCCCTCGGCTGCGCTCGGGGTGACAGATGGTTGCCGCGGCACGCCGCGGCCTACATGTCAGGAGCAGGTCCATGACCTGTGGCGGCACGAGGGCGGTTACGAGCGTTTGGGGGAGGGTCGGGGCGAAGGCATCTGGGGGGCGGCGCGGCCGTTGGCGCGGAGGCGTTGGCCGACGAGCATGTGCTGGATCATCGCCTGGGGCCGGTTCTGGAGCGCACACGCGACGCTGAGGAGTTGGTTCGCCAGGGCGCGGGATTGGGGCGGGCCGTCGGCGATGGCGGTCTTGAGGCGCTCCAGGGTCTGGTCCCAGTTGCCTTGGGCGGCGGCAAGCAGGGCCAGCCAGACCCGTGCATCGCAGGCGTTGGGTCGGCGTGCGTCGAGGGCGGCGAAGAACCTCTCGGCGTCGTCGAGTTTGTCCTGTCGGACGGCGGCGATGCCGGCGGCGGTCAGATTCTGGTCGTCGAGGTCAGGGACCCGGGAGGTCGGGGGAAGCGTGACGCGGCGCGGGCCGGCGACGCAACCGGCGACGCTGATCAGACCCTCGCGGGCGCTGGGTGCCTTGCCAAGGTGCGCCTGGATGAGGGTGGCCCACAACAGGGCGGTCGTGCCTGTGCCGTTGTGCTCGGCGAGGCTGTGCCAATTCTGCATGGACTCGATGGCTTCGTCGGGGTCGCCCTTCAGGAGCAGGGCCAGGGTGAGCCACTGGCCGGCGGTCTGTCTGGCGCCGTCCGGCGCGCGGTCGGCGGTCAGGACGCGGCGGAAGTGTTCGGCGGCGTCGTCGGGCTGATGCCGGACGACGGCCGCAATGCCAAGCGCTATGTCGCGCCAGCCGGGGACGGCCGGGGCGTCGCGACCGGCGGGGGCTCCGTCGGCCGTCCGGACGGCCACGTTGGGTTCCATGGCTATGGCGTAGGCCAGCGCGAGCATGGTGCGGGCCTGGGGGTCGTCGGGCGCCGCGGCGGTGGCCTGGGTGAGGAAGGGAATGGCGGACATGGGGCTTCCGGCGGCCAGGGCCTCGACGCCTCGGCGATAGGCTGGGCCGACGCGCGCGGGCTCGGTGCATCCGGCGGCAAGGAGCAGCGCCGCGAGGGCGGCAGGAATGAACGATCGGGCCGGGGTCATGGCGTATCTCCGTTGGCCGGTTCGGCCATCAGGTCGAGGGGGCTGACGTAGCGTTGTTGGAGACCGGTGGGGAGATCTGTGGCGCCTGCGTCGCCCTCGTCGCGGACGAGGTGGGTGGTAATGACGAGGACGATCTCTTTTTGGACGATAGATTCCTGGACCTTCTGAAAGACGGGCCCGAGCAGGGGGAGGTCGCCCAGGAGGGGGACCTTCTCCTTCATCTGGCGGCGGTGCTCCTGCAACAGGCCGCCGATGACCACGGTTTGGCCGTCCTGGATGGCGATGGTGGTCTTGGCGCGGCGTCGGGTGACGACCGGGAGTGCCTGGACGTGGTCTTCGCCGCCGTTGTCGTTGCCGTCGCGGGTCCAGTCGTGGATGACGTCGGAGACCTCGGGTTCGAGCTCGAGGGTGATCTGTCCGTCGGCGCCGATATGGGGTGTCACCTTGAGGCTCACGCCGCTGGTGATGGATTCGAGGCGGTAGTAGGGATAAGCGGCATGGCCGCTCAGGAGCGAGAAGTACTTCTCCTGGCCGACGAAGATCTCGGCCGGCTGGCCGTTCATGGCGATGATACGCGGGTTGGCGAGGACCTGTCCCTTCTGGTCCTGGACGATGGCCCGGAGCATGAGGTCCACGTAGATGCCGATGTCGGATGCCTCGTCGTAGGTGATGCTGCCGACGAGGTTCCCGGCGCCGACGAGCATGCTGCGGTTCTGGTACTGCCAGTCGAGGCCGAGTTGTTTGGCGCCGGCCTCGCTGAGTTCAAAGACGACGGCCTCGACGGCGACCTGGCCTTGGGGGACGTCGATCAGGTCGATGGCGTCGCGCACGCTTCGGCGCACGGTCTCGGGTCCGCTGACGGCGATCACGTTGTTGACCTCGTCGTAGGTGATGCACTTCGCCAACGACATGGGCATGAGGGTCTTGACCTGCTTGGCCGAGAGGTGGCGAAGTTTGATGCGGTGCAGTTGGGCCAGCCGCTGGAACAGGGGCGTCCCCGGCTCGGTGAGGCCGACGATGTAGTAATCGCCCTCGCGGACGAACTGGTAGCCGCCCGACGCGCACAGCCTTTGCAGACACTCCTCCAAAGGCAGGTCCTTGGCGCCCAGCGAGACGATGCCCTGGACGGTCTGGTCGGCGATGATGGTGGTGCCGGTCTGTGCGGCGATGTCCTGAAGGACTTCGCGCAGTTCGGCTTCGACCCACAGGTTGTTGACAAGTTTGGATGGTGCGCCGAGGGGTTCGGGGACCGCGGCGGGGTCCTCGGCGCCGACGGCGGGCGCGAGGCCCACGCCGATCGCCGCGACGACGGCGAGCAGCGCCGGCCACCGGCACGGCGCCCGGCCGGGATGGTCGGGTCGAGGGCTCATCCGGTTCTGCCTTGCACCGTCAGGTCAATGGGAACCTCGATGCGCGACGGCGCTGCATCGAGGGTGTCGATCTCGAGAACCAGGGTGGTCTCGTGGTGCCCGGCCGCCTCGTCCGGGACGCGGACGAACAGATGCAACGTCTTGGACGCGGTGGTGGCCAGCGTGAACGTGTCTGTCCGGATCTGGAACCACGATGCGGGGTTGCGCGCGCCGGAGGGGTCGGCGACGGTGGCGCGGCACTGGAGGCTGTCGCCGCCCGTGTTGGTGACATCGACTTTGAGCACGCGAAACGTGCCGGCCGGGAGTTTGGCCGCAAGCGCTTTCGGCTCGACCTTGACGGTTGGGCCGGAGACGGTCGCCGTGACGGCGGCCGCGGCCGCCTTGGCCAGGAGGGCCTCCTGCTCGGCGGTGATCATCAGCGGGACGCGTGCCTGCGCCTTGGTCCACCCGGACTGGTGATCGAACTCCACGCGCATGGTGTACAGGCCGCACGGAAGCACTTTGGTCAGGGGACACTCGAACAATCGCGTGTCGCCGGCGAGGACGCTGGGGCGGCGGGTGGTCATCGGGGCCTTGAAGACGGTCCGCCCCTCGGCGTTGCTGATCCGGAGGTGTCCCGAGGCGTCGAAGCGTGAGCGGCCGGTGTTCTTGAGGACGGCCAGGATGGCGGGCATGGGTGCGGCGTCGGACTTCGGCAGGGCGCCATCCGGCCCGAGCCAGCCGACCTCGCAGCGAAGCACCTTGGCCTTCTTCGGGAATGTCCGCCCCTGGACGGTCACGTACACGCCGGACGCGATTCGGTACTCGACCTCCAGCGTGCCGTGGGTCTGCTTGCGGTCCAGGACGACGACGACGGCGGCGTAGTACTCTCCGGTAGCGGTGTACGGCGCTTTGACCTCGAAGTCGATGCGCTCGGACTGGTTGGGTTTGAGCGTGACGGCGGCATGGGTTGGGGTGATCCACGCGGTGGCGGAGTCCTCGACGGTTCCGGGCGGCTTCAGGAGCACGGCCCCGCGCTCGGTGATCTCGAAGTCGGTCACTTGGAGTCGGGCCGACTGGGGGGGCGCGCCCCGCGTGCGTGCCCGGTTGGCCACCGTGACATGGAACGTGGCCGTGCCGCCCGGTTTGAGCGCGATGTCCTGCTTCAGGGGCGAGACGGTGATGCCGGCCGGCGCCGTTCGGGCTGCCAGGCCGACCGCCGCCGCGGCCACCGCCGCCGCCATGAGCGCTCGTTGCCGTATGGACATGCCCCGCGCTCCTTACCACGTGACCGTCAGGACGATCGACGCGGTGTAGGTGCCTGCGTCGTTGGCTCGCGTCGGCGCCGCTTCACCTTGGACGTGGAAGGTGATGTCCGAGGGGCCGACCCCCTGGACGCTGTAGGACCGCGCCGGCAAAATAAACTGTGCGGCGGCCACCCAGTCGGCGTCGGACGATGCCCCCAGTGCGGCCCCGGTGAGTTTGTAACTCGTGGCGAGGGTATCGCCGGTGGTCTGGTGGGTCAGGAATTCGTCGCCGGGCTGGACGGTGGAGGCCTGGATCGCGGCGTCACCGTCGTGGTCGAGCACCAGGATGATGGCGTCCGTGCAGGTCTGGCCGAGGCCGGTGATGTGGGGGGACGCGGTGGCGGTATACTCCGTCTCCGCCCAGCCGGTGATGGCTGACGCCGAACCACATGCTGCGCCTACAGCGGCGGCCGCAGTCGCGAGGACTGCCAGTGCCCTGAGTTCCACAACTTCCGCCCCGTCGGCGCATATCCGGGGAGCGTGATGCGATGACCATCCTATTTGTCGGCAAAACAGGTCACCATTCTTCGGCAATGTTTTCGCTTGCGGGCCCGAACGCCCCTGGCGCTATGAAAAAGGGGGTCCACGGCCATGGCAACTTGGCGTCAAAGGCCGAAACGCCCGCCCTGAGCGGATCCCGGGCGCCTGGTCAGAAAGGCCTTGGCGGGAGGCGATGGGGCGATCCGTGCGGGGACTGGCCGGCTGGACCGTGTCCCGATACGCAACGGGCGACGTGGGGCGCCGGGCGTGTGCCCTGCGTCCCGCGTCGCCCGCGTTGGCGCACGGACCGGTTGTGGCGTGGCTCCGGGCGGCCGGCGTCGGCGCGCCCGTGAGCCGGTTACCACGTGGCGGTGATGGTCAGACCGGCCGTATAATCGCCTGCGTCGTCGGCCGCAACGTCATCGGATTCGGCCTGGACGAGCAGGCTGAGCGCATACGACCCGTCGCCGGAGACATGCGTCACGGTGTAGGTGTTGCCGGCGTTGAAGAACTCGCCGACGCCTGCTCCTGCGAGTTTGTAGGCGGCGTCCGGCACGGTCACATCGCCCCGCATCTGATAGGACGTGGTGAGCGTGTCGGCGGCGGCGCCTGTGGTCAGGATACCGCTGTTGGCGCCGGCAACCTGGGACAGCGTCACGGTGGCGTTGGCGTAGAGCGTCATGGCCTTCGTGACGGTCAGATCCTCGCCGACCTGGTTAATCGTGGTGCCGTCCACGCTGCCGGTCCAGTCGCCCGCGGCGATGACTGGGGCGGCGTCTTCCCATTCGGCAAAGGAATCGACCGTTGCCGTCATGCTGACGACCGTGTCGTCAGTTGCCGCCCATGCGGTTAAGGACAGGAGCAGCAACGCCCCTAGAGAAACACCAATTGCCGTTACCCCTCGCAACATGACTGATTCCCCTTATTTGTGGCCGTGCGCGAAAGCGGCGCCGCTCCGCGCACAGGTCCGTGTCCGCGGGTATTCATCGGTCCCCGAGGGCACTTGCTTTAGGCATTCCCAAGTTTAGGTGAGAACGCGTCGGTGTCAAAGCGCCTGGGGCCTTTTCAACGTGCCGCTCTATGAGAACTGATATAAGCCCTTGTCCTGAAAAGAGTTAGAGCAAGACCATCGGAGACCGCCGGACGCCCGATACCCGGAAATGCTGCTACGGACCCCAGGAAATCCGGGCGAAAAACCTGTGGCGCCATGGCGGTTGGCGTCTGGTGCCGCGTGCCGGCGTTCTTCCCATCGTCCACGCGGGCGTGCGTGGATGTGGCTGGAGTTCGGTGCGCGGCATGGCCGATGACTAAGCGCTTCGACGTAACGTTGTGCGCCGTGGATCTGTGCACCCGGCGCGCATCAACGTCTGGGGGCCGCTGATGACGGATTCGCAACCGAAGGGCAAACACAAGCGGCACGAGGTCATGTGCCGCGTGCTGGCCAACTCGGTCGTCACCCAGTTGGCCGGTTCCGGGTGCAGTTTCGCCCAACTGCTCGAATTCGGCGGCGAGGTCCTGGCCTGCATCAACCGGCAGTCGGGCGGCAGGGGGACGGCGGGCGACGGCAACACCGGCGCAGGCGACGACCTGCACGTGGTGCCCTACCGCCTCGAGCCCGCCGCGGATGACCGCCACACGGTCCACGGCCCGCGCGTCAGGCTGCGGCCCATTGAGGATGGCGACGCGGAACTCCTCGATGCCTGGAGCCGGGACGACCTGATCAGGCATACCTTCAGCCGCGGCCTGCTCGAGGAACTGTGCGGCCACGCATCGCTCGCGTCGCTCCGGGACGGTCGGCGGGATTTCATCGTGTGCGACGAGCAGGGGCGCGGCATCGGCCTGGTCTGCCTCTTTCACATCGACACGGCGGTCGGCCAGGCCGAGATCGCGAAACTCCTGGGCGACCCCAATGCACGCGGCAAGGGGTATGCCAAGGAGGCCACCAGCCTGCTCCTGGGGTACGCCTTCGACGAGTTGAGGCTGAAGCGGATCTATCTGCGGACGGCGGGCCTGAACATCCCGAACGTGCGGCTGAATGAGAAACTGGGCTTCCGGTTCGAGGGGATCCTGCGGCAGGCGGCCGCCCTGGACGGGAAGCCGGTTGACGTGGTCATCATGTCGATCCTGGCCGAGGAGTTCCTGCAACACTATCGGCTGGAGAAGGGGTGACCGGGCGGCGTCCGTTTGCCGGCGAACCTCGTGTCGCTTCCACAGAGGTCCTATGTATTCTCGGGGGTGCCACTGGCGGCTTGTCCGCCAGTGTTGCTGAGCCACTGGCGGACAAGCCGCCAGTGGCACCCGCGCGCTAGATCGGGCGCCGGCCGGGGGGCAGCCGGTAGACGCTCAAACAGGCATGAACTTCGTTCGCGGCGGCCTGGGAAGGCCGCCGCGCGGAACGTAGCGTAGTCGTACTAGATCGGGCGCCGGCCGGGGGGCAGCCGGTAGACGCTCAGAAAGTAGAGGGCGAGCAGGGCGTCGATGTGCAGCAGTTCCTCGTCGTCGATGGTTGCCATGCGGCGTCGGGTTTCCTGGACGAACCAGTACCCCAGCCCCAGCCGCACGTCCTGACCGAAGGCGAAGTCCAGCGCCACCTCGTCCTCACACTCCCTCCCGATGACCAGGCCGACGAGGCTGCGGATGTGTGGAGCGAGCCCCTCGATGGCCGGCCGGTACGACCCGCCTTCCATCAGGCCGCGGAGGCGCTGAAGGTCGTGCTCGATCTCCTTGAGCAGCCCGCGCTCCGCCTTGTCGGCAAGAGGCCGGAACGAGCGGACGGCCCGTCTGGCGGAGCGGGTCAGCCGGCCGAGCCCCGCACCGTGCTGGGTCGTCTCGCCCGTCAGGTAGGCGTAGAACTCGCCGGGCTCGCCCAGGAGGTTGCCCATGGCGATGGCCAGTTGCCGCCTGAGGACCGGATTGGTCGTCTCGTGCATTCGGGGCAGGATGTCCATGGCGGCTTCGAGGATGCCGTGCTTGGAGATGGCCTCGGCTCCGCTGGCGAAGACGCGCTCGGTCCGCGGCTCGTCCAGCAGGCCCCTCAGGCGTCGGCGGGAGGGGCTGTCGCCGATGGCCCCCAGTGCCTGTGCGGCGGCCTCCTGGAGTTCCTCGCTGCCGCTCGTGAGCACCTCGGTCAGCGCCGGCACGGCGCGCGGATGGCCGATCTGACCGAGCGACCGCGCCGCCTCCTGCCGGATCGTTGAGTCGGGGTCGCGGAGCTGATCGACAAGAGCGTCCACGGCCTCATAGGAGCCGATGCGCCCCAGGGCGCGGGCCGCTTCTTCGCGGACTTCCTGGTCCGGGTCGTCCAGCCGCTGGAGGACGTCCTCGGTGGCGACGTGGCTGCTGGCGCCGTCCATCGTTCTCAGGGCACGGGCCGTCCGCGAGGAACTGGTGCGGCCGGTAATGACGTTCAGGTTTCGGAACGTTCGGAAGATGCCGGGTGTGGCCAGCAGCGACACGACGAAACCGACCGGCCGCTCGCGCCCCCGGCGAATGCGGCTCAGCAGGAGAATGGACGGCACGAGCAGCGCGAACGACACCGCCGCCACGACGTGGATACTGCCGACCGGAATCCCCCACAGGTCCGTCCGGAAGGCGCTGACGGCGTCCTTGAGGCGGCCGCCGAGGATCGACCCGCCGGCCGCTATCACCCCCACCACCACGCTGTGCCAGGCGATGTAGGCCGTGCGGTTGCGGCGCGGCGTCAGCGTCAGCATCATCGTGCCGACGCCGTTCCAGTAGCCCGGACTGAGCAGCCCCCCGACCAGGGCCACGACGGGAAGGATGTACACGTAGTTGTTGGGCGTCAGCAGGAGGTATCCGACCCATGCGGCGGGAAACATGGCGCCCAGGATGACGATGGGCTTGCGTCCGAAGCGGTCCATCAGGATGCCCCACGCGGGAACCGTGGCGATCCAGACGGTCTGGCTGATGGCGAACATGATGCCCAGCCAGGTGTTCGGCGCGCCGATGCCGCCCTTGGCGACGTCGGCGGTGATGTAGGGGGCCACAAACGGGCCGAAGATGCTGGTCGAAAAGGTGAACAGGCCGATCGCCGCGCTGAACCGCATGAAGTCTCTGGCCCGGAGCGGCTCGACGAACTCGCGCCAGCCGATGCGGGGCTCGTCGGAGCGCGGCCGGGGCTCGGGGATGAACGCATGCAGGAGGATGTCGAGGATGCCCAGCGTGCCGCCCACCCCGAAGACGACGGCGTACACGTACAGCGTGTCGGCGGTCTTCAGATAGTCGAGCGAGACCTGGATGCCGAAGAACCAGAGCATGTTGATGAAGTGGACGACGGCGCTGCGCCGGCCGAAGAACGTGCCGCGAATCGATTCGGGCACCAGGTCGGCCATCCACGACCACCATCCGGCGGCGCTGACCGTCGTCAGGGCGAAACTGATGCCCATCGAGACCATGATGATCCGGACCGCCAGGGCCGTGTCGCCGCCGCGGGCCGAGTAAATGGCCACCCCCGCCAGCACGTAGCCGAGACCCCGGTGCAGAAGATGCGAGATGACCCAGAACCGTTTCCGGGAGTTCAGCCAGCCGTAGATCAGAATGGCCACCAGGTGGAGCGGCGCGATGAACTGGCCGAGCGCGACCAGCAGACCCAATTCGGTGTCGGTGGCGCCGAGGTGGTTCCGGAAGAAAACCTGCATGACCTGCTGGGCGGAACAGACGGCGTACCACGCCATGCCCATGGCGCCGGCGGCGATGTTCAGGCGCATCGCCCGCCTCAGGCGGCTCGGCGTGATCGGGAGACCGTCCGTGTCGAGAGGCGAGGCGACGTCGTGGTTGCTTGAGACCTGCATTCGTAACACTCTAATCCTACAACGCCACTTCGCCTTGTTGTCCGCCTGGTGGCCTTCCCAGGCCGCCAGGAACAGGCGTAAACTGCGTTCGCGGCGGCCTGGGAAGGCCGCCGCGCGGAACGTGGCGTAGTCGTGCTAAACGAACGCCCGGACGGTGAGCGGCGCGAGACGCTGAGGCCCACGCGCTCCCCTTCGGGTCGCGGTTAAAAGCGCGGCGGCTGCACCCACGGGCGGGTGGCGATCCTCCCGCGCGCCAGACACGGCCCCTGCGCCGCTCAGCACCGGTCCGGGTTGCATTGCGCTTGGGCGACCTGACGGGCCAGGTCGAGGGCGTCGGCTTTGGCGGCGACGCGGCCCTCGAGTTGCGCGTCGTACACCTGGTCGAGAATCTCGCGAAAGACGGGCCCGGGCTCAAGTCCCATATCGATCAGGTCGCGTCCGGAGACGAGCGGCGTGGGGCGGATCTGGTGCCGGCCCATGGCCCGGTATCGGACCATGAGGGCCTCGTACTCGTCGGCGGTGCCGCCGGAGGCCAGGCAGTCGGCCCGCCACAGTTCGGCCAGTTCGTCGAACCCGTCGTGGGCGAAGAGGCGCTTGAGGCGCGCCTCGCGCATCTGGTCGCAGTTCAGCAGATTCATGTGCTGGCGGACGAGCCACGTGACGCGCCGCCGCTCGTAATTGCTCAGCCTTAGACGGCGGCAGACCTCGCCGGCCGCGTCCTCGCCGACCGTCGCGTGACCGTAGAACGTCCACTTGCCGTC
>Ga0307380_10007508_pt1 | contig 14163 bp, 17 predicted proteins | sample UN3MG_FD_202239 | JGI IMG/M metagenome (GOLD analysis project Ga0307380, IMG submission 202239) | Soil microbial communities from Risofladan, Vaasa, Finland - UN-3 | ecosystem: Environmental > Terrestrial > Soil > Coastal area > Acid sulfate soil | place: Finland: Risofladan, Vaasa | collected... | reverse complement strand
CATTAACAGCTTGGAGTGGCAAAAGCATGAAACTTGGACACCATGCCTGCCTGCCAAAAGGCAAGATTGATTGCGAGAGAGTACCATTTTTAAGCCAAGCCTAACAGCGGAAAAAGGGGATTGATTTGATTGAAGATTGTGAACAATCTGATGAACTGTGCATTTTGGGGTGGTAAAATGCCACTTCTACTAAGAAGAATCAGTAGGTCTGGAGATTTTGCAGAATAAACCGAAGCTAATTTGGAGTAATATGATCACCTGATTGGTGGGCCATTGTGGACAGTTCCCGAACTCGTATTTGAGAGGGAAGGGCTGATTTCAGATTTACAGCACTTAGTTATCCCCTATTTCTAAGTTAATCCTTAATATAATGGGGATGATCATAGTGGCTGCCCAGTACTTAGCTGAATAGCATTATGGATCAGTGGCGAGTTTGCGAGTCAGCCGGAGTAATTTGTTGAAGCTTATTCTTTTATTCCTTCGTAGACATTCCCAACCACCTCAAAACTCTTTGAATCATATTGAGTATTGACCGGGAAATAATTCTTCTCGTTAACGAGCCAAGGCCATATTGGATTTGTTCTGTTATGTTCGGCGTGCGCTTCATAAAAGAATTTGATGATCGGCAACGGCGTCTCGCAGGCTTGGAAGATAGTTTTCTTGAAATATTCTTTATAGAAGCTCGTAGCACTAATCGTCTTTTGATGAATAATGTCGTTCCGGTATCTTTCTAAATTTGAGAAATGCCCCCACCATTTCTGGCGCTCTAGCTTTTCACTGTTGTATATTTTTCTCAGAATATATTGCAACTTGACCTTGAGGCTCAGCCTTCGCTCAATGGCTTCTTTGTCATATATTTCTACTATGCCTTTAGATTTGTTTTCAGTTTGATATGTGTAGCCATATGGAATGCTAAGATTTGCAAAGGTTTCCAAAGCAGTATAAGCAAATACGACAGACGTTTGAACGTGTTCTATGTAGTCACAAACAGTGGTCGATACCCGATTCAAGAAAGCCTTCTTATCTCCTTCGATCTTCTCCAGTCGAAACTCAATCGATGGAGAATTAAAATACTCCTCATATAGTTGTTTTGTTTTGGCAAGCGATTTAGAGCTAACAGATAGAAGTACAGCGATGTTATTTGGGCAGAAATAGGTAATTCCCTTACCCTCTTCGATTGGTGCTGTTTCGAGATCTTGTAGCAACATCGAGCCGGTGATCTTCCCGTCCTCAATTTGCTGATGACAAACTGGCTTGTTCAGTCGTATATCAGCAATCTGATACTGTTGAGGAAACAGACCAACGACGAGGGCTGTCTTATTGTTCTTTTTCATATGTCTTAATATTCCCTATTAAGCTTATTCCACGATTGTTCACATCGTAACATTGAGAGGAAGAAGGTGTCAATCAAGGGTGGAAAATAGAATAGCTCAATTAAGGTGAAGATATTACCTAGAATGGTGGGCCATTGTGGACTCGAACCACAGACCCCGGTCTTATCAGGACCGTGCTCTAACCAACTGAGCTAATGGCCCCCTGGTGGAAAGTATAGCTTTTGTCGTGAATTGGTGTCAAGGATTGGCCGCACTACATTTGCTGTTGGTCACAAAACAGAATTGGTAGGCATTCCTTATAGAAGGGGTACTCGTGTTGAAAAATGGACTAGCAGTGGTGTAGAATGAACGCTTGTGGGAACTTTTGTGGCAGAGAAAGTGTGGCTTCATTGTTCTAATCATGCCATAGCGGTTAGTTCCATGCTGGCGAAACAGAAATCGAGTAAGTGAATTCAGGATATGAACCCGTATAGTTATGTGAACGAGGAGTTCGATTTTAATCTGTGCCTGAAGGAGACGACTTCGAAGTGGTTGCATTACGCAGTAGATTTTCCCACTGCTCACCCTACGTGCTATGAAGAGAATAATACTGTCTATGGTGAGTACTTTCAACCACGGGGGGTGAACCACGCACCGCTGGCTATTTTAGTTCATGGTATGGGGGACCGGAGCATTATCCCGTTGAGATTCCTGGCAAAAACTCTGGTTAAAAAGGGAGTAGCCTGCTTCGCATTATATTTGGTATTTCACTCCCGTCGCATGCCGCAAGCCTTAAAAGAGAGTGTTCCTGTACTTACCCCTGAGTACTGGCATGAAGGCTACCGGATTTCGGTAATTGATGTGCGTCAGATAATAGATTGGGCGAGTGACAGACCAGAGATAAACAAGGAGCAAATAGCGATAATTGGAATGAGCCTTGGGGGTTTTGTCTCTGCTATAGCTATGGGCGTGGATAAACGCATCAGCGCAGGTATATTTTTGATTTCCGGTGGAAATTCGGAGAGGATTTGCTGGGGCGGTAGGAACTCAGTTGTAAAGAAAAGTCATAGTTGTACTGAGGTGGAATGCCATCACCTCCACAGCTACTATCCGCAGTATCTTGCCGATGTAGCCGAGAAGGGATTAGAGAATGTTACACCGGCCAAGGAATGCTTTCTAACTGACCCTATGACCTTTGCCTTCTATCTTCGAAAGCGCCCGATATTGATGCTCAACGCGCTCTGGGATGAGGCTATACCAAGGCAGGCTACACTCGATTTTTGGCAGGCGTGTGATAAACCTGCTATTGCATGGTTTCCTGCCACTCATGCTGGCATTTGGTTTTGGTATCCGTTTATTGGTAGGAAAATCGCTGGTTTTCTTACATCAACTTTTGGGATGCAAGGCTGACGCTGTGTACAAGGTACCAGGAGACATTTTACTGTGTCTTGTTTTGTGCAGAGTTCCTGTAAGACTGACCGCAAGTTAGCAGACGATTACGGGGAGTCTTTAGAGGAGAAAACTCATGGAAACTGGCGGAAGCCTTCCTTTAACCGAAGTAAAGTTTGGAATGCTTCCAGACTGGCTGCCGAGCCAGGATTCGAACCTGGGCTAAGGGATTCAAAGTCCCCCGTGCTACCGCTACACAACTCGGCATTTACATATCTGGTGCCGAAGGTCGGACTCGAACCGACATGAGAGTTGCCCCTCAACAGTTTTTGAGACTGCCGCGTCTACCATTCCGCCACTTCGGCTAGGAAAACTGATGGTGCCGAGGCCCAGAATTGAACTGGGGACACGCGGATTTTCAGTCCGCTGCTCTACCGACTGAGCTACCTCGGCGTGAGGCTTATTGTAGATTCTCTCTCATTTACTGTCAAGCAAAATGCTTGAATCTATGTCTGAGCGCCAGGCTTGACCAGAGGGATGCCAGCGGCACATAGGGGGCATTCTGCTGGAGTGTAGGTCGGGGTGGCAGCCCGAAGGCAACTGAAGAAAGGTATGCCCAATTCCATTTTTTGTTTAGCTCGGTTAACCAGTACACCAACCCCGATGATGATGCCACCCAGTTTGTTAACAGCGTCTATAACCTCAGTGATGGAGCTACCAGTAGTCAAGACATCGTCAACAATAAGGACATGGTCGCCAGGATTGATGGTAAATCCACGCCTAAAAAGTCTTTCCTTGCCTTCTTTCTCGGCGAATATGCCTTTTACACCCAGTTGCCTGGCAACTTCAAAGGCGATGATAATGCCACCAGTAGTTGGTCCAGCAACTACCTGGAGTTTGTCTTTCTTGAAATGCTCGGCGATGAGCCGGCAGAGCTTTTCGGTATAATGGGGGTATTGCAAAACGCGGAACTTTTCCCAGTATACTGGTGAGTGCAGGCCAGAAGTCAGCAGAAAATGCCCCTCCAGCACAGCCCCAGCGTCTTTGAAGATTTTCATTACTTCGTCGGACATAGCATTTTCATAGTCAAACTAAGTTTGCTAAGCTCAGCCTCCTGGTTGCCTGTATTTAGATTATAGTGTTCTATCAATCTCCATTTTTGACGTGGCCAATAGGTGAGCCAGGCTTTACCAATAATATTCTCACGAGGCACTGTCCACCCTTTATGAGAATCAGCGCTATTATTGCGATTGTCGCCGAGAACAAAATAATTGTCGGGGGGGATTTCCAGACGGGGGTAAGTGTAGTGGGGTGACTCTAAAGTATAAATCTCAACTAAAGGTGTATCGTTAACAAACACTGTGCTGTCTTTAACTTCTATAGTATCACCGGGCAGAGCAATGATTCGCTTGATAAAGTCAGAATTGGCGTCGTTTGGGGAATGGAAGACGATTACCTCGCCGCGCTTTGGAGGATGAAAGAAATAAGCGATTTTACTGACTATAATATACTCGGCAGGGTGAATGTTGGGCAACATGCATGAGCCATAGACTTTGAAGCTGCCCACTGTGACTTGAAAGAGAGCAAAAAATGCTAGACCGGCAAGAAGAGGTGCAATGATGTCACGAACAAATTTCATTAGTTTGTCACAATTATGACTTTGTGTTGAGCGGTTGTTATTATATTCTATATGAGTTTTTTATGCTATCTCTGGGGCTAAACTAAAAAGCCAGCTTGTCGTTATATACAGTGGTTATTGTTGGCTACGCAATGCCAGTCATAGCAGGAGGTGATGTTTATGAGTACGTAAGAAAAATTACTGTATGTGAAAAATAATGATAATGAATTGAAGGAGAGTCAAATGAGAAGGTTTTGGTTGTTGCTATCCAGTTTGATATTATCTGTAATTCTGGTGGGGGTTGGTGGTTGCGCGCCTGCAGAGATTGAGCGGGACTCCTTGCCTTCTGTTTCTGCCTGGGTGGAAGCAGGAGAATTTGGCGAGCATTTTTGTATAATTGGTAGCCAGCAAAACGTTGGCTTGTGGGTAACTGGTGAAGGTAAGGTAACAGCAGTTCCTGACATTACTTTGCTGCGTCTGGGGATAGAAGCTGAGGCGAATACTGTGGCTGAAGCACAACGAGAGGCGGCTGAGGCTATGGATAAGGTCGTTGAGGTGCTGAAGAATAGCGGTGTATCTGAAAAGGATACTCAAACCCAACGGTTTAGCATTTACCCAATGCGGAGGTGGTTTGATGAAGAGAACAGGGAGGAGATTGTTGGCTATCGGGTGACTAATATGGTGGTTGCTAAGATAAGGGAAATAGACAAAACTGGTACTATCATCGATGCTGTGGCTGAAGCTGGCGGTGACCTCACTCGGATTGAGGATATAAGCTTTACTATTGATGACCCGACTCCTTACTATAATGAGGCACGGGAGAAGGCGATAGAGGATGCCATGGCAAAAGCCAAGCAAATGGCTGGGGTAGCTGGTATCAAGCTGGGTAAGCTGCTCTGTATTTCTGAGGGTACTGCTTATGTGCCACCAATAAGGGATAACATTTATAAGATGGAGGCTGCAGCTCCATCTCCTTCGACAACTCCTATTAGCCTTGGAGAACTGGAGCTCCAACTTACCGTCCAGATGGTTTATGAAATTGACTGAGCCTGGATAGTCTTTTAAGCGTCTTCTTGATGGAGTGGGCTTCTTGTATTGAGTTTGTTTGCACTTTTGAAAAGCTTGGTGCTACAATGTGGCATTGAAGCTATGATGCTTTAGGGGTAATAAGTGTTAGCTCGACCTATAAACTTCATGGAGAGTGCTTTATCGCTGGCTAAGCTGGCTTTGGGTTACACTAGCCCTAACCCGGCAGTGGGGGCTGTGGTTGTTAGGGATGGGGTAGTCGTTGGTTTAGGGCATACGCAACCACCAGGCTCAGTTCATGCTGAAGTGATGGCGCTTCAGCAAGCTGGAGACAGGGCTAGAGGGGCAATGATGCATGTTACGTTAGAGCCTTGTTGCCATCGTGGGCGTACTCCTCCCTGCACTGAGACCATAGTCAATGCTGGTATTTCTGAAGTTCATATGGCATTGCTTGACCCCAATCCTTTAGTTTCAGGGAAGGGATTGAGGAGGTTGGAAGAGGCTGGCGTAAAGGCCTTTGTTGGCGAGTGTGAGGAGAAAGCACGGGAGATAAACGAAGGTTACATTAAATTTATTACTACTGGTTTGCCTTTTGTTACTGCTAAATTTGCTATGAGCCTTGATGGTAAAATTGCTACTCAAAATGGTGATTCTAAATGGATAAGTGGTGATGAGGCGAGGAACTTTGTTCATTATCTGCGCCATATAGTTGATGCTGTCATGGTGGGGGCAAATACTATAATTATTGATGACCCACAGCTTTCGGCACGGGGGTGCAGCGGTAAGGGAGGCAAAGCTAAGCTGCAACCGTTGCGGGTGATTGTTGATGGTAGGGGACGGACGCCGTTATCATCTCGAGTTTTTAAAGAACCAGGGAAAACTCTTATTGCTGTAGCTAAACCTTTTGATGTAAAAAAGGCGGATGAGTTCAGGAAGGCTGGTGCGGAAGTTATAGAATTACCGGCTGAGCGGGGGGTAATAGAGTTGGCTGACTTGGTAAGCCTGCTGGGGAAACGGCAGATTACCAGTGTTCTTGTGGAAGGGGGGAGCAGTCTCTTTGGTTCGCTATTCGACTGCGGTCTGGTAGATAAGGTTCTGGCTTTTGTTTCGCCAATAATAGTTGGGGGGGATGGAGCCAAAAGTGCTGTAGGTGGCCTGGGAGTAAATAGGGTTGCTGAAGCTTTGCATCTGGGTCGAGTGAAGATAACTGAGTTTGGTGGTGACGTTTTGATTGGTGGATATTTAGGTGGCGAGTAGAATGTTTACCGGAATAGTTGAAGAGATTGGCGTAGTTAGGGGAACGAGCCCTGGTTGTTTGGTCATTGGGGCAAAAAAGGTGTTAGAGGATGCTAGACCAGGTGATAGTATAGCTGTTAATGGAGCTTGTCTGACGGTGACTTCGATAAATAGCGATGGCTTTTCTGTTGATATTATGCCTGAGACATTTCGGCGCACCAATCTTGGCAGCCTTTATTATGGTGACTTGGTGAATTTAGAGAGGGCTATGTTGGCTGGCGGTCGTTTTGGAGGTCATCTGGTACAGGGGCATGTGGATGGCACTGGCAAAGTCATTGCCTTTGTGCCTGAGGAAGAAGCTGTTATTGCCAGAATTTCGACACCTGTTGAGCTGATGCCTTACATGGTAAATAAGGGCTTCATTGCTGTTGATGGTGTTAGCCTTACTGTTACTGATTATGATGATTTTTCATTTTCAGCTTCCTTAGTAGCTTATACTCGTCAAAATACCACTTTGGGTAACAGGAGGCCTGGCGACATGGTTAATCTTGAGGTAGATGTTATTGCCAAATACGTGGAACGGCTTAATCAGGGGGGTAGGCGTGGTGTCACGTTAGATTTTCTTGAAGAGCAAGGTTTTTTGAAAGTGCGGTGAAGTTATATGGCGTTAGCTACTGTTTCAGAGGCAATTGAAGATATAAAAGAGGGCAAATTCGTTATTATTGTTGATGATGAGAACCGTGAGAACGAGGGTGACCTGGGAATAGCTGCGGAAAAGGCCACTTCGGAGGCAATCAATTTTATGACGAAGTATGGTCGAGGTCTAATCTGTTTGCCTATAATTGGTCAGAGATTGGATGAGCTGGGAATTCCGCCCATGGTTTGGGAGAACACCTCGAGATTTTCCACGGCCTTTACTGTATCTGTTGAAGCTAAACATAAAACGTCTAGTGGTATTTCTGCCCATGACCGAGCAGCAACCGTAAGCACTGTTCTTGACCCCAGCGCTAAGCCTGAGGATATAGCTCGTCCTGGGCATATGTTTCCTCTGCGGGCCAGGGAGGGTGGTGTGCTGGTGCGAGCTGGGCATACTGAGGCTATGGTGGATTTAGCCAGGCTGGCTGGGTTTTACCCGGCTGGGGTTATTTGTGAGATTATGAATGAAGACGGTAGTATGGCTCGTTTACCTCAGCTTGAAGTTATGGCAGATAAGTTTGGGATTAAAATTGTGAGCATAACTGAGTTGATTGCCTATCGCCGTCGCCACGATAAGTTGGTGCAGAGAGTAACCGAGGCTCAATTGCCTACCAAGTATGGTGAGTTCATCATTATGGCTTATAAGAGCAAGGTTGACCCGGATGAGCATTTGGCTTTGGTTAGAGGCGATATAGCCGGTGATGAACCAGTGCTGGTGCGAGTTCATAGTGAATGCCTTACTGGAGATGTTTTTGGCAGTCTGCGCTGTGATTGTGGTGGACAAATTGCGTTGGCAATGCAGAAGATTGCTGATGAGGGGCGCGGCGTCTTTCTGTACATGAGACAGGAAGGTAGAGGGATTGGCTTGCATAATAAGCTGCGAGCTTATGCTCTTCAAGATCAGGGGTTGGATACCGCGGAGGCTAACATTGCGCTAGGATTTGATGTTGATTTGAGAGATTACGGTATTGGAGCCCAGATTTTAGCTGACTTGGGTTTACATAAGATTCGGCTGCTGACTAATAATCCCAAAAAGGTAATTGGACTGGAGAGTTATGGGCTCCAGATAGTGGAAACTGTGAATTTGATAACATCACCTACCCCTTACAATCTTAACTATCTCAAAACCAAGCAAAGGAAGATGGGGCACCTGTTGGGGGTGGACGAATCTACTAAAGCTTGAGTTACAAGTCGAGAGGAGGCTAATATGGCTGAAAGGTATGAAGGTATGCTGCTGGGGAAAGGGCTGAAATTTGGTGTAGTTATTTCTCGTTTCAATGAAATTATAACTAGTAGACTGCTCGATGGGGCAAGAGATGCTTTTCTGCGTCACGGTGTCGGTGAACAGGATATTGATGTTGCTTGGACGCCGGGTTGTCTGGAGATTCCTTTGATAGCTAGCAAGCTAGCGAAGGCTGGAAAATATAATGCAATTGTTTGCCTTGGAGCTGTAATCCGCGGTGGCACATCTCATTTTGAGTATGTAGCTTCTGAGGTGAATAGAGGCATTGCTCGGGTGAGCCTGGATGCTGGATTGCCGGTCATCCAAGGCATAATAACCGCTGATACTCTAGAGCAGGCTATTGATAGAGCTGGGGCCAAAGAAGGTAATCGTGGCTTTATGGCAGCGTCAAGTGCCATTGAAATGGCGAATCTGCTTAAAGTCATGGGGCGTTAATAGATTAGTCGGTAATTTTATAAACCTTATCCCCAGGTCTTACTCGGTCAGGCACTTTGATACCAATGGCGTCTCCAGACTTGCCCTCGGTAACATTGACGTTATTGATCTGCATGGAATCGATGGTGAGTTCAAGGTCTGTAGTATGCCCCTTGATATGAACCTTGTCGCCGACTTTAAGTGTATCGGTTAGTACGATGCCGGCTACCACAGGCCTCGCGAAGAAATCGCTTACCCGGCCAGTCTCAATTTCTGGCATTTGAAGGTACCTCCTTCCCTCTTCATTTTTATCTAGTATATGTTTTTGGCTTTAATAAATCAATACTATCAGCGGACTGTTGACATGCCTGCCTGGTTATGCTAGTTTACCAAGTTAGCCTAGGATTTCCCATATCAACTTTTGGCGGAGGTTATCTAATTGGAAGAAGAGCTTAAAAAATTCATAGACTCAAAATTCCAAGTTCCTGTAGTTGAGGGGGAGGATAAGGTTTGCTCTCTTGAGGAAGCCATAAAGAGGAATGTAAGGGAGGGGATGGTTGTCCATTTAGCCTCACAATGTAGCGCTTTACATTATCAACTCCTAAGGGAGTTCTGGGGGAAAAGGCCAGGTTTCACCATTGTATGTCAATCTATATCCGGGCCCCTGCTCGCTTTGGTTCTAGGGAGACTCATGAGAAAGGCTGTAGTCAGTTTCGCCGGAAATGGGTATCCCTCTCCAAGTCCTAATCCCCTTGTGCAGAAGGCCTACGACTCCGGTGAGATAGAATTCGAGAATTGGACGATGCGTACCATTCCCCAAAGGCTTCTGGCAGGGGCACTGGGATGGGGTTTCATCCCTACCAAGTCGCTCTTGGGGAGTTCCATGGAGGTGGAAAACAAGGAATCATTCATAGCTATGGATGACCCTTTCAATCAAGGTGAGAAAATAGGGTTGCTGAGAGCTTTGAGACCGGATATAACCCTGATCCATGGTGTTGCTGCTGACCGTTGCGGTAATACCATAATGACCTATCCCTTGAGTATTGATGCCTTTGGGGCATGGGGTGCAAAAAGTGGAGTGATAGTTAGTGTGGAGAAGATAGTCTCTACAGAGTATATCCGCAGGCATTCACATCTCGTCCGAGTCCCATCCTATATGGTTCGGGCGGTTTGCGAGGTACCTTATGGAGCCCATCCGGCTGGGGTGACACGCCATGGGTTAGCTGAATTCGAGGCCTATTGCGACGACTACGATTTTATGGCTCAGGTAACGGAAGCTGCTAAGGATGAAAAAAAATTCTCAAGATGGGTTGAAGATTGGGTTTTAAGCTGTAAAGACCATAACGACTACCTTTCGAAGCTTGGTAAAGACAGGCTCCTTTATCTAAAAGGGAAGGCTGATTCTAATGCTTGGGTAGCTGAAACAATGTCTGAGATTCCGGAGATTGACTTCGAAAGGCAGCCAAATTCCCTGGAGAGAATGGTGGTAGCTGGTAGCAGGATTATAGCTGAGAAATGTATTGCGGAAGGGCGTGAGACAATACTGGCTGGTATAGGACTCCCAAACTTGTCAGCCTGGCTTGCTGTTTATGCACTTAAGGAGAGAGGGTATATGGTGGATTTAATGGCTGAGATAGGTGTGTATGGTTTCTTGCCAAGACCATCAGAGCCATATGTGTTTAGCTATCTCAACTTGCCCACATGCAAGATTCTGACTAATATAGATACAACTCTTGGTCTTTTTGCTGGTGGTTCAGAGAATCAATGTATGGGGGTTTTAGGAGCAGCTCAAGTGGACAAATTTGGCAATGTAAACTCGACAAAGATTCCGGGTGAATTGTACCTCGTTGGTTCTGGAGGCGCTAACGATGTAGCCAGCACCAGCAAGGATACCGTAGTGGTGGTTAACTCGGGCGAGCAGAGGTTAGTAGAGGAAGTGCCATACATCACTTTTCCCGGGAAAAACGTAAGGACGTTGGTCACGGATGTCGGCATTTTTGAAAAGATTGGGGGCAGGAAAACCTTTACCCTCACAGCCTACATTCCTTCTGAGACGGGCCATGGGGAAGAAGAAGCTATAGCTGCGATAAAGGAAAGGGTGGGATGGAAACTCGAAGTCGCCCCGGATTTAAAGGAAATCCAGCCGCCGACTAAGGAGGAGATAACCATGCTGAGGCTCTTTGACCCCAAAGGATATTTCATTAAGAAATAGGTTGATGTTCCAAGACGTGGTATCTACTCCAAACTATTTATGTTGCTCTCAGGAAGCTTCATGCCCTTTTTCATATACTTAGATATGGCTTGACATAGCGCTGGATGGGGCATTATTATAGGTAGTATCGGAAAGTTGTTAGTAAAATATAAGCCGGAGGTGCTGAGATGGCAGACGATAAGTGGTCACCGCAGCCTTATTCGCATGAGGAATTGCTCTCCTTTGACCGTTTAAAACGGGCGGTTATGAATAGGGTCCTTGACAAGGCAGAGTCTACGATGGGAGAGGAGTTTCCGTTGAGTCCTGAGAGAGTGGCTGGGTTGATTAAGGAAGAGTGGCAACGAGCTAAAGAAGCGGTACGGTCTTCTCCAGCAGCTCGGGAAGCTTTTCGGAAGTACCTGGAGGGAACTATCAGTAGCCAGATAGAGGGCTTAATCAAGGCTGATAAAGAGGAACTGGGAGCAATGGGGGTAGCTGAGAAAAGTTTGTAAAGGGAGTATGGCAGATAATTGATTTAGTCTGGGAGAGGGGATTTATGAAAAGCTCTCTCCTCCTTTGTTTTTATTGTAAAAGTTAGCATCCTCGGTGAGATAAGGTTTAGAATTATGGAGCAAGAGCAGTTGGAAAAGCGTGTAGAAATGCTAGACCAGAGGCTGGATAATATTGATTCTGTGGTTACGGCTCTTGTGGAGCGGGTAATGAGTCAGCCTGTCACTATCGAGGTTACTTGCCCTAAGTGTGGCAATGTTGTGAAAATTACGCTAACAAGTAGCGTAAAGTTTGGTAGCAAGGGTTAAACCACTTTTGGATTGAGCTGGAAACTTTAGCATTTTGTTCAGGAGTCATTAGCTTGATTACCTGTAAAAGCGCTGATAAAATGCAGTGATAAAGGGCGGTTAGCTCAGTTGGTTAGAGCGCTGCGTTGACATCGCAGAGGTCAGTGGTTCAAGTCCACTACTGCCCACCATAGTGTACAATAGACAGAACTGGCACTTCCTCGTTGGTTATTCCTCGTGGTGGCATTGGTATTGTGTAAGATAGTACCACTTCATCACCTGTCACTATCACATCTTTTACAAAGTTCCTGATAAAAGCTATTCTCTCAGCCAGCTCTTATCCCGGCAACTCTAACTTAAGAAGTGGTACAATTACTGGGGGCAACCCAGCAGGTCAATATTTTTGTTAATTATTCGTTTAAATAATGATTCTCTATAATATATCCTATTTTTAAATCTAATATGCTCTGTTGTATAATTCTCACACGATATTTAATACTACTCCCTGTTAAGATAGACGTGGCACTAAGCTGGCTTATCTTTATGATATGTTCGCTAGGAGGAAATAGTGGAGACATTCAAAGTAGTAGCGGTTATTGACGGAAACACCTTTGAAGTATCTCCCAAGTGGGAATTCGGAGGTGAAACAGGAGATCTCGTGCAAGCGAAAGGCTACACTGCGCCGAAGAGTGGGCAAGGAGCGATGGCTGTCGAACAAAAGCTCTCCGGACTTATCCATAACAAGAAGGTTGAGTTGGGGTCGCCTGACGGTGTACAAGACAATAAGTTGGTCTGTGAAGTGTACTATCGGGGTGTTAATCTCGCAGAGTACTTTTCGGCGTATCAAGAGCAAGCGAGTGAAGAGATGGAAACGGAGCAAGAGGAATTAACCGAGATATCTGGGGATGAAGAAGTTGATTCAGAGGAAATGGAGCAAGACGAAAGTAGCGAGAGGTAGATGGGATATATCGGTCCGTATCGAGAGAATTTGATTTACTAAAGAGGGAGAAGGGTGATAAGAGAGAATGAATTACAAGATTTGCTTACATCGATAACGGATAATACTTCGACGGACATCCGTATAGCTGCCAGAGAACCGCGTACATATCATCGCAGAGGTCAGTGGTTCAAGTCCACTACTGCCCACCACAGTATATAAGAGGGGGACTTCTACCACCCCTTCACTTATTTCTTTAGGCGTAGTCTGGTGTTCTTCCTCCAGATTGGCAGGTCGGGTCCCATTGAGGCATAACATAAGCTGCTATCATCAACCGGCCACTCAATCAGTGAAGCGCGATGTTGAGAGATATGATAGATGGGGAGGCAGTTTTTCTCATTAAGGCGGGCAGGGTAAGCTAGATTTAGCTTTGTTTTGGTTACCAGATGTACTGTTTGGCAAATTGCTGAATGAATTCTGAGGTTGGGAAGGTGGAGCTACTTGTTATGGAATCGTTTGTTGTATTTATAGAGGTTGGACAAGGCCTTGATTGATGCGTCAAGTGAGGAAAACACAGGGAATCGGTTGTATTCAAAAGCCTTCTTAGCCATCAGGCAATACCTTCTATCATCCTCGTTTTCTGAGTAAGCATCGAGAGGGACGCATATCATTACAGGTTTCCCGATTTTGTCACGCGCATATTCACAGCCATTGATTATAATGCTGGTAAGCTCCTTAAGGTGGTGTTCAACTGTATCACCCCACACTTGTGCCATATATCTTATCTCATCAAGATGTACTATCAGCGCATGTATATCCTTATCGAGGGCTATGAGCTTGATAACATCAGAGATAGTTCCGGATGCTCCATATCCATCAGAAAATATGGGCCAAGCATCTAGAGGATTTCCGATGCTCGTTCCTGCTGGTGGCACGATCTTTCTCAACTCTGCTATCGTTTTTTCCCAAGTTGAGGAACCTCTAACCCTGCTTTTATACATGAATCGGTTTCAGTCACGCTAAAACCACCGGAGTTTGTAATGATAGAGATCCCCTTTCCCTGAGGGAGTGGTGAGCAAGTGAATGCTAGAATAGTGTCTGCTAATTCATCGAAGTTTTCTACCTGAACCACACCAGTTTGCTTAAAAAGGGAGCTCCAGATTTCTGGTGAACCAGCTAAAGATGCAGTATGAGAAAATGCTGCCCTGCTGCCTTGTTTTGTTATTCCACCTTTTAGTGCTACGACTGGCTTTTTTCTTGTAGCTTTATTCAGTGCTGATTTGAGACGCTTGCCGTTCCTCGT
>Ga0307380_10007507_pt1 | contig 14163 bp, 10 predicted proteins | sample UN3MG_FD_202239 | JGI IMG/M metagenome (GOLD analysis project Ga0307380, IMG submission 202239) | Soil microbial communities from Risofladan, Vaasa, Finland - UN-3 | ecosystem: Environmental > Terrestrial > Soil > Coastal area > Acid sulfate soil | place: Finland: Risofladan, Vaasa | collected... | reverse complement strand
CATCGAGACGCTTAAAAGGGCCGGCGTGGACCTGAGCACTCCCAAACCGATTGCCGATACGATGGAAATGTTCAACCGGCTGCTCGACGAATTGGAGGTCTTGTTGCAGGGCTGACCATATTCACGCCAGACTGGGCGTGAATGCGGTGAGCGTACACCCCCTGGCCTGGGGATAGCGGCCGGAGTTACCGGACCGCGGCCCACCGAAGCGCCGTGCGGGGGCCCAGTGGGGTGGCGCCGGCATGGCCTGGCGCGGCTGCACCGCTGTCGTGGCCGGCCTTTCTTGAGTTTGGCCGGCCGGCCTCCTACTATGCCTCGTGCCACGCCCGAGTCGTCTGTTTAGGCAATCAATCTGGGGTACGCAGCTCGGGACCGTCGGTTGACCCCCTGAAGTCTGCCCCGCTGGAGCCGTCGAATGAGCGACATGATCCGGCCGACCGCCGAACGCCGAACGCCGCCACCTTCCCGCCCGGGCCCGGCCCGACTGCTGGTCGCGGCCGCGATCCTGTTTCTGGCCCTGCAGCAGCCGGCCCAGGCCTATATCGGCCCCGGCGCCGGGTTCGCCGTTCTGTCGTCCTTCCTGGTCATCTTCCTGGCCATGCTGTCGGCCTTCTTCGTGCTGCTGACCTGGCCCATTCGCTGGGTGTTTCGGGTGATTCGCGGGCGCAAGGCCATGAAGCGGGCCCGCATCAAGCGCCTGGTCGTCCTGGGCCTGGACGGCATGAGCCCCAAGCTGTTGGACGAATACCTGGCAAAGGGCATGCTGCCCAACTTCGCCAAACTGCGCGACCGCGGCTGCTTCAAACGCCTGGGCACCACCCTCCCGCCCCTCAGCCCCGTCGCCTGGTCCAGCTTCCTCACCGGCGTCAACCCCGGCAAGCACAACATCTACGACTTCCTCACCCGCGACAAACGCAACTACCTGCCCCTGCTCTCGTCGGTCCAGATCACCGGCGGCAAAAAGCCCTCGGTTCGCCTGCTGCGCAAGAGCATCCCCTTCTGGAACGTCCTCGGCGACCACGGCATCTTCAGCAACATCCTGCGCGTGCCCATCACCTTCCCGCCGGAGCGGTTCCGCGGCGTGCTGCTGTCCGCCATGTGCGTGCCCGACCTGCGCGGCAGCCAGGGCACCTTCTCCTTCTACTCCACCCGTCCCGCCGACCAGGCCGAGTACACCGGCGGCGAGCAGATCCGAGTCCAGCGGAATGGAAAGGGCATCGAGTCCCACCTCATCGGACCGGAGATCGAGCTCAACGGGCAGAAGGTCACCCTCCAGGCGCCCTTCACCGTTTCGCCCAACGGCAACGGTACGGCCGTCCTGAACGTAGGAGACGAAACGCGCCAGCTGCGCCCCCGCGAATACACCAACTGGGTCCCGGTGACCTTCAACGGCGGCTTCCGCAAGAAGGTCCACGGCATCTGTCAGTTCATGCTGCTGACCACCAGGCCCGAGTTCGAGCTCTACGTCACGCCCATCCAGATCGACCCGGGCAACCCGGCCATGCCCATCTCCCACCCCACCGTCTACAGCATGTACCTGGCCAAGAACCAGGGACCCTACGCCACCCTCGGACTGGCCGAGGACACCTGGGCCCACAACGAGAAAATCCTCGAAGACCCCGACTTCCTGCACCAGTGCATCGAGGCGGACGAAGAACGCGAGAAGATGTTCCTCGACGCCCTGGAGAAGAACCGCCGCGGCTTGGTCGTCTGCGTGTTCGACGGCACCGATCGCATCCAGCACATGTTCTGGCGCTACATCGACCCGCGACACCCCGCCCGCGAAGGCCAGGGCACCCGCCAGCAGCGCAAGGCCATCGAAGAGCTCTACCTGCGGATGGACGATCTGGTCGGCCGGACCATGGCCAAGTGCAACGACCCGGGCACCGTCCTCATGGTCATCTCCGACCACGGGTTCGCCTCCTTCCGACGCGGCATCGACCTGAACCGCTGGCTCTTCGACAACGGCTACCTGACGCTCAAGGAAGGGGACTGGAAGGGCAAGAAGTACCTGAAGGCCGTGGACCTCTCAAAGAGCAGGGCCTTCGCCCTGGGACTGGCCGGAATCTACCTCAACGTCAAGGGCCGCGAGGCCGAGGGCATTGTCGATCCCGCAGAGGCCGATGCCTTGCGCGACGAGATCGCCGAAAAGCTCGGCGGCTTGGTCGACCCCGAAACCGGCGAAGTGGCCATCAACACCGTCTACAACACCCGCAAAATCTACCGCGGCCCCTACACCGTCGAGGCCCCGGACCTGATCCCCGGCTACAACGATGGCTATCGCGTCGGATGGGAAACCGCCATTGGCGAGGTCACCGACGCGCTCTTCCACGACAACAAGAAGGCCTGGAGCGGCGACCACTGTGTGGATCCCAAGCTCGTCCCCGGCATGTTCTTCTGCAATCGACGGGTCCATGACGAATCTCCGCGACTGATGGACCTGGGACCCACCACGTTGAGGCTCTTCGGTGTGGACGTGCCCCGGCACATGGACGGCCGGCCGCTGACCGTGGCCGACGCCGGCGCCCCGGCGCCCGCGACGCCAAAGCCCGCTCCCGCGAAGCAGGAACAGCCCGCATGACCGGCCCCACGCGATGCACAGCACGGGCGGTCGTGATGGCGGTCGTCGCCGGAGTCATGCTCCTGCTGCCCGCCTGTGGTGACCGGCCCGAGACCGATAAGCAGGTCATCATCCTGGGCTTCGACGGCATGGACCCCAAGCTGTGCGAGTTGATGCTCAACCAGGGGCGGCTGCCCTCGCTGGCCAGACTGCGCGACGCGGGCGGCTTCCGGGCCCTGGGAACCTCGACCCCGCCGCAGAGTCCGGTGGCCTGGTCCACGTTCATCACCGGCACCAACCCCGGCGAGCACGGCATCTTCGACTTCGTCCATCGCGACCCCAAAAACTACGGGCCCTACGACTCCACCTGTGAGACCAAGGAGGGCAGCTGGGCTCTGGACGCGGGCAAGTGGAAGTTCTACCTCAAGGGCGGAGAGGTCCTGAATCTGCGAAAGGGCAAGCCCTTCTGGGAGTACCTCACCGAGGGTGGCGTCCCCGCTTCCATCTGCCGCATACCCGCTATCTACCCGCCTCAGGAATCCAAGGGCGCCGAGTTCCGCTCCCTGTCCGACATGGGCACGCCGGATATCCGCGGCTCGCTCGGCGAGTTCAGCTACTACACCAGCGGGCCCATCCGCAAACGGATCAGCGGCGGCGGAGCGGCCTACCGGCTCTCCTTCAAGAACAACATGGGCCAAGGGGCTTTCTACGGGCCGCCGGATGGCATGCTGGCTCCCCCGCCCGACAAGGAGTTCAACACCAAGCCGACCGAGGTCCCCTTCACCATCTATCGCGACCCCACCGATCCCACCATCCGCATCCTCTGGCAGGATCAGGAAGTGCTGCTTTCCGTCGGCGAGTGGAGCGAATGGTATCCCGTCGAGTTCGAGATGGGACCGCGCCTCGCCGTCGGCAGCCTCGACGCGGGGCCCGCGGTCCCCAACAGCACGGCCTATTCCATCTGCCGATTCCTGCTCAAGCGGGCCCGGCCGTTCCTCGAACTCTACGTCACCCCCTTCAACATCGACCCGCTCAACCCCTCGCTGCCCATCTCCGTGCCGGACGACTTCGCCGTCGAGGTCGCCCAGCACATCGGACGCTACTACACCCAGGGCCTGCCCCAGGACACCAAGGCCCTCTCGCACGGCGTGCTCACCACGGACGAGTTCCTCCAGCAGGCGGACATCGTTCGGCGCGAACGCATCCGCATGCTCGACTACGCCCTGGAGCACTTCCAGCGCGGCGTCCTGTTCTTCTACTTCGGTGGCACCGACATGGTGGCCCACATGTTCTGGGGCGCCCGCCATCCCGATCACCCCGCCCTCACCGAGGAGCAGCACCAGAAGTACAAGGATGTCGTGGACCGCACCTACCTGGAGACGGATCGCGTGGTGGGCCAGGTCATGGATCGATTCCCCCAGGCCACCGTCATCGTCATGAGCGACCACGGCTTCGAGACCTTTACCCGCCAGTTCAATCCCAACAACTGGCTGGTCGAGAACGGCTACGCCGTGTTGGCCCAGCCGGACAAGCCCGACAGCCCGCCGAAAATCGACTTCGCCAAGAGCCGGGCCTATGCCATGGGCATCAACGGCCTGTACGTCAACCTCCTGGGCCGCGAGGGACAGGGCATCGTCCCGCCCTCCGAGAAGCAGGTCCTGTTGGACGAGATCGCCGACAAACTCCTGGCCTACCGTGACCCCAAGACGGGCAAGCAGGTGATCAAGGAGATGTACCAGTCCGACAGGGTCTATTCCGGACCCAACGTCAAGATCGGGCCGGACATGCAGATCGGCTACGACCGGACGTTCCGCGGAAGCTGGCAGGCCGGCCTCGGCGGGCTCGACCAGCAGATCATGAGCGACAACACGGACGCCTGGTGCGCCGACCACTGCATCGCCACCGACCTGGTCCCCGGCGTGCTGTTCACCAATCGTCCCATCGCCCTGGAAGACCCCGATCTGACGGACCTGGCCCCCACCCTCCTGGACGAGTTCGGCGTCCAGGTTCCGCCCAAGATGCACGGACGCAACGTGTTCAAGAAACCCGGTACTGTAGCCCTGAATCGTTAAGGAGCGAGGATTCGATGGCCGTGAAGATCAAGCTCGAAAACGACCTCTACGAGCGGGTGAAGAAGGTCGCCGAGGCCGCCGGCTACTCCAAGCCGGAAGAGTTCATCATTCACATGATCGAGAAAGAACTCTCCACCCTGGAGTCCGCCGAGACCGACGAGGAGATCACCGACCGCCTCCGCGGTCTGGGCTACATCGAGTAGCGAAAGCACACCGGCGGGCAAGCCGCCGCTGGCAACCGCCGGCAGCACTCGCCACCGGCGGCGCCGACGGGCTCGGTCCGATATCGGCAGGTGGAACCGGAACCCATGTGGGTCGTCAACCGCATCCTGATGGCCGTCTTCGACGCGATCTACGCCGTCCTGGGCGCGGTGCATCCGGCCTTCGCCCTCTTCGTCATCTCCGGCGTCTTCGGCGTCGGCGCCCTGCTCGTCATCCGCTATTGCTCCAACCAGACCGCCGTCGGGCGAATCAAGGACCGCATCAAGGCCAACCTCCTGGCCATCAAGCTCTACAAGGACGAGCTGCGGGTCATGTTCCGCGCCCTGCCGCGAATCCTCTGGGCCACCGCCAAGCTCCAGGCCCACATGATCCCGCCCCTCCTGGTCATGATCGTGCCCATGATCCTGGTCTGCGCCCAGATGGCCGGGCGGCACGAATGGCGACCGCTGCCCCTGAATCAACGCGCCGTGCTGACCGTCGGCCTGCAACCCGACGCCCCCGACTCCGACCTGGACATCACCCCTCGCCTGCCCCAGGGCGTCACCGTGGACCACCGCGTGCGGGCCACCGCGCCGCGTGAGGTCTCCTGGTACGTTCAGGCCTCAAAACCCGGACGCCACAACCTGGTCTTCCCCGTGGGCGATCAGGAAGTCACCAAGGAACTCGTCGTCGGCGACGGGTTCGAGCGGGTCAGTCCCAAACGCCACAACGGCGGCTGGGTCGACAGCCTGCTCTATCCCTGTGAAGCGCCCATCGCCGCCACGTCGCCCGTCACGTCGATCAGCGTGGCCCTGCCACCGCGGGACTCGTGGTTCTACGGATCCTTCTGGTGGATCATCTGGTTCCTCATCCTCTCGATTGTTATCGCTCTGATCTTCAAGCCGTGGCTCAAGGTCAAACTGTAGTCCCCGGCCGGCGCCTGCACCACCGCACCGCACCATGCTTGTTATCGCCCCTGCCCGGACCGCGATAATCAATTGCCTTCCCGGCGCCCGAATCGTACTTTTCTTAAAGCTGGAGATAGTCCCTATGGCATGCGCCTGGACAACACCAACGCACGGGCTGCGGAGGCGCAGGGAGTGAAGCACCATGGACTCTTGCCAGACAGACCGGCAGGATGAGCTTCTAACCCTGCCGAACGACGCCCCCAGAATCCGCATTACCGCCGGCGTCGGCACCGCGTCCCAGAAATCCTGGTACCTGCGCCGGCCGGTCACCCTGATCGGCTCAAGGCGCCGGGCCCACATCGTCCTGCACGGCGCCGGCGTCGCTCGGGCCCACTGCGCGATTGTCAACACAGGCTCGGCCGTGCTGCTCAAGGATCTGCACACCCCCACAGGCACCCTGTGCAACAACAAGCCGGTGGACCTGGTGCTCCTGCGGGACGGAGATCTCGTCCAGATCGGCTCCACCTTGATCCAGGTCGCCATCCAGACCTTCCGCAGCGCCGCCCGGCACGACCTTGCTGCGGACGCCGATCCACTCAAGTTGAGCACACCGCTCCGCCTTCAACGGTCGGGTGAGGTCCAGGGTTGGATGATCGACTCGACTTGTGCCGTCATCGGCAGCGCCGCCGGAGTCGCCGTCCGACTCGAACACGAGGCCGTATCGCTCGCCCATGCCCTGCTGCTCGAGCTGAGCGGGCGGACCGTGCTGTTCGACCTCGCTTCGGAGTCCGGCACCCTGCACAACGGCCAACCGATCGGCCTCGCCCCGCTCGAACGCGGCGACCACCTGCGCGTCGGACCCTTCGAGCTGACCGCCCTCGCCCCCGACGACCAGCTCGCCCCGCCTACGGCCGAAGCTGTCAAGCTGGCCTTGATGGGCGAGGACCTCAGGGGCACCTGGCACGAGATCAACGATTGGCATGCCGCCGGTCCCGAGGGGCAGGATCGCCCGGAGAGCTGGGAACAGAGGCTCGCCGCCCGAGCCGCAGACCTCGACCGGCTCGACGCCTCGCTCCGTGGGCGGTTGCATGACCTCACCGGCCATCAGGAAGACCTGGCGGCCCGGGAGAAGGACCTGGCCGGCCAGTTGGAAGGCCTCAAGGTCGCCCAGGCCAGGCTGTTTCAGCGGGCCGCCGAAATCGAACAGCGCGAAGCCGCACTGGCCACCCGAGAGAAACAGCTCGCCGAGCAGGAGCGGCACCTCAAGGACCGCCCGCCCATGCCCTGCTGATAAGGCGAAGAATCACACCGGGCAATCGAATCGAACCTCCCCCACACCGGAAAACCGCGCCCGGCACGGGCGATCTCGATCGCGAATGCGACTTGCACTCAGTGCGGCAGTATCGGCTCGCTTCTATCCCACCCGGGCGACCAGTTCGAGTTCGACCGCGGCGCCCAGCGGCAACTCGGCTACCCCGACCGCGCTGCGGACGTGTTTGCCCGCGTCGCCGAAAATCTTGGCCAGCAAGTTGCTGGCCCCGTTGGCCACCTTGGGCTGATCGGTGAATCCCGCGGCGCTGTTGACGAAGACGCAGACGCGGACGATCCGCTCGATCCGGTCGATGCCGCCGACCACCGATGCCACGGCCGCCAGCGCGTTCAGCACGGCCAGTTCGGCGCCTGCGGCCGCCTCCTCCAGTGACACGTCGGTGCCGACCTTGCCCGTGCAGGTCAACTGCCCGTCGCGCATGGGCAGTTGTCCGCTGGTCAGGACTTCCCGGCCGCTTTGCAGGGCCGGCACGTAGCTGCCGACCGGTACCGCCACCGGCGGCAGGGTCAGGTTCAGGGCGGCGAGTCGCTCACTGTGACTCATGGTGGGTCTCCCTTTCGTCCGGGTTGTGGGTGTCACCTGTCTCAACGCCCTCTGCCAACGGCGGTTCCTGGTCCGGGCTGTCCGCAGTTGACGATTCGTCCGGCGGCGGCACCGGGCCGGCCGGGGGGACGCTGGTGTCCGTCGCGGAATTGACCGCCTGCGCCGGGCCGGTCGGGTCCATCTCCGGCTCCCCCCAGACGCCCGAGTCGGCTTTGATCGGCGTGGCATCCAGCAGGTGAATGATGATGGTGCCGAAGTTGCGCTCCTGCTCCGCCCGGACACGCCTCTGGCGGATCAGTTCCAGCAGCGCCAGGAACAGGCCGATGAGTTCGGCCTTGGTCCGCCCTTCGAAGATGTGCACGAACGGCTGCGAACCGCCGCTCCGCTCCAGCAGATCGACCACGTCGGCCGCGTGAAGGGCAATCGGCGTTTCGTCGTACACCACCTCGTGGAACTGCGATCGCCGCCCGGTCTGCTCCAGCAGGCGGTTGAAGGCTTCCAGCAAATCCCAGATCTGGGCCTCCTCGATGTCCAGCTGGTCGGCCCCCGGCGCCGCCACCGCCGGATGCCGGGGATGCTTCAGGGCCTGGAGCTGGGCCGCGGTGCCCAGCGAGTACGCCGCATCTTTGAACGCCTTGTATTCCAGCAACTGGCGGACCAGCTCCATCCGTGGATCGATGATCTCCTCATCCTCCTGGTCCGCCGGCGCCGTGGGCAGCAGGGTCCGCGACTTGATCTCCATCAGGGTGGCGGCCATGACCAGAAAGTCACCCGCCAGGTTGGGGTCCATCGCCTCGATCAGCTTCACGTAGGCCACGTACTGCTCGGTGATCCGCGCGATGGGGATGTCGTAGATGTCCACCTCTTCACGCCGGATCAGAAACAACAGCAGATCCAGCGGGCCGTTGTAGGCCTCGAGATCGACCCGGAAGGCGCTCACTGTGGTGCGCTCCCTGCCGACGGAGCCGCCGCCCGGTCCCGCGATCCGCCCCCCACCGCGGTGGGTCGGCCGGACGACGCCTGCCCCGGCGCCCGGCCGCTGGGAAGCACCGACCGGCACGGGTGCCCTGCCCGCTCGCTTACCTTCGTGGATCGGTTCGGCATGGCATCCGTCATGTGCATGGCACGTGGGTCGCTCGCCCGGCCACGATGCCGCAGGCCTGCCGGACCTGTTCCATCACCCCGCGGGCGATCTCCCGGGCCTGCCGGGCGCCGGCGAGCAGGATGTCCTCCACGCGGTCCGGGTCGGCCGCCAATCGGACGCGACGCTCACGCGCCGGCCCGAACGTCTCCTCGAACAGCTCGCCCGCCCGTTTCTTGACCTGACCGTAGCCCATGCCCCCCTTGCGGTAGGCCGCCTCCAGTTCCTCCGCCTCCTGGGGCTGGGCCAGCAGCCTCACGATCGCGTAAACGTTGCAGGCAAAGGGGTTCTTCGGCGACTCCACCGGCGTGCTGTCCGTCTTGATGCTCATGATTCGCTTGCGCGTGGCCTTGGGGTCGTCGAACAGGTCGATCGTGTTCCCGTAGCTCTTGGACATCTTCTGCCCGTCGATCCCCGGAACGATGCAGGCCTCGTTGATCCGCGGCTCGGGCCGCTTCAGCACCTCGCACCCGTACGCGTTGTTGAAGTACTGGGCCATGTCCTGGGTCATCTCGATGTGCTGAACCTGGTCCTGCCCCACCGGAACCACGTCGCTGTGGTAGATCAGGATGTCGGCCGCCATCAGGATCGGATAGCTCATCAGCCCCATCGACGGGCTGATCCCCCGGGCAACCTTGTCCTTGTACGAGTGAGCCCGGCGCATCAGCCCTTCCCCCGTCACCGTCGACAGGATCCAGGCCAGCTCGCACACCTCGGGCACGTCCGACTGGCGGAACAGGCAGGCCTTCTCCGGATCGAGCCCCAAAGCCAGGTAATCCAGGGCCACGTCCCGCGTCAGCTCGCCCATCAGGGCCGCGTCCTGCACCGTCGTCAGCGAATGGTAGTTCGCGATGAAGTACAGACCCTGGTGCTCGTGCTGCAGCTCGATGTGCTGCTTGATCGCACCCAAGTAGTTGCCCAGGTGCAACTTGCCGCTCGGCTGAACGCCCGAAAGAACGCGCATAGACAACCTCCGGCACGAAAGTACGTGCTGTCAGCCCCATTTTCAAGGCGGCCGGCCGCTTGACGCTGCCCCGCCCCAGCCGGATACTGGCCGGTCCCCATTGATTTCGGGTGATTCCATGGACCTGTCCACCATCGATCTGCTCATCCTGGACGTGGACGGCGTGCTGACCCCCGGCGACGTGTTCTGCCAGGAAGAGGGCGACTTGGCCCGCACGTTCAACATTCAGGACGGCTGCGGCATCAAGCTCTGGCATCGCTGCGGAGGCCGATCCGCCCTCGTCTCCGGGCGGCAGACCCCCGTGGTGGATCGGCGGGCCCGCAAACTCGGCATCGAAACCGTGCTCCAGGGCACCGCCGACAAACTGTCCGCCTACCGCAACGTGCTCACCGCCAACGCCGCCGGCGACGAGCAGGTCTGCTACCTGGGCGACGATCTGCCCGACCTGGGTCCCATGGGACGGTGCAGGTTTCCGGTGGCCGTGGCCAACGCCGTTCCCGCCGTCAAGCAGGCCGCCCAGTACGTGACCCGTCGCCCCGGCGGTCGCGGCGCAGTTGCCGAGCTGATCGAGCTGATCCTGCGCAAGCAACGGCGCTGGGCGCCGGTCTGACGCGGCGGACAGAGGCAGGCCCAGGCAACGAGGCGCAAGAAGCACCATGAACCGTAATACCCCATCCTACTCCCTGGTCCGAACCCTGATCCTGGGGGCGGCCACGCTCGCCATCGTCGGAGTCTTGTTCGCCATCTATCAATCGGCCACTCGCGCGCCGCAGCCGGCCGCGTCGCCCACCGTAGCGGCCCCCGGGCAACCGCCCGCAGAACCAGCCACGCCTCCCGGGGCGCCCCGCGCCGCGGAACAGGGGCCCGGTGTCGAACTGGTGCCCCATGTCAAAGCCGACGCCGGCGACAAGTCCAACATCCGTCTCTACAGCCCGGACAGCGACCGGGCCCGACTCGAACTGGCCGTCAGCAAGTGGGAGCCGGTTGGGTCGGGCAACCAGTTCAGCCTGACCGGGCCCGAGATCCGCATGCGCACGCCCAACGGCCAATGGGTCCAGATCACCGCCGACGCCGGACTCGTCGAACTCAGGAAAACCGCCGACGACAGCTACGATCCGCAGCGCGGCACCCTCATGGGCGACGTCGTCATCCGAGTCGATCGCCTAGACGACAAGCAGCGGGCCGCCCTGCCCGAAGCCGAGCGGAACAACCCCGGCCCCGACCGCCTCATCGTCGTCAAGCTCGAGGACGTCAGCTTCGACCTGGAGTACGCCCGCCTCGAGACGGCTGGTCCGTTCAGCGTCGTCTCGCACGAGGCCGAGTTTTACGGCCGGGGACTGGCCCTGCGCTACAACGAGGTCGATTCCAGCATCGACGAGCTGCGCATCCTGCGCGAGGGTCGGATTCGGGTCCGAGGCATGGGACCGGTGCTCGAGGTGGGACTGCCCGGGACGGCCCAGGGGCCGGCCCGCCAACGAGACGACGACTCCACCGATCAGGACTCCGCCCAACCGCCCGAGTTGACGGCCGAACGCGCCACCGACACCATCGTGCCCCCCGCCGCGGCGGACCAGGAAGCCGCCCCGCTGACCGTGCCGCCGGGCGACGCTGTCGCCGTCTTGCCCCTGGACGAGCCGCGCACGCCCGCTCCGCGCCCCACCATCCCCTATCAGGCCATCTTCGAGGGCGACGTGTTGGTCCGGCAGACCGAAGGCGGACAGGAGACCGGCCGACTCGAGGCCGACCTGCTCGAACTGCTGTTTGATTTCAGCCAGAAGCAACGCGAGACCGTTCGGGCCCAGGCCGCCGTACCCGGCGAAGGCGTCGAGCCGGACGAGGGGACCGAGGAAACCGGCCAGCCGGCCGCACCGACCGAGCTGAACGTGACCTGGACCGGGCCGTTGATGCTCACCTCCGTCAGACCGGCGGCGGAGTCCCCCGATGCCCCCCAGGGCGAGCCGCGCGAGCGACTGCACGTGACCGCCACCGGCAGCGAGGTGCGGTTGAGCCGCTCGGGCCAGGGACGCCTGCGCTGCCGCAAGCTCGTCGTCCACCAGGAAGAGGAGCGGGCCTGGCTATACGGCGGCGAGGACGCACAAGTGGTCATCGATTCGCCCGACGGAGGCCGGTTGGAGGGCCCGGAGGTCTTCCTCGACATACGCCAGGGCACGGCACGGCTCCAGGGGCCCGGGCGAATCGCCGACACCCGCTCCGGACAAGTCATGGGCGACGCCGACGCCGATTTCCGCGTCGACATCCGCTTCGATGACCAGGTGGACATCACCCTCGCACAAACCGTTACCGAATCGATCGATCCACAGACCGGCCAGCCGGTCCAGCGCCGCCGCCGGCACCTCGAACACGCCATCCTGCGCGGAGGAGTCTCCATGCATCAGCAAGGAGACGCCATCGAGGGCGACCAGATCGAGATCGATTTCGACCCGCCGCGCAGGGAGGGCTCGCTGGCCGACAACATCCGTCGCCTGCGCGGTGACGGCTCGGTCAGACTCGTGCACGGGGCCGACGCCGTGCGCTGCGACCGCATCGACGTGGAAATGGGCCTCGATGAGAGCGGGCGGGTCAGCCCGCGCCTGGCTCGGGCGTACGGCCACGTCAGCGCCAACCAGGATCAGCGATCCATCACCGCCAAAGATAAAATGATCGCCACCATGCGCTCCTTCCGCGTGGAACGCGAGCCCTGGGACATCCGCAAGGCCCAAGCCGAGGCCGTCCGACGGGGCGTCGATCCAACCGGGGTGGACTGGGAGAAGCAGCGCGTCAAGTACGAGAGCGAGGATCGATTCCGCCCCGGCCTGCTGCGCCTCCAGGCCTGGGACGACGTCATCGTGCGAGATCCCCGCCAGGAACTCTACGTCACCGCCGAGGCCCTGGATTGCACCTTCACCGAGGGACGCAGGATCGCCCAGGCCCTGGTCACCGGCCAGGAGGCCGCACCGGCCCACGTCGAGATGGACTACTTCTCCATCACCGGACGACAGATCGATCTGGACATGGAAACCGAGTCCGCTCAGGTGCCGGGCAAGGGGCACCTCTCCTTCACCACGCTGCGAGACCTGGACGGACGCGAACTCGACCAGCCCATGGCCGTGGCCGTCACCTGGGGCGAGCGGATGACCTACCGCGGCGCCGTGAACCGGGCCATGTTCACCGGCGCGGTCCACGCGGTCAGCGAGGAGAGCGAGTTCGACTGCGGCGAGCTCATCCTCGACTTCGCCGAGCGACAGGAGCCGACACCGGCGGACTCGCCCTCCGGCGCCGTTCTCGCCGAGGCCGGTCGCGACGATTGGTGGATCCTCACGCCCCTGGTACGCCGGGTTTGGGGCGACCGGGGGGACGATCAATCCGGCCCGCTCGGCCGCGAGTTCAACAAAGAGCCCATCAGTCTGCTGGCCACCGGGGGCGCCGTCGCCCGGACTTCCAAGACCCAGCCGGGCACCGGCCGTCTGCTCAGTCGCGGACGAATCGAGGGTCCCCGCATGCTGGTCAACCTGCGCGACGAGGTCCTGGTCATCGAGGACCCCGGAAACCTGCTCATCGAGGACTATGAGTTGCCCTCCCTGGAAAGGGCTGACCAGCCCGAGCCGCGCACGCCCTTCGGCGGGCTCGGCGCCGGAAGCCCCTCCCAGACCTTCATCACCTGGCAGGGGCAGATGACCTACTACTTCGGCAAGCAGGCCGCCTTCTTCGAGGGCGGAGTCGAGATGGCCCACCGCAGCGGCACCAAGATCGTTCTCGGATCGGAATTGTACGGTGACGTGGCCGAGCGGCTCGCCCAGGCCGGCGGCGATTCGGGACGCAACGCGCACCTGACCTGCGGCGACCTCTTGGTCCAGTTCCGGGGCAAGGAGGCGCCGGGCACGCGAGCCCGTCGCGGCGTCGGGCGCATGAGCGGCTACGAGCTGACCCAGTTCGAGGCCAAACAGAAGGTCTACTTCCAGGACTCGGGCATCACCGTTCTGGCCGCCCGGATTGCCTACGACGCCCTCCGTAGCGAGCTCGTGGTCCGCGGCACCGAGAACGCCGACGCCGAAATCCACGACCAGCGCCGCGGCGGACGAGTCATCAAGGGGCCTGTCTTCTACTGGAACCGGCAGACCGGCAAGATCGACGCCCCCCAATCCACCGTCATCGGCCGCTGACGGTCCTCACCATGGTTCCTGGTCCACCGGCATGTCGCCGCCCGACCGGTGCTGCCCCAGCGCCTCCTCCGCCTTGCTGCAAGGAGTGCCGTCGTCTTGACACCGCCCGGTGCCCAGCGTGAAACCCCCTCCCCCGTGCGGGAATGATGCATCTGTCCCGCACGCGGAACCCCGGGCATTGACGCAAGCGCTTTCATAACTGCCCCCGCTCACCTTCCACACTGCATCTGTTCTCCCATAGTCACTCCCCTCGCGCAGCAACGCGGCAAAATGGAGAATGCAGT